>JACXTT010000727.1_pt1 | contig 56481 bp, 48 predicted proteins | sample 9270951 | NCBI WGS metagenome assembly JACXTT01 (sample SAMN15532306, study PRJNA645909) | rock metagenome | isolation source: weathered quartz diorite | place: Puerto Rico | collected 2017-06-21
AGAGGCGCTTAGCCTTCGATCACCGCAACGATGTCGTCTTCCTTCAGGAAGACCAGCTCTTCGCCGTCGATCTTGATTTCCTGGCCGGCGTACTTGCCGAACAGCACGGTGTCGCCTTCCTTCACCGACATCGGGCGGACCTTGCCGTCTTCCAGGATGCGGCCCGCGCCGGCAGCGATGACCTTGCCGCGGGTCGGCTTCTCGGTGGCGCTGTCGGGGATGACGATGCCGCCAGCGGAGACGCGCTCTTCTTCGAGACGCTTGACGATGACGCGATCGTGCAGCGGACGCAGTTTGCTCATTGGATGGGCTCCAGCTTGATTGGATGGGTGGAACAAAAGGAGTTACCCCGGAGCGGCGCCTGGTTGCTGCGCTGTTAGCACTCCCGGTAGGTGAGTGCCAATGATAACGACGCAAAGCCCCCCTGCAAGAGGTGCCGGTCCGGTGGCTGACCCATGCAATGGGGGAAGCGTTCAGGGCTTTCAAGGGCGCCGGGGGGCCTTTTTGCCGATTCGGGCCGGTCCGCAGGTGCCCGGCCTGGCCGGCCGCGCTAGGCTGGAGCCATGTCCGACCCCGTCCTGCTCTGCTACTGCACCTGCCCCGACCCCGCCAGCGCCCAGGCCCTGGCCGATGCCCTGGTGGGCGAGGGCCTGGCCGCCTGCGTCAACCGCATCCCGGGCATCCGCTCCACCTACCGCTGGAAGGGCGAGGTGGTCAGCGACAGCGAGGAGCTGCTGATGATCAAGACCACCGGCCAGCGCTTTGCGGCCCTCAAGGAGCGCCTGCTGGCACTGCATCCCTACGAGCTTCCGGAGCTGGTCGCCGTGCCGGTGGCCCAGGGGCACGAGGCCTACCTGGACTGGGTGCGCGACCCGGGTTGAGGAAGCCGAATCCCTGTGGGAGCGCACCCAGTGCGCGATCGCGGGGCGGCGGTATGTCCCAGTTGATGGTGGTCGGTGGGCGATGGTCGCGTCGCCGCTCCGTAGGCTTTTCGCGCACTGGGTGCGCTCCTACAAGGGCGTGCAAGGGCGTGGCCCTACAAGGGCGTGGCGGCTACCGCCTCATCGACTTCTTCAGCCCGCCGCAGCACCTTGCCCTGCCCGTCCAGCACGATGACGGTGGGCACGTGCATCACGCGGAACCGGCGGAACAGCGCGCCGCTGTCGTCCAGCGCCAGCGGCATGGTGATGTGGTGCTCGCGCTGGTAGGCCGCCAGTTCGTCGCGGTTGGCCCACAGCCCGGAGGCAATGCCGATCCAGCGTGCGTCCGAGCCATGCGCCAGCACCTCGGCCCGCTCCCGGGCGGCACGGCAGCTCTCGGCCAGCGCAGGCCGGCTCTTGGCGAGATAGGACTCGCACCACGGGGAGAGGAACAGCAGCACCGTGGGCTTGCCCTGGCCGGCGGCGAATGCCGGCAGGCTGCGGCCGTCCAGCGTATGCACGTCGAAGGCAGGCACGCGGTCGCCGACATCGTAGTGCGGCTCGTCCCCGGGTGCCGCGGCCACCGCGGTGCCGGCGGGCGAGGCGCTGCGGGCCCGCGCCAGCGCGGCCTCCAGCTTGTCGTCGGCCATGTGGCCCACGTACTGGATGCGCCCGTCGCGACCGATCACCACGTGCTGCGGCGTCACCCGCAGGTGGAACGCCTCGCCCAGGGTGCCGTCGTCGAACACGATCGGCATGCCCAGGCCCATGGCCTGCCGGTATTTGCGGACTTCCTCCACGCTGTCGTCGAAGCCCACGTCGATGGCGATCACCGCCATGTCGGGGCCGGCCTGCTCGAAGGTGCGCTCGAAATGCGGCATCTGCTCGCGGCAGGGCACGCACCAGGTGGCCCAGAACTTCAGGTACACGGCCTTCTTGCCGTACAGCGCGCCCAGATCGATGGTCTGCCCGTCGATGGTCTTCACCACCATCCGCGGCGCGGGCTGGCCGATCAGGCTGCGACCGGCGGATTCGGCCCGCGACTGGCCGGTGTCGGTGGCGTGCGCGACGGCGCAGCAAAGCAGCAGGCACAGCAGGAGGACATGACGCACGGCGGGTTTCCTCGAGGAAGGGGCGGGGATGCGCATGCTCCGCCGGCGGCCGGCGCCTGGACAGGACCAGTCGGTGCGGATTCGAAGGAACCAGCCCCTCAGCGCGACGCCTGCAACAACCGCCCCAACGCCTGCGTGGCCTCCTCCATCCGCGCCACCGGCAACATGCCCAGCCCGAACACCAGCCCGTTCGGCGCGTTCGCGCCAATGGCATAGCCGGCCAGCGCCTCGATGCGCATGTCCTGCTCCGCCGCGCTCCGCACCAGTTCGCCCGCACGCAGGCCGGGGGCCAGCAAGGCGGCCACATGCAGCCCCGCATCGGAAGCCTGCACCGCCAGCAGCCCACCTGCGTGCCGCGCCAGCCCATCGATCAGCGCCTCGCGGCGTTCGGCATAGATGCGACGCATCTTGCGCACGTGCCGGGCCAGATGGCCCTCGGCGATGAACAGCGCCAGCGTGTCCTGCGCCAGCACGTCGCAATGCCAGTCGCTGATCTGGCGCACCTGCGCCAGCGCGGCCATCGCCCATGGCGGCGCCACCACGTAGCCCAGGCGCAGCGCCGGGAACAGGCTCTTGGAAAACGTGCCCACGTAGAACACCAGGCCGTCGCGATCCAGCGTCTGCAGGGCATCCAGCGGGCGGCCGCCGTAGCGGAATTCGCCGTCGTAGTCGTCCTCGACGATCACCGCGCCGTGGCGGCGCGCGAAGTCGAGCAGGGCCATGCGCCGCGCCGGCGACATCACCATGCCGAGCGGAAACTGGTGCGAGGGCGTCACGTAGATCACCCGCGCCGTGGCCGGGATCTGCTCCACCACCAGCCCTTCCGCATCGACCGGCACCGGCACCACGCTGGCGCCGGCCGCCTCGAAGGCTGCTCGCAAGGGCGGGTAACCCGGATCCTCCACCGCCACCACCGTCCGGCCCGGCGTGACCAGGCAGCGCGCCAGCAGGTCGAAGGCCTGCTGCGCGCCGCTGGTGACGGCGACGTCGTCCGCACTGCAGGTCACCGCCCGGGCAAAGGAGACATGGCCGGCAATGGCCTCGCGCAGGCCCTGCCGCCCGGCGGGCGCGTCGTACACCGCAGGCGTGCGCGACAGGCTGCGCAGCGCGCGTGCCGACAGCCGGCGCCAGGCGTCGAACGGGAAGCGCGAGGCATCCGGCAGGCCAACACCCAGGTCGTAGCGCACCGGCGCCTTGCCGCTGGTGCGTATGGGCATGGCCACGTGGCGCCAGCGCATCGACAGACGCCGATCGCCCTCGCCATCGCCGGGCGCGGCGGCTTTCTTCTTCGCCAGCCCCTGGGCCACCGCATAGCCCGAGCCGTGCCGCGCGGACACGTAGCCCTCGCTGAGCAGGCGGTCATAGGCCGCCACCACGGTATTGCGCGAGATGCCCAGCGAGGCGGCCAGCGCGCGGGTGGATGGCAGGCCCTGCCCGCCCGCCAGGCGGCCGTCGAGGATGGCCGCACGCAACTGGCCGTGCAGCGCCTCCAGGCGGCCGCGGGCGGGGATGTCGAGCGGAAAGGCGAGCGGCTGGTCCATGGCGCCTGGGTCCGGGTATTGACTGGACCTGAAGAATTCTCCTGATCTGGATCTTTTTCAAGACCAGTGGAACACCGACACTGTGCCCATCGACCCTGCCGGACCGCCCATCATGATCGAGCTCTACTTCGCTGCCACGCCCAACGGCCTCAAGATCAAGCTGTTCCTCGAGGAAACCGGGCTGCCGTACTTCGTCACCCCGGTGAGCCTCAGCAAGGGCGAGCAGTTCCAGCCCGCATTCCTGGCCATTTCGCCCAACAACAAGATCCCCGCCATCGTCGACCACGCCCCCGCAGGCGGCGGCGCGCCGATCACCGTGTTCGAATCGGGCGCGATCCTGCAGTACCTGGCGGAGAAGTCCGGGCGCCTGATGCCCACCGACCTCCGTGACCGCCTCGAGGTGCTGCAGTGGCTGTACTGGCAGGTGGGCGGCCTGGGGCCGATGGGCGGACAGGCCGGCCATTTCCGCGTGTATGCGCCGGAACCGGTGCCCTACGCCATCGACCGCTATACGCGCGAGGTGACCCGCCTTTATGGCGTGCTGGACGGCCGCCTGGCGTCCCGCGAGTTCATTGCCGGCGCATATTCCATTGCCGACATCGCCTGCTATCCCTGGATCGTGCCGCACGAAGCGCATGGGCAGACGCTGTCCGATTTCCCGAACCTGGAACGCTGGTTCATGGCGATCTCGGCGCGCCCGGCGACCCTGCGCACCTATGAAGGCGTGGAGAATGCCTATACGCCCAAGCAGCCGTTGTCGGAGGAAGAGCGCCGCGTGCTGTTCGGCCAGGGCAAGCGCTGAACACTGCTGACAGGTTCTGACACCATGAGCGGCTAGCCTTCCTGATGCAGAGCGACCTCCAGGGAGGCCGACACCCTCCACGCCCGTCATGCCGGCGCAGGCCGGAATGACGGCAAGCAAGCACCGGACCGACCATGAAAACCTCCGACATCACCGCCTTGTTGTTGCTGGGAGCCATCTGGGGCGCCTCGTTCCTGTTCATGCGCATGGGTGCGGACGAGTTCGGCGGCATGGCGCTGGCCGGCATGCGCGCCATCGGCGCGGCGATCTGTTCCGCGCCGCTGCTGCTGTCGCGCCAGCGGCTCAGGGAAATGGCGACGCACTGGCGTCCCATCGTGATCGTGGGGCTGGCCAATTCGGCGTTGCCGTTCGTGCTGTTCTCGTATGCGGCGAAGAGCCTGCCGGCCGGCGTGTCCGCCATCTCCGACGCCATCGCGCCGCTGCTGGTGGCGCTGTCGGGCTGGATGCTGTTCAGCGAAAGGCTCAACGCCACGCAGGCGAGCGGCCTGGTGATCGGCTTCACCGGCGTGGTGTGGCTGGTGGCCGGCACGGTGGGTTTTGGCCACGGCGTTGGCGCCTCGGGCTGGGCGATGGCCGCCTGCGTCGGCGCGAACGTCTGCTACACGGTTGGCGCCCACGTCAGCCATCGCACGCTGCGCGGCGTAACGCCGCTGAGCGTCGCCACCGGCAGCCAGCTGGTGGCCGCAGCGGTACTGCTGCCCTTCACCGTATGGATGTGGCCGGCGCGCATGCCCGGCGCCTCGGCATGGGCGGCGATGCTCGGTCTCGCCGCGATCTGCACCTCGCTGGCCTATGTGCTGTTCTACCGGCTGATGGCCCGGGTGGGCGCCTCGCGCAGCATGGTGGTGCTGTTCCTGATCCCCGTGTTCGGCGTGGTGTGGGGCCTGCTGTTCCTGCATGAGCCGGTCACGCTGGCCATGGCAGGCGGCTGCGTGGTGATCCTGCTGGGCGTGGCGCTGACCACCGGCCTGCTGCGTCTGCGTAACCGCGGGGCAGGCTTGAGCGAAGTCATGACGGAACATGCCTGAATCCTGAAGGTCCATCCTCTGCCCAGCTCCCTTTCCCAAGCTGGGTCATAATTCCCATTCGCCTGCGCCATGGCGCGGGTCTCTCCATGCTGGAGCCGCAATGCGCCTGATCCGCCCCGGCCGCCTGGCCGCCTGCCTTACTGCCCTGCTCTGCCTGCTGTCGATTGCGCTGCCGGCCCTGGCCCAGGACGACCTCGACGGCCTGTTGCCGGTGACCGAGGCGTACAAGCTCAGCACCGACACCTCCACTTCCGGCGTGGTGAAGCTGCACTGGACCATCGCGCCCGACTATTACCTCTATCGCGGCCGCATGAAGTTCAAGGCCGGCGACGGCGTGACCCTGGGCGAGGCGCAACTCCCCGACGGCGAGAAGCACCACGACGAATACCTGGGCGACGTGGAGACCTATCACCACGGTGTCGATGCCACGCTGCCTTATACGGTCGCGGCCGGCACGACCGAACTGAAGCTCAGCGTGCAGTACCAGGGCTGCCACGAGGTGGCCCCGAAGATCTGTTATCCGCCGCATACGGAGCAGCTCACCCTGCCCGTGCCTCCCGGCGCGGGCGCGGGCGCGGGCCCGACGGCCGGCGCCGGCAGCCTCGGCGCGGCGCTGGACAAGCTCGGCTCGACCCGCGGCGGCGGCGCCGGCGCCTCGCTGCCGGCGGAGCAGGCTTTCCATCTGGAAGCGCTCGCCAAGGACCGGCAGCACCTGCTGCTGCGCTGGACCATGCCCAAGGGCTATTACCTCTATCGCGACCAGACCGCGTTGAAGCTGAAGGACGCTGCCGGACTCGCGCTGGGCAAGCCCGAGTGGCCGGCCGGCGTCGAACATGAGGACGCGCACTTCGGCAAGACCACGGTGTTCTTCGACCAGGTCGACGTGCCGGTGGCCATCGAAGGGGATACCGGCAATCTCAAGACGGTCAACCTGGAAGCCAGCTTCCAGGGCTGCCAGGACGGTGGCCTGTGCTATCCGCTGATGACGCGCGCGCTGGCGATCGACCTGAGTGGCGCCGCTCCCACCAGTGGCACCGCGGCGGAACCGGCGCCGGAAATGCCGCCCGCGCGCGCCACCGAGGTCGGCCTGGGCATTGCCCTGCTGTACGCGCTGTTCGGCGGGCTGATCCTCAACCTGATGCCATGCGTGCTTCCCGTGCTCTCGATCAAGGTGGTGTCGGTGATCGAAAGCGGCGAGAGCCCCGCCCGGCGCCGCAGCCATGCGCTGACCTACAGCGCCGGCGTGCTGACCAGCTTCGTCGTGCTCGGCGCCGCCGTGGTGGCGCTGGCCAAGGCCTGGGGCGCCCAGCTGCAATACCCGCTGCTGGTCGCCGCGCTGTCGCTGGTGATGCTGACCGCCGGCCTGTGGATGTCCGGCGTGGTGCAGTTCGGCGGATCGCTGGGCAACGTGGGCAGCTCGCTGGCGAACCAGAAGGGCTGGCGCGGCGATTTCTTCGTCGGCGTACTCGCCGTGGTGGTGGCCAGCCCGTGCACCGGCCCCTTCATGGGCCCCGCCCTGGGCTTTGCCTTCGCCGCGCCCGCCGCGCAGGCGATGCTGGTGTTCTTCACGCTGGGCCTGGGCCTGGGCCTGCCGTTCCTGGTGATCGGCTTCGTCCCCGCGCTGGCCCGACTGCTGCCCAGGCCGGGCGCCTGGATGGAAACGCTCAAGCAGGTGCTGGCCTTCCCCATGTACCTGGCGGCGGTGTGGCTGGCCTGGGTGCTCGCCAACCAGCGCGGCGCGGATGCCGTGGGCCTGCTGCTGGTGGCCGCCGTGCTGCTGGCCGCCACGCTGTGGTGGTTCGAGAAGAGCCGCTGGAGCAGCCGCGCCAGCCGCGCGCTGGTGCTCGTGCTCGCCCTGCTCACCGCCGTGCCGCTCTATGCACTGGTCCGCCTGCCGGCGGCAGCGCCTGCCGGCGCAGGCGTCGTGAGCGCCAACGGCACGGTGGCCTTCACCCCGGCGAAGCTCGCCGAGCTGCGCAAGGCAGGCACGCCCGTGTTCGTAGACATGACGGCCGACTGGTGCGTCACCTGCAAGGCCAACGAGCACGCCGTGCTCGACACGGACGCCTTCCGCGAACTGCTGAAGAAGACCGGTGCCGTCTACATGAAGGGCGACTGGACCAACGAGGATCCCGCCATCACCGCCTTCCTGCAGGAATACCACTCACCGGGCGTGCCGCTCTACGTGGTGTTTCCGAAGGACGGCGGCAACGGTAACCGGCTGCCGACGGTGCTCACCTCTTCGCTGGTCGAGGACGCGCTGACCAAGGCCGCCGGCAGCCCGGTCGCCAGCACTCCATGATGCTCAGCCGCAGCAACTGGATCATCCTGGGACTCGCCGTCGCGGTCGCCGCCGCGGGCGGCTGGCTGCAGCACGCCAGCCGTCGTGCGCACGCGCCGACCGGCGGGGCGGCCCTCGAAACGGGCTCGATCGCCCCGGATCTTCCGCTATCGGGCCTGGACGGCAAGGAACATCGACTGTCCGAGTTCCGCGGGCGCCGGGTGCTGCTCAATTTCTGGGCCACCTGGTGCGCTCCCTGCCTGAAGGAAATGCCGGCACTGGCGCGCGCGCAGGCCAACGTCGGCGAAAAGGGGGGAATCGTCGTCGGTATCGCGATGGACGAGCCCGCGCGGGTCCGGGCCTTCCTGGCCAGCCATCCCGTGAACTATCCGGTGCTGGTCGGCCATCTCGAAAGTCCCAGCACATCCCTGCAGCTGGGCAACGTCGGCGAACTGCTGCCCTACAGCGTGCTTCTGGACGAGAACGGCCGCGTGCTGGCCACCCGCCGCGGCGTACTGGACGACGGTCAGGTGCAGCAGTGGCTGGCGCCAACCGCGCCCTGACGCGGTTTCGGAGGCCATACGTCTCCGCACGGTGAAACGTTAACTTCTCCTTCAAACATCGCCGAACTGCGCCGAACTGGACAACAACGGTCCGGACGCGCACACTCCGCGCCGGACGCCGGCCTTGCCGGCACCTATCCAAGGTAAAGGCGTGGCGAAGATCCTGGTCCTGCATGGACCCAATCTCAATCTGCTGGGCGTACGCGAGCCGGAGGTTTACGGCCGCGACACGCTGGGCGATATCGACGCCTTCCTGCTGCAGCGCGCGCAGGCCGCGGGCCAGGAGCTGGAAACCTTCCAGTCCAACGCCGAGCACGCGCTGATCGACCGCATCCACCAGGCCCGCCTGGACGGCACGGCGATCATCCTGATCAACCCCGGCGCCTTCACCCATACCAGCATCGCCCTGCGCGACGCGCTGGCCGGCGTGGCGATCCCCTTCATCGAGCTGCACCTGTCCAATGTGCACGCCCGGGAGGAGTTCCGCCGCCATTCCTATCTCTCGGACATCGCCGTTGGCGTGATCTGCGGCTTCGGCGCGGACAGCTACCGACTGGCGCTGGATGCCGCCCTGCTGCGCCTGGACCGCAGCGGCGCGGCCTCCTGACCGGCCTCGGCCGACCCTCATTCCCATCCGGCCGCCACAACGGCCCCACGAACGAAAAAGGTTTGAACCATGGACCTGCGCAAGATCAAGAAGCTCATTGACCTGCTCGAGGAATCCAACCTCGCGGAACTTGAGATCAAGGAAGGCGAGGAAGTCGTTCGCCTGTCGCGCGTGCCCAAGGGCACGGTGACCGTGGCCCAACCGGTGATGCAGGCCGCCCCGGTCGTTGCCGCGCCCGTGGCCGCGGCTCCGGCCGAAGCTGCGCCGAGCACCCCGGCCCTGCCGGCCGGCCACGTCGTGAAGGCCCCGATGGTCGGCACCTTCTACGCCTCGGCCAGCCCGGGCGCCGCCGCGTTCGTGAAGGTCGGCCAGCAGGTCAAGGCCGGCGAGACGCTGGGCATCATCGAAGCGATGAAGATGTTCAACCAGATCGAGGCCGACGTGGCCGGCACCGTGCAGGCCATCCTGCTCGAGAACGGCCAGCCGGTGGAGTTCGACCAGCCGATGTTCGTGATCGCCTAAGCGCGGGCTGACCCCTATGCCCATGCTCGAAAAAGTCGTCATCGCCAATCGCGGCGAAATCGCCCTGCGCGTGCTGCGCGCCTGCCACAGTCTTGGCATCAAGACCGTGGCCGTGCACTCCACCGCAGACCGCAACCTCAAGCACGTCGGCCTCGCCGACGAGTCGATCTGCATCGGCCCCGCGCCGTCGGTCGACAGCTACCTCAACATCCCCCGCATCATCGCCGCGGCGGAAATCACCGACGCCCAGGCCATCCACCCGGGTTACGGCTTCCTCTCCGAGCGCGCCGACTTCGCCGAACAGGTGGAACAGTCGGGCTTCATCTTCATCGGCCCGACCGCGGACGTGATCCGCCTGATGGGCGACAAGGTCGAAGCGATCCGCGCCATGAAGTCCGCCGGCGTGCCCTGCGTGCCTGGTTCGGGCGGCCCGCTCGGGGACAACGTCGACGAAAACATGCGCATCGCGCGTGACATCGGCTACCCGGTGATCATCAAGGCCGCCGGTGGCGGCGGTGGCCGCGGCATGCGCGTGGTGCGCACCGAGGCCCACCTGGGCAATGCCATCACCATGACCAAGCAGGAGGCCAAGGCGGCCTTCGGCAACGATCAGGTGTACATGGAGAAGTTCCTGGAGAATCCGCGCCACGTGGAGATCCAGGTGCTGGCCGACGGCCAGGGCAACGCCATCCACCTGGGCGAGCGCGACTGCTCCATGCAGCGTCGCCACCAGAAGGTGGTGGAAGAAGCGCCCGCGCCGGGCATCACGCCGGTACTGCGCGAGCAGATCGGCAAGGTCTGCGTGGACGCCTGCATCCGCATCGGCTATCGCGGCGCCGGTACCTTCGAGTTCCTGTTCGAAGACGGCCGCTTCTACTTCATCGAGATGAACACCCGTATCCAGGTGGAGCATCCGGTGACCGAGCTGATCACCGGCATCGACCTGGTACGCGAGCAGTTGCTCATCGCCGGCGGCGAGAAGCTGTCGATCCGCCAGTCGGACATCAAGATCCAGGGCCATGCGATCGAGTGCCGCATCAACGCCGAGGATCCGGACAGCTTCCTGCCCTCGCCGGGCACGGTGAAGCGCTTCGAGGCGCCAGGTGGCCCGGGCGTGCGCGTGGACACCCATCTGTACGACGGCTACCGCATCCCGCCGAACTACGACTCGATGATCGGCAAGCTGATCGTGCACGGCCCGGATCGCGAAACCGCGATCGCGCGCATGCGCCTGGCGCTGGCCGAGACGGTGATCGAAGGCGTGAAGTGCAATATCCCGCTGCAGCAGCGCATCATGGCCGACGTCGGCTTCCAGCACGGTGGACAGAACATCCACTACCTGGAAAAGCGCATGGCCGAGCAGAAGGAAAAGGCCGCGCACGGCGGCTGAGGTTTGCCGGCGAGCCGCCCATGCGGCTCGCCGGTATCGTTCCGACATGTCCGAACTGCTGACCCTCCCAGACGCGATCGACGCGATCACATCCGCCTTCGATGAAGGCGATGGCTGGGATCGCTACGCCTGGGTGTATATCCGCGGCGAGATCACCTCGCCCGACTGCCGCCTGTATCTCTCGCACGTGGCCGACGAGGACGACGCGCTGATCGACGACAACGGCGAGGCGCTGCCGGCGTTCGCCGCGCAGCATCACCTGCGCCACTTCCTGGAAGCCACCGACTTCGTCGAAGTGCTGTTCGTGCAGCGCCGGCGCAAGGCGGATTCGAACATCGCCGACTTCATCCGCGCACTCGACCACTACCACCGCCACGACGCGTTCCTCGACCTGTAGGAACGCAAACGCGACTGCCCCTCGGCAGAGGACCTATTGTGGGAGCGCACCCTGTGCGCGACAGCGGCGTCACGCGCTGGCCACATCGACCGTCTTCCGCGCCAGCCGAAGGCCTGCCACTGACCGATCATTGAGGCATGCCCCCAGGCCGCAGTCGCGCACAGGGTGCGCTCCCACCAAGGGCGAACCTGGCAACCCGGGGCAAGCGCCCGGCACCCGCATCGGCGACAATAGCCGCCTCATCCGCAGGAACCCGCCATGCCCTGGCTCGAACTCTCGCTCACCGTCCGTTCCGAACAGCAGCCCCGTGTGGAGGAGGCGCTCGACGATCTCGGCGCGCTGTCCATCACCCTGCAGGACGCCGATGCGGAAACGCCGGACGAGCAGGCCATCTTCGAGCCCGGCGTGGGCGAGCTGCCGCTGTGGCCGACCATCACGCTCAATGCGCTGTTCGATGCGGATACCGATCGCCGTGGCCTGAGCGAGGCGCTGGGCGACCTGCTGCCCTGGCTGGAACCGGACCACATGCAGTTCCGCGACGTGGCCGACGAAGACTGGGAGCGCGCCTGGATGGACCAGTTCAAGCCGATGGCCTTCGGCCGCCGGCTGTGGATCTATCCGTGGAACATCGAGCCGCCCGCCGATGAGGACATCGTGGTGGTACGGCTCGACCCCGGCCTTGCCTTCGGCAGCGGCACGCATCCCACCACCGCGCTCTGCCTGGCCTGGCTCGACAGCCTGGACCTCAAGGGCAAGAGCATCGTCGACTTCGGCTGCGGCTCGGGCATCCTCGCCATCGCCGCGCTTAAGCTCGGCGCCGCCAGCGCGGTGGGCGTGGACAACGATCCACAGGCGCTCACCGCCTCGGCCGACAATGCCGAGCGCAACGAAGTGGCCGACCGCCTCGCCCTGTTCCTGCCCGAGGACCTGGAAGCCGAGCCCGCCGACGTGTTCATCGCGAACATCCTGGCCGGCCCCCTGGGCGAGCTGGCGCCGACCTTCGCCGCCGCCGCGAAGCCGGGCGCGCCGTTTGCGATTTCCGGGATCCTGCACGGGCAGGAAGAGGAACTCCTGCAGCGTTACGCCGACTGGTTCGACGAACTGCGCGTGGATACGCAGGAAGACTGGGTGCGCATCAGCGGCCGACGCAAAGGAACGTGCTAGTGCCGCCGGCGCAGGATGCGCAGGAGCGGCCGACGCAAAGACTGGAGCCGATGCGGCGCAGCTGAGCGCCGGTTCACGATTCGCGCATGCGTGAGCGTGATTTGTCGCCACGCCTGCACTAGGCTTGCCACAGTTCGATACCTGCGGACCGCATGTACGCCCAATGCCCTGACTGCCTGACCGTGTTCTCCCTGAACACGGATACGCTTGCGCAAGCGCGCGGCCAGGTCGTGTGCGGGCACTGCCATGCCGAGTTCGATGCACTGGCCAGCCTGAGCGACCAGCTGCCGCCGGAGCCGTTCCATCGCCTGCCGCCGCGCATCGAGGTTTCGCCGCCACAACTGGACCTGGCGGTCTACCGTCCAGCGGCCGAGGTTCCGGCCGTCAGCGAGCCCGCCCCGGGCCCGCAAGGTCCGGTCGAGGATTTCAGCAACCTGGTGGTGGCGCCCCGCTTCGCGCGCCAGAAGCAGAAGAAGGCCCGCGGCCTGCGTTGGCCCTGGGTGACCGCCTGCACGCTGTTGCTGCTGGCCCTGTGCGCCCAGGTGGCCTGGGCCAAGCGCGATTTCCTGATCAGCGACGCCACGGTCGGCCCCGTCCTGCGGGGCGCCTGTTCCAGCCTGGGTTGCCGCCTGCCCCTGGTGCAGGACACCTCGAAGCTGAGCCTGCTTGCCCGTGACGTCCAGGCCCACCCCTCGGTGCCGGGGGCCCTGCTGATCACGGCGAGCCTGCGCAACGATGCCGACTTCGCTCAGCCCTATCCCGTCGTCTCGGTCACGCTGTCCGATGCCAATGGCAAGCGCCTGGCCATGCGCCGCGTGCGGCCCGGCGAGTATCTCGGCGATGCCAACGTCATGCAGCGCGGCCTCGCGCCAAGTGCCACCGCCGCGCTGATGCTTGAAGTGGAAGATCCCGAAGGCAAGGCGGTGGCCTTCGAGTTCGGTTTCGAATAGCCGTCCATTTGCTTTGGCGCTGCGCCGGCACCCCCGTCAGCGAGCGGCAAGCCGTTCAGGCAGGACCCGTGCCATCGGGCGGGAATTTTGTCCATAGGACATTTCCGGACCGGCCGTATGGAAACATCTATCCGACAAATAGGGACTTAAAATTGTCGGCCTTCGAGGGTACACTCGGCCCTTCGTCCTTACTGCTGCACCCGGCGATCCATGCGAGCCGCCGCCCGCGGTATTGCCATAACCACTGTGACGGCCTATGTAGCCGTCGCGTCAGAGCGTGAGGGGAAATGTCAGTGAATGCCGTAAGACTGCCTGCCAGCGAATCTCCCAAAGAGCATTCGTCGCAGAGCGCGTTGAGCGAATGCGTCAGCCGCACCGTACGTCGCTATCTCGCCGACATCGGCGATACCGAGTGCGACGAGGGCCTGCATGCGCTCGTGATTCGCGAAGTCGAAGGCCCACTGCTGCGTGAAGTGCTGGCCTGGCACGATGGCAACCAGAGCCGTGCCGCCGCCGTCCTCGGCATCAATCGCGCCACGCTGCGCAAGAAGCTGGCCGCGCACGGCCTGCTGTAATCCCCCACCGCTTCAACCCGACCCGCCGCGTCGCCCGATCGGGCGACCTGATCCCCGCGGCGTTTGGCCGTCCATCCGCTGACCGGGCGCCTTGCCGACGGTTCGGCTCCAGACGGCTATAATGTGCGGCTTCCCCGTTATGGAAGCTGCCATGTCTGCCTCTGCTGTGACTCCCATTCGCCGCGCGCTGATCAGCGTATCGGACAAGACCGGACTGCTCGAACTGGGCCAGCGGCTGAGCAAGGCCGGCATCGAGCTGCTGTCCACCGGCGGCAGCGCCAAGGCGCTGCGCGACGCCGGCATCGCGGTGAAGGACGTGAGCGAGCTCACCGGCTTCCCCGAGATCATGGATGGCCGCGTGAAGACGCTGCACCCGAAGGTGCACGGCGGCCTGCTCGGACGTCGCGGTACCGACGACGCCGTGATGACCGAACTGGGCATCGCGCCGATCGACCTGCTGGTGCTGAACCTGTATCCGTTCGAGCAGACCGTGGCCAGGCCCGACTGCACGCTGGAACAGGCCATCGAGAACATCGACATCGGCGGCCCGGCCATGCTGCGTTCGGCCGCGAAGAACTGGAACGACGTCGGCGTGCTGACCTCGCCGGACCAGTACGAGGAAGCGCTTGCCGAGATCGAGGACAACGGCGGGCTGTCGCGCGCCACGCGCTTCAAGCTGGCCGTGGCCGCGTTCAACCGCGTGTCCAACTACGACGGCGCGATCAGCGACTACCTCTCCGCGCTCAAGCTCAACGACAAGCTCGACGGCATCGCCGGCCACGACGCCTTCCCGGAGCAGGCCAACGGCCGCTTCGTGAAGCTGATGGACCTGCGCTACGGCGAGAACCCGCACCAGCAGGCCGCGTTCTACCGTGACCTGTACCCGGCGCCGGGCACCCTGGCCACGTTCCGCCAGCTGCAGGGCAAGGAACTCTCGTTCAACAACATCGCCGACTCCGATGCCGCGTGGGAATGCGTGCGCAGCTTCACCAAGCCGGCCTGCGTCATCGTCAAGCACGCCAATCCGTGCGGCGTGGCGGTGAGCCTCGACGGTATCGGCCGCGCCTACGACCTGGCCTACCAGACCGATCCGACCTCGGCCTTCGGCGGCATCATCGCGTTCAACCGCGTGGTCGACGCGTCCACGGCCAAGGCCATCGTGGACCGCCAGTTCGTGGAAGTCGTGCTCGCGCCGGGCTACCAGGACGACGCCCTGAAGGCGTTCGCGAAGAAGGCCAACGTGCGCGTGCTGGAGATCCCCGCGCCGGCCGATGGCGACCTCAGCAAGGCGCATCCGGGCAATGACGTGCGCCGCGTGGGTTCGGGCCTGCTGATCCAGACCGCCGACCGCGCGATGGTCACGCCTGCGGACCTGAAGATCGTCACGAAGCGCGCCCCGACGCCGGCCGAGATCGACGACCTGATCTTCGCCTGGAAGGTGGCCAAGTACGTCAAGAGCAACGCCATCGTGTACGCGAAGAACCGCCAGACCATCGGCGTGGGCGCCGGCCAGATGAGCCGCGTGTACAGCGCGAAGATCGCCGGCATCAAGGCCGCCGACGAGAAGCTGGAAGTGCGCGGCTCGGTGATGGCGTCGGATGCGTTCTTCCCGTTCCGCGACGGCATCGACGCCGCCGCCGCCGCCGGCATCAGCGCCGTGATCCAGCCCGGTGGCTCGATGCGCGACGCCGAAGTCATCGCCGCCGCGGACGAGCACGGCATGGCGATGGTGTTCACCGGCATCCGCCACTTCCGCCACTGAGCGGATGTCATCGAAAACGGGGCCTCAGGGCCCCGTTTTTTCATGCCGATCCTGTAGGAGCGCACCCGGTGCGCGATCGCGGAGATGGGCAATTTCCCCTCCATAGGCTTTTCGCGCACTGGGTGCGCTCCTACAGACATTGATGGCCCTCAAGACGACGCCCCGGCCAGCTTGCCCGTCACCTCCACCGGCCGCGCCGCATAACGCCGCGCCAGCACCGCGCAGGTCATCAGCTGGATCTGGTGGAACAACATGATCGGCAGCACGATCGCGCCCAGCGGATGGCCCGCGAACAAGACCTTGGCCATCGGCACGCCGCTGGCGAGGCTCTTCTTCGAACCACAGAACACGATGGTGATCTCGTCGGCGCGCTGGAATCCGAGCAGGCGCGCACCGAATCGCGTCGCCAGCAGGGCGACCGCCAGCAACACGGCATTGACCACCAGCAAACCGCCCAGCACGGGCAGGGGCATCTGTTTCCACAGGCCCTGCAGCACGGCGGCGCTGAAGGCGGTATAGACCACCAGCAGGATCGAGCCCTGGTCGACATAGGAAAGCATGGCGCGGTTGCGTTCCACCCAGCGCCCGATCCAGCGCTGCGCCACCTGGCCGGCCACGAACGGCACCAGCAGCTGCAACACGATGGCGCCCACCGCATCCCAGCTCATGCCGGCCCGCCCGTGCGATTCCAGCAGCACGCCCACCAGCAGCGGCGTGATGAAGATGCCCAGCAGGCTGGAGGCGGACGCGGCGCAGATGGCGGCAGGAATGTTGCCGCGCGCCATCGAGGTGAAGGCGATCGACGACTGCACGGTGGACGGCAGGGTGCACAGGAACAGCACGCCCAGGTAGAGGTCGGGCGTTACCAGTGGCGACAGCAGCGGACGCATCAATACGCCCAGCAAGGGGAACAACACGAAGGTGCTGGCCAGCACGGTGAGGTGCAATCGCCAGTGCGTCATGCCCGCGACCACCGCCTCGCGCGAGAGCTTGGCGCCATGCAGGAAGAACAACAGGGCGATGGCCAGGTCGGTAAGCCCGTTGAACGCACTCGCCGCGGCGCCACGGCAGGGCAGCACGCTGGCCAGCGCCACGGTGACGACCAGGGCGCAGGTGAAGCGGTCGGGGAGGAAGCGGCGCGGGAACATGGCGATCGACAAGGCAGGGCGAGGGCTCATTGGAACCCGTGCCCATTGATTAATCAAATCGCATTATCTGATTCATTGATATGATTTGATTATGAATATCAGCTTGCGCCAGCTCCGGGTGTTCCTCGCCGTGGCCCGCCAGCAGCATTTCCGGCGTGCCGCCGAGGTGCTGCACCTGAGCCAGCCCGCGGTGAGCCGGCACATTGCCGATCTCGAAGCGGAACTGGGCCTGCGGCTGTTCGACCGCAATACGCGCGAGGTCGTGCCGACCGAAGCCGGCCGCTACCTGGAAAGCGCGATCGGACGCGTGCTGGACGAACTGGAGGGCGTGCTGGCGCACGTCCACTCCGAGAGCGAGCGCCGCCGCGGCAAGGTGCATGTCGCCTCGGTGCCCACGCTCTCGGCCGGACTGATGCCGCAATGCATCGCCGGGTGCGCCCTGCGCTATCCCGGGCTGACCATCCAGATGCACGACCAGGCGCAGACCCTGGTGCTGGACAGCGTGCGTGGCGGCGAGGTCGATTTCGGACTGGCCATCGAGCCGCCCGACACCGGTGAGTTCGACAGCGAGTTGGTCCTGCACGATCCGTTCGTGCTGGTGTGCCGCCCCGATCATCCGCTGGCGGCGCTGGAGCGGGTGCCCTGGCGCAAGTTGCGCGGGCAGCCGCTGGTCCTGCTGGACTACTCCTCGGGGAGTCGCCGATTGATCGACCAGGTGTTCGCGCAGCGCGGGATCGAACCCCGGGTGGTGCAGCAGACCGGCCACACGCACACCGCGTTCCGCCTGGTGGAAGCCGGGCTGGGCATCAGCGTGAGTCCCGCCTTGTCGCCGCCGCCTCCGACACTGGTGACGCGGCCGCTGACCCCGCAGGAGAGCCGCGACGTGGTGCTGCTCAAGCGCAGGCAACGCTCGCTGTCGCCGCTGGCTGCCCTGGTGTGGGAGGAGCTCAAGGGGCTTGCCGACGGGCGCTAGGGAAACACGGGATCTCGGCGCTGCGGCGCTGCGGTCGCGCACAGGGTGCGCTCCCACCACCGTGCCTGTCGCCAGCGCCGCCCGGTCCGGGCGCGGCTTTGTATACGCGCCGTTGCATGCGTGCCGCCTAGCCTGCTGCTTTTCGCGGAGGAACCGCCATGCGCTATGAGCTGTATTACTGGACCGGCATCCAGGGCCGCGGCGAGTTCGTGCGGCTGGCGCTGGAAGACGCAGGCACGGATTACATCGACGTCGCGCGCGTACGAGGTGACCAGGCCATCCTGCCCTTCCTGCGCGGCGAGCAACCGGGCGCGCAACCGTTTGCCCCCCCCTTCCTGCGCGCCGGTCGGCAGGTGGTCGCCCAGACAGCGAACATCCTCGCCTTCCTGGCGCCGCGCCACGCGCTGGTACCTGCTTCCGCCGCCAGCCAGACCTGGGCCTTGCAACTTCAGCTCACCATCACCGACATCGTGGCCGAAGCCCACGACACGCATCATCCGGTGGCGGTGGAGCAGTACTACGAAGAACAGCGCCCGGAGGCGCGCAAACGCGCGGCGTCGTTCTGCAGCGAGCGCATCCCGAAGTACCTGGGCTATTTCGAGCAGATCCTCGAGCGCAACGACGGGCGCCATGCGCTCGGCCGGCGCCACACCTACGTGGATCTCTCGCTGTTCCAGTTGATGGCGGGCCTGGAATACGCGTTCCCGCGCACCATGAAGCGACTGCGCCGTCGCACACCGCGCCTGCGCGCGCTCGGCGAGCGCGTGGCCGGGCGACCGCGCATCGCGGCCTACCTCGCGTCACCGCGGCGACTGGCATTCAACGAGGATGGGATCTTCCGCCACTATCCCGAACTGGATGAGGCCTGAGGCGATCGATCAGAACACCGCGATCACGATCGCGCCGGCGACGATGAGGCCGCCGCCGATCACCAGCGGCCAACTCAGCGACTCGCCCAGCAACAGCACGCCGAGCAGGATGGCGATGGCGACGCTCAGCTTGTCGATCGGCGCGACCTTGCTTACCGGGCCCAGCTGCAGGGCGCGGTAGTAGCACAGCCAGGAGAGCCCGGTGGCGATGCCGGACAGCACCAGGAAAACCCAGCTGCTCGTGGGCAGGCCGGTGGGCTTCACCCATTCGTTGCGCAGGCTGAGGATGCCGGCCGTCACCAGCAGGATCACGATGGTGCGGATGAAGGTGGCGAGGTTGGAATTGATGCCTGCCACGCCCAGCTTGCCGAACAGCGCGGTGAGCGCGGCGAAGAACGCCGAACCCAGCGCGAACAGCAGCCAGCTTTCGCGCGGGTTCATGCGGGCGCTCCGGCAAGGGGGCTCAAGGGCGTGCCTTACTTGCCGCCGTTGTCCTGGTCCTCGGCGGACTTGCTCTTGCCCCACTCCATGACCTTGTACATCACCGGCTTCACCGGCTCGCCCGCCTGGTTGGTCCACGCACCCTTCTGGTCGACCATGTAGGTCTGCGTGATGCCGGCGCGGGACGTCACCACGACCATGTAGAGCTGGCCGCTGCGGCGATATTCCTGCACGGTCTGGTCGCCCTCGGTATGCACGGTGACCTGCGGCGGCGCCTCGCCACGCGCGTCACGCGGCTGCGATGAAGGCGACGAGGTGGCCGGCTGGCTGAGCGTGGCCGCCGTGTCGGCGGACGGCGTCGGCGAAGCGGCCTTCGGCGCAGGTGCCGGCGCGGGCGGCGGCGCCACGGCCTTCACGCCCGGATCATTCATGCCCGGCGGCGGGGGCGCCGGCGGGAACTGGCTGGCCGACTGGGCCAGCGCACTCGATGCGACCGCCATACCAAGCACAACTAGCCACGTGACAGATTTCATATGACGGCCTCCTTGTAGGGTGTGGAGCATAACAGCGCCCGCCGATGCGGCTCGTGAACCAACATCCTGCGACCGGTGCCTGCGGTGACAGCCGCGTGAGGGTGATGCGGCATGGAGCCGTGGACAGCGCGCGGGGCACCAGGTTGCTCCCATGCGGGTCCCACGCCTTGCGTCCGGGAACGGCGCTCGCCACCACGTGCGACAATCCCCCCCCTATGGCCAAGCTCATCCTCATCGACGGTTCGTCCTATCTCTACCGTGCGTTCCACGCGCTGCCCCCGCTGAGCAATTCGCAGGGCGAGCCCACGGGCGCCCTGTTCGGCATCGTCAACATGCTGCGGGCCACGCTCAAGGCCAGGCCGGACTACGTGGCCTTCGTGAGCGACGCACCCGGCCCCAACTTCCGCAACGCGATGTACGAGCTGTACAAGGCCAATCGCCCGCCGATGCCGGACGACCTGCGCGCCCAGGTGCAGCCGATGCTGGCCATCGTGGGCGCGCTGGGCTTTCCCATCCTGCGCGTTGACGGCGTGGAGGCGGACGACGTGATCGGCACGCTGGCCGAGCAAGCGCATGCGCAGGGCATCGAGGTGGAGATCTCCACCTCGGACAAGGACCTCGCGCAGCTGGTGCGCCCGGGCATCCAGCTCGTCAACACCATGACCAACACCACCACCGACAGCGCCGGCGTGGTGGAGAAGTTCGGGGTGGAGCCGTCGCAGATCATCGACTTCCTCACCCTTACCGGGGATACCGTCGACAACGTGCCCGGCGTGCCCAAGTGTGGCCCCAAGACGGCAGCAAAGTGGCTGGCCGAGTACGGCAACCTCGACAACCTGATCGCGAATGCGGACAAGATCGGTGGCAAGATCGGCGAGAGCCTGCGCGCCACCCTGCCGCAGCTGCCGTTGTCGCGCCAGCTGGTGACGATCAAGCTGGACGTGCCGCTGGACCTGCCCGTCACCGAGCTCACGCCGCGTGGTCGGCAGGTGGAGGAGCTGCGCGAACTTTTCACGCGCTACGAATTCAAGGCGGCCATGAAGGAGCTCGATGCCGAGTCCCCCGGCACTTCGGAGGCCGCCGCCCCCGCCTCGCCGGCAGCCCCGGCCGTGGTGGAGCGTGACGCCGACATCCCCGCGCTGAACATGCAGGGCCAGTACGAACTCGTCACCACGCAGGCGCAGCTGGACGGCTGGCTGGCCAGGATCGCCGGCGCCCCGCTGATCGCGTTCGACACGGAGACGACGTCCATCGATTCGATGCGGGCCGACATCGTGGGCCTCAGCCTGTCGGTGGAGCCGGGCCATGCCTGCTACGTGCCGCTGACCCACGACTATCCCGGCGCACCCGCGCAGCTGCCGCGCGACCAGGTGCTGGCCTCGCTGAAGCCGATCTTCGAGGACCCCGGCCGTCCGAAGCTGGGCCAGCACGCCAAGTACGACATCAACATCCTGTCGCACTACGGCATCACGGTGCAGGGGCTCAAGCACGACTCCATGCTGGAGTCCTACGTGTGGAACGCCACCGCCACGCGCCACGACATGGATTCGCTGGCGAAGAAATACCTCGACTACGACACCATCAAGTACGAGCAGGTGGCCGGCAAGGGCGCCAGGCAGATCCCGTTCTCGCAGGTGGATGTCGACACGGCCTGTCGCTATGCCGCCGAAGACGCGGACGTGACGCTGCGCCTGCACCATGCGCTGTGGCCGAAGCTGGAAAGCGAGCCGTCGCTGCGCGCGGTCTACGAAAACATCGAGATCCCGCTGGTGCCTGTGCTGGCCGCGATGGAACAGCGCGGCGTGCTGATCGACGTGGGCGAACTGCGCAAGCAGAGCCAGCAACTGGGCAAGCGCATGCTGGAGCTGCAGCAGGAGGCCTGGAAAGGCGCGGGTCGCGAGTTCAACCTCGATTCGCCCAAGCAGCTGCAGGCCATCCTGTTCGACGAGCTGGGCCTGCCCGCCAAGCTGAAGACGCCGACCGGCCAGCCGTCCACCAACGAGGAAGCGCTGGAAGCGATCGCCGACGACCATCCGTTGCCGCGCCTGATCCTGGATTACCGCGGCCTGGCCAAGCTGCGTTCCACCTACACCGACAAGCTGGCCGAGATGGTCAACCCGCGCACCGGGCGCGTGCACACCAGCTACCACCAGGGCGCGGTGGCAACCGGCCGCGTGTCCTCCTCGGACCCCAACCTGCAGAACATCCCGGTACGCACCGAGGAAGGCCGGCGCATCCGCCAGGCCTTCGTGGCGCCGGAAGGCTGGGTGGTGCTGGCGGCCGACTATTCGCAGATCGAGCTCCGCATCATGGCCCACCTGTCGGGCGACGAAGGCCTGCTCAAGGCGTTCCACGAGGGCGGCGACGTCCACCGCGCGACCGCGGCCGAGGTCTTCGGCCTCCAGCCCGAGGAAGTCACCGCCAACCAGCGCCGCGCCGCCAAGGCAATCAACTTCGGCCTGATGTACGGCATGAGCGCCTTCGGCCTGGCCCGGCAGCTGGGCGTGGACCGTGGCGAGGCCAGCGACTACATGGCGCGCTACTTCGCCCGTTACCCCGGCGTGCACGCCTTCATGGACGCCACCCGCCAGCAGGCGCATCGGGACGGCTACGTGGAGACCCTGTTCGGCCGCCGCCTGTACCTGGAGAACCTCGCCTCCCGCAACCAGGCCCTGCGGGCCGGCGCCGAGCGCGCCGCGGTCAATGCCCCGATGCAGGGCACCGCGGCCGACATCATCAAGCGCGCGATGATCGCGGTGCATGGCTGGCTGGGCGAACGCAACGATGACGCCCACATGCTGATGCAGGTGCACGACGAACTGGTGTTCGAGGTGCGCAAGGATGCGGTCGAGGAGGTCCGGGCGGGCGTGATCGAGCGCATGTCCGGGGCGGCGCAGTTGTCCGTGCCGCTGTTGGTGGAGGCCGGGGTGGGCGCGAACTGGGACGAGGCGCACTAGGCGCCGTTCCCGGGGGCCTTCGCTACCCGGCGCCCCTCCCCGCCCCCCCCTTTTGTAGGAGTGCACCCAGTGCGCGACCGAGGCGCGAGGCATGACCCCTGCGATCGCGCACTGGGTGCGCTCCTGCATGTCAGGGGCCCCGCGCGCCTGGCCCCGACCAAAGGGCGCCGCCCCATTCGTTTGAATTTCGTCAAATGAATCGTACCCAAACAAAATCGCACTCCGGAGTGCAACTTTCTCCGCGCCGCGCGTTCTTAATCCTCGGATGCACGCAACGGCGTCCAAACGGCTCACGCCACCTCCCTGGGTGAGCCACCCGGTTCGCGAACCTCTCCCCTGGGTTTCGCGGCCACCCGGCCCCGAGGATTCCCCCCTAATCCTCGGGGCATTTTTTTGCCCGGCGCCCGGCCTGATCCACGGAAAGGACAGCGAGCGCACAAGCCGCTAGGATTTGCGCCATCCAACCGTCTGGCCACAAGGAACGCGGCCGGTATTGCCTCCAGGGGTCATGGCCGCGTGCAGATCAAGGGAAAAGTCACCTCATTCGATATCGCCCACCTGGCCGGCGTCTCCCAGTCCACGGTCTCACGCGCCTTGCGCGGCAGCCCGCTGGTGAACGAGGAGACCCGCCGGCGCATCCAGGCGGCGGTGGACGAACTGAACTACAAGGTCGACAAGAACGCCTCCAGCCTGCGTGCCCGCCATACCGGCACGCTGGCCCTGCTGCTGTTCGAGGATCCGACGGCCGACGAATCGCACATCAACCCGTTCTTCCTTTCCATGCTGGGCTCGATCACCCGCGCCAGCGCGCAGCGCGGGCATGACCTGCTGATCTCGTTCCAGCAGTTCTCGCACGACTGGCACGCGGACTACGCCGACAGCAAGAAGGCGGACGGCATCATCCTGCTCGGTTATGGCGACTACCTCGCCATCCGCGACAAGCTGAAGAAGCTGGTGGACCAGGGCACGCATTGCGTGCGCTGGGGTGCCGTGCTGCCGGACCAGCCGGACATCTCGGTGGGTTGCGACAACATCAGTGGCGGCCTCGCCATCACGGCGCACCTGATCGAGCAGGGTTGCCGCCGCATCGCCTTCCTCGGCGACGCCTCCAGCCACTACCCGGAGTTCTTCGACCGCTACCACGGCTACACGCGGGCACTGGAAGACGCAGGCCTCGAGGTGGAGCCCGTGCTGCAGGTGAATGCCGAGAGCACCGAGCGCTCCGGCTACGACGCCGTGGAGACGCTGTTGTCGCGCGGCGTGAACTTCGACGCCGTGTTCGCCGCCAGCGACCTGATCGCCATCGGCGCCATGCGCGCCCTCGCCGACCACGGCCTGAAGGTGCCGGACGACGTGGCGCTGGCCGGCTTCGACGACATCCCGATGGCCAGCTTCGTCAATCCGCCACTGACCACGGTGCTGCAGGACACCCGGCAGGCCGGCGAAATCCTGGTCGACAACCTGTTGCGCCTGATCCGCGGCGAGCCCGCGGAGAGCGCGATGATGCCGGCGAAGCTGGTGGTGCGTAAGTCGAGCCTGCGGCCGCGCTGAGGTTGCTACCGCATGGTTGTGGGAGCGCACCCTGTGCGCGACACCAACGCGACGGAGTACCTGACCACGCGGGCGGGCGATACCGCTTCGACGCTTCGTCGTTTGTCGCGCACAGGGTGCGCTCCCACATAAAACCTGCCGATGAGGTCAGCGCGCCGGTGCGGTGGACAGCTGCGTCGCCGGTTCCGCCACGCGCAGCGTGCACAACCCGGCGACGACCAGGCTGGCGCCGCCCATGGCCAGCGCCCAGATCGCTTCCCCATGGAAGAACAGGCGCAGCAGCAGGCCCAGCACGCTGGCAGCCAGCAGCTGTGGGATCACGATGAAGAAGTTGAAGATGCCCATGTACACGCCCATCTTCGCCGCCGGCAGGTTGTCCGAGAGCAGCGCGTAGGGCAGCGAGAGGATCGACGCCCAGGCGAATCCCACGCCCACCATCGACAGCAGCAGCCAGTGCGGGTCGCGGATCAGCAGGAACGACAGCAGGCCCGCGCCGCCCAGCCACAGGTTGACCAGGTGGCTCATGCGCAGGCCCATCCGGCGCACCATCCACGGAATCGCCACGGCCGCCACGGCGGCGAACCCGTTGTAGGCGGCGAACAGCACGCCCACCCAGTTGGCGCCTTCGTTGTAGATGGCCGAGTGCGTGTCGGTGGTGCCGTAGTGCACGGCGGTGACCGCGGCCGTGGTGTAGATCCACAACGCGAACAGGGCGAACCACGAGAACAGCTGCACCCAGGCGAGCTGCCGCATCGACGCGGGCATGCCGTAGAGGTCGCCCATCACCTGGCGCAGCATGCCGCGGCTGCGCGTGATCGACAGCCACGCGAACAGGCCGCCGAACAGGATCAGGCCGCCCGCGAGCAGGTAGAGCTCCTTCTCCAGCGCGTAGTGGCGAATCGCGATGAGCAGCAAGGCGCCCACGCCGCCCAGCACCAGGCCGACGCGCCAGCCACCGGTGACGTTGGCCTCATGCGACTCCACCGGGCTGTCGGCGAACGCGCCCAGCTGCTCGGGCGGATACTCGCGCGTGGACATGATCGTCCACAGCACCGAGCACAGCAGCACGGCGCCGCCCAGGTAGAACGCGTACTTCACCGTGTCGGGGATGCTGCCTTCGCCCGCCACGTTGCTCACGCCCAGCTTGGCCAGCAGCCACGGCAGCAGCGAGGCGACCACCGAACCCACGCCGATGAAGAAGCTCTGCATCGCGTAGCCATGCGGGCGCTGGCGCGGCGGCAGCTGGTCGCCCACGAAGGCGCGGAACGGCTCCATCGAGATGTTGATGGAGGCATCCATCACCCATAGCAGTCCCGCGGCGATCCACAGCGTGGGCGAGTTCGGCATCCACAGCAGCGCCAGCGTGGAGAGCACGGCGCCGATCAGGAAGTACGGGCGGCGGCGGCCCAGGCGCGTCCAGGTGCGATCGGACAGGTAACCGATGATGGGCTGCACGATCAGTCCGGAGAACGGTGCGGCCACCCACAGGATCGGGATGTCGCCCACGTCCGCGCCCAGGGTCTGGAAGATGCGGCTGACATTCGCGTTCTGCAGCGCGAAGCCGAACTGGATCCCGAGGAACCCGAAGCACATGTTCCAGATCTGCCAGAACGACAATTCGGGCTTGCGGCTCATGGCGCGGACTTCCCGTCGGCCAGCGGAGCCACCAGCAGGGCTTGCACGTCCGCTTCGTTCAAGGGGCCGCCGGCACCGCCCTGCCCGCCGGTGTAATGCGCATTGTGGCGCAGGTAGCTCATGTTGAAGCCCTGCTCGAGGTTGATGTGGCAGGTACCGCCGGCATGCGCGGCGAAGGCCGCCGACGTGGCGCGCTGCACGCCCGCGCTGTGCGGCATCACCACCGGCAGGCGCTGCGCGGCCATGCCGTCGCATTGCACGTCGAGGAACTTCACCCCTGCGGTGATGCCCGTATTGATCGGACCATGGTCATTGGCGTAAGCCAGCGTGACACCGAAGCGGCCATCGCTTGGCGCGTGCCACACCCACTGCCCCTTGCCCGACAGCTTGGTTTCGTCGCCCTGGCAGGTCGCCACGCTGGGCAACGACTCCAGTCCGCCCTCGCCCAGGCGCGTGAGCTGGAAGCACTGGCGCGCCCCGGCCCTCGGCACGGTGAGGCTGCCATCGATGGCGCCGACCCGGCGACCATCCACGTACAGCACGCCCTTGCCCGGGAAGCTCACCTGCCAGCCCTTGGCGGTGCCGGAGACGACCGGTGCGTCGGGCATGGCCGGCGCGTAGAGCGGCGCATCGGTGCGCAGGGCCCTGGCCCCGGAATGGATGGCCTTGAGCTCGACCACGGTCTCGTCGCCCTGGCGCTGCTGTTTCGCGGAGACCAGCAGGTCGCCGTCGATCGTCGCCGGACGCACCAGCGTGATGCGCTGGCTGCCCAGATCGAGCGTGATGCGTTGCTGCTCGCCGAACAGCGTCTTCATCCACGACACCGGCAGCTTGGGCTCGATGCGCCCCTCGTCGCCGAGGCCGAACACGCCACCGATCACCGTGTCGAGATAGCCGCCGACCGACCATAGCTGCGCGGGTGAGTCGACCACGGGGCCGCTGAGCGGACCCTCGTCCACGTGCACGGCCTGCGAGGCCAGCTCGAAGTTTTCCATGTTCGATGCCGACAGCGCCGCGCCACGCAACATCGAATCCAGCTCGTGCGCGATGCGCGGCGTATCGTTCACTTCGCGCGCTGCGCGCAGCGAATACGCGCTGACGAACGGCCAGATCGCGCGGTTGTGGTAGATCGGCTGGTTCCTGCGCTCGGGCCAGATCACCGGGCTGCCGGCGGGCCATGCAGGAAAGTTGGCAAGCGTCTGCTTCGCGCGCGCCTCGTCGGCCACGCCACTGGTCACCGCGAGCGCGATGCCCAGCAGGTCATAGGTGTCGACCGGCATCGCGCCGGGGCCCACGTAGCTCATGTACATGCCACGGTCATCGCGCCAGAAGTGCGTGTTGATCGCGCGCTTCAGTGCATCCGCCTGCGTGCGGTAGTCCGCGGCGGAGGCATCGTGGCGCTGTTCGGCCATGGATGCGGCCAGCTGCAGCGCCTGGTAGTGCAGCACGTTGGTCGACAACGCAAAGGACTCGCCGATGTAGCGCACGTCCTTGGCCGTCCAGTCCGGGTAGGTCTGCTCACGCCAGTCGAGGAACGAGGTCTCGCCCCGGTAGAGGCCCAGCGGGCCGTCGAACACGTACAGGCGATCCTGCGCAAGCGTGTCCTTCAATGCGCGGAACACGTCGTCGCCGAACGCCTTGTCGTCCAGCAGGTGGCGCGCGCCGAGGAACCACACGATGCGGTCGGTGCTGATCGGCCAGCTGCCGCCCGAGCCGGTGTCCTGCATCACGTACAGGCCCTGCGGCGCCGAGGGTTCGCGCACCTCGGACAGCTTGAAACGAAGCGACTGGCGTGCACGCGCGGGATCGAAGCGCCACAGGGCGAGATCGACCGAATACGACAGGTCGCGCGTCCACACATAGGGCCAGCGATCGCCGGTCTTGAAGCATTCGCAGGGTATCGGCTTGCCGTGGTCGAACGCCGGATCCTGGATGGCGCTGACCGAGTCGTGGTGCAGATCATCCTGCGCCATCGCAAACAGGCCGTCGAACAGCGGGCTCGCCGTGTGCACGGCGTACCGCTGTGCAGGGATGCTGCGCTCGCCAGCCGGCGCACGCAGCACGAAGCTGCCGTCGGCGTTCGCGTGCATGCTGGCCGCCTTGCCCTGCCAGCTCACCTGGCCGGCATCGATCGCGTCGGCCCGGGCAAGCCCGGCGGAGAGCAGCGCCGAACAGGCCAGGGCCAGCGACAGCACGCGACAACCCGCGGGCAGGCTCATGGCTGCACCACCACAGGTTCGAGCTGTACGTCGCGTACCTTGCCTGCCTCGAGCTTCACGTAGGTCACCTCGCCAAAACGGTCCTTGCCCCGCGCCCAGCCTTCCGTCACGGCGTTGCGCAACGCATCAACGGTATCGAATGCCGGCAGCGGCTGGTCGCCCATCCGCACGGAGTGTGCCACGGGTCCGTGCACGGCGAGCACGTAGTCGCGCAGCGCCGTCTTGAAGCTGCCCTTCGCTGCCTCCGAATGCAAGCTCACCCGTCCGTTTTCGCGACGCACGGCCAGCGGCTGCGCGAAGTACGCGCCCTTCTCGTAGGCATAGCTTTCGCCATCATCGTCATAGACGTCGAAACGGCTTTCGCTGTCGGCGGGGAAGACCTGCACGTCCAGCACCGTGACCGGCTGCTGTCCCACATGGTCCATCACCGGCTGCTGCGGAATGATGGCGCCTTCGCGGATGAACAACGGGATGTCACCCCACCCCTTGGCATCAGTGGCCAGCGTGACTTCCCGGCCTCCTTCATAGGCCTGGCCGTCGAACCAGCCTATCCAGTGGCCCTTCGGCAGTTGCAGGCGTTTGGACGTCTGGCCCTGCTCCACCACGGGCGACACCAGCAGGTGGTCGCCGAACATCCAGGCGTCGATGCGGTCGCGCTGGGCCGGGTCGTCCGGATAGGCGAACTGCAGCGGACGCACCAGGCCGACGCCGTTCACGTGGTTCTGGTACTCGTAGCCGTAGATATAGGGAATCAGCGAATAGCGCAGGCGGATCGCGTCGGTGGCGGCCTTCTCCGCGACGGGACCGTAGACCCACGGCTGGCGCTTCTGGCCAAAGTCCGCGTGCACGCGGAACACCGGGGTGAACGCACCGAACTCGATCCAGCGCGCGTAGTTCTCGTCGCTGGGCCGCGGCGCCTTGAAGCCGCCGCCGTCCATGCCCCAGTGCATCGCGCCCACGTCGAACGCGGCAAGCATGCGCTGGCGCTGGGCCGCCATGCTCGCGAAGCCACTCTGGATATCACCCGACCACACGCCGTAGGCGTAGCGTTGCGCACCCAGGTAGTAGTTGCGGTTGATCGACCACACGCGCTGTTCGCTGTGCGCGCGCTGGCCGTCGTACATGGCGCGCTGCATGTTGAGGAACTGCGTATCGACGCCGCTGTCGTCCGCCTCGTCGTTCCACCAGCCCACGATGCCGGTGTCGAAGGACTGCCGGAGCGCATCATTGAAGAACCATGCGCGCACTTCGGGCTTGTCGAAGTCCACGTCGCGCACCGGCTTGTGCGAGAAGTAGTCCGGCGCCGGCTTCGACTGCGCCAGCCAGTAGCCGCGCTGGGTGGCCTCGCGGCCCTCCACCGTGTCCACGTGCAGGCGCGGCTTCATGATGCCGGTCATGTGCATGCCCCGCGCATCCATCCACTGCTTGAGCTTGCCGTCCGGGCCATCCGGGAACTTGTCGGTATTCCAGCGGAACTCGCCCATGTCCTCGCCCCACGCCTTCCAGTCGAAGTCGAAGGTGAAGTTGTCGATGGGAATGTGCCTGGCGCGATAGGCCTCGACCAGCGCCTGCGCTTCCTTCTGGTCGATGCCCCACTGGCTGTTGGTGAAGCCCATCGCCCACTTCGGGAACATCGGGGCGGCGCCGCTGAGCTGGCGCAGCTGCGCGAACAGCGCGGCGGGCTGGCCGGCCAGCAGGTAGATCGTGTGGATCGGCGGCGCCTGCGCAACGCGTCCCTGCGGCGTGCCGGCATCCGCGCTCGCCGGCTGCGCGGCACGGATCGCGATGTCGGTCGCGGTCAGCTCGAACTGCGCCGGCTCGGCATCGGCCAGCACGCCATAGCCGGCCGTACTCCATACAAACGGCGCGCCGGCATGGCCCTGCCTGCCGGCGGTGGCGAGCTGCCGGCCCTGGCGCAGCAGGTTGCCGGCCTGCGCGTCGAAAGCGTTGAGGCCGCCGATGCCGTATTGCGGATCACCCTTGGCGTGGCGCAACGACCAGCGGCCGTCGAACGCATGCGCGAGGTTGACGCTCAGCAACAGGCGGCCGTCCGGCGACTCCACCCGCAGCTCGGTACGGCTCGGGTTCCAGCGCAGCGTGAGCTGGTCCGAACGCATCACCTGCTCGTCGCCCTGCTGCTCGCGCTTCACGTCGACCGGATCGAAGCTGGCCTCCGGATCGATCACCGGCGTGGCCGGTTCGCGGGTACCGTCGGCGCGCAGCTGCACGATGCCCGGCGCCAGCAGCCGCAGCTCCAGCTTGCCCTGCGGCACGGCCAGTTCCATGCGATCGGCGCTGGCATCGACGCGGGCGGCCAAGGCGGGTGGAACGGCGGTCATCCCGGCGAGCAGCGCCAGCACCAGCAGACGCGTACGCATCAGCGCAGCACCACGGTGCTGTAGGCCGGCAGGGTCAGGTGTCCATCCTTGAGCGTCGCCTGCGTCTGGGTGGTGAGCAGCACGGTGGCCTCCTTGGGCAGCAGATCGCCCTTAGGCTTCCACGTCGCGCTCTTGCCGGAAAGGTTGTGCACCACCAGCAGGCGCTGCTTGCCGTCGTTGCGCCAGTACGCGAACAGGTGCGGATTGCCGGTGGCCACCGCCTCCAGCTTGCCGTCGCGTAACGCGCTGTTCTGCGCGCGCCAGCCGATCAGGGTGCGGTAGGTGTGCAGCAGCGAGTTCGGATCGTCCTCCTCCGCCTGCACCGACACCACCTGGCCCTGGCTCACGCTGGAGGGCTTCCAGCGCGACTCGCCCGGGCCTGCCTCGCGCTGCCAGCGCATCGGCTCGCGCAGGTTCGGGTCGGGCTTCCTGCCTTCCATGCCCAGCTCTTCGCCGTAGTAGATGTACGGACGCCCCGGCAGCGTCAGCAGCATGGCCGCGGCCATGCGCATGTGCTGGGTGTTGCCGGCGAGCCGGCTCATCACGCGTTCCTGGTCGTGGTTGGACAGGAAGGTGGAATCGATGAACGGGGCATCGCCCGCCAGCTTGTAGGCGTCGTAGGTGTCCCTGAGCAGGGCCTCGAGCTTGCCGGCGTTCTCGGTCCTGGCGCTGACGATGAGCTGCTCGGCCAGCGGGAAGTCGAAGATCGATCCCAGCGGCTTGAGGTACGGCGCCAGTTCCTTGGGCGACTTCGCGCTCACCTCGCCCACCAGGGTCACCTTCGGGTTCACCTTGGCGAGTGCGTCGCGGTATTCGGTCCACCATTGGGCGTTCTTCTGCACGGCCTCGAGGCTGTGCTCGTCCGACTTGAAGTCGACGTAGATGTGCTTGGCGGCGTCCAGGCGGAAACCATCCACGCCCTTGCCCAGCCAGAACTGGCCGACCTTGATCATCTCGGCGCGCACCGCCGGGTTGTCGTAGTTGAGGTCGGGCATGTGCCCGCCGAACACGCCGATGTACCAGCCGTCATCGCCGGCGTGCCAGATCGGGGTGTCGGTCGCGCTCATCGCGCCGAGGTTCGGGCGCCTGGTCGCCCAGGTGTACCAGTTGCGATGCGGATCGTTGGCCTTCTGCGCGGCCACGAACCACGGGTGCTCGTTGCTGCTGTGGTTGATCACCATGTCCATGGTCACCGCGATGCCGCGCTTGTGCGCTTCGTCGACGAGATGCTGGAGGTCGGCCACCGTGCCGTATTCCGGGTTGATGCCGTAGTAGTCGGTGATGTCGTAGCCGTGGTAGCTGGGCGAGCTGTTGATCGGCATCAGCCAGATGCCGCTGATGCCCAGCGACTTGAGGTAATCGAGCCTGGCGGTGACGCCGTTGAGGTCGCCGATGCCGTCGCCGTTGGTGTCGTACCAGGCGCGCACGAAGATCTCGTAGTAGACGCCCGAGGAGGGCGCATCGGAGGCAGGCGGCGCGGCGGCGGCCGCGTGTGCGCCGGAAAACGTGCCCGCGCCGAGCGCGAGGGCGGTGAACAAGGCCAGGGGCTTCAGAATGCGGTTCCGCGACATGCCGTTCTCCATGCAAAGGCCGCTGGCCTTCGACGGGGAACAGTACACCGGAACGCGGACTTCGCTTCGGACCGGTGACCGCTACGCCGGGCCTCGCGGTGGGTGGGCGCCCGCGGGTCGCGGGGCACCGGAAAGCATCGCGCCGGCGCTCCTTGCGGAGGCCGGCGCGATCGTGTCTTACAGCTTGAACTCGACGCCGAGGTAGGTGGTGCGTCCGAAGTACTGGATCGTACCGGTCTGCGACGGATCGGAGCCGAAGTAGGTGCGGGTCGGCTGGTTGGTGAGGTTCAGCACCTGCATCACCGCACGCCACTGCTTGGAGATGTCGTACGAGGCCTGGAAGTCGTACACCGTTTCCGCGGCGAAGGTGACCATCTGGTTGTTCACCGACATCTGCGTATCCGACGCGAACTTCGAGCGGTAGTTGCCGGACACGCGGGCCGAGAACGGACCGTAGTCGTAGAACACCGCGGCGCTGGCCACGCGCTTGGACAGGCCCGGCAGGCTCAGGTTCGCTTCCGCGCCACCCAGGTTGTTCGGGTTGCGCACGTTGCTGGTGGTCAGGGCGAAGTTCGCCTGCACGCCCAGGCCTTCCCAGATGCCCGGGAAGATGTGGTTCTTGGAGAGCGACATCTCCAGGCCCTTCACGCTGCCGCCGGTGGCGTTGTACGAGGTCTGGTACTGGCCGTTGAGGTAGGGCTGGCCCGTGCTCGGGTTGGTCGGTACCGGAATGCCCGCCGCAGCGAAGTCATAGTTGTTGTACGTGACGTCCTGCACGAACGAGTCGATGTGCTTGTAGAACACACCGGCGCTGACCACGCCCGACGAATCGTCGAAGTAGTGCTCGTAGCCGAGATCCCACTGGAACGCGCGCAGCGGATCAAGCAGCGGGCTGGTACCGCCCCACACGTTGTACTGAGCGAGCGCCCCTGTTCCGGACACCCACGAGCCCGAGCCCGCCAGCATCTTGTTGATCGGCGGACGCGACAGCACCTTGGCGGCCGAGAAGCGCATCTGGTCGTCGTCGGTGAGGTGGTAGACCAGGTTCAGCGACGGCAGCCAGTCGGAGTAGGTCTTGCCGACGTTGAGCGGCGCGTAGTCGTAGCTGGTGTTGCCGTTGCCGTCGGTGATCGGCACGCCGGCGCCATTACCCACCTGCTGCAGGCCATTGCTGTACTGCTTCTGGTGCGAGTAGCGGATGCCGATGTTGCCGGTCAGCTCGTGGCCGAATACTTCCTGCGCGTCGATGTCGCCCTGGAAGTACAGGTCGCGGGTCTGCTCGTCCACCGAACCGCTCTGGATCATCGACCAGCTCTGGTCGGTGATGTTCTTCACCGGGTTTGCGACGATGCCGTGCGCGGCGAGAATGGCCGGGCCATCCAACTGCAGGAAGCACGGCATGCCCGAGAACTTGCCCTTCCAGCAGCGCACGGTGGCCGCACTGCTCGGGATGGTCAGCGCCGGTCCCTGCCACTCGTTACCGTAGACAAACACCTCGCGATCGGCGTTGTACGTGTGGTTGTTCAGGTAGACGCCGCCTTCCACCGCCGAGAACCACGAGTTGTTCAGCAGGTCGTACTTCACGTCGGTGCGGAACGCCTTCATCTTGTCGTGATAGATGTAGGGGTACACGCCGTAACGCGACAGGCCCATGTCGTTGAGATTGGTGTAGACGCCCTGGTTGCCGAACGACACCGTACCCACTTCGCGGCCCTTGAGCTGGTAGGTGGTGGACTGCGCCATCAGCGTCGCATTTGCGCTGCCGAGGTTGTTGTACGGATCCGCCGTGGTGTCCACGTTGATCTCGTTGCTGGTCGCACGCGACAGCGAAAGGTCGGCGTCCACGTGCCACGGGCCATGGTTCCACTTCATGTTGAGACCGCCCGAGAACACGCTGGTGTTCGTGGTGTAGTTGTCGGCGGTGGTCTCGTTGGAGAAGTTGTTGGCGCCCGGGCTGGTGATGGTGCCGCCCGTCATGGTGCCGTACGGGCCGAGCACGGCATTGGAAACCAGGCTCTGGTTGCCGTACATGTTCTGCGAACGGAAGCCGTAGCCGAACGAGGTGTCCTTGAACTTCGAATAGAACGCGTCGGCGCCGAACTGCAGTTCGTCGGTGGCCTTCCACACCACGGTAGCCATCTCGCCGGTGCGGCGCTCGTTGCCGCCGTTCTGCTGCACCTGCAGGCCCTGGGTCAGGTAGGCCTTCTGGCCGCTCGGCAGGGTGACGAGGTTGCCGTCGGAGGCTTCGCCCACGAACTGCTCGGCCACGTGCGGCTGGTACATCTGCGCCACGCCCAGGCCGACGCCCAGGGTGTCGTTGAGGAACTTGCCCTGCCACGCGGCGCTCAGGCGATAGCCGGTGGAGTTGGCACCCGCCACATCGTTCGCCTGGCTGTTGTAGCTGCCACGCGCATCGATGTTGAGGTTCTGCTCCTTCGGCGCATTGAGCGGATTGGCCGTCTCCATCGCGATCGTGCCGCCGACGCCACCGGTGACCAGCGACGACTGCGAGGACTTGTACACCGTCGCCATGTTGATCAGTTCGGACGGGTACTGGTCGAACTGGATGTAGTTGCTGCCGCTGGTGGACGGCTGCTCGCGACCATTGAGCGTGGTCTGGATGAAGTTGCCCGAGAGGCCGCGGATGTTGATCTGCGAGGCCTGGCCGGCGATGCGCTCGGCGGACACGCCCGGCAGGCGGGTCAGCGCGTCGGCGATCGACTGGTCGGGAAGACCGCCGATGTCGGCCGCCGTGATGACGTTGGTGATGGTGTCGGAGTAGCGCTGGTAGTCGATCGCCTTCTCCATGCCCTGGTTGTAGCCAGTCACGGTGATGGTCGAGAGGCTCTTGGCCAGCTGCTGTTCCTGCTTCGTCTTGTCGCCGGACTGATCGGTTGCAGCCTGCGTCGACTGGTCGGCAGGTGCCGCGTTGCCGGTGGCGCCGCCATCGGTCTTTGCGTCCGTATCGATCGGTGCCGCGTGAATGCCGGCAGTGAAGCAGAGGCCGGAAGCCAGCGCCAAGGCCAGCACGTTACGTTTCAGAATCACCGTCTTCCCCTCCCACGGGTATGCACTTCGTTTGGTTTTGTAGTTGCCGCGGCAGTCCCCACAGACCGCCGCGGGCTACGCGCCAGTGCATGCCGAATACTCGGAGGGCCCCGTCGCGTGGCGGCCATGGTAGGGCTGCGAAAAAAGGGAAACAGGCCTATGCATACGTATTCATCGGCCGGTTTTTTTGTGCACCTTTGACAAAATTCTAATGGCCCGCTGTCGCGGACCAGCTGCGACCACGGCGCTTGATTGCCTGCGGTGAATCGAGGTTCACGCCTTGGCTGATGCGGTTTTCCACGCCCCGCGCCATGGCGGGCAAGACGCATTTCCCGGCGACATATGCGCGTTGCTGCAACGCAATATCGGGTTTTTCTGAATACGTATGCAGTCAGAGCGTTGCCTTGCGACTCTGCCTTTAAGCTGCCCCCCGCGCTTCGCTCAGGCCACGTGTCTTTCGCGACATGCGCACTGCATTGGGCGGGAACGGGACATGCGAATGAGTGAAGCACCGTGGTGGCGCGGAGCCGTCACCTACCAGATCTATCCACGCAGCTTCATGGATACCAATGGCGATGGCGTCGGCGACCTGCCGGGCATCATCGACAAGCTCGACTACGTCGCGAGCCTGGGCGTGGACGCGATCTGGATCGCCCCCTTCTTCCGCTCGCCGATGGCCGACTTCGGCTACGACATCGCGGACTACCGCGAAGTCGACCCCCTGTTCGGCAGCAATGACGATTTCGACCGCCTGCTTGCCAAGGCGCATGCGCTCGGCATCAAGGTGATGATCGACCAGGTGCTCAGCCATACCTCGGCCGAGCACGCGTGGTTCAAGCAAAGCCGCGAGAGCCGCGACAACCCCAAGGCCGACTGGTACGTGTGGGCCGATGCGCGCGAAGACGGCACCCCGCCCAACAACTGGCTGTCGCTGTTCGGCGGCTGCGCGTGGCAGTGGGAACCGCGCCGCGGTCAGTACTACCTGCACAACTTCCTGACCTCGCAGCCGGACCTGAACTTCCACAACCCCGACGTGCGCCGCGCGGTGCTCGATGCGGTGAAGTTCTGGCTGGACAAGGGCGTGGACGGGCTGCGCCTGGACGCGATCAACTTCTGCTTCCACGACCAGCAGCTGCGCGACAACCCGCCCAAGCCCGAGGAAAAGCGCGTGGGCCGCGGTTTCAGTCCGGACAACCCGTACGCGTTCCAGTACCACTACTACAACAACACGCGGCCCGAGAACATCGCGTTCCTGGAAGACCTGCGCGCGTTGATGGACCAGTACCGCGACGTCGCGGCGATCGGCGAGATCTCCTCGGAGGATTCGCTGGCCACCACCGCCGAGTACACCAGCGGCCGTCGCCTGCACATGGGCTACAGCTTCGAGCTGCTCACCGACGATTTCAGCGCGGCCTACATCCGCGGCACGGTGCAGAACCTCGAGGCGCAGATGCTCGAAGGCTGGCCGTGCTGGGCCATTTCCAACCACGACGTCTCGCGCGTGATCACCCGCTGGGGCAACGGCGACGCCTCGCCGCGCCTGGCCAACCTGCTGAGCGCGATGGTGTGCTCGCTGCGTGGCTCGGTCTGCGTGTACCAGGGCGAAGAGCTGGGCCTCACCGAGGCGGACGTGCCGTTCGAATCGCTGCAGGATCCCTACGGCATCACCTTCTGGCCCACCTTCAAGGGCCGCGACGGATGCCGCACGCCGATGCCGTGGAACGGCGCCATCCACGCCGGCTTCAGCGTAGGCGAGCCGTGGCTGCCGGTACCGGCGGAGCACCGCGCGCTCGCGGTCAGCCTGCAGGAGGCGGCGCCGGATTCGGCCCTCAACGGTTTCCGCGCCTTCATGGCGTGGCGCAAGACCCAGCCGGCGCTGCGCTGGGGCAGCATCCGTTTCATCGACACGCCCGAACCCGTGCTCGCGTTTACCCGCCAGCATGGTGACGACACCGTGCTGGTCGCGTTCAACCTGTCCCGCGAGCCGGTCACCCTGCCACTGCCGGGGATCGGCGCGAGTACGGCGATCGACGGCCATGGCCTGGCCCAGGGCTCGCTGGCCAACGAGGTGCTGACCCTCCCCGGACACGGCGCCTTGTTCGCACGCCTCGGCTGAACGAATCCCTTTCTCCCCGACGGCGGTCGTGCCCGCCACGCCGCCGCCGACTTTTTTCACAGGGCCGCGCCACCTATGATCGGGTCTTCAACCGATCGGTAGGAAATCGTCCATGCGTGCAGTGTTGATCATCATCGGCATCATCCTGCTGGGCGCCGGCGTGTGGGTCGTGTTTGGCCACGGCAGCTACCAGACCACCGACACCCTGGTGCAGATCGGTTCGGCCAAGGTCACCGCCACGCACGACAAGCCGGTACCCGAGTGGATGGGCGTCGCCAGCATCATCATCGGCGCGGTGATCGCGGTGGGCGGATTCCTCAGGAAGGGCTGAGCACGGCCTTGTCCCAGCCCGGCCCGGCGGCGCACGCTGCGCGGACCGACGGCTGGGAGGGCCGAACCCATGGGAGACAGATCGATGGAACGGCGCCAATTCCTGCGCCAGGCCGGCACCACGCTGGCCGTGGCATCCACGGCCGGGCTCGCCGCCTGTGCCCAGCAACCGGTGAAGACGACGCGGACCGCCGATGCCACGGCACTCGCCCCCATCCGCGCCAGCGTCGACCGCATCACCGGGGTCTATGTGTGCACGCGGCCGTTCCGCGCAGCGGGCCCGCGCATCGAGATGCAGAAGCTGGGTGGCAAGACCATCGTGCACAACTACGGCCACGGCGGCAGCGGCTGGTCGCTGTCGTGGGGCTCGGGCACGCTCGCGCTGCAGATGGCGCAGAGCACCGGCGCCCGCGAGCTCGGCGTGATCGGCTGCGGCGCGATCGGCCTCACCACCGCCCTGCTCGCGCAGCAGGCGGGCCTGTCCGTGCGCATCTACGCCAAGGCGTTGCCGCCGGACGTGTTTTCCATGCGCGCCTCCGGCCTGTGGACTCCCGATTCGCGCATCTGCGACGCCGCGCATGCGGCGGGCCTGGCGGACCGCTGGGAAATGATGACGCGCATTTCCTATGCGCGTTACCAGAGCCTGCTGGGCCTGCCCGGCAAGCCGATCGAATGGATCGACGGCTACTCGCTGGCCGATGCGCCGTTTGGCTCGTTCCACGGCGACGTGCCCGACGAGCCGGAGTACGGCGAGTTCGCCGATCGCGTGCGCGACCTCACGCCCCGCCCGGTGGAGCTGTCTCCCGGCACGCATCCCTTCCCCGAACCCTACGTGCGCCGCTACACCACGCTGATGTTCAACATCAGCAGCTACGCCAACCTGCTGATGTCCGAATACCTCGCGGCGGGCGGCAAGATCGAGATCCGCGAGTTCACCCACGCCGACGAGCTGCAGAAGCTGCCCGAGCGCACCCTGGTGAACGCCACCGGCTATGGCGCACGCGCGCTGTTCAACGACGAGTCGCTGATTCCCGTGCGCGGCCAGACCGCGCGCCTGGTGCCGCAACCGGAAGTCACCTACGGCCTGCGCATGAAGGACATCAGCGTGGTGCCACGCAGCGACGGCATCATGGTGCAGGTGATCGGCGACGCCGGCAATTTCAACAATCCCGACGTCACGCCCCGGCGTGCGGACTCCGAAGCGGCCGTGCGCGAATTGGCGGATTTGATGACGAAGCTGCGTCGCAGCTGAAAAACCGCTGACGGGTTGGCAGCACCCCGACACGAAAGCGACATCTTGCACGGCATACTCGGCATCCACCCGATCGAACCCGATGCCGAGGGAAGCCCAGGATGAAAACCGTCGCGCCAGTCGTCGCCCGAGGCACCCGGCTTCTTCTCGCGGCGGCATGCGTCCTGCTCGCACCGCTGTCCCACGCGCAGATCCAGATCAATCCGCTGCCCGAGTCCAAGGCGGCCACGATCACCCAGCTCGGTGCGCACGAGCTCACTGCCAGCGACCTGCAGCCGTGGCTGGATGGGCAGATGGCCGGCGCGATGTCGTCCGGCAACATCGCCGGCGCGGTCGTGGTGGTGGTCAAGGACGGCAACCTGGTCGTGTCCAAGGGCTACGGCTATGCCGATGTCGCGGCGAAGAAGCCGGTCGATCCGGCGAGCACGATGTTCCGCGTGGCCTCGATCTCCAAGCTGTTCACCTGGACCGCGGTGATGCAGCTGGTGGAGAAGCACAAGCTGGATCTCGACGCGGACATCAATCGCTACCTCGACTTCAATATCCCGCCGCGCGACGGCAAGCCCGTGACGCTGCGTGACCTGATGACGCACACGGCGGGATTCGAGGACGTGCTGAGGGATCGCTACGCGACGGATCCCGCCTCGCTGATGAGCAACGAGGCGTGGTTGAAACGCTGGGTGCCCACGCGCATCCATCCCGTGGGCGAGGTGCCCGCCTACTCCGCCTACGGTGCGGCACTGGCCGGTTACATCGTGCAGCGAGCGTCCGGGATGCCTTTCGACACTTATGTGGAGCGGCACATCTTCACGCCGCTGGGCATGCAGCACGCCAGCTTCCGGCAACCGCTGCCCGCCGACCTGCAAGCCGAGGCGGCGCCGGGCTACCACCGCGCCGACGCGGCGCCGCAAGCGTTCGAGTTGCGCACGGCGGCACCGGCGGCTTCGCTGTCCATCAGCGGCGAAGACATGGCGCGCTTCATGATCGCCCACCTGCAGTTCGGGCGCGCCGGCGAAGCGCAGCTGCTGGAGCAGGCCAGCGTGAAGCAGATGCAGACCTACCTGCGTGCCGCCATCCCGGGCCTGCCGGGCATGGCCTTGGGCTTCGCACGCATGGACCGTGACGGTCAGGTCATCCTCGGCCACAGCGGCAATATCCCCGACTTCCATAGTCTCGTGGCCCTGTTCCCCGAGCAGCATGCCGGCATCTTCATCGCCTTCGACGGCAACCCCGACGCGGGCCTGCCTCACCGGCTGGTCGATGGCTTCAGCCAACGCTACTTCCCGCCGCTGCCGCAGCTGAAGCAGCCCACGCTGGCGACCGCGAAGCAGCATGCCGGCCAGATCGCCGGCCGATACGGTTCCAGCATCACCTCGCAGAGCAACGTGCTTGCGCTGCGCGACCTGTTCCAGCAGGTGTGGGTGGCCGTCGCATCCGACGGCACGCTGCGCATTCCTCAGCTCGGCGCCGAAACCTGGCGTGAGGTGAAGCCGTATGTCTGGGTGGACGACGCCAGCGGGCGCCACCTGGCCGCCCTCGTGCGCGATGGTAAGGTGCGCCTGTGGTCGATCGATACGATGTCGCCGACACAGGTATTCCTGCCCGCCACGGGATGGGCGCCGGCACGGGTGTGTGCCGTGCTGACGATCTTGCTTGCAGTGTTCGCGCTGATCACGCTGTCGTGGCCATTGGCAGCGCTGCTGCGCCAGCGGGGCATGGGGTCCGCCCTGCCCGAAGGCGACGAGCGCTGGTATCGCCTCAGCCGCATCGCACCCATCCTCTATCTGCTGTTCGCTGGCGGCTGGGCCCTGATGCTGCCGCGGCTGGGTACGCCGCATCTGGAGATGCGCCTGCTGCTGTTGCAGATCGTCGGCCTGCTCGCCGTGCTGGGCACGGTCCCCATCGTCATCGAGACGTGGCGCGCCTGGCGCACGCCGGGCGCCTGGTGGCGACGCATCAGCGGGGTGATCCTGCTGTTCGCCTGCCTCGGTGCGATCGCGTTTATCGTGAATTTCCACCTGCTGGGGCCGAGCTACAACTACTGAGCCCCTCCCCTGTGGGAGCGCACCCGGTGCGCGATCACGGCGTCACCGCTCCGTGGGCTTGTCGCGCACTGGGTGCGCTCCTACAGAGGAAGAGGCGGGAAAGGACCGGCAACGCCGGGCCCGGTACAATGGGCGGATGGATGTCTCCCACCTGATCGACAAGCTCAACGACGCGCAGCGCGAAGCGGTCTGCGCCCCGCCCGGCAACTACCTCGTGCTCGCCGGCGCCGGTTCCGGCAAGACGCGCGTGCTCACCCACCGCATCGGCTGGCTGACCCAGGTGGAGCATGTTTCGCCGTGGGCGATCCTCGCGGTGACCTTCACCAACAAGGCGTCCGGCGAAATGCGTGCCCGCCTGGACCAGCTGATTCCCGGCGGGACGCAGGGTCTCACCGTGGGCACCTTCCACGGCATCGCCCATCGCCTGCTGCGTCGCCACTGGCGCGAGGCAGGGCTGCCGGAGGGTTTCCAGATCCTCGACGCCGATGACCAGCAGCGCATCGTCAAGCGCGTGGTCACCGGGCTGGGCCTGGACGAGGCGCGCTTTCCGCCGCGCCAGGCGACCTGGCAGATCAACCAGTGGAAGGATGAGGGCCGCCGCCCCGACAGCATCGAGCATCGCGATCACCCGATGACGCGCACCCTGGTGCAGATCTACCAGGCCTATGAGGAAGCCTGCCGCCGCGCCGGCCTGGTCGACTTCGCCGAGCTGCTGCTGCGCGCGCACGAGCTGTGGCTGAACAACCCGCAGATCCTGGATCACTACCGCGATCGCTGGCGCTACCTGCTGATCGACGAGTTCCAGGACACCAACACGCTGCAGTACGCCTGGATCCGCGTGCTGGCCGGCAGCACCGGCCAGGTGTTCGTGGTGGGCGACGACGACCAGGCGATCTACGGCTGGCGCGGCGCCAAGGTGGAGAACGTGCAGCAGTTCCTGCGCGATTTCCCCGGCGCTAAGACCATCAAGCTGGAACAGAACTACCGCTCCACCGCCACCATCCTCAAGGCGGCGAACAGCGTCATCGCCCGCAACGGCGGCCGCCTCGGCAAGCAGTTGTGGACGGACGGCGGCGACGGCGAGCGCATCGCGCTGTATGCGTCCTACAACGAGCAGGACGAGGCGCGCTTCGTCGTCGAACGCATCCGCGAGTACGTCGCAGAGCACGGCGAGGCACGCGACATCGCGATCCTCTATCGCTCGAACGCACAGTCGCGCAACTTCGAAGAACAGCTGATGCAGCGGGACATCCGCTTCCGCGTGTACGGCGGCCAGCGCTTCTTCGACCGCGCCGAGATCAAGGACGCCCTCGCCTACCTGCGCCTGGCCGCCAATCGTCATGACGACGCCGCGTTCGAGCGCGCCGTGAACACGCCTCCGCGCGGTATCGGCGATCGCACGCTCGACGTGCTGCGCCGGCGTGCACGGGTCGAAGGCAGCTCGATGTGGGAGTCCGCGCTCAGCGAACTGAGCGGCGGCAAGGAGCTGGCCGGGCGCGCGAAGAACGCGGTGAAGGCGTTCCTGGTGATGATCGAGGACATGGCGCGCGCCTTCGCCGGGGCGGAAGCCGGCAACGCCCTGGCGCTGGCCGAACAGATCGACCACGCCATCACCCACAGCGGCCTGCGCGACTTCTACGAGAAGGACAGCCGCGGCAATGCCGAATCGCGCGTGGAGAACCTGGACGAACTGGTCAACGTCGCCAGCCGCTTCGAGCTCACGCCCGACGACGTCGAGGCCGGCCTGAGCGAACTGGCGGCGTTCCTCTCGCATGCCGCGCTCGAGGCGGGCGATGGCCAGGGTGAATCCTGGGACGACTGCGTGCAGCTGATGACGCTGCACTCGGCCAAGGGCCTGGAGTTCCCGGTGGTGTTCCTGGTCGGCATGGAGGAAGGCCTGTTCCCCAGCCAGCGTTCGGTGGAGGACGAAGGCCGCCTCGAGGAGGAGCGCCGTCTCGCCTACGTGGGCATCACCCGCGCCCGCGAACGGCTGTTCATCACCTACGCCGAATCGCGTCGCATGCATGGCGTGGAGATGCTGGCGCGGCCGTCGCGCTTCCTCGGCGAGATTCCGCCCGAACTCATCGACGAGGTGCGCCCGCGCGTGCAGGTCAGCCGCCCGTTGTACGGCGCACGCCCGAACAGCGGCTCGGTCTCGCTGGACGAGCCGATGCCGCTCAAGCTGGGCCAGCGCGTGAGCCACCCGAGCTTCGGCGAGGGGGTGGTGGTGAGCGCCGAGGGCAGCGGTGCGCACATGCGCATCCAGGTGAATTTCGCCGCCGCCGGCAGCAAGTGGCTGGTCTATGCGTATGCGAACCTGACGCCCATGTGAGGCCGGCGGCGCCGGAGCGCGCCGCGGCCGGGAGTATCATCGGGGCGCTCCACGCGCGTCATGTCGACCGGAACCTCCCGCTGTGGGTGAGGATTCCCCGCTTCAGGACCTTCAGCGACAAGGCCAGGCCATGACATCCAACGTCCAAGAGGAAGCCCCTGCCTCACGCCGTCGCCGCCTGGACGACGATATCTGCGTCCACATCTTCACCGCGTCGGCCACGATGGTGGGTGTATGCCTCACGGTCATCGGCATTCTGCGCGTGGTGATTTCACTGCGACGCGAGGACACGCTGGCCGACGACATGCTCGCGGTCAATGCGATCCTCTATCTCGCGTCATGCCTGCTGTCGTACTGGGCGCTGCGCACGCGCAGCATCAGCCGCAACTACCGGCTGGAGCGCGTGGCCGACGTGATCTTCCTGCTCGCGATGGTGTTCACCGCGGTCAACGCAGGATTCATCACCTGGGCGATATCGGTGAGCTGATCCAGCAACTTCTTTGCGCTCCCACGGAAAACGCATGGTCGCGCTGGATTACTCCGGCAATCGCGGCACGCCGTGCTCGCTGCGCTCTTCCACCGCGATCGGACGCGTATCCAGGCGCGAGGCCCGGGGGCCCTGCGGCAGCGAGGTGGTCGCCTCGCCGCGTGCGAGCGCCAGCGCGTTGCGATAGCAGCGTTGCGCCATGCCCGCTTCGTCCTGGCCCGCATAGACATCGCCCAGCGCTTCCCACGCACCGCTGCTGGGCGCGAGGGCGAGCGAGCGTTCGAGGTACTGCGCGGCCTTGCCCCACAGGCCGAGGCGCACGCACATGCGGCCCAGGGCGAGCAGCAGCGCGGCATCGTTGGGATGCCCGTCGAGCCAGGACTCGGCACGACGCAGGCGCGCCTCGATGTCTTCGGCGCCCAGTGCGCCATAGGTTTCGATCAGCAACGACGACCATTCGCGGCGCAGCGCCGATTCCACCTCGTCCATCGCCGGCAGCATCATGCCGAAGCCCGCGGCCTGGCGCGCATAGGCGTCCACGGCGGCCGGTACGCGACGCTGCGCCTTGGGCAGCTGCGTCCACAGCGCATTGAGCGCCGCGGCATCCGGCGCCGAACGCAGCGAGGCGGACAGCACCTGGGCTTCCAGCGCGGCGTAACCGCGCGCACCCAGCGCACCGCTCTTCTGCAGGGGATCCAGCGCCAGCCGGGCGCGACGCGTGTCGCCCGCCGCCACGGCGGCCAGGGCCAGTTCGCGCCAGCCACCAGGGGTGAGCTTGCCGGTGTCCGCTTCGCTGGCGAGCAGGTTCACCGCTTCGGCCGGCTTGCCTTCGCGACGCAATACGCGCGCACGCAGTACGCGCGCTGCACGCGGCGCCACCTGTCCCGCTTCGTCCAGGGTGGAAAGGGCACGCACGTTTTCTCCGCGACGCGAAGCGGCCTCGGCCGCCGCCAGCAAGGCGGGGCCACGCAAGGCATCCAGGCGGGAGGCGCGATGCAGGTCGCGCTCGGCATCACCATGACGGCCTTCCATCAAGGCGAGCAGGCCTTCGCCCATCTTCTGTCGGCTGAGCCGGCGATGGCGGCGGGTCAGCGCACCGAACGGCCAGCGCACGGCGAACCACAGCGCGCCGATCACCGCCCACGCGAGCAGCAGGATGACCAGGGCGGCGACCACCGTGGTTTCGGCCTGCCAGCCACGCAGCTGCACGAGTACATAACCCGGATCTTCCGCGATCCAGTGCCAGCCGAAGGCCGCCAGCGCCGCCAGGACCACCAGCAGCAGGATCCAGCGCCACAGCTTCATGGCTTGGCCCCGTTGGTGCCGGCGGGCTTGAGCGCATGCACCGCGCGCAGGTTGCGCAGTTCGCCGAGGGCGGCCCCCAGCTGCACCGGCGAGGACGGCTGCTGTGCCTGCAGCGTGGACAGCTGCGTGCGCGCCTGCTGCACCGCGGGCGCACTGGTGTCGAACTGCGCGGCGATGCCCGTGTCCGCGCGCTTGAGCGCGGCGGTGTAGGCGTCGAGGTCCGCCGCGAGCAGCGCGGCCTGCGCCTGCGCGAGATCGATGGCGGTGAGTTCGCGGGCGAATCGCGCATCGGCCACCGAGAGCGGCGCGCCGTTGGTGCGCTGCACCTTCACCACGTTGCCGATGGCCGCGCTGATGCGCGACCAGGAACTCGTCGCCGCATCGGTGCCCGCGGTGTCCAGCGGCTTGAGCGGAAGTTCCAGCACGGCCGTACGCAGCGCGGACAACGCCGCCAGCGAGGCATCGAGCGAGGCGGGCTGGCTCTTGGCCAGGGCTTCACGCTCCGCGCCGATGCTCTGGCGCAGGCCGGAGAACGCGCCGTCATCCACCGCAGCCAGGGCCTGGTCGGCCAGCGCATAGGCCGCAACGGCGCCCTGCGCATCATGGAACAGGTCGTAGCGTTCCTTGGCCATGCGCAGCAGCGACTCGGTTTCATCGAGCAGCATGGCGTCGTGGCCGGAGAGCGTCTTTTCCGACAGCTTGGCCACGGCGTCCTCGAGGTTGCGCGTGCGCTCGGCCTGGCTCAGCAGTTCCTCGCGCAGCGAGCGATTCACCTGGTCCGCATCACCAAGGCGCTGGCGCAGCAGGTTGCGTTCGCTGTCGCTGGCCTTGGCCAGGTTTTCAAGACTGCCCACGCGCTGCTGCAGGCCCTGCAAGGCCGCGTTGCCGGCGGCATTGCCCTGTTCCTGCTGCCACTGGCGCCAACCGACGTAGCCACCGCCACCCACCGCGACCAGGGACAGCAGCAGTGCCACGGCCAGGGTGCCGCTGCCGCGACGCGCGGGCGCGCTGCGTGATCGGGAAGCACCAGTTTGCGCGCCGGCAGGCGCCTCGGATCGGGGGAGGGAGTCGTCTTGGCTCATGGCCGTCATGCTAGCAGCCCGCAGCGGGGGACTCGCATCAAGCGGGCGTGAAGGCGGCACCGTCCAGCGAAGCGATGCCGGCCCGGCGCGCCGGACTAACGCAGGTCAACGCGCGGCGGCCGCAAGCAGGTCGGCGGACAACGCGGACGCGGCCACCAGCACGCGGGAGAATCCCGCGGCGCGGGCGGCCTCCGCCAGGCGCTCGCTGCTGGCCACGGCGACGGCAACGCGGAGACGGGACCAGGCGTGCGCGGGAAGACCTTGTTGCAGGTTGCCCAGCGCCTCGGCGCTGGAGAACAGCACGCGTGCATCGTCGGGCATGCGCTGCAGTGCTTCGAGGTGCCGCGCCTGCCAGCGCGGCACGCCACGCTGGTACACATGCACTTCGCGCAAGCGGACACCGCGTTCGGCCAGCGTGGTGCGCAGCACGCCGCGACCGCCGGGCGCGCCGATCAGGCCGACGCTCAGGCCGCGCGGCTCGGCCAGCAGCGGATGGTCCAGCAAGCCCTCGCTGTCCTGTCGCGACGTCGGCGCAAGCGGTGCCTTCACCCCATGGCGGCGAAGCGCCCGCGCCGTGCCCTGGCCTACCGCGAACACCGTCGCCCGAGTCTGCAAGGGCGCCAGCCGCGCTGCGTAGCGCACGGCCGCGGGACTGGTGAAGATCAGCAGGTCGTCGCCGAGCGCTGCGCGCAGGGCCGCGGCGGACTCCGACGGTCGGTCCACGCCATGCAGCGAAAGCCCGGGCAGCAGCACGGGCGTGCCGCCGCGCTTGCGCACTTCCCGCGCCAGGGACGAGCCGGTGCCGGACGGACGCGTGATGACCACGGTACGACCGTGCAGCGGGGGCTTGGCGGCGATCGGGCGTGGCGCGGTCATGGGCCTCTCCGTGAAAACCCGTGCAGTGTACCGGCGCACTTGCCGCCGGGTGCGTAAACTACGCATTCCCCGTCCCGACCCGACCCCGATGAGCACGACCGAACGACACACCCTGGCGCGCAAGCTGGTGACCTTCATGCGCGATGAAATTCCCCTCGCACAGAACATGGACCTGCGCCTGCAGGACTGCGACGACCGGCAGTTGTCGATCGCCGCGCCGCTGCCACCCAACGTCAACGACAAGGGCTGCGCGTTCGGCGGCAGCCTGGTCAGCACCATGACGCTGACCGGCTGGGGCCTGGTGGAGCTGGAACTGCGCATGCGCGACCTGGACTGCGACGTGTTCGTCGGCGAATCCACGGTGCGCTACCTCGAGCCGGTGTGGACCGACTTCGTGAGCGAGGCGCGCCTGGCCGATGGCGCGGACTGGTCGACCTTCTTCGACACGCTGGCCGCGCGCGGCCGTGCCCGCATCGAAGTGGCCTGCCGGGTGCCCGGCACGGGCGAGAAGCCGGCGGCCACGCTGGAAGCCCGCTTCGTGGCGAAGCGGCGCTCGCCGGACGCGGTATGAAAACACCGTCGAGGTTGGGCAGAATGAAGGCCTGACCCCGGGGGACCTGTCATGCGCCGCATCCTGACCACGCTCGCCGCTCTCGCCACGCTGTCGCTCGCCGGCTGCGCCACCCAGCAGCGCAGCGATACGCTCACCACCACGCTCAACGCCTACGCCAGTGCCGTGCGCTGGGGCGATTTCCATGCCGCGGAGCAGTTCGTCGATCCGAAGGTGCGCGAGACGCATCCGGCATCGCCACTGGAGATGTCCCGCTACGACCAGTACAAGGTGAGCGGCTACGACGAGGGCAAGGGTCCTACGCCGCACGGCGACTTCGAAGTGACCCAGGTGGTGCAGATCAACCTGGTCAATGTGAACACCCAGTCGGAACGCACCGTCACCGACCACCAGACCTGGCATTACGACGAAGCGGGCAAGCACTGGTGGCTGGTGAGCGGCCTGCCGGACATCAGCCGGCAATAAGCGCGGCACGCGGACCGGCGGCGCGGCACCGCCGTCCCTGGCGGGGTGAACGGCCGTCCCCGGTGGCTGGCCGGGCGGCCTCGCCACCCCTGCCCCATCCCCTATAATCCCCGGTTCTATTCACCCCGCGCGGCCCGCGCCGCGCCTGCGGAAGCTTTCGAATGAATGATGTCCTGCACAAGTTGCCCGAGTTCATCGGCAACCATCTCGCGCTCGCGGCGCTGTTCCTGGTGCTGTTGCTGGCGATCATCGTGATGGAAATCCTCACGTTGTTCCGCAAGTACAAGGAGCTGACGCCGGCAGGCCTCACCCTGCTGATCAACCGCGAGAGTCCGCTGATGGTGGACCTGTCCGCCTATGCCGATTTCGAGAAGGCCCACGTGCCGGGTTCGCGCCATGTGGCAATGAGCCAGTTCGACCCCGAGCAGAAGGACCTGGCCAAGGCCAAGGACCTTCCCGTGGTGCTGATCGACAAGGACGGCCGCAACACCGGCAAGGCCGCGCAGCGCCTGGTGAAGGCGGGCTTCTCCAAGGTCTTCACCCTCGGTGGTGGCGTGCTGGCCTGGCAGCAGGCCCAGTTGCCGGTGGCCAAGGGCAAGAACTGATCGACCGAGCCCCACCCGTGGGAGCGCACCCTGCGCGCGACCGCAGCGCCTGATGGTCATCGCTCCGTAGGTTTGTCGCGCACAAGGTGCGCTCCCACAACAGCGCGGAGGCTCAAGCCTCGACGGCAATCCCGGCGCGGCCGCCCAGGATCTGCGCCAGCACATCCGGCGCATATTCGAACGAGTCGTAGTACAGCCGGTCTTCCGGCAGGTTCGCATTGACGAACAGCTTGCGGCCGGCATCGATCATGGCCGGCGGTCCGCTCATGTACACGTCCCAGGCCGCGAGGTCGGGCTGGTCTTCCAGCACCGCCTCGTGCACCAGGCCCAGGCGGGTGCCATGGCTGGCGGCCTGTTCCGGATCGGAAATCACCGCGTGGAACGCGAGGTCGTGCGCCTTGGCCGCCCAGCTTTCGGCCAGCCCCCGCAGGTAGAGGTCCGCCGCGCTGCGGGCACCCCAGTACACGCGCATCGGGCGACGCGTCCCCAGCGACAGGAAATGCTCCACGATGGCCTTCACCGGCGCGAAGCCGGTGCCGCCGGCCATGAAGATCATGGGCCGCTCGGAATCCTCGCGCGGCACGAAGGTGCCCAGCGGCCCCTCGATGCGCAACGTGTCGCCGACCTTCAGCGTGTCGGCCACCCACGAGGTGAAGCCGCCGCCGGCCACGTGGCGCACGTGCAGCTCGATGGTGCCGTCCGGCTGCGGGTGATTGGCGATGGAAAACGGTCGGCGCCGTCCTTCGTCCAGCAGCACGTCCAGGTATTGCCCGGGCAGCCAGAGCAGGCGCTGGTCCGGAGCCACCGGCTGCAGGTGCAGGCCGATCACGTCGGGCGCCAGCAACCACTTGCGCGATACCACTACGTCGAGCTGGCGACGCGCGATGTCCTCCACCGAGGCGACTTCGCGGGCCTCGATCACCAGGTCGCCGCGCGGCACCGCCTGGCACAGCAGGATCGCGTGCTGGGACGGCGCCGTGCCGCTCAGGGCCAGCGGCGGGTTGCGCGGGTAGTCGCAGTGGCCCTGGATCAGAGTGGCCTTGCAGCTGCCGCAGACGCCGGCGCGGCATGAGTACGGCAAGGCGATGCCGGCCCGCTGAGCGGCTTCCAGCACGGTTTCGCCGGGCGCCACCGGGAAACGGCGACCGGTGGATTGGATGGTGACGGTAGACACGTGGCGCATTGTCGCGGCGACAGCAGTCAGCCGACAATGAGGGTCCCCCCGCCCATTCACAAGCTTTTTGCCCGGAGAATCGCCCCATGGCCGTCTGGAAGCAGGATATTTCGCTCGAGCTCATCAACGGCTGGAGCGCCAACACCATGATGGAAACGCTGGGCATCCGCATGACCGAAGCGGGCGATGACTGGCTGCGTGGCACCATGCCGGTGGACCACCGTACCCACCAGCCCTATGGACTGCTGCACGGCGGCGCCTCCGTGGTGCTCGCCGAAACGCTGGGCAGCACGGCCGCCATGCTCACGCTGGACCCGGCGCAGGAAGCGGCCGTGGGACTCGACATCAATGCCAACCACGTGCGCGGCGTGCGCAGCGGCATCGTGACCGGCACCGCGCGCCCGATCCACATCGGGCGCAAGACGCAGGTGTGGGAAATCCGCATCGAAGACGAAGCCGGCGAGCTGGTATGCATCTCGCGCATCACCATGGCGGTGATTCCGTCGCGCGTGGTGGCGCCGCGTTGAGCCTGGAAGCGCCCTATCACACGCTGGACCCGGACTGCGTTCTGGATGCCGTCACCGCCTGCGGGCTGTGGCCGGACGGAAGGTTGCTGGCGCTCAACAGCTACGAAAACCGCGTATGGCAGGTAGGCATCGAGGATGCCGCGCCGGTCGTCGCCAAGTTCTACCGCCCGCATCGCTGGAGCGACGCGGCGATCCTGGAAGAGCATGCGTTCGCCGCGGAACTCGCCGCCGACGACATCCCGATGGTGGCGCCCCTGGTGTTCGGCGGACGCACCCTGCTGCACCACGCGGGCTTCCGTTATGCGCTTACGCCCCGTCGCGGCGGACGCGCGCCGTCGCTGGAATCGGCCGAACAGCTCGAGTGGCTGGGCCGCCTGATCGCACGCATCCATGGCGTGGGGGCACGCCAGCCGTTCCAGCACAGGGGACGGATCGATCGCGCCACCCTGGTCGAACAGCCGATGCGCGCGGTACTCGCCGCTTCGCTGCTGCCGGCCGCCCTGCACGCGGCCTATCGCGCCGCAGCGGAACGCGTGGACCAGGCCGTCGCCGCACGCCTGGACGCGGTGGGCCCGGTCCGCCAGCTGCGCCTTCACGGCGACTGCCACCCGGGCAATGTGCTGTGGACCGACCATGGCCCGCATTTCGTCGACCTCGACGACGCCCGCATGGGCCCTGCGGTACAGGACTTGTGGATGCTCGCCAACGACGAGGCCGGCATGCAGGCCCTGCTCGAGGGCTACCAGCAGATGCGCGAATTCGACTTTGCCGAACTGGCCCTGGTGCCTGCGTTGCGCGCGATGCGCCAGCTGCATTACGCCGGCTGGATCGCCGCCCGCTGGCATGATCCGGCCTTCCCCGCCGCCTTCCCGTTCGCGGCCGAGCCCCGCTGGTGGGAGCAGCACATCACCGACCTGCACGAGCTGGCCGAGGATCTGTAGTCCCCCGTCTTGCCCGGGCCTCGGCGACTTGCTATCAAAGGCGCCGGGGAACCAGGGGAAAGTCCAGATGAGCGTCATACCTGTAACGCACAGGTTCGTGCGTGCGCTTTGCATCGGCCTCGGTTTGGGGGCCATCGTGGGTATCGTGGTGTGCCTGATGCTGGCGGCCCAGCCGTCCATCCTGGTGCGCTTGCTGGCGGCCATGGCCGCCATCCTCTACGCCGGCATCGGGCTCGCCGCCTACGGCCTGTGGCGCGGCCACCGGCTCGGCCTGCACTGGACGCGCCTGTTGCTGCTCGTCCAGGTACCGGTGATCCAGACGCCGTTGCTGGTCTACAACCTGTTCGCCGGGGCAGCCCTGAACGTCTACGTCGGCACGACCATCGGTGCCTACGCGAACGTGGGCGCCAGCTTCAACTGGTTCCTGGGCGGCGCCGGCCGCAGCGGCATCGGCATCGGGGTGAACCTGGTGGCGCTGGCCGCCTTCGTGATGCTCGGTCGCGTGCGCCTTGAACCGAAGCGGAACAGGGTCTTCGCCACGCCGCTCGAAGTGCTGGCTGCGCAGGATTAAGTGACCGGGCCTTCCGCTATGCTCCGGGCTTTTGGGCGAGTACGCACGTGCGCAATTTCCTGTTCCGACTGATCGGCATCCTCGAGGTGGCCGGTGGCTTCATCGGCATGGTCAACATGCTGCGCCGGCTGTTGCCCTTCGGTTCGAACGATTCGCTGGTGGCGGTGATCGGCCTGATCCTCTACACCTTCGTGCTGGTGGCTGGCGTGATGCTGCTGGAGAACAGCGAGCGAGGCGTGACGTTCTCGAGCTGGGCGCAGCTGCTGCAGCTTCCGCTGATCGCCACGCCGATCTTCAGCTACGCCCTGTATTGCGGCGGCTTCGTCAACGTCTACGCCACCCTGCACCTGCCGGTCCGGCTGGGGCTGGACTGGCATTTCGGCAGCGCGGGCTTCCTGCTCGCCGTGGCGGGGCCCTCGTTGTCGCGGATCGGCATCAACCTGCTGGCCCTGCTCTCCTGGCTGGCCCTGCGCCTGCGCTGACAAGCTCCGGCCCCGCTCTTTGGCAGGAGCGCACCCGGTGCGCGATCCATACGAAGCGAAGACCGCGGGGAGCGCGATGGCGGTTGGGCCTGCCCCGACGCCAGCCCGAACCTGCGAAACGGCATGGTCGTCCCGGCCACCGGCCCGCGCCGCCGTTCGCGCCCTGGGTGCGCTCCTACAGGGATAAGTACCGGGACGGGTACAATGGGCGGATGAATACCCCCGCTTCCCTCCCCGTCATCCGCCTCAAGACCGACCGCGCTCCCGGCCACCCCTGGGTGTGGTCCGCCCAGGTGCACAAGCCCGAGAACCGCCTGCCGCCCGGTAGCGTGGTGGACGTGGAGGACGCGAAGGGACGCTTCGTGGGGCGCGGGTTCTGGAACGGCCATGCGCGCATCGCGCTGCGACTGCTCACCGCCGATCCGGCTGAAGCCATCGATGCCGAATGGATCGCCGCGCGCATCGACCGCGCGATCGCCCTGCGCCAGGAGCTGCTGCAGCTCGACCGCGTCAGCGATGCCTGGCGCGTGGTGCACAGTGAAGGCGACGGCCTGTCCGGCCTGGTGGTCGACCGTTATGCCGACATCCTGGTGATCGAATACTTCGCCGCCGGCATGTGGCGCTTCCGCGAAGCGATCCACGCCGCGCTGCTGCGCCATTTCCCGGATGCACGCCTGTACTGGTTCGCCGAGACCCACGTGCAGAAGCAGGAATCCTTCGACTGCCGTTCGCCCGAGGCGCCCGCGCCGGTGGAAGTGCACGAACACGGCCTGCGTTTCCATGCCGCGCCGGGTTACGGCCACAAGACCGGCTTCTTCGCCGACCAGCGCGAGAACCGCCATCACTTCGCGCGCCTGGCCAAGGGCCGCCGCGTGCTCGACCTGTGCTGCAACTCGGGCGGCTTCGCGGTGCATGCGCTGGCCGCGGGCGCGCAGTCGGCCACCGGCGTGGACATGGATCCGGGCATCCTGGAGATCGCCCGCGCCAATGCCGCCGCCAACGATGTGCCCGCCGTATTCGAGGCCGCCGACATGTTCGACTGGCTGCGCAACGCGGTGGAGCGCGGCGAGCAGTACGACGCGGTGATCCTCGACCCGGCCAAGCTCACCCGCGACCGCAACAAGGTGTTCGACGCGCTGAAGAAATACTTCGCGATGAACCGCCTGGCGCTCGACGTGATCCCGCCGGGCGGCCTGCTGCTGACGTGCTCGTGCACGGGCCTGGTCAGCGAGGCGGACTTCCTGGAAATGCTGCGTCGCGTGGCGCTCAACGCGGGACGTGAGATCCAGGTGCTGCACGTGGCCGGCGCCGGCGCCGACCATCCGTTCCGCAGCGACGTGCCGGAAGGGCGTTACCTGAAAGCGGTGTTCTGCCGCGTGATGTAGTTCCTGCCTGCGTGGAGGGCGTGACATGACCGATGTCGTCGATGCCATTCGCAACTACAACGCCAAGCGCGATCCCGAGCGCCTCCAGCGCAAGTACATGGCCATGCGCCATGACCCGTTCACCTTCCTGCGCGGCACCTGCCACCTGTTCTACGAGCGCCTTCCCGAGGCGAAGTGGCTGGCCAAGGCGCCGCCCGCGTGGGTCTGCGGCGACCTGCACCTGGAGAACATGGGCAGCTACAAGGGCGACAACCGGCTCGTCTATTTCGACCTCAACGACTTCGACGAGGCGGCGCTCGCGCCAGCCTCATGGGAGCTGGTGCGCCTGCTGACCAGCGTGCACATGGCCGCCGGCAGCCTGCACCTGAACGCCTCGCAGGCCAACCACCTGTGTCGCGTCTTCCTCAACAGCTACGCGTCCGAACTGCGCGCGGGCAAGGCGCGCTGGGTCGAGCGCGACATGGCCACCGGCATGGTGGGCGACCTGCTGGGCAGCCTGCGCGGCCGCCTGCGCCCGCATTTCCTGGACAGCCGCACCGTGCGCAAGGGCAAGCAGCGCGCGCTGCGCATCGACGGGCGCCGTGCGCTGGCCGTCACCGACAAGCAGCGCGACAAGGTCACCGCGCTGATCGATCGCATCGCCGCCAGGGAAGAACAGCCGCGCTTCTATCGCGTACTGGACGTGGCGCGCCGCATCGCCGGCACGGGCAGCCTGGGGGTCGAGCGCTACGCCATCCTGATCGAAGGCAAGGGCTCGCCCGACGGCAACTACCTGCTCGATCTCAAGCAGGCCCTGCCCTCCTCGCTGGTGCCCTACCTGGCCATCCGCCAGCCCGAATGGCGCACCGAAGCCGAGCGGGTGGTGTCGGTGCAGGCGCGCATGCAGGCCATCAGCCCGGCCTTCTTCCGCGCCGTGACCATGGGGCGGAAATCGTACGTGCTGCGCGGCCTGCAGCCCACCGAGGACCGCCTGGCGCTGACCGACTGGGGCGGCAAGCTGGACCGCCTGGAGGGCGTGCTGCAGACCATGGGCAAGCTGGCGGCCTGGGCCCAGCTGCGCAGCAGCGGCCGGGAGGGCGCCGCCACGGCCGACCAACTGATGGCATTCGGTGAGAAACGCAACTGGCCCAAGCAACTGCTCGGCGTGGCCAGGGACTGCACGAAACAGGTCCGGCGCGACTGGAAGACCTACTGCAAGGGATTCGACCAGGGCGCGTTCCGCCTCCCGCAGCCCAAGGCGTAAGCCGGGGCAATCCCGGCTCCTGAGACGACTACGCGTACACTTGGCGCCTTGTACTGCCGGGTGCCGCCATGTCCGTGACTGAAATCCTGTTGATCGTGCTCGTCGTCGCCGTGCTCGTGCTGATCGTGTTGCAGGTGATGAACCTGCAACGTCATCGCGACGACGGCGGCCTGACCGCACGACTCGATGCGCTGAAGGACGACAACCGCCACCTGCGTGACGCCCTGGCCCAGGAGCAGCGCGCCGGTCGCGGCGAGATGGCGCAGACGCTGGGTCAGTTCCGTTCGCTGGTGCAGGAACAACTGGTCGGCATGAGCAGCCAGCAACACGAGCGCATCGGCCAGTTCGGTCAGCGCCTGGACGTGCTCACCGAACGCACCGACACCGGCCTGCAGTCACTCGCGCAGCGATTGACCGAAGACGCACGCCGCAGTCGCGAGGAGCAGACCCTCACCCTCGGCCGCTTCGGCGAACAGCAGCAGCAGCGCCTCGCCGCGCTCACCGCCGACAACGAAAAGCGCCTCAACGAAGTGCGCGCCACGCTGGAAACCAAGCTCAAGGCGATCCAGGACGACAACGCGGCGAAGCTGGAGCAGATGCGCGCCACCGTCGACGAGAAGCTGCAGACCACGCTGGAAACGCGACTGGGCCAGTCGTTTGCCCTGGTCTCCGAACGCCTGGAGCAGGTGCAGCGCGGGCTGGGCGAAATGCAGAGCCTGGCCACGGGCGTGGGCGACCTCAAGCGCGTGCTCACCAACGTGAAGACCCGCGGCATCCTCGGCGAGGTGCAGCTCGGCGCGCTGCTGGAGCAGTTGCTCACCACCGAACAGTACGACTCCAACGTCATCACCATTCCCGGCAGCAACGACCGCGTGGAATTCGCGGTGCGCATGCCCGGCTCGGGCGAGACCGCGCAGCTGTACCTGCCCATCGACGCGAAATTCCCGGTGGAGGATTACCAGCGCCTGCTGGACGCGCAGGAAGCGGCCGACGCCGACGCCGCCGCGCAGGCCGGCCGCGCGCTGGAAGCGCGCGTGCGCGAGGAGGCCAAGCGCATTTGCAGCAAGTACGTGTCGCCGCCGCACACCACCGATTTCGCCGTGCTGTTCCTGCCCACCGAGGGCCTGTACGCCGAGGTGATCCGCCGCCCGGGCCTGTTCGAGACCCTGCAGCGCGACTTCCACGTCACCGTCGCCGGCCCCACCACGCTCACCGCCCTGCTCAACAGCCTGCAGATGGGCTTCCGCACGCTGGCCATCGCCAAGCGCAGCAGTGAGGTATGGACCTTGCTCGGCGCGGTGAAGACCGAATTCGGCAAGTTCGGCACGGTGCTGGAGAAGACCCGCAAGAAGCTCAACGAAGCAAGCAACGTGATCGACCAGGCCAGCGTGCGCACGCGCGCGATCGAGCGCAAGTTGCGCAGCGTGGAGACGTTGCCCGGTGACGATGCGAAGCAGCTGCTGGGCGATGCGCCCGCCCTTGAGGACGACAGCGAGGATGACGTTGAGGCCTGAGTGGCGACCTATGGCTTCCAACAAGTCCGGGTCTCAAGGAGCGAAGCGCCGCTTTAAGTCCTCAACGCATCGGCGCATTGCGGTGTAGCCGCGCGCCATAGCCGGAGGCGGTCGCAATCCGGGCTCCGGAACCTCCGGGGCTTTTCCCCACAGGCCGCTGCCAGCTCTGGCTCTGAAGGCCATTTTCCTTGGGTTACTTTTGACGCGAAGCTAATCCCGT
>JACXTT010000728.1_pt1 | contig 56456 bp, 51 predicted proteins | sample 9270951 | NCBI WGS metagenome assembly JACXTT01 (sample SAMN15532306, study PRJNA645909) | rock metagenome | isolation source: weathered quartz diorite | place: Puerto Rico | collected 2017-06-21
TCGGATGAATTGTCTGTACAGGCTGCTCGCAGGATTCGGCATGATGCAACCGAACACTCCTCAGACTGATTCTCCGTGGTCAACTATCTGTCGGCGGAGCCCGCCTCTTAATACTCCCGCGCCTGTACGTCCCGAGAAGAGAGTTCCCCTATTTACCGAACGGTAACTTTCATTTGGTACCGAAGCGACTCTTGCGTAATGCCCCTCCTTTCATGTAATCCTGAGACCGTTGAAACGGCATCGGGCTAAGCCTAAGGAGGCTTGCGCCGTTGTTCGTGACCACCGCTTCTCCTGCCTATACTTCTCGCCGCGATCCCAGACCTTGAGACGAAGGAGATGCAAGTCTCGGAGGTCTGGCCAGAACGGGCCGTATCGAAAAGAAAGGCAACGTCTACCACGCACGATTCTGGTTCGGAGGTTCCCGGTCAGCCGGACGGGTTTATAAGCCCGTGCGGACCTGTCCGGTGAACGGATCGGGCCTATGTCAGGCCCAGATGAGCTAGACAAATCACGCAAAGCAGAATGTTCCCACTAGCAGGTAGCCTAGATGTTCTTTTTAGGTCTGTGGAAAAAGACCGGTTTCGGGCCTCTCTATCTCCTATCCCACTCGGGCTTTGACCGCTGCCAGGGGTCCTTCTAGACTTAACGGCATGAGGCAGGTCTGGCCCAAGTTTTTATTTTGCGTTGTTGCAGGTCTTGCCTGCATCCGGGTGGTCGCGGCGGACTCGCCCTGGCAATACGGGCGGATCGCCGATGTCAGCAAGTCCGTCACTACCAAGACAAAGGCGTGGGTGGTGAATACTCCGATCACCGAGGATGAAATCACCTATACCATCTCGGTGCAGGTGCAGGACAAGATCATTGTCGGCACCTATGAGCTCACACCCGAGGAATCCCCGCCTCCGCCAGAGTGGACGACGAATTATCCGATCAAGGTTCAGATGGTGGCGGATCGCATCTACCTGCGGGCGCCGACGGGCGATTTGACGCTCCACGTTGTCCGGCGCAAGAGCGGCAAGCTGATGACACCGCTCACCATCGAAGAGAAGAAGCGGCTGGAGCAGATCGAAGCACCGGCGGGATCGCTGGTGGGGTTCTCGGACGACTCGAAGCCGGCAGGCGGCGGGACGGCGGCGAAATCGGCCGATGCTGCTCCTCAGCCGCCGCCCGCGCCTTTGCCACCTACCACGGGAATGGTCAATGTGCGCTCTACGCCTTATTTGTCCGAGGTTTTTGTGGATGGCGATTCTATGGGGTACACGCCCGCCAAGGTCAGCCTGCCTCCGGGGAAACACGCCTTTCGCGTCGAGAAGCCCGGTTACAAGCCATGGACAAAAGAGATCATGATCACGGTCGGGTCGGAGCTGACGCTGGACGCGAGTCTGGAGAAGAAGTAGGACAAAAACTCAGCGGCTGAAAGCACGGGAAAATGTAAACCCTCCGAACCTCATGGATGCAGGATCATGATCAAGCTTGTTTATTGCATCACCAAGAAGGCGGGCCTGACGGACGAGGAATTCTTTCGTTACTGGGAGAATGTCCACGGCCCGATCGGCGCTCGAATTCCTCGGCTTCGCAAGTTGGTGCAGAGCCACCGCCTGACCGTCCCCGGAGACAGAAACCGGCCCGATTACGATGGCATGGCGGAACTCTGGTTTGACGGCCTGGAGGATTTGCTGGCGGCTCGTCAATCGCCCGAATGGAAAGCCTCATCTGCGGACGAAGACAACTTTGTCGATCGCGACAAGGTTGCTTACTTTGTGTCGGAGGAGCACATTATCCTGGATGAGTCGGCGCAAAATAAGTAGCGCTCAGAAGGCTGCTCCTGAATTGCAGTAAGGCTTCCTCTACGCATCCGTCATGCCGTAAATCGCTTACAATTCCTGCTTCATGCCCGTCACTGTTCGATCCTTCGCCAAGATCAATCTCGGGCTGTACATCGGTGCGCTGCGAGCGGATGGATACCACGATCTGCGGACGGTGTATCAGACGATTGCACTGCATGACGTGATTCGCGTGAGCGTTGGGCGAGGCACGGGAATCGAGATCTATTGCGCGGACCCGCGCGTCCCTTGCGATCGGTCGAACACATGTCACCGAATCGCGGAGCGGGTACTGGACGAACTCGACGCCACAGGTCGGATCACGCTCGAGATCGAAAAACGGCTGCCGGTGCAGGGCGGACTGGGGGCGGGATCGTCGAATGCAGTGGCTACGATGATTGCACTGGAGCGCGCTCTGAGGAAGCCTTTGACTCAGACAGCCCGGCTGCGGATCGCCGCCGAGGTTGGATCGGATCTGCCGATGTTTCTGGTGGGCGGGACGGTGCTCGGAGGGGGCCGGGGGGAAGAAGTCTATCCGGTTGCCGACCTGGCCGCGACGGCAGTCGTGATTGTTACTCCCGATGTCGGCGTTTCGACCCCAAAAGCGTTCGCGGACTGGGATCGATTGACGCACTCGGGAGCGTCCGATAGACTAGTTGAGTTTGGCCGCGCGCTGTCGGCGTGGCTGGTTTCACCTAACACCGGTGCTCCTGCACGAGGCAGGAGCCGGGCCGGGAGCCCGCTTCTCGACCTTGTCCGTACCGGGATTGAAAACGACTTTGAACGGGTCGTCTTTCCGCAATATCCCGAACTGCGTGACATTAAAGGTGCATTGGAGCGTGCGGGGGCGGCGTATGCTTCCCTCTCCGGATCAGGGTCGGCCCTGTATGGACTGTTTTTGACCCGGGCGGCGGCGGTTCGGGCGGTGGGGCGTCTGCAGAAACAGGGGTTAAGGGCGGTCGCTACGACCACACTGACGAGGGCCCAGTACTGGAGGAAGTCGCTGGTCCCTGGTCGTTGAACCGGGTCAGAGACCCGGTTCCACACGTTCCCAGTACTGCGGAAGAAAATTGTTTGATTGTTGATTTTTGATTGTTGGTTGACAATTAGAGAAGCTCGAGAGGGTTTCAATCAACAATCAAGAATCATCAGTCAACAATGATTCTACTGGGCCGTCGACTAATGGTAGGTCAAGTGCCTTTGGAGCACTTTGTCTAGGTTCGAATCCTAGCGGCCCAGCCAAGAAATCAGTTCTCGGTTCCCAGTTCTCGGTTCTCAGTACGAACTGGAGCCCTAATACTGAGAACCGAGAACCGGAACTGAGAACTCAACTTGAGAACTGACTATGCCCACAGCAACCGCAGCCGCTGAGAAAACGGAAAACAAGCCGATGGCGGACGAAAAACCGGAACGCAAGCCCCAGCGCAACCGGGTGGACGACAAGTTCAAGATTTTTTGCGGAACGGCGAATGAGCCGCTCTGTGATGAGGTCTGCCACTTCCTGGGCCTGACGCGCGGGCAGGCGATTGTGACGCGGTTTGCCGACGGCGAGGCTTACGTACAGATTCAGGAGAATGTGCGTGGAGCGGACGTCTTCGTCATGCAGCCCACTTGCCATCCGGTGGATATGCACTTGATGGAACTGCTGCTGATGTTGGATGCGCTCAAGCGCGCTTCGGCGCGGCGCATCACAGCGGTGATTCCCTATTACGGCTATGCGCGGCAGGATCGGAAAGACAAGCCACGGGTGCCGATTTCATCGAAGCTGGTGGCAGATCTTTTGACGACGGCGGGCGCGCATCGCGCGCTGGTCATTGATCCGCACACTGCGCAGTTGCAGGGTTTTTTCAATATCCCGGTGGACCATCTGTTCGCGTCGCCGGTGCTGGTGGATTACTTCAAGAAGCTGAATCTGCCGAATTTGACGGTGGTATCGCCGGACGCGGGTGGCGTGGAGCGGGCACGATTTTTTGCAAAGAAGATGGACGCGGCCTTGGCCATCGTTGACAAACGGCGGGTGGAGATGAACGTCGCGGAAGTGATGCACGTCATCGGCGATGTTAACGGCCGGACTTGTCTGGTGATTGACGATTTGATTGATACGGCGGGAACGCTGGTTAAGACCGCGCAGGCGCTGCTCGACAATGGCGCGAGCGCGGTTTATGCCTGCTGCTCGCACCCGGTGCTGTCGGGGCCTGCGGTGGACAACATTGTGAATTCGCCGCTCAGCGAGGTCGTGGTTACTAATACCATCCCGCTGACTGATGCGGCGAAGAGGGTCTCGAAGATCAAGGTGCTGACGATCGCGGGACTGATTGGACGGGCGATTCAGTCCATTCACGAGGAAACTTCGGTCAGCAAACTGTTTCTATAGAAGGACGGAATTATGGCTACGGCAGCGGAAATCAACATCCTGGAAGCGCAGCAGCGCGAACCAGGCAACAAGAATGCGGCGCGGCGGGTGCGCGCGGCGGGAAAAGTTCCGGGCGTGGTGTATGGCGCCGGCAAGGAAACGGCCGTGATCGCGGTCGATCCGCGCCAGGTTTTGCGCATCCTGCACTCGGAGAGCGGGCACAACACGATTTTCGATCTGGCGCTTGGCAACGATCGCGTCAAGGCCATGATCGTGGATTGGCAGTTTGAACCGATCAAGGGGAAACTGCTCCATGTCGACCTGCAGCGCATTGCGATGGACAAGAAGCTGACCGTCACGGTGCCGATCATCCTGAAGGGTGAGGCGGAAGGCGTGAAGACGCAGGGCGGCATCCTGGAGCAGCTGTTGCGCGAGGTCGAACTGGAGTGTTTGCCGGCCGATATCCCGAAGTCGATTGAGGCCGATGTCAGCCATCTCGTCTTCGGCGTCGACATTCGCGTCAAGGATCTGGCGCATGGCGACAAGCTGAAATTCCTGACTGACGAAGACCGGATGGTTGCACACATCACGACGGTCAAGGAAGAAGTGGTCGTAACTCCAGAAGCAGTTGCGGACGCGGCAGCGGCGGCTCCGGCTGAGCCTGAAGTCATCAAGAAGGGCAAGCAGGAAGTCGAGGGTGAAGAAGCCGAGGCGAAGCCCGAAGGCAAACCCGAGAAGGCTGAGAAGAAAGAGAAGAAATAGAAAGCTGCGAGCTTCGAGCCGCGAGCTTCGAGCGAACAGCCAAAAGCGAAGAGCGAACTTTCGTGAAACTGATTGTCGGTTTGGGAAATCCTGGAATCGAGTATCAGTTCACGCCGCATAACCTCGGGTTTTTGGCGATCGATCAGATCGCCGGCAACCTGGGAGTGGAAGTCAGAAATCGCCAGTGCCGTGCGCTGACGGCGCGCGTCGTGATCGCCGGACAACCGGCGATCCTGGCCAAGCCCGAAACGTTCATGAACCTGAGCGGACTTTCGGTGCGGGAACTGGTGGCGGAATATCGGGCCGACGTGAAGTCGGATCTGATCGTGATTTACGACGAGCTCGACTTGCCGCTGGGCACGATTCGCATCCGGGAGCGGGGAAGCTCGGCGGGACATAACGGGATGGAGTCCATCCTGGGCGCTCTGGGGACGGACGAGTTTTTGCGGATTCGGTTGGGAATTGGACCGGGTCGAAAGATTGCGGACAGCGTGAAGTTTGTGCTGACGCCGTTCCGCAAGTCGCAGCTGAAAGTCGTGGATGAAGTGCTCGACACCGCCTCCGAAGCTGTCGAGGTCATTCTGAAAGAAGGACCGGCGGCGGCCATGAACAGGTTCAATCGCAAGAACGAGTCAGGCGACGAGCCGCAGTCAACGTAGAAAGCGTCCGCAGTTCGTGGCGGAGAGTTTGGAGATAAAGAATGAATCGTACTTATGAACTGATGTTCATCGTCCGGCCGGACATGGTGGACGAGGATCTGAACAAGCTGATTTCCACGCTGGAGTCGTCGGTGACTTCCGCGAACGGCACCATGAAGAGCGAGATCTGGGGCAAGCGGCGTCTTGCCTACAGCGTGCGCCGGTTCAACGACGGCATCTTCGTCCTGCTGCTTCTCGAAGGCACGGGCGCGATGGTGCACGAGCTGGAACGGCGGCTGCGCGTGACTGAACCGGTGATCAAGTTCCTCACTGTGCGCACAGACGAAGAACTGAAACGGCTAGACAAGATCAAGAAGATCCGCGAGTCGCGCAAGAGGACGAGCGCCGCGGCACCGGCCGCTCCGGCGACACCGGAAGCGGGGACGGAGCCGGCGAGCGCCGCGGTCTAGGCGCGATCCGACCCGCAGCCCCTGAAGGGGCTGTAAAAATGCAGACTTCCGGCATCGCTGAAGCGATGCCCTGATACGAATCTGGGCCTTTTCCGCATGCGCCTCAGCGCTGGGAAGACAGGCTGCAGAAAACGCGAGTCCAGTAGGGACCGAGAGTTTGAAGGAGCACTATGGCAGAAGAAACGAAAGCACCAGCTGCGACGGCAACCGCGGGCGACGCCCGTCCGGAACGCACCGGCGATAGCCGTCCAGAACGAAGCGATCGAGGCGATCGTGGACCGCGTGGACCGCGTCCCGGCGGCGGCCCTGGCGGTCCGCGCGAAGGTGGACGCAAATACTTCCGGCGCAAGAAGGTTTGCAAGTTCTGCACCGAGAAGATCGAAGCTATCAATTACAAGGACGTTCGCTTACTGGCAGGGTTCGTCGCGGAGAGCGGGAAGATCGTTCCGCGGCGATTGACCGGGGTTTGCACGCCGCATCAGCGCCGGTTGTCGGCCGCGATCAAGCAGGCTCGCAACATCGCGCTGCTGCCGTTTGCGGGACGCGCTCAATAACAAAATCAAGGGTTCCCCCGTGTTCCCCGTGATCCCTGTGGTAGTACAGAAAATTCTTAACCACAGGAGTCACGGGGGACACGGGGGAAATCAGAACAGACGGAGTCATTCATGGAAGTCATCCTGAAAGAAGACGTGCCCAAGCTGGGCAATCGTGGCGATGTGCTCAAGGTCGCCGAAGGATATGGCCGGAATTTTCTTCTGCCCCGCAAGTTGGCGATCGAAGCCAACCCTGCCAACAAGGCTGTAATCGAGCAGATGAAGGCTGCTGCTGTGCGCCGGTCTGCCAAGGAGAAATCAGAAGCCGAGGCGCTTGCGAAGCAGTTTGACGGGCTGGAGGTTTCGTTTACCCGCAAGTCAGGAGAAAACGATCAGCTCTTTGGGTCGGTGACCGCCGGTGACATCGCCGAGGCTTTGGAAAAGAAGAGCTTCCACATCGACCGCCGCAAGATCCAAGTGCACGAACCTCTGAAGACGATTGGCGAATTCACCATTCCGGTGAAGCTGCACAAGGACGTCACTACACATCTGAAAGTGGTGATTGGGAAAGAAGCGGCGGAATAGGACCTCAATCGCACTGGTGGGACGGGAACAAGCCCGTCCTGCCAGGGGCGAGGACCCAACCTCAGCGCCTGAAGGCGCTCTCATTGTGCAGCTCTTCGGCATGCCTGAAGGCATGCCCTGATAGGAATCTTTTTGGCAGGTCTCTTCGCACAGTCAGGATGTCAGGACGGCGTCCCGAAGAACTCTTCTACCTTCCGTAAATCGGTTGTCCTGGTGTAGCTCGGTAAGCTCTCGACGAAGACTCTTCCGTACTGTTTCTTGAGAATGCGGTTGTCGAGCAGCGCCAGGAGTCCGCGATCGTGCAGTGAGCGAATTAGCCTCCCGAAGCCTTGTTTCAGCGTGATCACAGCGCCCGGCACCTGGTATTCGTAGAAGGCATTACCGCCGCCAGCATCGATCGCTTTTACTCGGGCAGCTACTACCGGATCACTCGGCACTGCGAATGGCAGGCGGTCGATGATTACACAGCTTAACTGCTCGCCCTGCACGTCTACGCCCTGCCAGAACGACGAAGTCCCGAACAGCACAGCGTGCGGAGTAATGCGAAACTCCTCGAGCAGCGCGGACTTCGGGGCATCGCCTTGCTTCAGCATTGGGAAATCCAACACGCCCAGCAGGCGCTCGTAGATTTCATTCATCTGGACGTAGCTGGTGAAGAGCACGAAAGCGCGGCCGCGCGTGATTTCGAGCAAGCGGCGGACGCGATCCGAGGCGTGCGCGACAAATTGCAGCGTGCGTGGATCGGGCAGATCGGGAGGTACATAGAAGATCACCTGACTCTCGTAGTCGAAATGCGAGGGCACGATGGATTCGCGGGCGTGATCGAGACCCAAGCGCTGGCGGATGTAGTCGAACCCTCCGCCAACGGCCAGCGTAGCGGAGGTCAGAACAGCGGTCTCGACTTTCGACCACAGGCACTCGCGGAGAATCGGGCCAACTTCGATGGGCGTGGCTTGCAGGAAAACATTGGTGCGGCCTGAACGTCTTCCCTCGGGGGCTGAGGCCCCGGCAGCAAACTGGGCGTCTTCGGCGCGGTTGAAGCCGCACCCCTTCAAATCGGAACGCCCTGCACCTGGACGATCGGAGCGCGCCTCGCTCTGGCGAGCGGAAGTACCCGTCATTCCACGAAAACCTCGCCGCTCGATCCAAAACACTGTGTTCGGGTTTTCGTCTTCCATCACAAAACTGAGCTGTACCTGCAATTGCTGCGCTCGACGGGCGACGCTGAATACCTGCTCCGGTTTCTGTGGCAGTTGCTCCAGTTCCGCGCCGATCCGGCGAAGCGCTTGATTTAGCGCGTCGTACTCTTCGCCGTTTTCCTCCAGGAACTCGCGACGGCCGTCGAAGGCGAAGCGGCCTTCGCGTACGGGCAGCAACGAGAAGAACAACTGCGAACGCTCGCGCAGCGCTTTGATGGCGCTCGAAATTCCTACCGTGTAAAGTTTTTCGTGTTGCAGCAGACCTTCGATGTCGCGCGCCAGCTCTTCCATCCGCGTATTGCTGACCGAAATGCCGAAGTAGTTGCCCGCTACTTCCTCCAATTCGTGGGCCTCGTCGAAGATGACGACTCCCGCATCCGGCAGCACGCCGGCATCCGGCGCGTTCTCCGCTTCGAGCTTGATTGCCAGGTCTGCGAAAAAGAGATGATGATTGACGATGACAATGTCGCTCTCGGCGGCGCGGCGCCTCATCTCGGTGATGAAACAGCGCTCCCACTCTTTGCATTTCTGTCCGAGACAAGTGTCGGCGCGCGCGTCGAGCTTGTACCAGAGGGCGCTCGCCTCGGGCAATTCGGCGAGTTCCGCGCGATCTCCAGTTCCGGTCGTCTTCTCCCAGGCAGAGATCGCGCGGAAGTGCTCGATCTCTTCCAAACCGCTGAGCACCGGCTCGTTGGTGAGGTCGTAGAGTTTTTTGCGGCAGAGATAGTTGTTTCGGCCCTTCATGTAACAGACGCTCAGTTTGCTACCGCCGTCCGCGAAGAGGGCCCGCTCCAGAAAGGGGACGTCTTTTTGGAAAAGCTGTTCCTGGAGGTTCTTGGTGCCGGTTGAAATAATGACGCGCTTGCCAGAGCGGATCACCGGGAGCAGATAGGCAAGCGTTTTGCCGGTGCCGGTGCCGGCCTCCACGATCAGGTGCCGCTTCTCGGCGATGGCCTCTTCGACTGCTTGGCCCATTTGCAGCTGCCCACGGCGGAACTCGTACGCAGGGTGAATTTTTGAGAGCAGGCCGCCGGGAGCAAAGAATTGGTAGAGGGAGAATCCAGCAGCAGCGGAAACGGGATGGGAAGTGGGGGCCACGGAGAGTCTCTATAATACTTGCTGGCGCATGATGCCGAAATCCACCCTGCAGTCGCAGTCCGCCGCGCTCCCCCTGCTCGCTATCGTCGGCCGCCCCAACGTCGGTAAATCTACGCTGTTCAACCGGCTGACGGGCTCGCGGCGCGCCATTGTCGGAGACGAACCGGGCATTACCCGCGACCGTCTCTATGGCGAAGCGGAATGGCGCGGGCACGAATTTCGGGTTGTCGATACGGGCGGGATCGTTCCGGAAGATAAGGAGTTCATCCCGTCTGAAATCTTCCGTCAGGCGCGGGCCGCCTTTGATGAGGCTTCCGCCATTGTCATGGTGGTGGACGCGCGTTCTGAAATCTCGGGACCCGACCGGGAGTTGGCTCGACTGCTCCTGCGCACCGGGAAGCCTCTTTTTCTCGCCGTTAACAAGGTGGATACGGACAAGCAGGATGGGTTGAGCGGCGAATTTCATCGGCTGGGGATTCGGAATGTGTTTCCGGTGTCGGCGGAGAATGCTCGGGGGCTGGATGACTTGCTGGACGCTGTGCTGGAGGGGCTGCCGGCAAAAGGCTTAACCACGGGGGGCGCGGAGGTCACGGGGGAAGGCACGGGGGAGGCGGTCGAACCGGAGCCTCATGAAATCAAAGTGGCGATCATCGGTCATCCCAATGTTGGCAAGTCCACTCTCCTTAACCGTCTCACCGGCACCTCCCGCGCGATTGTCTCGCCCATCCCCGGCACAACCCGCGATGCGGTGGACGAGGTCATTGAACACAATGGCCGTAAGATTCGCTTCATTGATACGGCCGGCATCCGGCGCAAGGGCAAGACTCATCTGATGGCCGAGAAGCTGTCGGTGGGGATGGCGCGCAAGAATATTGAACACGCCGATATCGTGCTCTTCCTGATCGATGCGACCGAGGGCGTCAGCGGGCTGGACGCTTCGATTGCGGGATATGCGGACGAGAGCGGGGGGTCGGTGATCATCATCGTTAACAAGTGGGACTTGATCACGAGTGGTGAGAAGCGCGCGGTAAGCCAGTCAAAGGCCGCGCGCATTCAGGAGGCGAGGCGTCCTCAGGACCGGAAACTCTACGAAGAGCGTTTGCGCTACGGGCTCAAATTTTTGAGTTATGCGCCCGTGCTCTTCATCTCCGCCGAGAACGGCAAGGGGACGGAGCGGATTCTTCCGCTGATCGAAGAGGTTGCAAAAGAGCGCCGCAAGCGCATCTCGACCGGCGAGATGAACCGCTTCTTGAAGAAGGTCGATTTCGACCGCGCATCGGTGCCGGTGAGCAAGCGGGTTCGGATTTACTACATGACGCAGGCTGCGGTGGCGCCGCCGACGTTTATTCTATTTACGGATCGTCCGGTGAAGCTGCATTTTTCTTATGAGCGGTTTCTGGAAAATCAGATTCGCGCGGCGTTCGGGTTCATGGGGACGCCGATCTGGATCAAGAATCGGGCGCGATAGCGTCACTCTCCCCATTCTAAGAATTGTCATCCTGAGCGTAGCGAAGGACCTGCTTTGTGCCGCTGTCGAGGAAAACAGGTCCTTCGCTACGCTCAGGATGACAATTCATTTGGAGATGGCATTCGTGATGATCGTGGCCAGCATGGTCGCTACCAACTTCTCGCCTGCGTCGTTGACAGCAAACGCATCAGCAGCGCACACCGTGATCCTGCGTCCCGCCCGTTTCACTTGCGCTCTGGCCACGAATTGCTCTCCGACTGCGGGTGACAAAAGGTTTACTTTGAACTCGACGCTGAGGACGTCGGCATTTTCGGGAGCGACGCTCAACGCGGCGTAACCACACGCCGAATCGAGCACGCTGGTGATGACTCCGGCGTGAACGAAGCCGTTCTGCTGTGTGAGATCCGCGCGAAAAGGGACTGTGATTTCGACTGCGCCCGGCTTCACCGAGGCTAGCGATGCCCCGAGCGTTTCCATGAACTTTTGCTGCACGAAACTTGATCGAACCCGATGGAAGGCGTCTGCCGGCATTGTCCGACTCCCTGCGTGGTTCAGCTTTTCTACAGTCAGACAGGGCAAAAAGCAAACGCTCGACGCCGCAGATCCGAGCTGCGAAACAACTCAAGCTGCCTGCCAACCACGACCACCGGCTAAAGCCCAGGCTTACTTCACGACGTGGACGCGGCCCTAAAGGGCCGCTCTTCCACAGCCATCCCTGCATTTGTGGTTGTTCCACAGCTGCTTAGTGGTCGCGGCGATGTACCGCTGCAGTTTCATCATGCAGCAGTCCGAGGCGATCGACGCCGGCATTGTGGGCCGTATCAATCACGTCTGCGACTCTTTGGAAATCGATATCGTCGTCGGCTTTCACGAACGCGATCCGCTCTACGCGAATGCTGAAAATGTCGACCAGCCTCTGGCGCAGATCGTTCCACGCTACCATTTCATCGTTGATCTTGACGTCGGGATGGTCGGCACTCTCCCCGTCGCGCACCTGGATCACGATCGTGCGGTCGGGCGGCGGTATTGAATGGTTCTTGGGGTCTGGCTCCTGCGGAATTTGAGCCTTCAGGCCGGTGGGCTGCTCTTCGATGACCACCAGCATGAAAATGATGATCAGCACCAGTAGAACGTCAATCAGGGGCGTGACGTTCATTTGGGGCGTGGACGGACCACCGCCTGCCGTTGAGAATGACATGGGCTTTTCTCCTCTCAGGCACGCGCGTGTCTGGTGAATTGGACACCCCGCGCTGGCGAACGGTTCCCGGCGATGGTCTGTTACATGGAGCTTCGTCCATTTGGCTGGGAACATTTAGAATCGGGATCAATCATCATTCGGTAATTGTTGCCGAGCAACTATTTGAAGTGTGACCGACTTAGATCATGCTGAAATATCTGGTTCCGATCGCGCTCCTGGTGTTGTGCCTTGGCTCGCAAGCCCGCGCGCAGGACAACTACGAGATCCAGGTTTACAGCTCAGACACGGTGCCGCAGAGCGTGACGATGTTCGAGATTCATTCCAACTTCACCGTGGAGGGCCGCAAGCAGACCGAAAACGGGGTCGCTCCTACTCATCACGCGGTGCACGAGACTCTTGAGATCACGCACGGCTTCACATCCTGGTTCGAAGTCGGTTTTTATTTGTTTTCGAGCATTCAGCCAGACGGGGGTTGGGAGTGGGTGGGCGACCATATCCGCCCGCGCGTTGCAGCGCCGGAGTCGTGGCACTTGCCGGTCGGGCTAAGCCTTTCGCAAGAAATCGGCTACCAGCGGCGAAAGTTTTCCGAAGACAGCTGGAACTACGAACTACGTCCAATCATCGACAAGAAAATTGGGCGATGGTATTTGGCGTTTAATCCAGCGTTCGAGAAATCCATCCACGGACTGAACCAGGATCAAGGTTTCGATTTCTCGCCCAATGCGAAGGTGAGTTTTGATTTCACAAGGAAAATTACCGGTGGTCTGGAATATTACGGAGGGTTCGGGCCGGCTACCGATTTCGACAAGCTCTCGGACCAGTCACAGCAGTTTTTTCCGTCCATTGATCTGAATCTTTCGCCAAATTGGGAATTCAATTTTGGAGCGGGTGTGGGCGTTACGCGCGCCACCGATCGCCTGATTCTGAAGTTCATCATCGGGCGACGCTTCAGCCTGGGCGCCACACGCAGGCCCAAGGTAGAGGCAAGCCTCCGGCCGTCCTCAGGAGAATAATTGGGGACTCCGCTTACTATCCGATCGGTTCGGGTGAAGGCGGCAACGGCGGGGAGGGAGGTGGTGGTGTTTCCAGCACCGGGGGAGACTCAGGTGCGGGCGGGGCGGGAGCAGGGTTGAGCAGCGCCGCGAGGGCGGGATAGCGCGCGGCGAAGAAATACATGGAGTACGCAGGAAAGAAGACTGTCGCAGGAACTGAGACGAGCGCCATCAGGTAGATCAGGAGCAGCAAAGCTATTGTGCCGAAAATGACGGCCAGGCTGACGGTCGCCACGCTCCAACCCATGCCGGCGGCTTTAGCGGCCAGCACGAGCACTACGCTGGGGATGATTACGAACAGCGCTGGAATAATCGCGATGATCGAAAACAGAATCGCGGCCGCAATGGACAGGACAAATTTCAGCAGGACATAGACCGCGTACTTCCCGGGTTCCCCGCGCATCAAGGCTAACAGGCGGCTCCAGCCATCGGCGAAGTCGAGATTCTCCAGCGCCATGATGGGGACTAGGAAATCCTTCGCCAGCACCTGCACGACGGCAGCGATCAGTGCGAAGATCAGGACTACTCCGACCAGCAGGATTAGCCCACCCACCATCCCCGCGATGTGCTGCTTGGCGTCCTTCATCCATCCGGATGCCCCCGCGATGAGTAACGGGATGCCGATGAGCAGACCAAAGAACAGCCACGTGGAAATCACATAGACAAGCTGCCACAGAAAGAAGCGCCTGCCGGTTCGATGCCAGCGCTGCCAGCCTTCGCCGATCAAGCATTCCCGCCGCAACACTGATTCGAACAGGATGAAGCGGAAGACACTGCTGATGTAGAGGAAAACAAAAAACAGGACGATCGCCAGGATGAACACTGCCGCGATCAGCCCGGCAAACTGCGCAATCCGCGTGGGATCAATGTGCGGGAAGGGCGCGGCCAGAAATTCGTTACCGCGCTTCGGCGGCTGCGACAGGAACTGGCCGAAGTTCCCGAAGTTGCACCCACCCACATGCATTTCTGCCGCAAGAATTCCTACTAGCGCGAGGCGAGACCATTGCCCCAAGCGAAAGCGGCTAAACAACTGCTCTCGGGCGTGATGGATCGCAGGCTGAACGCAATCGACGGCGGATAAGGGCACGGAGCACTCTCCTTGACAGGCGCAGAGTAATTCGGCGCGAGGTGGGCGTCAACCAGGAATGTGCCGTGACCGCAGTTACTCGCGGACCTCTCCTTCAATGCAGATACGCAGGCGGGCCGGGATTGGTTCCAAAGGACTTATGAAGTCTTCGCGGAGGAGCTAATGCGGGATCAGCGTGGCGGAAGGCGAAACGCGCTCCCACCAGCCCTGGAACTCGTTGAGCGCGGCCTGGCACTGCTGCCGATGGCGCTCTTTGCGGTCGCGAACTCGGGTGGCGAGAGCGGGCAGGAGATCGAACGTGATGTTGGCAGGCTGAAAGTTCCTGGGATCCGCATGCGTGATGTAATTCACGAGGGAGCCGAACGCGGTTACTCGCGGCGGAGGAACGGGCTCACTGTCTGCGACGATCATCGCTGCATTCACTCCTGCCATTAGTCCAGTTGCGATCGATTCGACGTAGCCTTCGACTCCACAGATTTGTCCCGCAAAGAGCACGTTGGGATGACTCTTCATTTGCAGCGTCAGAGTGAGCAGCGCCGGGGCGTTGATGTAGGTGTTGCGATGGATCTGTCCGTAACGGAGGAAGCGCGCGCTTTCCAGCCCGGGGATAAGGCGCAGCACGCGTGCCTGCTCGCCGAACTTGAGATGGTTCTGGAATCCGACCAGATTGTAGGAGTCGGCCCGCAGGTTCTCTTGCCGTAGTTGGACTGCGGCATATGGAATCCTGCCGGTGCGCGGGTCCTTCAGTCCTACCGGCTTCATCGGCCCGAAGCGCAGTGTGTCGCGGCCGCGGCGCGCGATTTCTTCGATCGGCAAGCAGCTCTCGAAGTAATTAAGCTTCTCCCAGTCTTTTTCTTCGACGGACGGTGCAGCCAGCAACGCGTCGTAGAACGTGTCGTACTCTTCTTTCGACATTGGACAGTTGATATAGTCGGCCGAGCCTTTGTCGTAACGGGCGGCGAGGTACACCTTGCTCATGTCGATGGAGTCGGCTTCGACGATGGGACTGATGGAGTCGTAGAAATACAGGTGCGTGCTGCCGGAGCTGGCCGCGCTGAGACGCGCAATTTCTTTTGAGAGGGCATCCGAGGTCAGCGGGCCAGTGGCAATGATCGTGAGCTGGCCGGCATCGATGTGCGCGGCTTCCTCGCGCCGAATGTGAATCAGGGGCTCACGGGAAAGTGCCTCCGTGACCTTGCGTGAGAACTCGGCCCTGTCCACAGCGAGGGCATGGCCGGCTGGCACCGCGGTTTCGCGGGCGATCTCGAGCAGGAGCGATCCGGCGCGCCGCATTTCTTCTTTTAGCAACCAGGGCGCAGTGTTCTCGCTATTGGACTTCAACGAATTGGAGCAGACGAGTTCCGCGAAGTCGGCAGTCTGGTGGGCGGGAGTCGTTTGTACCGGGCGCATTTCGAACAAGTCGACCGGAATGCCTCGCCGCGCACACTGCCACGCTGCTTCCGATCCAGCCAACCCGGCGCCGATGATTTGCACTGGCATGGTCAAGAGGCCTTGTCCGCCAACTTCTGCAGTCCATCGCCAGTCAGAAAAACATTTCGCCAGTCATCAAGGAAGACAGCGCCGAGCGCTTCATACATTCCTATGGCCAGCTTATTCCAATGCAGCACTTCCCATCGAAGCAAGGTACAGTTCTCCTGGCGGGCAATGCGCGCAACTTCCGCCAGAAGGGCTTTGCCAAGTCCGCGCCCGCGAAAATCAGGACGGATAAAAAGATCCTCCAGATATAATCCCGAGCCTTTCCAGGTTGAATAGTAGCCAAAGAACAGGGCGTACCCAGCTGACTGCCCGTTCCACTCGGCGATCAGGGCGCGGAATTGAGGAGTCGCGCCGAAGCCGTCGCGGGCCAGATCGGCTTCTGTGATGAGCACTTCCTCCGGTTCTTTTTCGTAGTCGGCCAATTCCCAGATGAGTCTCCTGAGCAGGCCGGCATCTTCAATGGTGGCTCTGCGAATCGTTATCATTCTGGCGAGCGAACGAAACTATGCTCGCATTTATTATAGTGGTGCATTGAAATGGAGGACGCATGGCACGGATCAGCCTGATCGAGCCCGAAAGAGCCAGCCCCGAGGTCAAGGAAATCTACGACAGCAAGTTGAAGGGCAAGCCCGGCAGTATCCAGAACGCCTTGGCCCATCGCCCGCAGATGCTCAGCAACTTTCTTAGCTTCTATGCCAGCGTGGGACGCTCGATCGATCGCATGCTTTACGAAGCTGTCTACCTACGCACTTCGCTGATCAACGGATGCCACTATTGCACGCAGCATCACATCCAGGGCGCGAAGCGCGCTGGGCTTACCTCCGAACAGATGAAAGCCCTAAGAGATGGAAACTATTCCGGCTTCAGCGAGGCGGAACAGGTCGCACTGCGCTATGCCGAGAAGCTCACGCGCACTCCGCATGCCGCTAGCGACGGCGATTTTACCGAACTGAAGAAACACTTCTCCGAAGAGCAGATCGTGGACCTGCACATGTTGATCGGACTGGCGAATCTAACCAACCGCGTGACCGGGCCGCTGGCGCTCGAAGTTGAGTTCCCGGAAGAAAAGCTTTAACCGATTGCAGAAGTCAGAAGTTAGATTGCAGAAGTAAACCTATAGGTCCCACTTCTGCAATCAAAGAATTACTCGTTCGTCTCCTACCCGCCGCGTCACTCGTTCGCGATCGAGATACTCCAGCAGCGGGATCGCGTACTTGCGGCTGACTCCGGTCAGGTCCTTGAAGCGAGCGACATCGATTTTTGACGTGGTGTTCTTGAGGGCGGATAGTTTCTGGCGGAGATCTGCGAGTGCGCTTTGATGAAAGACGAGATCGTCTGAGATTTTGACCAGGATCTTATCGCGCAGGAGCAGCGTCACGATTTTCTGGGCGCGAACCTTGTCCACTTTCAGACCCGTCAGCACTTCTTTCAACGATGGCACTTTCAATCCAGCGGAGACAAAAGCCTGCTCGATCGTCTGCTTGGACTCGGCTTCTTCGTCTTTCATGACGACGCCGCGTCCAAGGAGATGCACGAGTTCGCCAGCCGCCTCCAGCCTTTTTTCACGGATCAACGCATCGATTGCAAATGAGAAGATTTCCCCACTGACCTTCAATCGATCGCGCAGCTCTTCTTTGCTGATTCCAGCCACCAGAGGATTCTTCTTGTGGAACTCAGTCACCTGCTCCGACAACGAGGACATAAGAAGAGCTAGTGAAGCAGCGGTCACCAGCGTATCTGCGATCCGCCGGACAGATCCTCTCTCCAAAGACCGAGCCAACTGCTGCAGAATGAATTCTTTCCGCCATCCCGTTTCGGCTGTCAACCGTGACAGCGAGATCCCATTCGGATCTCGGCGCGCGATGAGGGCTTCGAGCGATGTCTCCGCCGCACCACGTTCCAGCACTTTCAGAAAATCCTGAACGTTCTTCATCTTCGGCAGCGGCGAGGCGTCCAGCACGATTCCGCCACCGATCGTGATCACCGGTGAAAATTGCCGCAGAATGAAACGATCTCCGGGTAGGAGTAGTGTGGGCTCGGCGAGCCTCAGGTGCGCATATGCCTGCCCTCCAGGCGCGAGCTGCTTCGACTCATACAGGCGCACTTCGGCGACGGTCCCCATCGTGTAAGCGTGGAAGTGAACACGGGCACGGTCTTTGAGAGGCTTAGTGGAAGCGAGCAGCGACAACGATACGTCGAGCCGCGGAGTGGCTTGGAAAGTGTCTGGTGGAGCGAGCGTCATCCCGCGGGCCAGCTCGTCGGTTGAGACTGCTGCGAGATTCAGCGCAGTACGTTGTCCCGCATTCGCGTGTTCCGCCGTTGTACCATGCACTTGCACTCCGCGAACGCGCAGGCGCTTGCCCGTAGAAAAGACTTCGAGTTCTTCTTCCTTCGAGATTGTTCCTGAAACCAATGTCCCGGTCACGACGGTGCCGAAACCCTTCATGGTGAAGACGCGGTCAATGGGCAGACGCGCGAGCGCGTTAGAGTCTTTGGCTGAGACTTCTGCCGCCATTTTTGCCAATGCCGCTCGCAACTCGTCCATCCCAGCGCCAGTCAGCGAACTGACAGCCACGATCGGCGAGCGCGACGGATCTAGAAACGATCCGTGGAGAAAGTCCTCGACCTCAAGGCGCACGACTTCGAGCGTGTCAAAATCGACCGCGTCGGATTTGGTCAGCACTGTGATTCCGTGACGAATGGCCAGCAGGCGGCAGATGTCGAAATGCTCGCGGGTCTGCGGTTTAATGCCTTCATCAGCGGCGATGACGAGCAGTACCAAGTCAATCCCACCTACGCCGGCCAGCATGTTGCGGACGAAGCGCTCATGGCCGGGCACATCCACGAATCCAAACCGGAGTATGTCGCCGTCACGGGCAGGCAGTTCAAGGTGGGCAAAACCGATGTCGATCGTGATACCGCGCCGTTTTTCTTCTTCCAGGCGGTCGGCGTCGATGCCAGTCAGAGCCTTTACGAGGGAAGTCTTGCCATGATCAATGTGGCCGGCCGTGCCGACGATGACGGACTTCATGCGAAAACAGTATAGTGTCCGGCTTCGCAATGCGGCGCTTTGCCGTGCCAGCCACGTGCGCAGTAGACTCTGTTGATGACGCTGCGAGCGGCACTTGGATTCAAGCTCCACACGGGCTGGGCGGCTTTAGTCGCGGTGGCTGGCCATCCGAGTGAAATTCAAGTGCTCCTGCGCCGACGCATCGAATTGTTGCCCCCGAACAGCTCCCTTCAGCGTTTTGTGTATCACGAGGCGTCTGAGATGCCGCTGACGCAGGCAGCGGAACTTGTGAAGCGTGGGACGAAGGCGTCGCAGGAAGCCGCCCGCCTTGCAGTCAAAGACGCGGTGGAGGAATTGAGCTCGCGCGGAGTCAGCATTAATGTGTGCGGAGTTCTCTCCGGGTCCACGGTTGTTCCAAATGATCTGGCGGCAATTCTTCGATCGCATCCTATGATCCATGCTGCCGAGGGCGCACTTTTCCAGAACGCGATCGTCTCCGCTTGCGAGAGCCGCGGCCTGACAGTCATCCTTACGCGCGAACGCGAAGTGTGGACACGCGCAGCCGCCGCCTGGAATGTCACAGAACCTGGATTGCGCAAGAATGTGGATACCTTGCGCAAGTCTCTCGGCCCGCCCTGGAGCGCGGACCACAAGACCTCAACCGCCATCGCGCTGCTTGCCCTGAAATCAAACAAGAACCGGAAGACCGCGTGAACATGGTTGGCGTAGCAGCACGCGTGGGTCCGAGCTTCCACCTTAAACCCTTCCGCCGTGCCGTCCTTACCGCCACCGCTTCAGTTTCGGCCAGAGATCGGCCCAGGTCCCTTGCTTGAAACCCCGGCAAATGAAGATGGTGAGATTTTTCTCCAAGGCAAACGGATTGTCCGGCGTTCGGCCTACGTATTCGACGTTGGTCCAGATTTTCTCCAAAGTCTCTTGATCGTCATCCAGGACGATCATGCAATTGCCGGAGTATCCGCGCGGTCCCCACAGCCACCACGTCTGGTGGCCACTAAGCGCGGGCGGCAGTCCATACTTCGGTCCTAGGAAATCAATGGCGCCGGCCTGTCCGTAGTCCTGCGCGAAAATGCCGCAATCTTTGCGCTCTTCAGGAGGAATCCGGCTCCAGGCTCCCAGGACGCCGCTCACAACCTCATTCCAGCCAAACTGGTCGGAGTAGTGCTGCGGCAAAGCCGCCCGGGCGTGGCTACGCTCGCTGCGCGGAATTTTAAACGGCAGCTTATCCATGTACGTTAAGAACGTATTTACGGGCAGCACGGGCACCACCACAGGCGCGAGGAGAGCGCCTCCGACCAGCACCACGACGGCGATCGCCGGCTTCAGCCATACCTGGCGGATGTTGTCGATAGCGTCGTGAATCACAACCGCTCCGGCAGCGAGATACACCGGGTAGATGGGCCCGAGGTAGTAGTTCTTCCCTTTCAAAACGACGAACGTCGTGAACGCAATGACATAGGCCCATCCTAAAAAGCGGTAAGGACGGAAGCGCGGCGCAAGCAATAGCGCAATCACACCGGCGATCCACAGAATCGCGTTAAAAGGATGGACGATCAGCATCTGTTGCGTGAAGTATTGCCAGGGCGACAGCACCACATCGCGGCCAGAAGCCTTGATGTTGCGCATCAGTTGCACAAACGGCCAGTCGTGCGCGATGTTCCAAATCAGATTGGGCAGAAAGATCAGGAATGCAGCGGCTCCGCCGATCCAGATCCATTTGCTCCAGAAAACACGACGCTGTTCGGTCAAGAGCAAGCCAACGACAATTCCGAAGCCGAGCACGGCAATTGAGTACTTCTCCTGTATGCCGATCCCTGCCACCACTCCGAACCACAGCCAGTAGCGCGGTTCATTACGCTTGGCGGCGAGGATGGCGAAGTACACACAGCCCATCCAGAGCAGAGGCTCCAGGCAGTTGCTGGTCAGCAGGCTGGCATTCGAGAGGTAGATGGGGGCGATCAGCACCGCCAGCGCGGTGAGCACGACCGCAAAGCGTTTTCCTCCCAACTCGCGTGCAATCATCCCGCTCAGGATGATGGTCGCGGTCACCGCGAGCGCCGGCATTAAACGGATGGCGCGGAGCGAATCCCCGAACAACGCACGGAAGATGCGGCTCAGGATCGGCACCAGCGGCGGCTGGTCCACGTATCCCCAGGCGGGATGGTTGCCGCAAATGATGTAGTCGAATTCGTCGCGGAAATAGCCATAGCGGTTGTTGAAGAACATGTGCAGCACGAAGCTGGCGGCTGCGATTCCCACGACGGCAAGCAGCCCGTTGGATAGAAATTTCTCATCCGCTCGGGGGTGGATAGTGATTGTCGAATCAGTGGTCAACATGGTGGAGGCAGACCGGCACAGAGTGCAAACCGGGCATTTTACCCGGTAGGTACGGTTGCGAATGTCAAAAGTTCGTCCAAAATGCGACAATAGAGTTTCCCGTGATGACCACCTCTGCGATACCAGCCGTTACGCCGGAGATGATCCGGGAGCACGGCCTTACTCCGGACGAATACGAAAAAATTAAAGAGCTGCTGGGCGGACGCGAACCCACGCGGACCGAACTCGGCATCTTTAGCGTGATGTGGAGTGAGCACTGCTCGTATAAGTCGTCGCGCGTGCACCTGAAGCGGCTGCCGACGCGCAGCAAGCTGGTGGTGCAGGGGCCGGGTGAGAATGCCGGCATCATTGATATTGGCGACGGCTGGGCCTGTGCGTTCAAGATTGAGTCGCACAATCATCCGTCGTTTATTGAGCCGTTTCAGGGAGCGGCTACGGGCGTCGGGGGCATTCTGCGCGATATTTTCACTATGGGCGCACGTCCGGTGGCGGTGATGGATTCACTTCGGTTTGGGCCTATCGAGGCCGGAAAGACTTCGACCAGTGCGGAACTGCACAAGAACCATTCCGTGATGGAGGGTGTGGTCGCTGGCGTGGCCTCGTACGGGAACTGCTTTGGCGTTCCCAACTTGGGCGGAGAAGTGAAGTTCGAGCCTTGCTACTCGGGCAATCCTCTGGTGAACGCGTTTGCACTCGGCCTCGTCCGGCGCAACCAGATCTTCTATGCCCGGGCGGCGGGCGAGGGCAATCCGGTGATCTACGTGGGCGCCAAGACGGGACGCGATGGCATTCACGGTGCCACGATGGCGAGCGAGGAATTCAGCGAAGGGTCAGAGGCCAAGCGGCCCAACGTGCAGGTCGGTGATCCCTTCCTGGAAAAACTTTTGCTCGAGGCTTGCCTGGAGGCCATGCAAGCGGGTGCGATTGTCGGCATTCAGGATATGGGCGCGGCCGGACTCACCTGCTCGACTTGCGAAATGGGGGCACGCGGCGGCACTGGCATCGAAATCGAACTCGACCGCGTTCCGCAACGCGAGACCGGCATGACACCGTACGAGATCATGCTGAGCGAATCGCAGGAGCGCATGCTGCTGGTCGCACAGAAAGGCCGCGAAGAAGAAGTCTTTCGCGTCTTCGAAAAGTGGGGGCTGGACGCGGTTGAAGTCGGCAGGGTTACGCGCGATGCGAAAATGCGCGTGCTGGAACATGGTCAGGTGGTTGCTGAAATCCCGAACGCGGCGTTGACCGATGATGCCCCGGTTTACAAACGGCCGCTGGCGCGTTGGGAGCCGCCGGTTCCGCGGGAGATGCCGGATCATATCAGGATTTCATCGTTCCACGACGGCGGACCTCAGGGGCTAAAGCCCGCATCATTAGCGGCGTCAGCGGCGTCTGGCGGCACGGCTGAAGCCGTGCCCTCCCAAGGGCCTATTGTTAAGGGCGGTGACTTCACTGACAAGTTCACGCGACTGCTGGCGAGTCCGAATATCTGTTCGAAGCGGTGGGTCTGGCAACAGTACGACCACATGGTCCAGACCAATACGGTGGAAGCACCCGGGGCGGGCGATGCGGGCGTGATTCGCATCAAGGGATCGAATCGGGGGCTGGCGATGGCGCTCGATGGCAATGGGCGCTGGTGTTATCTCGATCCCCGGCTGGGCGCGATGCATGCGGTTGCTGAGGCCGCCCGCAAAGTAGCGTGCGCCGGCGCAACGCCCGTAGCCGCGACCAATTGCTTGAACTTCGGCAACCCCGAGAAAGCGCACATCATGTGGCAGTTTTCGCAAGTGATTGACGGTATCAGCAAGGCTTGCGAGGAACTTGAAGTTCCGATCACGGGCGGCAATGTCAGCTTCTACAACGAGACTCTGGGCGAGGGAATTTATCCCACGCCGGTACTGGGTGTGGTCGGCATTTTGCAGGACGTCCACAAAGCCGCGAAGATGCACTTTGCGCAGGCTGGACGGAAGATTGTGTTGCTGCGCGCCAGCGAAGGCGGCGACGCGGTAGATGCTGAATCAGAATTTGGCTCGTCGGAGTACGCCAAGGAAATTTTGGGCGCGGTCTGGGGTTATCCACCGGATTTGGACCTTGAGAGAGAAGCCACCCTGCAGCGGGCTTTGGTAGCGCTGATCCAGGCGGGGTTGGTCGAATCGGCGCATGACTGCGCGGATGGCGGACTGGCGGTGGCGCTCGCGGAATCGGCGTTCCCCAAAGGAGTCGGCCTGACGGTCAATTTGGCGTCGCGTGATCTCTCTCCAGAGTTCCCGCTCTTCGGCGAAGATGCGAGTCGCGTGGTGCTGTCTTGCGACCCGGCTAACCTGGCGCGAATCCAACAAGTAGCGCGAGAGTACGATCTCTTCGCGGATGTGCTCGGGGAAACGGGCGGGGAGCGGGTCGAGATTGCCCTGAATGGCCAGGCGGTGGTTTCCGCGACCGTTTCGGAGTTGCGCGAAGCATACGAAAGCGCGCTGGAAAAAGCGCTGCGAACGGAGCCAGGTGCAGCGGCCGCAGACTGAGGAATTATTCACCAAGTGCTAAAGGCGAACTGTTAAATGCTTCTTTTCGACAAATTTCGTGAAGAATGCGGCGTGGTCGCCATCCATGCTCACCCGGAGGCGGAGAAGCTCGCTTATCTCGGACTGCACGCGCTCCAGCACCGCGGGCAGGAGTCGGCGGGCATGGTGACCTCCGACGGCGAGCGCTTGCATGTGCATCGGTCGATGGGACTGGTCGCCGACATCTTCACGGAAGATGTGCTAACTTCTCTGCGTGGCATTCTTGCGATTGGCCATACGCGATATTCCACTGCAGGCGATTCGGCTCTGCTGAATGCGCAGCCGATCATGGTGCAATCGAACAAGGGCGCGATCGCAATCGCCCACAACGGCAACCTGGTCAATGCACTGGCGATTCGCCAGAAGCTGGAAGCTCAAGGCTCGATTTTCCAAACGAACAGCGATACCGAAGTGTTGGTTCACCTGATCGCGCTCTCGCGAGAACAAACCCTGCCGGACGCAATCGCGGACGCTCTGCGGCGCGTGGAAGGGGCGTTCTCGCTGGTGATGATCAGCCGCGACCGGATCTTTGCAGCCCGCGATCCGCGCGGCTTCCGGCCGCTGGCGATGGGCCGTATCCCGGCGCTGACGGGTGAGAAAAAGGACACTGTCGTCTTCGCTTCAGAGACGTGCGCTTTCGATTTGCTGGGCGCGACTTACGAACGCGACGTGAAGCCGGGTGAGCTCGTTATCGTGGGACCAGAGGGGATCAGTTCCCGCTTCTATTCGCCTTCACCGGCACAGTCGAGCTGCATTTTTGAGCACGTCTATTTTTCGCGTCCCGACAGCTTAGTGTTCGGGCGCTCGGTGGACCAGAGCCGCGACCTGATGGGGCGTCAACTGGCACGCGAGGCGCCGGCTGATGCCGACATCGTCGTTCCCGTCCCCGACTCCGGCAACACGGCTGCGCTGGGATATTCCACCGAAAGCGGCATCCCCTTTCGCCTGGGCCTGATTCGCAATCACTACATTGGAAGGACGTTCATCGAACCGAGCCAGTCGGTGCGCGATTTCGGCGTCAAGCTCAAACTGAATCCCGTGCGCAGCCTGCTCGAGGGCAAGCGCGTTGCTCTGATTGACGACTCAATCGTGCGCGGCACTACCAGTAAGAAAATCGTCCGCCTGATTCGCAATGCTGGCGCCAAGGAAGTCCACATGCGGATCTCGTGCCCGCCGACGATCTCGCCGTGCTTTTATGGGGTGGATACGCCGTCGAAAAAACATTTGATTGCGGCGAACAAGACAATTGAAGAAATCCGCGCATTTATTGGCGCGGATTCACTCGCTTACCTGTCGCTGGAAGGCTTGAAGAAGGCTTGCGGCGAAGGCGAGATTACCACCTACTGCTCGGCGTGCTACACCGGACACTATCCCACCAGTTGGATCGACGTGGACGAGATCCAGCCTGCCGGGGTCTCGGAATAATACGTGTGGGACAAACATTCCTGTCCGTCACTTTTGACTTGGCTGTGTTCGTACCACCCGTTGTGAAACTCCACTTTTTCGACAGCAGCGCCTAAAGGCGCTCCCATAACGCCGCACTTGAGGTATGCCTGAAGGCATAGCCTGATACGAAGCTCCCCCGGGGCCCGGACGCCATGCTGCTAGAACGTCACCCGGACGCCGAATTGCGCGGCGAACGGAATTCCTACGGTGGTGCCTGGGCCAAAGAAATCTCCCAGCGCGCCTGCCGGTTTTCTCAGCTGATTCAGGCTGGTGATCGGAATTCGCGTGGTGCAGTCCGCGTTTGCGCAGAGGTCCGTAATGTTGCCGCCGAGTTCGTCCTGAGGCACGTTACCCAAAGCGGCGACGTCCGCGACAAAGTTGTTGGATGGATTGTTCCGGTTGAAGAGGTTGAGGAATTCCACGAAGGGCATCACCGCCCAGCGCTCGTTGATCCTGATTGGACGGGCTACGCGCAGGTCGACTTGCGCGAATGGAGTTCCACGAAACTGATCGAGCGACGTCTTCACGCCATTGATGATGGCACGATTTGCACCGTCGCCAAGCGTATAGGGCCGCGCGCTCTCAATCTGCGTCATGGTTGAAAGTTCGAAGCCCAGTGGAGCATGTACCACTCCTGCCAGCACGAAACGGTGGCGGACGTCTTCTCCCGAAGGGCCGTAGTCGCCCGGGGCAAAGGCATTGAGTGGATCGCAAACGCCGTTGACGTAGTCGAACAGTTCTCCGATAAAACAGCCCCAAGTCTTTGCGGTCGCGAGCGTGTAGTGGGCGGTAAGGTTCACAAGATGCATGTTCCCTTGCAGCTTGATTGTCATCGCATCGTAGCGGGAGCGGTTGTCGGTTCTGGCTACATCGACGTTGGGGACGAAAGGTTGATTGTCGGGATCAGGCGAGAACAAGTTCTCGCCCGCGGTGTAGCTGTAACCCCGGTATGCGTGGACACCGGTCTCGTGGGTCCAATCCGCACTGAGACTCCAATGCTCGCTTAACGCTTGCTGGACACCAGCGCTGGCATGCAGCGCGTATGGCGTTTTGTAGTTGGGATCGATCAGAGCGCCTCCCAGAACGCAGCCGGTGTCTCCTGGGTTCGCGCAGAGCCCCGGTGCCGCATTTAAACTCTGGAATGCGCCCACCCATCCGTTCTGCGCCAGGTCGTTGTAGTAAAGGCCGATGCCGGCACGGATGACCGTCTTCTCGCTTCTCCCGGGCGAATAAGCGATTCCAAATCGCGGCCCGAATTGTTTGTGATAATCGTGCGGAGCCCCGGTGACTAGTGGAATCTGTAACGCCTGGAGTGTCAGGAACACCGGATTCTGCAACTGGTTACGTCCTGAAGCGTCGAACAACCCGAATGTTGTGTCATAGCGCAGGCCGTAGTTCACGGTCAGCTGCGGCGTCACACGCCACGAATCTTGAGCGTATAGACCGAGCCGTCGAACGCTTTGGTTGAAGCTGCCGTCGCCAGCCGGAGTCGCCGAACACGACACATCATCTGGGGGATTTACGCACTCCAAGTCAAAATAAAACTGATCGGGATGGGCTGCATAAAAGTTCGGGTTATTCGCGTATTGAAGAAATGTTTCCGCCGTTCCCGACAACGCTCCGCTCAGTACTGGCTCATGGATGAAATTAATGCCGAACTTTGTCGTGTGCCGGCCGGAGGAGTGACTGACGTCGTAACGGAACTGGTACTTCTGCTGTTTGCGTAGTACCGGAAACGCCGTGATGGGCGTCGCGAATTGGTTGTCGCCGAAAGTCTCAAAACCAGAATTCGTGTGGAATGTGGCGCTGAAGGGAAACGCCAGCGCAAATCCCAGATAACCGTTGCGCGCCTCCGTGTGATGGAGATAACTTGCGTCGAAGGTAAAGGATCCGAGCCAGGTAGAGTTGAAAGCAAATTGATTGCCGAGGACAATGTTTTCGTACTTCGATCCGGAAGTGGCTCCCGTGGATGGCAAGGTAGCCTGCTGGATTAGGTCGTTGTTGGTGGTGTAATTGTCGAGCGACCCGCGCAGGAACCATTGCGAACGCGGAGACTGTGCGTAGTCGAAACGCAGAGTGCCGATGTAGTCGCGAAACGGAACTCTGACGTTGTTGGGTACATCGATCGAAGTAATCCCCGGAATTAGACCCTGCTCGGCCAGCGACGCGAGCGCATTAAACTGCGCCAAGTTGTCCGGGCTATAGCTGACGCTCGCGTTCTCATGCACGGCTTCGATCCCGGCAAACATCCAGACCTTGTCGCGCTTAATCGGACCACCAATCGTCGCAATGTAGTTCTGCCGAGAAAAAGGCTGCTTCGGTTCGGGCGCCGGATTGTCGATCGGGTAGCGCGCAGTCAGGTCCGAGGCGCGCTCGTAAAAAGCGCCATTGCCATGCCAATCGTTGGTGCCGTGCTTGGTGGTGATCACCACCGACCCGCCGACGGTGCGGCCGGTTTCGGCGTCTTCCTGCGAAGTGTGGACGGCAAACTCCTGGATGAAATCCGGAGAAAAGTTCTGCAGAAAGCTGCCGATGTAATCGTCCGAGTTGTCACCGCCATCCACGGACACGTCCACGTTCAGCCCAGAGCTTCCTCCGAATGAAACGGCGGTAATGCGGGCTTTCGTCGGATCGGACGGCTCCACCGGCTCGGTGCCGGGAACCATCAAGGCGACGTTGGCGAAGCTGCGGTGGGCGAGCGGGATCGTCTCCAAATCCTGCGCCATGACCGCGCCACCGTGTACCGCAGTGGCGGTGTCGATGGGCTCGGTCGTGATGGACGAGGCCTGCCCCGCTACAAGGACGGTTTCACGACCACTCTCGGGCTTCAAGGTGACAGTGATATCCCGCACAAAGCTGACCACGACGTCCACGTCGGCGGCGGCTTCCGAAAAGCCATTGGCGGTCACGGCAACGTGATAAGGGCCGGGCAACAATCCTTCGATACGGAACTCTCCGCGGTCGTTGGCGGTCGCCTCACGTCGCAGGGAATATCCCGAAGATGTCAAGACCACCTGCGCCGTCGAAACCCGCGCGCCACTCTGGTCCTGGACTTCGCCGCGCAGCGCGCCATTCGGATTCTGCGCTGATGCGATCCAAGCGAGTGAAAGGGCGGCCAGCAGGAGCATGCAAGAACGACAGCGCCGCGTTCGCAGCGCTACGAGTGAAAATTTGATGCTCATATGCAAGATAATCCAGGCAGTAACAGGGATTGCCGCGACTATTGTTACCGGTGCGCAGGTCTGTGCGGCCTAGCAGACTGACTAAGGAGGCTAGTTGGGGTGAGCAATTACTACCAGAGATAGTAGAAGGACGGAACCAAGCTTTGACCCGGTACTAGCGGACCAACCACTCAGTAATTCTATGCGTCTGCGCCAGGGCCGGACCATAGAGAGCCACGGCGCCTAAGAGGGCGGCCAGAGCAGGGGGGATGGCATAGCGCCAAGGGGTTTGAACTCCATGGGCCTTGGTCTCATCCCAGGCAAGCAAACGTTCTACCCTCCCGCTTACCCCAGCACCGTTCACGAGCGCCATCGTAAAAGCGGGAGTTGCCTTGACCGGAATCAGTCGCGACAGCTTGATTAGCGCTGCCGCCAGATCGAGGGCGTCGCGAACGCTGGTTACGGCGCCGTCATCCGCCGCCAATTCTGCGGCTTCCTGCCAGGCACTTTCCAGACCTGACATTCCCGGGAAGGGAGAACAATGAAAAACCAGCTTTTTCAAGTTGTCGTGAGAACGCATATGCGCGACTTCGTGTTGCACCGCAACATGCAGTTCGTCACTGCTGAGAAGCGAGACAGTGGTTTCGGAAACCAGAACCCTGGGCGTGCAAACTCCCACCAGCGTCAATGGCGGAGTACCACTGCCGGCCTGAAACGTTGGGGTCGTTACGCCCGCATCCAAGGCAGCGGCTCCCTTCAGCCAGTCCGCCACGACGCGGGAAGTCCGCACCTGCGCTATGGCTACCCGGAAGAATCCAATGGCAAAGAGCAGCAAACACCCCACGCCCAGCGCTAACGGGACACCCATGTCTTCGTCAATCGAACGGGGCTCGAAAATCACAAAGGAAGGCACCGCGAGAACCAGGGTGACGACGGCGGAAGCCAGCAGCGGGAGGACCCGCAGCCGGAACAACGCGTTCGCTTGACCGCGGGGAGACATGGCTCGCACCAGCAACACGCATCGCCATGTGCACACGACCAGCATCGAAAACAGACAATACAACAGGACAAAAGATGCTAGTGAAACGGCGATGCCGCGCAGAATAAACATTACTTCTGCTCCGCTTTCTTGAGTTCGCGGCGCTTGCGTTCGACCAATAGCTGCAACTCATCCAGCAATTGCGCGTCGTGGGCGCTGAGGGCTTCCACCAGGTAAGAAAGCGGGAGCGCAGAAGTATCGCTCGATCCGAGCAATTGGCGGATGCCCTCAACCGCGGCTACGCGGCCCAGTTCCTCGGGCGTCTGCCGCGGAGAGTAACGGAAGGCTCTGCCCTCAGCCACACGGTCGAGCAGCCGCTTCTTGTAGAGGCGGTCGAGCGTGGTCATTACCGTCGTATAGGCCTGGGTGATCTTGCCATCTTCGAGCAGTTCGCGAACCGTGGCGCTACCGCGCGACCACAGCGCCTGGAGCATCTGGCGCTCGAGTGGTCCCAGTTGCGTATTAGAAGATGGTGCGAAAAATGGAAAGACCTTGTTCATTGCAGATCGCTAAACGCTGGCATTATCGCAAATAAGGGAGGGATGGTCCATGGCACGCGGAACGATTTTATTTCCGAGCCCGCGCCACGCGCGCAATTCCTTGCAGATCGTTCGCAATTTCGACGTCCGTCCAGCCCGCTAACAGTTGCCGCACACCCTCAGCAATCGTGCCGCTGATCTCGAACACCAGCCACCCGCGCGGGCGTAGGGCCTCGCGCGCCTGCGGGACTAGCCTCTCAATCACTTCCAGCCCCTTCGGACCGGCAAATACGGCATTGCGTGGCTCGAATTTCCGCACCTCCAGCTGCACCTGATCCTCCTCCGATTCGCCCACGTAGGGAGGGTTGGAGACCACGAAGTTGAACTCCTCGCGGGGCAGCCCGGCGAGTAGGTCAGCCTGATGGAACTTGATGCGCGAGCTGAGTTCATGCCGGGCTGCATTCGCCCGCGCAACTTCCAGTGCCTCGGCGGAAATGTCAGTGGCGTGAATCTCCGCGGCGGGCAGTTCTTTCGCGAGTGCCAGTGCGATCGCGCCGGAGCCGGTGCCAACATCCACGATTCGAAGGTGTGGGATGGACACTCCTGTCCGTCGCCTTTGACTCTCATCAGCCTCGCCACGCGTCAGCTCCAACACATTCTCGACAACATGCTCCGTCTCGGGACGCGGAATCAGAACTGACGGTGACACGATCAAGTCCAGACCCCAGAACTCCTGATGCCCGGTGATGTACTGTGCCGGAACGCCGGTCGCTCGGCGAGCAACTGCTTCGTCGTAGCGTTGCATTTCGTTGGGAGTAAGTTCGCGCTCTGGATGCGCGTATAGATACGCTCGGTCGCAGTCGAGCGTGAACATGATGAGGAGCTCGGCGTTCATGCGCGGGGAGGGAACACCCTCTGCGGTAAGGTGCCCAACCGCCGCGTTCAGTGCCGGGCGAAGTTGCACGCTCTTATTTCACCAGATATAGAAGCACGGAGGAAATGTATGCCAGACGATCATCTGCGTCGGAACTTCCTTGGCGCGAAATGAAAAGCGTCCGCGATCATCCGGTCTTTGTCTTTTGAGACCTCGGAACCGCTGGAATCGCCCAGATCGAACACTCTGGATACATCCACTTTGGCTTGGGGACTACTGAGGTCGCGCACCACCAGTCGGCGCACGTACTCCGCAAGAGACACACCCAGTTCGCGCGCGCGTTGACGAGTACGGCGGCTTGTCTGAATATCCAGCCTAATCTGGGTGCGTGACGTCATGGCAATCGACCATTAGCGAGGTCGCGTTACACAAGATACGGCCACAAATCAACTAGTTACCCCTCGGGATCCGTTTCTTACGCCACACTGGCTGCGCCCGCTTCGTCGTCCCCATCCCCATCCCCCTTCAACCTCTCCGCCTGAAAGTGCGTAACCAGCGCGTCGATGATTGGCTGGATCTTTCCGTCCATCACCTGCTCCAGTTGATGGATGGTGAAGCCGATCCGATGATCCGTAAGCCGGTTCTGCGGAAAGTTGTAAGTGCGGATCTTCTCCGAGCGGTCGCCCGAACCGACCATCTGTTTGCGCTCTTTGGCGAGTGCGTCCTGCTGTTTCTGCATTTCGACTTCATACAGACGCGAGCGCAGCACACGCATGGCCTTGTCGCGGTTCTTGATCTGCGACTTCTCGTCCTGGCAACTGACGACAGTGTTGGTTGGGATGTGGGTAATGCGCACCGCTGAATAGGTTGTGTTCACCGATTGTCCACCCGGTCCCGAAGAGCAGAATGTATCCACCCTGAGATCCTTGGCTTCAATCTTGATGTCGACATCTTCCGCTTCCGGCAGCACAGCGACGGTGATCGCCGAAGTATGGACGCGTCCCTGTTGTTCGGTCGCGGGCACGCGCTGCACGCGATGCACGCCGCTCTCGTATTTCAAGCGCGAGTAAACTTTATCGCCTTCGATGAGCGCGATCACCTCCTTCAGCCCGCCGACGCCGGACTCCGAGGTTGACAGAACTTCCACTTTCCATCGTTGGGACTCGGCATAGCGGTTGTACATGCGGAAAACTTCCGCCACAAATAGTGTCGCCTCGTCTCCGCCGGTCCCGGCCCGGATTTCGAGGATGACGTTCTTTTCGTCATTCGGGTCCTTGGGTAGCAGCAGGACCTTGAGTTCCTCTTCGACTGTTGCTACCCGAGGTTCGAGCTTCGCCAGTTCTTCCTCCGCATAGGCTCGCATCTCGGCATCCGTCTCGTCCGCCAGCATGGCTTTGCTCTCGGCGATCCCGCGCGTGAGATCTTTGTACTCTCGATACTTCTCCACGATAGGCGCGATTTCGCTATGTGCTTTGGCAGTCTTCTGGTATTTCGCCGAGTCGTTCATGGTCTCCGGCGAGGCCAGCGCCCGTGTCAGCTCTTCGTAGCGCGCTTCGGTTTGTTCTAAGCGTTCAAACATCGTCGTTGGTCGTTCGCCTTTCGCTATTCGCCGTTCGCCACGGACTTCAATGCGCCTCGTGGTCCACGAACTGCTTGAATCAGCCCATTCAACCCCCGCCCCAGCGCGTCGCTGTCGTGCGCGAGCTTTGTTGCTTGCTCTTTCGTTAGATACTCCAAACCGCACGCGATCCCAATCTGCGTTTGTAACTCCAGAAGCGATCCCCGCGCATGAAATAGAAAGCGGCCGAAATCTCCATCCGAATTATGCCCTTTGCCTTCGCTATATTACTTGAAACGGAAACGGCCGCACGACGCATCTGAAGTCAGCCCGTAAAGTTCGTGTTTCGAAAACTCCGCCGTCGCGCGATAAATTGTGAGAGCGAGTTCGACCGCCTCTTGCCATATTCTCAAATCTCGATAGGAACATTTCGCCGCCATAATCCCACCTCAACTCCAGCTTAGGAAAATGACTGCGCCTTTGTCAGCGACGAATGAACATCTCTTTTGTGACGATTTCGAGGCTGGAGGCGACTAGGTCACGATGGCGAACAGCGAAAGCCGAACAGCGAACGACGGCTAGGCAATGACCAGTTCGCCGCCGCGTTGTTTCTCTAACTCCATTGCCTTGTCCAGGGCAATGATGGCGCATTCGACCTGGCGGTCGTCGGGAGGCTGGGTGGTGATGCGTTGCAGCCACAATCCGGGAGCCGTCATCAGCGCGAAGAGCGAGCCGCGATGCTTGGCGGCGAAACGGATGATTTCGTAGGAAACTCCCGCAATCAGCGGCAGCAGGGTAATGCGAATCCCAAAGCGTGCCCAGAACGTGTGTACCGGGATCAGCATGTACACGATCATGGAGATGATCATGACGGTCATCAGGAAACTCGTCCCGCAGCGCGGATGATAGGTCGAATACTTCTGAATCGCACCAGTACTCAACGGATCGCCATTCTCAAACGCGAAGACCGTCTTGTGTTCAGCCCCGTGATACTCGTAAACCCGCCGGATGTCCTTCCAGAGCGAAACGCCCCATACGAAAAGCAGGAACATTCCGATCCGGATCAGCCCATCGACCAAGTTGAAAACGAACTGTTCCCCGAAGACCGGGTTCACTTTCTTCAGCTCGGTAGTCGCCAGCAGGGGCAAATACTTGTACATGAAAATGAAGAATGCGACCGAGAATGCAACGTTGAGTCCAGCCATCCAGCCGCTGATTTCGACTTTCTTGCCCTGCTCGTTGGCGGGCAGTTCGTCGAGCGCCGCGTTGGCCGAAAAACGCAGTGCCCGGAACCCCAGTGACATGGCGTGTCCCAGCGTCATCACGCCGCGGACGATTGGCCAACCCATCCATTTATGCTTTTCCGAAGGACGATCGAGCGGCTCGCTATGAGTGACGATTTCGCCGGAAGGCTTACGGACGGCAATTCCCCAAGCGTGTGGCGAGCGCATCATGACGCCTTCCATCACTGCCTGTCCGCCGACGAGGATCTCTTCCCCGCTTTCGAGCGCAGGAAGAAGCTGGACCGCCGCGAGAAAACGCAGATTTTGCCGCCAACGCTGCATAGAGATTTGGATGATCCTTCGGGGAGGAACGACTCCTGAGTCAGAGTATCACAGAAGACCGGCATCTCGGCATGGGCGCGTGGTTTGACGCTGCTATGTTGTTGCACAACAATGAATTACGGCAGTCGCGCGGCTTTGAATTTTATATCCTGCCAGGTCACTACTGTCATCTGCAATCTCGTAGAATCCAATGACCATGCTCCGCTTCGCCCAGACCTGCGAGGCTGTCGCCGCGACTACGAAAAAGCTGGAGAAAACTGCGATTGTGGCCGACTACCTGCGGTCTTTGCCAGCCGCCGAAGCTGCCATTGCCGCAATCTTTCTTTCCGGGCGGCCGTTCGCGGCACACAAAGAAGCCACCCTGCAAGTCGGCGGATCGCTCCTTTGGCGAACTATCGCTGAACTCTCCGGGAAGTCCGAACAGGAACTGACCGAAAGCTACCGCCGACATGGCGATGGTGGATCGGTGGCCGCCGAGGTTCTGCCCGAAACCCCGCGAACTGTTCTAGCTCTCGTCGACGTTCAACGCGAGTTCGATCAGATTGCCTCCGCACGCGGGCCGTCCGCCAAAAGCCACTTACTCCGCGAATTGTTTCGGAGAATCACGCCGCTGGAAGCCAAATACATCATCAAGATCATCAGCGGAGACCTGCGCATTGGCCTGAAAGAGAGTCTTGTGGAGGAAGCGATTGCCAAGGCTTTCGATGCCCCGCTCGATGAGGTTCAGCGCGCGAACATGCTTCTCGGCGACATCGGCGGAACTTTGCTGCTTGCCTCTACGGGGAAACTCGCGGAAGCGCGTATGCGCCTCTTCCACCCGATTGACTTCATGCTCGCCAGCCCGGTGGAGTCCGCGGAAGAAGCGCTGAGCTATTTTGAAGACGCGGCGGTCGAAGACAAATACGACGGTATCCGCGCCCAGGCCCACATCAGCCAGGGCGAAGCGCGACTTTTCTCGCGGACTCGTGACGAGATCACCGAATCCTTCCCCGAACTTCCGCCCGCCCTCGCCGGCCTGCCCGACGGCACGATCGTCGACGGCGAAATCGTCGCCTGGGGCGCAGGCGGAGTGAGCGCCCTCGGCCGGGAAGAAGCCGCCCGTAGTAGCAGGGGCGTCGAGGCGGGAGGTCGCGCACTTCCCTTCAGCACGCTTCAGCAACGCCTGGGCCGCAAGAAAGTCAGCGATAAATTAATGCGAGAAATCCAAGTCGCGTATCTCGTCTTCGACGTTCTGTGCTTGAAAGGAGAACTTCTGCTCGACCGTTCCCTCCGGGAACGCGCCGAAATTCTCGACCGCCTCCTCGCGGCACCCCGCGCCTTGATTGTTTCCAAGTTTCAAGTGCAATCGCGATTCGGGTTTGAAGACGAGGAGCTTCCCTTGGCAGAAGTCCTCCGCGCCCCGGTCTCAGCGGCGCGCTCCCCGGAAGATATCGAGAGCCTTTTCGCTGCTGCCCGCGCGCGCGGCAACGAGGGCTTGATGATCAAAGATCGCGCCTCCCTCTACACTCCCGGCCGCCGCGGCAAGTCGTGGCTCAAGCTCAAGCGGGAGCTCGCCACGCTCGACGTGGTTGTAACGGCTGTCGAGTACGGACATGGCAAACGGATCGGCGTGCTCAGTGACTACACGTTTGCCGTCTGGGATGGCGAGCGGCTGGTGAACATCGGCAAAGCGTATTCCGGACTGACCGACGGAGAGATCGCTGAAATGACGGAATGGTTCCTCAAACACATCATTCGGGATGGGGGGTTGCGTCTGCAAGTCGAGCCGAAGATTGTGCTCGAAGTCGCGTTCAACAACATGATGCGGTCAGCGCGCCATGAGAGCGGCTACGCCCTGCGGTTTCCGCGCATCGTTCGTCTGCGACCAGACAAGCGGCCGGAGGATGCTGACACGATTCAGACGGTTCAGGAGATTTACGACCGGCAGCACGGGTGATGCAGAGAAGAGTCAAAGACGACGGACAAGAGTGTCCGCCCCACACACTCAGTGTTCGTGCTGCTCGCTGACGGCAACGACGCATCCATGGGCCGTCTCACACACTACGTGTTCGAACTGGATGGTGGTGTGATGAATTTCAAACTTGCGACCCAGACAGTCGTTAATCGCGCGCAGAATCGCGTCGCTCTCGGAGGTCGTGATATCCGCGATTTTGACGTGGGCAGAAAGCGCATGATTCTCCGATCCGATGCTCCACACGTGCAGATCATGTACGTCGCTTACGCCTGCGATCGAGCACATCGCTGACTCTACCGCCTCCAGACTCATGCCGCGCGGGGCGCCTTCCAACAGAATATTCAGCGTTTCACGGACGATTCCGAAACTCGACCACAGGATGAGCGCGCCAATTCCGAACGAAAGTGCCGAGTCAATCCAGTACTGGCCCGTCAACATGATCGCCCAGCCACCGGCGATTACGGCCGCAGTAGAGAGCGTATCGCCAATCTCGTGAATAAATGCGCTGCGTACATTTACGTCGCGCCCCGACCGCCACAGGAGCACCGCAATCACGCCGTTCATGACGACGCCCGTCGCCGCCACGCCGATCATGGTCCCAGCATGCACATGCTCCGGGTTCTGCCATCGCCGGAACGCCTCATAGAAGATGAAGAATGAAACTGCAATCAGCGACACTGCGTTGACCAGCGCCACCAATACTCCCGCTCGCCGGTACCCGTATGTCTTGGTCGCACTGGGAGGACGGCCCTCAAGGTAAACCGCGACCAGAGAAAGCAACAACGCGAGAAAGTCGGACAGGTTGTGTCCGGCTTCCGATAGCAAGGCGAGGGAATGAGCGCGTATCCCTTCGACTACCAGCAGGACAATGTAGAGCATGGTCGCTGCGAGCGAAATACGCAGCACCCGCCCGGTCCGCTCGGAATGTCCATGCCCGGCGTGGACGTGCATGCTCTAAGTTTAAGGGGCAAGGGAGAGCGGCTTCAAGCGAGGCCTCTCGCGGAGCGAAACTTTCGTCAGCGATTCTGGACTGCCCTTACGAATTGCGACATGGCGCCCGTGACTTCTACACTGGGGGCAGGGCCCGAATTCCCTGGGTCCGTTGGAAAGGCGCTCCAGAATGCGAAAACAGACTTGCTTTCTCGTGCTGGCAATGGCATGTCACTTCGCGGCTGCACAGGTTGTGGACGTGGATGCCGGGCGTTCGAACATCGCGATCCATGTCGAAAAGTCGGGATTGTTCTCCGCCTTCGCCCACAATCACACCATCCAAGCGCCAATCGCCTCCGGTCACCTCGACGTCGAAAAACGGTCGGCAATGCTGACCTTCAACGCGAAAGAGATGAAAGTGCTCGACGAAGGCGTCAAAGAATCGGAGCGCGCCGACATTGACCAGACCATGAAAAGCGACAAGGTGCTGGATGTGCAGCGGTTTCCGGAGATCCGCTTCGTCTCTACGTCCATTACACCCCAGGGCAGCGACCGCTATCAGGTGCGTGGCGATCTGACTCTTCACGGAACCACACGACCCGTCGAGTTTCCAATCACAATGTCGAAAGATCGTTACACCGGATCGGTAAAGCTCAAGCAAACCGATTTCGGCATCGTTCCCGTAAGCATCGCGGGCGGCACGGTCAAGGTAAAGGATGTGATTGAAATTGTCTTTGAGGTCGTCCCCGGCAGGAACTAGCCCCGTGTGGCGCGGACACTCCTGTCCGCGATATGCTGTCCGGCAATCCGGAGGATGCATGAAAAACACTTTTCTTATCCCGACCGTTCTATTGCTTCTGACTGCGGCCGCACTCTCCCAGGCCAAGAACCCAGTCAGCTCCGCCCTCAGAGAAATCCTTCCGGGCCGTCAGAAGAATATCGTTGCCGCCGTGGAAACGATGCCGGCCGACAAGTTCGGCTATAAACCAACCGCCGACCAGATGACATTTGGACACCTGGTTACGCATATTATCGAGTCGAACAACCTGTTCTGCAGCAAAGCTGCCGAGGTGCCGGCGCCGAAAGTGGAAGAGGCCAAGGAATCCGACGCCAAAGACAAGCTGGTCGCGTCCTTGAAAGCATCATTTGACTTCTGCTCGGACGCACTCTCCAAAATGGACGACTCGAAGCTGGGCGAAATGACCGAGGCCTTCGGTGGACAGCAGGTCTCGCGTGCCCGCATCGCGTTTGGTTTGGCTGGCAGTTGGGCGGATCACTACGGAATGGCGGCGATGTACCTGCGCCTCAACGGGCTCACTCCGCCATCAGCCAAAAAATAGTGTGGAGCGGACACTTTTGTCCGCTGATATTTCCTCATCCGCGGTCACGATGCGCCGACCAGCGATTCCATCTCTTTTTCCCCAATCACCGCCACGCCTAATTCTCGAGCCTTATCGAGCTTGGACCCCGCGTCGTCACCGGCCACGACGTAGTCCGTCTTCTTACTCACCGACCCAGAGACACGGCCGCCGGCATCTTCGATCATCTTCTTGGCTTCGTCACGCGAGTAGCGTGCCAGCGTACCTGTCAGCACGAAGGTCTTACCCGCCAGCTTCGTGCCCTTCTCTTTTTTCTGGCCTGTGAGCGTCAGTCCGGCCTTGCGAAGATCGTTTACCAGGTGGCGGTTGTGCTCATCACTGAAGAACTCAACGATGCTCTCTGCGATGCGCGGCCCAACCTCATTTACTTCCTGAAGTTCCTCGGCACTGGCTTTCATAATTGCGTCGAGCGATCCAAAGTGCTCCGCAAGAAACTGCGCCGTGCGCTCACCGACAAACCGGATCCCAAGGCCATAGATCACGCGTTCGAGCGGCAGCTTTTTCGAGGCGGCGATTTCATCCAGGACATTTTGCGCCGACTTGTCGCCCATGCGCTCCAGCTTCAAGAGATCGTCTTTCGTAAGCCGGTAGAGATCGGCGACGTTTTTCACCATGCCACGTTCAGTCAGTTGGCTCACCAGTGCGTCGCCGAGCCCGTCAATGTCCATCACGTGCCGCGATGCGAAATGCAGGATGGTCCCTTGCAGTTTGGCAGGACAATTGGCATTCACACAGCGATGGTCGGCTTCCCCGGGCGTCCGCACTACATTTCCACCGCAGACCGGGCAGCGCTCGGGCATTTGAAACTGTTTGTGTCCGCGCGGATGTTCCTTGTCCTCTATTACCTTGACAACTTTCGGGATCACATCGCCGCCACGCTCGACCTCCACCCAGTCACCGATCTTGACGCCGAGGCGTTCGATCTCATCCATGTTATGCAGGGTGGCTCGGGAAACGGTCGTGCCGCCGATCGGAATCGGTTTAAGCCACGCGACGGGCGTCAGTTTGCCGGTGCGACCGACCTGGGGGACGATGTCTTCGATCTGCGTGACGCCTCCACGCGCCGCGTACTTGTAAGCGATGGCCCAGCGCGGAGCTTTGCCGGTGAAGCCCAGCTCCTGCTGGAGCGCGGTCCGGTCCACCTTGATGACGATGCCGTCAATCTCGTAAGGCAGCGAGTCGCGCTTCGCCTCCCAGCTCTGAATAAATTTCCAGGCTTCATCCAGGTTCTTCGCGAGTTTACGGTGCGGGTTCACTTTGAAGCCGACGCTCTCGAGCGCGTCCATCGTCTTGGAATGGCGGTCGAAGTAGGTGCGTCCGTCTTTGAGCAGCATGTACGGGAAATAGTCGAGCCGCCGCTGCGCAGTGACGCTGGGTTCTAGCTGGCGAACGGTCCCCGCGGTGAAGTTGCGCGGATTGGCGAACGTCGAAAGGCCTTGCTGTTCGCGCTCTTCATTCAGCTTGCGAAAGGCCGCGGTCGGCATGAGCATCTCGCCGCGAGTTTCAAAGTCTTCGGGAATCGCGGCTTTTTTCAGGCGATCTTTTGGGATCGAAAGGGGAATCGAACGTACGGTGCGGACGTTGGCAGTCACGTCTTCGCCTTCGTTGCCATCGCCGCGCGTGATGCCGCGTTCCAGTTGCCCGCCGCTGTAACGCAACGCTAGCGACATGCCGTCGAGCTTCAGTTCACACATGTACTCGACGTCGTTGCGTCCGCTCAGTTCGTGCACGCGACGCTCCCAGTCGCACAACTCCTCTTCGTTGTAGGCGTTGTCGAGCGAAAGCATGGGAGAGGAATGACGTGCCTTAACGAATCCCTCGCGCGGCTTGCCGCCTACGCGCTGCGTCGGCGAGTCGGGCGTTATGAGCTCAGGATGCTCCGCCTCGAGCTTCTTGAGTTCGTTGACTAGCTTGTCGAATTCGGCGTCACTGATCTCCGGGTCGTCGAGAACGTAGTAGCGGTATTCGTGGTGGCGGATCTTGTCGCGGAGGGATTCGATCTTTTTCAGGATGGCAGCCGTGGGCATGAAGGGAAATTATAGTTCGGTGTCGTAAGAGTTCTCAGTTCCCGGTTCTCAGTTCTCAGCGAACACGGCTAACATGACGACAGCTGAGAACTGGCGACCGAAAACTGCCTTACTGCTTCTTGGCCTTCCGGATTCGCCCACGCCCGATGGCACCGCGTCCCACGCTTGACGGTGGTTTGCGCGCGCCGTCCAGAAGTTCTTTCAGCACTACCGCGTTGTTGTGTTCTTCATTACGGGACGCATAAAGCAGCGTTAGCTTTTTCCCGGATTTCGCCAGACCATACAACTTCTCAACGGCAGCGCTCCCCTCCGCAGAGACCAGTTCTTTCAGATACCGTTTGCGGAAGAAGCGCCATGCTTCAGGATTGGCATGGAACCATTGCCGCAACTCATTTGACGGCGCCAGATCGCGCAGCCAGAACTTGACCGCCGCGTCTTTCTTTGCGAGTCCGCGCGGCCAGAGCCGGTCCACGAGCACGCGCACACCGTCCGACGACGAGGGTGTCTCATAAACGCGTTTGACGGCAACTGCCATGCCTTCCGTATTATCCTACTTCTGAGCGCTGCCGGGTGCGCGCGGCGCCAACCTTTCATGCGTTTTCTCAACCCGCTTTCCTCATGTCTCCGTGGCTCCGTGGTCTTCCTCACGGCGTTTGGCCTTGCCGGTTGCGACGTCGAGCGCCGCAAGTCTGACGCTGAACTCGGCCTGAACCCGCAACAGGCGGAGGGACGCCGCCTCTATGACAACTATTGCGACCGCTGCCACGAGCCTTACTCTTCGCGAGGCAAGAAAGGCCCGTCACTGAAGGGCGTCTTCAAGCAGCAGTACCTGCCATTGAGCGGGCTGCCCGCGAACGATGACCGGGTGGGGGAGATCGTCAAGTATGGACGCAGCAAGATGGAAGGCTTCGGCCGCGTCATGACCGATCAGCAGATCAAAGACCTGCTCGTTTATCTGCACACACTGTAGCTGTTGTGGAGCGTGCACTCTCGTCAGCTTAGCTCACGTCGCCGGAACGCTGCCTGTGGGATAATTTGCCTCGGTGTGCACCATCTCCAACTCGGCACTCTTCCAGAAGCTCCCATCCACCGACGAGCTTCTGCATCGGCCGGACGTGCGATTGCTCATTGAGCGCGAAGGCCACACCGCCGTTGCGGAAAGTGCGCGCGTCGTGCTCTCGCGCCTGCGGCAGGAAATTGCGGCGGGCCGACTGGACGAGAAGGCGCTGGACCTCGCATTGGGCGGCCTATCAGCCGCGGTCGCACGGCAACTCGAGCAATCGCTCAGCTATTCTTTGCGTCCGCTGATCAATGCTACGGGTGTGATCCTGCACACCAATCTCGGGCGCGCGCCTTTGGCATCCTGTGCGTTCGATCACATCAACGAAACTGCCGCGGCCTACTCGAACCTGGAGTTTGACCTTAGCTCCGGCGGGCGCGGCAAGCGCGACGTGCATGTCGAGCGACTGTTTCAAAAGTTAGTAGCCGAGAACGCGAATCAAATCGAGCGTACTTCCGCGGCCATCTCGACGATTGTCGTCAACAACAACGCCGCCGCCGTGCTGCTCGCGTTGAATTCCTTGGCCGAAGGCGGCGAGGTGATCGTCTCGCGCGGAGAATTGGTCGAGATTGGCGGATCGTTTCGAATTCCCGATGTGATGTCGAAGTCGCAATCCACACTGCGTGAAGTCGGAACCACGAATCGCACTCGCATTACCGATTATGAACGCGCGATCAACGACCGCACGCGGCTGCTGCTGCGGGTGCACCGCTCGAACTTTGAGATCACCGGCTTCACAGAGCAGCCGTCGCTGGAGGAACTGGTCGCACTCGCCCGCCGCCGCAATATCGCTCTTGTGGAAGACCTGGGTAGCGGGGCGTTGTTCGACCTGCGCTCGGTCGGCGTCTCCAGCGAACCCGGTGTGCTCGACAGCCTGCGCACCGGCGTCGATGTGGTCACTTACAGCGGCGACAAGCTACTCGGCGGCCCGCAATCCGGACTGATCAGTGGCCGCGCCGATCTGGTCGCGCGCATGCGCTCGAACTCGCTCTTTCGCGCGCTGCGGGTGGATAAACTCACGTATGCTGCACTGGAGGCCACACTGCTGGCCTACGTCAAGCGCGATCATGACGCCGTGCCCGTCCTGCGCATGATGAACCTGCCGAAGGAAGAAATCGCGCGCCGGGCCGAAGCTCTGGCCGCCAAGGTAAAATCGTCGAAATTGAAGATGGAGCTCCTCAACGGCGAGTCGGTGATCGGCGGTGGCGCTGCTCCATCGGCGGTTCTACCTACACGCCTCATCGCGCTCACGCACGCAGAACTCAGCGCCGATGAACTCTATAAACGTCTCCGTGGTTCCGATCCACCGGTCATCGCGCGCGTCGAAGAGGGTCGCGTGCTGCTCGATCTCCGCACGGTATTTCCCCAGCAGGACACAACCCTCGCTCTGGCGCTGGCGTCCTTAGACTGAAAACCGGAGCTGAGAACTATCCTTGGCGACTCTCCACACCATCGGCCATTCCACGCGTTCGATCGAGGAACTCGTGTCGGCGCTTCAAACACACGGCGTCGAGACGCTGGTGGATATTCGCGCATTCCCCATGTCGCGTCGCCTTCCGCACTTCAACCGCGAGGCACTGGAAAACGAGTTGCCGAAGCACGCAATCCAATACGTCTGGATGAAAGCTCTGGGCGGATATCGCAAGATCATGCGGAAGGATTCTCCTCACACCGCTCTCCGCAACCTCAGCTTTCGCAACTATGCCGACTATACGTTGACGTCTGAATTCGAGCAGGCGATGGCAGAGTTGTTGCAGATTGCCGCGTACTCCCGCACGGTCTACATGTGCGCCGAGCGCGTCTACTTCCACTGTCACCGCATGATCGTCTCGGACTGGCTGGTCGCAAATGGGCACGCAGTAGCGCATATTGACGCCGAGGGACCTACTCGCCCGCATCAGTTGACTGCTGAAGCGCGGATGATTGAGGGCCAGATGATCTACCGCGGCGACCAGCTTTTCTGAGCCTCGGCAGAATTCCAAATTGCCAATTACAAATTGGCAATTGACAATGGTGGCATGATTGTCGGCACGGGCGTGGACATCGCAGAAGTTGATCGCATCCGTGAATCGATCGAGCGTTTTGGGGAGCGGTTTCTCCACCGTGTCTTTACGGACGGCGAGATCGCTTACTGTGAACGAAAGGTCACCCGATTCGAGAGCTATGCCGCCCGCTTTGCCGCGAAGGAAGCCGGCATGAAGGCTCTGGGTACGGGATGGAACCATGGTGTCCGCTGGCGCGACATCGAAGTGGTGCGTCTGAGAGGGCAGAGGCCGACAATTCAATTTCATGCCCAGGCCGCAATTTTCGCGGAAAAGCTGGGAGCGAGGAACATTGCCCTCTCCATCACTCACACTCGCGAGCAGGCGCTGGCACATGTGATCCTCGAAAGTTGAGCGCAGCTTTAAATGGGGACGGGCGAGGGCGCCCGTCCGACTGCCGGCGGGGTGCCGGCACTACATTGCAGCTCCGCTGTTCGAAAGTTGCGGAGAACGACCCCGTTTGCGTCGCCATCTGCTATTCTGACCCACCGACCCCATGGGAACCAACACAGTTTCCCCCGCAACCCAACGAACCGACCCTGCTCTTGTGGTGGCAATCGCCCTCACCAGTTTTTCTGCATTGCTGCTCGAACTTTCGCTGACCCGCCTCTTTTCGGTCGTGCTTTTTTATCATTTTGCGTTTTTGGCCATTTCGGTGGCGCTGCTGGGCCTGGGCGCGGGTGGCGTTTTTGCGTACCTGCGGAGAAACTGGCTCGCCCGGTTCGAGACCCGCCGCCTGGCAGGGCTTCTTTGCACCATCAACGCAGTGAGTATCTTCCTGACGCTCGAAGTCGTGTTGCATGTGCCGGTTTCGCTCGAGCTCTCACGCTGGAACTTGTTGCGGCTCACTGCGATTTATCTTGCTTCGACGGTACCGTTCTTCTTCACAGGACTCATTTTCTCGGTGGTGTTTGCGCGAGAAACGCGGCACGTGACGCGGCTCTATGGCGCCGACCTACTCGGCGGCGCGCTAGCCTGCCTGGCGGTTGTTCCTCTGCTCAACCGGATTGGTGGCCCGAACGCAGTTCTGTTTGCAGGCTTCACCTCCGGAGTCGCCGCGCTGGTTTGGAAACGGAAGCACCCCAAACGGGTGCCGTTTCCGTTCTTCTACGGATTCGATTTGCAGTCCATTGTGCCTGCCCTGCTGTTGCTGCTGATTCTCTTCAACAACTCCGGACGCTACATTGACGTGATCTATGCCAAGGGCCTGTTCCGTGACCGCTCGTGGGTGGAATTCGCGCAGTGGAATGCAATCTCTCGCATCGAGGTAGACAACCAGGGCGGGGCTAAGACGGTGGTGATTGACGCCGACGCCTCCACCTCCATCATGAATGCGGACCCGCACCTGTGGCATGGCAGCGACTGGGAGAAGAACCTGATGTCGGCGCCGCCGGCGCTGGCCAACGTGCTCCGGCCGCGCGGTGAGTTTGCCATCATCGGTCCGGGAGGAGGTGTAGACGTCCTGCGCGCTCTGGCCAACGGCAGTCCGAACGTGACCGGGATCGAGATCAATCCGATCATTGCCAACACGGTGATGCGCGAGCGCTATGCCGACTACTCCTACCATCTTTATGACCGTCCTGAAGTGCACATGCACGTCACCGACGGCCGGTGGTTCATACGAAACTCGCCCGCCCAATTTGACGTAATCCAGATGACGCTGGTGGACACCTGGGCCTCCACGGCCGCGGGCGCTTTCGCGTTGAGCGAGAACAGCCTCTACACTGTCGATGCCTTCCGTGAATACTTCCAGCACCTCAAACCGGATGGCATGGTCGCCATCACACGCTGGGAGTTCCACCAGCCACGCGAGGCCTTGCGCGTGGTTTCGGTTGCAATGGAAGCTTTGCACCAGCTCGGCGTGGCGAACCCGGCGCGTCATTTCATCGTGGTTTCTGAAGGAGACCTCGACGAGGATGGCATTCCCGTCGTGGTGCTGGCGAAGAAGTCCCCGTTCTCTGCTGATGAGGAAGCGGCGGTCATTGGTCATCTGGAAGAGTATGACGACCTGCAACCGCTCTACTTGCCGTCGGCTCCGGGAGGCAATCCATTTTCGGCTCTCATTGCGCGCAACGACCCTTGGGCGTTCGCGCGAGAGTATGCCTACAACGTGGCTCCGGTCACCGACAATGCGCCCTTTTTCTTTTTCACGCTCAAAATCAGGCAGGCTCTTGGGGACGAAGGTTTACGCGAGGGGATCGACTGGAAGGTGAACCTGGGTGTCGTGGTCCTGGGCATGGTGCTGCTGATATCGCTGGCGGCGGTGCTGGTTTTCCTGATCCTGCCTATGATCTTTGGTGTCGAGGGCCCCGCTGCCTCGACCCACCGCTGGATACCGCTTCTCTATTTCGTTGCCGTCGGTCTGGGTTACATCCTGGTCGAGATTGCCTTCATCCAGCGATTTGTCCTTTTTCTCGGACACCCGACTTACGCACTGACGGTGGTTATTTTTCTGCTCTTGCTCTCGAGCGGAGCGGGCAGCCTGGTTTCACGGCGATGGTTGCACGAACCTGCTCGCGTATGGCTACCGTTGTCGCTACTGGTTGGAGCCATCTGTATTCATGTTCTGGCTCTTCCCGCCTTGTTGAACGCCCTGGTTGGCCTGCCCTTTGCTCTCAAACTCCTGATCAGCGGCCTGCTCCTCATTCCACTCGGGGTTGCAATGGGGATGCCGTTCCCCACCGGACTGCGGGCGCTGGCGGGCGGGCCGGTAGCTGAACCACTTGCCCACGAAGGCGCCACTGGGAACGCGGTCGAGTGGGCGTGGGCCATGAATGCGGCTTCCAGTGTGCTGGGGTCGGTGCTCGCCATGGTGATCGCGATCCACTGGGGATTGAACTTCACTCTCGCATGCGGCGCAGTGGTCTACCTGATGGCAGTGGGGCTTTCGCGCACGCTCCCTTCGCCAGCCATTTTGAAGGCATAAATCCTGAAATTTTAAGAGCTTTTGTTATGATGTCATGCTGTTGTTTGGCCAACGACCGTGCCTAGTCAAAAGCAATTAAAGTGGTCGCAACTTCGCGTCGGACTTACCGTCCTGTTCGCCAGCGTCACGCTCGCAGTCCTGATTTTCCTCATGAGTGGCACCGGTGGCGTTTTCACCAAGAAGATCGCTATCAAATCCTACTTCGACAATTCCGGCGGGCTGCGCGTAGGCGCGCCCGTACGTCTGGAAGGTGTGGATATTGGTAATGTCCAAAGCATCCGCCTGGTGCCGGGCCACGCCGGCACTCCCGTCGAAGTCATTATGAAGGTCAACACCAAGTACGCCTTCAATCTCCGCAAGGACTCGGTGACTTCGCTCGCCACGGCCGGTGTACTGGGAGAGGTCTATATCGATATCAGCAGTACCTTCGCCAGGGGACCGGAGGCAGTAGATGGCGATACGCTCGCCACGCGCGATACTCCCCAGATTCAGGACGTAGTGCGCGCCAGCCAAAGCACGCTCCAGAACATGGACGCACTGCTGAAGCGGCTCGATCGTATCGTGGCGTTCGTCGAAAGCGGCCAGGGATCGATCGGCAAACTGATCTACGATCCCGGGCTCTATGATCGCCTGAATTCGACTGTCGGCGAATTCAAAAGCCTTATGGACGAGATCCAGCAGGGCAAGGGCTCGATCGGTCCGCTCCTCAAAAGCGACGAGGCTTATAAGAAAGCCATTGCCGCCATCGACAAAGTGAATGTACTGATCGACGAGCTCCAGCAAGGTAAGGGCACCGCCGGCAAGCTGCTCAAGGATGAGGAGCTCTACAACAACGCGAACAAGACCATCGCCAACGTGAGACAGTTGACCGACGACATCAACGCCGGCAGGGGCGCTCTGGGCAAGTTCGCGCACGATAAGGAATTTGCCGACAAACTCCAAACCACGATGAATAACTTGGCCGCTCTCTCGGAGCGTTTGGAAAAGGGCGAGGGCTCAGTAGGATTACTTTTTAAAGATCCGGCCCTTTACAACAACAGCAACCAGATGCTGATGGAAACTCGCGAACTGGTGAAAGCGATTCGCGAGAATCCAAAGAAGTATCTGACCTTCCACGTGAAAGTCTTCTGAACCCTCAGGTAAGAGGGCACGCGCTCGGTTGACAATTCCCATTAGCTCTCGTCCAATACAATGGTTTGCTTTGTCCGGGAACTGTTCCCGCAGTGGTAGCGTATCTAACGGTGCACCTCTGGTTTCAACGTCTCGATTCGAGGAAATCCATGCGTTCTTTCCCAAAACTCTTAGTTATCTGTGTGCTTCTTGTGCCTACGCTGTGGGCCCAGTCCGGACCTGCAACGCCCAAGAAGGATGTGCGCTTCTCGCCCGACATGCTCGACAAGAGCATCGATCCCTGCAACGATTTCTATGCATATGCCTGCAGCAAGTGGCAGGCGCAGAATCCTGTCCCAGCCGACCGTCCCGCCTGGGGACGCTTCAATGAGCTCCAGGAGCGCGTCGAGTACATCGTGCGTGACATCCTGGAAAAGGCCGGGGCAAAAACGGCTGGCCGCAGCGCCTACGAGCAGAAGATCGGCGACTACTACGCCTCCTGCATGGACGAAAGCGCCATCGAGAAAGCCGGCGTCAAACCGCTCGATCACGACCTACAGAGCATCGCCGCCCTGAAATCGAAAGGCGATCTCTCCAAGGAAGCGATGCGCCTGCACCGCGAAGGCGTCGACGTTCTGTTCAGTTTCGGCTCCGGTTCGGATTTCAAGAACGCCAGCCAGATCATCGCCGAAGTGGATCAGGGCGGACTCGGTCTGCCGGACCGCGACTACTATTTCAAGGAAGACCCTAAGTCCGTCGAACTCCGGCAGAAGTATGTCCAGCACGTGCAGAAAATGTTTGAGCTCTTGGGCGACGCTCCGAACAAGGCAGCCGTCGAGGCGAAGGTCGTGATGGACATCGAGACCGGCCTCGCCAAAGGCGCGCTCGACCAGACCAGCCGTCGCGACCCCCAGAAGATCTACCACAAGCTTTCGAACCAGGAACTCGCTGCTCTTAGCCCCGCTTTCAACTGGAATGTGTACTTCGAAGGAGTCGGAGCTCCCAAATTCGATTCTCTCAACGTGGCGGAACCGGACTTCGTGAAGCAGATGCAGAACGTGGTCAACACTTTCTCGCTGGACGATTGGAAGACTTATCTGCGCTGGCATGTTGTGCACGATAACGCGCATGCGCTGCCCGCGGCCTTCGTCAACGAGAACTTTGACTTCTTCAGCAAGACCTTGCAGGGCACAAAGGAACTGCGTCCACGCTGGAAGCGCTGCGTTGCAGCCGCGAACGGCGATCTGGGCGATGCTATCGGCGAGATTTACGTAAATCAGACCTTCGGCGCCGAAGGCAAGACCCGCACTCTGGCCATGGTCGATGCTTTGGAGAAAGCGCTGGCCGATGACATCAAATCTCTCCCCTGGATGGGGGATGACACCAAGAAACAGGCGCTCGTGAAGCTAGCGGCGATCACCAACCGTATCGGCTACACCGACAAGTGGCGCGACTACACCAAGCTCGAGATCAGTCGAGGCGATGCCTTGGGCAACTCGCAACGCGCCAACCAGCATGATTTCCAGCGCCGTCTCAACAAGATCGGCACCGCGCTGGATAAGCGCGACTGGCCGTATCCTCCGATGACCATCAACGCCAGTTACAACCCGCTCGAGAACAACATCACTTTCCCAGCGGGAATTCTGCAACCTCCGTTCTATGACAATCAGGCTGACGACGCCATGAACTTCGGCGGCATCGGAGCCGTGATCGGCCACGAACTGACTCACGGTTTCGACGACCAAGGCAGCCAGTTCGACGCTGATGGCAACCTGCGCGACTGGTGGACTGCTGATGACAAAAAGAAATTCGAGGAGCGCACCGGTTGCGTCAAAGACCAGTACGGCAGCTTTGTCGCGGTCGACGACCTGAAGCTCAACGGCAAACTAACTCTGGGCGAGAATACCGCCGACAACGGCGGGATGCGCATCGCTTACATGGCCCTGCTGAGCGCGCTTGCCGGGAAAGAGCCGCCCGCGGTCGAAGGACTGACCGCGCAACAACGCTTCTTCCTCGGATGGGCCAACGTCTGGTGTCAGAACCGCACCGACGCCATTGCACGCATGCTGGTCACGATCGACCCGCACTCGCCTGGGAAGAATCGCGTGAACGGAACCGTCTCCAACATGCCGGAGTTCCGCGAAGCCTACCATTGCAAGGCAGATGCGCCGATGGTGAATCAGAACGCGTGCAGAGTCTGGTAAATCGTAAACGCCGGCAAAAGTAGCGCGCCGGCGACTCGCCGGCTTTCAGGACGGGCGCCCTCGCCCGTCCTTCTTTTTTCACCGGAATGCCGGCAAGTAGTTAGAACTTCCCTTCATCCGCCGACGGCCCGTAGATCTCCGGCACCGACGCATCATTGAGACGAAGATACACGGTCAATTGGCCGCGATGATGCGCCAGGTGATTGAACACACCGTCGCGCAGCATGATGTGCCGCTGGTTTTCATCGACGACGCGGCCACTTACCAGCATCCTCCACGTCTTCATCAAGTGCTCATCTGTAGTTTTAGCCAACGCTCCGCGTGCTCCGGCGACGTTCTTGTCGTGCGCATCCACCAACTCGCGGCGAGTGCGTAACTCGGGCTGCTCATATTTTTTGCCATTAGGCGGATTGAGATCCAATTCATCCTGGTTCACCATCATCGTGATCCACGACGGCATGGACGCAACTAGCCTCGCAAGCTGGCCAAGGGACATCGATTTCGGATGAGGTTTCCAGTCGTACTTGCCCTCTGGTACCCGCTCGAGCGCCCGCCGAGTCACGATAGCTTCCCGGTCCAGCTCCGCCACAAACAGATCAGTCATCTTCATGATTTCTCCTCGCAGGGTGGAAAAAGCCCTGAAATTCAGATAATCACAGTAGAGTGCTATATATGACACGGAATGTCATAATTCCGGAACGATGATTGCGCTTTATTTGTGAGAGCCGATCGACTCCTGTCCGAGCTTCTGTTGTTGCAGGCCCACGGTCGCTTGACCGGACGTGAGCTGGCTAAGCGGCTCGAAGTGTCGCAACGCACTGTGCATCGGGACATGGAAGCGCTGAGCGCGGCGCGGGTACCGGTGTTCGCCCTGCGCGGCGCGCGCGGCGGCTGGCAACTGGACGAAGACTGGCGCACCCAGGTGCCCGGACTCGATGAAGCCGAATTGCGCGCATTACTGATGGCGCAGCCGAGAATTATCGGCGACCCTCGCCTCGCCGCCGCGGCCGAACGCGCGCTCGGCAAGCTGATGGCCGCGCTGCCTGTGTCCATGCGTGAACGCGCGGCTTCGATTCGCCAGCGGCTCTACGTCGACACGACCGGCTGGCGCGGCACCACTGAAAACCTTGCGATGCTGCCCATTGTTCAGGATGCGGTAGCGCGCGATCGCAAGCTGGCGTTTCAGTACAAACCCTCCGGCCGCGAACGTGCCGAACGAATCGTCGATCCTCTGGGCCTCGTAGCAAAAGGCAATGCCTGGTATCTGGTGGCGCGGGCGCCTGCTGGACTCCGCACCTACCGCGTGTCCCGAATCGAAGAGGCCAAACTTCTCGACCAACCGAGTCAACGCCCAGCCGACTTCGAGCTTGCCGATTACTGGGAATCGTCGACGAAGCAATTTCGGGAAGCATGGCGGCGGTGCATCGTCACTCTGCGCCTTGAGCCGAGAGCTGCAGACTGGATCAAGATGTGGCACAGCGCGGCTCCGAACCCGGCAGCGCAGGCCCCGGATGCCGAGGGATGGGTCACCCTGATCTTGCAGTTCGATCACGAAGACGAAGCCTTCTTCGTTGCGCTCGGACTGGGTTCACGCGTCGAAGTCATCGAGCCGGTGGCTCTGCGCAATCGCGTTGCAGCGGAGTTGCAGAAGATGATCGAGTGTGTGCGCAAATCTGACTCTGGGGGATGACACCGCGGCAGAGACGCGGGGCTTGCCGGGACCTGAGACGCGGCAAGCCGCGCGTCTTTGCCACACTGTCGTTAACGTTCTCCGATTCCAAAGACGGATCCCAGCAGCAAGATCAGCAGCACGCCCGCCGAGATCCATCCATAGCGCAGATCTCTCTCGCGAAAAAACAGCACCATGGCGACGAAAACACGCACGACCGGCGTGACCAGCAGGATCAGCACTCCGGCTAACTCGATGCGAGCGGAAAGCGCGCCATCCACAAGAATGTGGGTGATCACCCCGGCCACCATGACGAAGAATCCGGCGAAGGCTCCTATCCAAAGCACACGCGCCAAAGCACGATCGAATCCTGGCTCACGCTTCTCGTTCACAGAAATTTCCCCACGATATGCACGAACATGTGCGCCGACAGATAGAGCATGATGGTTACCAGAAGCAACGCGACCCACTTGTGGTGGATGCGGGGAGCGAGGCGCGCTCCCGTTAACGACCCCATAAACACACCTACGACCAGGGGCGCTGCGACGGGCGGCAAGATGTCCCCGCGCCGGTAGTAGACGAACGCGCTCGCGGCCGCCGTGACGCCCATCATTAGATTGGAAGTCGCTGTAGCCACGATCAGCGGTACGCCCATGAACAGATACATCACTGGGACTTTGATGGGCCCACCGCCGATTCCCAGCAGCCCTGAAAGTCCGCCCGCCACCAGCGAAGCTCCCATTCCCAGAGGGTAGCGCTTCGGCTCATACGGCGGCAGCACCACTTCCTCGCTCGAGGTTGCGGGGACGAATTCGTCCTGCGCGTCTTCCGTCTTGCCGCCCTTGCGCAGGATGGTAATTGCGCCGTACAGGAGAAACGTCGCGAACAACACTTCCAGCGCTGTGCGATTGATGTACCCGGCTAAATAAGCGGTAGCCGCCGCACCCAGCGCGGTCGCGAGTTCCAGCGTCATACCGAGCCGGATGTCCGCGGTGTGCCGCTGCAAGTGCACGGACGAACTCGCCGCCGAGGTCGTGATCACTGCCACCAGGCTGGTCCCAATCGCCTGCTGGATTGGCAGCCCGAAATACAGTGCCAGCATGGGTGCGAGGATGATCCCGCCGCCGGTGCCAGAGAGCGCACCGACAAGTCCAGCAAAGAGTCCGAGGACTACCAGCAGGAGGGTAGTCATGAAGCGCTCCAGGAATGAGGGTGGGGCAGACACTCTTGTCCACCGCTCTTAGCAGTGGAAGCGCCGTCGCAGGACACAAACCGCAGCCCCTGAAGGGGCGATTCAAGAAGCGCGACTTTCGGCATCGCTGAAGCGATGCCCTGATACGAACCTGGGCTTTTCTCCAAATTGTTGAGCGCTGCAGGAAGACTAGCTATCTGAGGACATGCTTCAATTCCTGAGATCAACGGATCACGGAAGAACTGCGGGAAGGGAAAAGCCAACGACGAGCGACTGACGAACAACGACGGCCTATCGCGCCGCAACATCCGCCTGCTCGTGCGCGTGATAACTGGACCGCACCAGCGGCCCCGACTCCACATGCTTGAACCCGAACTTCAGCGCCTCATCCTTGAGGTAGACAAATTCGGCGGGAGAGTAGAAGCGGGTCATCGGCAAATGATCCTTCGACGGCCGCAGATACTGGCCCACGGTAAGGATATCCACGCCGCGCGAGCCCAGGTCGCGGAAAACTTCGATCAACTCGGCGGTCGTCTCACCGAGGCCCACCATCACGCCACTCTTGGTGACCATCCGCGGGTCCCACTTCTTGGCATTCCAGAGGAGATCAAGCGTCCGCTGATAGCGCGCCCCGGAGCGCACCACGCGATAGAGCCGCGGGACGCTTTCTGTATTGTGATTCAGAACATTCGGCTTCGCTTCGAGGACGATCCGCAGCGGCTCTTCGAGTCCCTGAAAGTCGGGGATCAGCACTTCCACGCGGCAGTCGGGTACGAGTTCGCGTATTTCGCGGATCGTCTCGGCAAAAATCTTCGCTCCACCGATGTTGTCATCGTCGCGATTCACGCTGGTGATGACCGCGTGCTTCAGGCCCAGCGTAGCCACTGCCTCCGCAACTCGCCGGGGCTCATCCCAATCAATCGCCTCCGGACGCCCCTTCGGCACCGCGCAGAATCCGCAGCGGCGCGTGCAGATATCGCCCAGCAGCATGAACGTCGCCGTCTTGTGATTCCAGCATTCCCCAATATTCGGACACTGCGCCGACTCACACACGGTGTGCAGCCCGAGCCCGCGAGCGAGCTTCTTGAGATTGTGAAAGTTGTCGCCGACAGGGGCCTTGGCCCGCAGCCATTCCGGCTTGGGTACGCGGACGGGCGGTCCAAGTTCGATCTGAACGAGTTGGGGAGAGGCTGCCATGGCCTGCTTCGATTCTAGCAAACCTGTTCCCGAGGGCCAGAATCTGACTTCTGCAATCGCGCGATCACTTCAAATGTACTGCCGCGTCCGAAGTCTTTAGGGTAGCGCTTTTTCCGACCCGTACCCTTGGCATCGCATACTTGGGTTTGATGTCATGGCAGCCGTCCTCGCAATACGCACCACTTGCTGCGGACTCCGCCGTAGGCATCGGGGAATTCACCGCGAACTCGCGGTCGGCTTCGAGTTGCTGTTCGACATCGGCAATCAGCTTCTGATTTTCGTCGCCAGTAAGCCACTTCTTAACGGTCACGAGGTAATTCTCCAGCCGCGCAATCGGATCGCGCTTTTTCCAATATTCAAACAACGGCTTGGGCACATACTCCGCCGCATCGTGGATGGCATGGCCTTTCATGCGCATCATCTTGGCTTCGATCAGCGTCGGGCCTTCGCCGCGGCGGGCGCGTTGGCAGGCTTCGTGGCAGGCATCGTAGACCTGGCAGGCGTCGGTGCCGTCGACGATCACGCCTGGAATTCCGTAGGCGATGGCGCGCTCGGCCAGGTCTTTCACGCGGAATTGCATGTCGGACGGCGTCGAGTAGGCCCACAGGTTGTTTTCGACGAGCAGGACGAGTCCGAGATCTTGCACGGCGGCGAAGTTCAGGCCTTCGTAGGTGACGCCGGTGGATTGTCCTCCGTCGCCGATGTAGGTCATGACGGCGATGTGTTTGCCTTGCAGGCGCGCGCCCAGGGCAACGCCAGCGAGGACGGGGATGAGGTCGCCGAGAGTTGAAATCGGCGAGACGACGTTGCGGTGGAGATGATCGCCGAAGTGGGAGGAGGCGTCGCGGCCCTTGGTTGGAGATCCGGCCTTCGCCATGTACTGCATCATGATGTCGCGGGGAGAAAAGCCTCGGACTAGAACCGAGCCCTGGTTGCGGATCATGGGGCCGAGCCAGTCGTCTTTATGAAGCGCATAGGCGGAGGCGCAGGAGCAGGCTTCCTGTCCCAGGCCGAAGTAGACGCCGCCGACGACTTTGCTCTGCTTGTAAAGGCTCTCGAGAGCGGTCTCCATGCGGCGGTTAAGGAGCATCCAGCGGTAGATTTCGATCAACTGCTGTTTGTTTAGATATTTCGACTCGCGGATCGGAGGCGGGGGAGCGGAGAGGTCGCCGCTTTCCACTTCGTAGCGGACTTCGTCGCCGATGCGGACTTGCCGCAAGGTGAAGTCAGGTTTCTCGAAACGGTAGTCGGGGATGCTGTAGGTGCGGAGGTCGCCGTTCGAGGATTCGGCGACTGCTGGTCCTCGCTGCTTGCTCTTGGGATAGGAGTTGGCGATTGTTTTAACCCGCTTCGCCACGGGAGCGGTTTTCTTGTTCGCCATGGATCAATCCGCGACCATGCTAGCGCAGAGATGCTGTCCGCGTCTCGCTGTTGTCACGCGAGAAACGAATCTTCCTGGCCGCGGATGGCGCGCAATTCCTTTGGTGCCTTCATCGGAACACCAATGGAATTCCCCAGTAAGGCGTCGAGACTCTCCACCCGAAGCATCTTGCTCGAAAACACTGTGCTGAAATTTCGCGAGGCCGACTCCGCGACAGCCGAGAGGTCAACTTCCCCGCCCAGTTCTTTCTGCATCGAGGTCACTGGCTTCGACGTAATCCCACAAGGCACGATCAAATTGAAACACTCGAGATCGGTATTTACGTTCAGAGCAAAGCCATGGGAAGTAACAAAGCGTGAAATGTGCACTCCGATGGCCGCGATCTTCGCCTCTCCTGTGTGGGGACGGGTCTCTGACCCGTCCTGACCGGGTCGAAGACCCGGTCCCACACCATTCGTCCAGACTCCGGTCAGTCCGGCCACGCGCTTCGTCGGAATCGAAAAATCCGCGCAGGTGCGGATCAGCACTTCTTCCAGCCGCCGGACGTAATCCACGGCGCCCAGCGTTTTGCGTTTCCCGTCGGGGGCGGCGTATCCGCGGAGATCAAAGATGGGATATCCGACGAGTTGTCCAGGGCCGTGAAACGTCACGTCGCCGCCGCGGTCGCACTCAAAGACTTCCACGCCACGGAGGGCCAGGTGGTCCGGAGGCAATAGAACGTTGGTTGCGTTTGCATTGCGTCCCAACGTGATCACCGGAGTGTGCTCAAGAAGTAGCAGCACGTCGCCGATCTGTCCCGTCTTGCGGATTTCAACCAGCCTCTGCTGCACACGCAGGCCTGCGGCGTAGTCGATGCGGCCGAGTTGAACGACCGAAATCATGGTCAAACTGCATTATAGGGGCTCCCGGGAAGTCCCCGATTAGGGTTGGAATTGAGGAGCCCGTCCTTCTCGGTGACTTGGGTTTTCGCCCGGAACATATGACACTCTTGATTCCCCCTTGCACAATCTCGCGGCTTCTGCTATAAACTCTAAATCCGAGGACGTTTGTCTGCGTGCCTGAGTTTGTCTGAACCGTTTCAGAGACTCTGGCATCGAATACAGAAAGCCTCCAATTGACCCCGCATTCTCGGGGTTCGCATTCGGGAACAAGGTTCCTGAAGGGTTTCGCGAAAAGCAGAACCTCCCAGCGATCTTTATAGGTTAACCGTCTTCCGCTCCGGCATGTGCCGAATAAGTCCTGCATTTGCAAGTGGAAGAGCGTCGTCGCGTGGTCGTAAAGAGTTCTCCTGCGCTTGAGTTTTTCTCGCCCTGGATAGACACTCCCCGTTGTGGATAACAGGTGGAAATCCTGTGATTGCAAAGGGTTGACACGGTTTGTGCGGCACGATACGGTTGAAAGGTTTCGAGGACGCACGGATTCCCGCAAGGGGCCGTGCGGACGGAAAGCGCACCGCTTAGGCGGAAAGCGATTCGGTCTTTGACAATAAGGTTGAACGTGCCAGTCGTGAGAATGAAATGTTCGGGCTCAAGTCTGAACGTACTCACAATTTAGGCCTCTGCCCTCAGCGGGCGGAG
>JACXTT010000729.1_pt1 | contig 56413 bp, 37 predicted proteins | sample 9270951 | NCBI WGS metagenome assembly JACXTT01 (sample SAMN15532306, study PRJNA645909) | rock metagenome | isolation source: weathered quartz diorite | place: Puerto Rico | collected 2017-06-21
GGCGCGGAGAGATCGTTTCGATGCCGGCAAACGGATAGAAGTTCATGAACTTCGCACTACTCGTGAGGGTTGGGTGCGTCGTCAATTGCGGCGTACTGCCTGCGGGAGTAAATTCACCGTGAGATGTCCGGTAAAAATCGTAGAATTCCCGCTCGCTGGGGTTGGAGTGTTCATACAGCTTGTGAACGGTTCCGCTGGTGTATTGGGTTTCGGAGCCAGTGAACTCCCGATAACGTTGCTCCGCTGCCGCTTCAAGACGTTTTTTGCGCTGTTCGACGGTCTGTGAATGGTTCAGTCCATCACGACTGGCCGCACCCATGTCGTACATGCTTACCGTTGCGATGGCCTTCATGCGAGGGTCGATTTTGGCCGCGCTGATGACGAAGCTTCCGCTCCCGCAGATCCCGAGAACTCCGATGCGGCTTCGATCAATGAAGGGGCGCGTACCCAGGAAATCAACCGCCGCGCTGAAGTCTTCCGCATAGACATCGGGCAAGACAGCGTTACGAGGCTGCCCCTCGCTCTCGCCCCAGTACGACAAATCCAGGGCCAGCGTAACGAATCCCTGCTCGGCCAGTTTCTGGGCGTAAAGATTTGCGCTCTGCTCCTTCACGGCGCCCATTGGATGCCCCACGATGATTGCGGCATTCTTCTGGTTCTGGTTCATGCCCTTGGGAACAAAAAGGTTCGCGGCGACCTTCATTCGATACTGGTTATCGAAAGTCACCTTCTGCGTGATCACCTTATCGCTCTTGTAGAAATTTGCTGCTCCGTTCGACATGTCCTGTGCTCCAGCGGGGATTGAGAATACTGCCGGCAGAAGCGCCAGCGTTAGATTGAACGTCTTCATAACTTTCCTTGCTCCGGTTGTGCGAATCTTCGCCGGGAATAACGCTTTCAAATCCCTCCTTCCCCACAGTACGGCGGCAGGGCCGGGCAGCGGTTCTCCGATCTTCCGAAGTTCTTGCCTATTCTTACGGCGGACGCCAACTATGCTGGCTACCGGAGGGCGGCAGTGGTTATTCTTGGAATCGAAGGAGTCGCCGATGTCGCTGGAAACAGTAGAAAAAATACCCGCGCTCGAGCCACGTCTGGAGGCGTTGCGGGTTGAACTGGTTGGCAAAATCGCGCTGGCGGTCGGATCTGGCTCGAACTGTACAACCTCTGTTCCGGGTTTAACGCTGTTCCGCGAAGTGGCGCCAACATCCCCTTGGTCGGGAATCTATGAGCCCAACGTCGGCCTCATCGTTCAGGGCCGGAAAAGGGTCGAGCTCGGCCGCAGAACCTTTTTCTACGATCCGGCTCATTACCTCCTGACGTCGGTCGACCTGCCGGTGGTCAGTCAGGTCGTTGAGGCGAGCGAGGACGTTCCCTACTTTTGCCTGCGGCTCGATCTTCAGATTCCCGTCGTTCATGATCTGTTGAGCCGGGAAGACATCCGCATTGAGCCGCCCCCAGCGAACCAACCGGCAATGACGACGGCTAAAACGACGGTAGAGCTGTTGGGTTCCTTTTGCCGGCTTCTCGAACTTCTGAACACGCCGGACGACATACCGTTCCTCAGTCCCCACATTCAGCAGGAGATCATCTACAGAATTCTTCGAAGCACCGAAGGGCATCGCCTACGCCAGATTGCAACGCAGGACGAGCAGAATCATCGAGCGGCGAAGGCGATCGCGTGGATTAAGACGAACTATACGGAGCCACTCCGGCTGGATGCCCTTGCAGGGATCGCGGGAATGTCGGTCTCGACATTGCACCATCACTTCAGAGAATTGACTGCCATGACTCCTCTGCAATATCAGAAGCAACTTCGCTTGAACGTAGCGCGTCAGCGCATGCTCATGGGCGGAGTCGACGCCGCCAGCGCGGCGTTCGAGGTGGGCTACGAGAGCGCAAGTCAGTTCAGCCGTGAATACAGCCGATTCTTCGGCCAACCGCCTATGAAGGACATTCGATCGTTGCGTTTAAAGGATCCGTTGAACGCGCTGAATTAGCCGTAGACGAGCTGGAAGGAGCTTGGGGCAGGCCGTCCAGCTGCGAGCCAACCTGCCGATACCGAGCCGCACCCGCGAGGGACGTGTGACGTTCGCGCGCTCCATAGCTTCGTTCGCCAGCCGGGAGGTGCTGTTTACCAGAAATAGATGGTGCTTCAGGACAACCACGAGCCATGATCGAAGCAAAGACCCGTGGTCAGGCTAGCGGAGCTATTGGGTTCGACACTCGAGGAGTTCTTCACGATGGCTGTACTGAGACGATTTTACCCAGGGCTGCTCTTGTTATGCACAACCGCGTTTTCAGCCGACTGGCCCACTTGGTTGGGTCCTAACCGCGACGGGAAATCGCCCGAAACGGGACTGCTGAAATCTTGGCCGGACGGCGGGCCCAAGGTGGCTTGGAAGGCCACTGGGCTTGGTGAGGGCTACTCGAGCGTTGCAGTCGTGGGAAACCGCATCTACACCCAGGGCCAAGAGGAGAACGGGCAGTTTGTCCTGGCTTTGCACGCCGCGAACGGGAAGCAGGTCTGGAAGACGACGATCGGAGCCGCGTTTAAGAGGTGTCAAGGAGGCGGTCCCCGTGGCATGCCTCAAGTTGATGGTAACCGGTTGTATGCGCTCGGCAGCGACGGAAGTCTGGTGTGCCTCGAGACCGCCACAGGGAAGAAAGTGTGGGGACTGAACTACACAGAGAAGTTTGGCTCGACGAATCCAATGTGGGCCTTCAGCGAATCGCCACTGATCGACGGAGATCGCATTGTCATTAACCCGGGCGGGAAAGGCGCCGGGATTGTCGCTCTGAACAAAACGACTGGCGCTGTGATCTGGCAGTCGCTCGACGACTTGGCGAGCTACTCGTCCGTACTCCCAATTGATTTTGAGGGCGCCCGCATCTATTCAGTGCTCACCTCCTCAGGTGCTGTCGCAGTGAACGCCAAGGACGGTTCCCTGCTTTGGCGCTACGGGAGGGCCGGAAATGGGCCTCACATCAATGTTGCCACTCCCCTGTACTTCGACGGGCACGTGTTTTATTCCAGTGGCTACGGCAATGGCGGGGGGCTTCTGAAACTTGCGGCGCAAGATGGCAAAGTTTCGGCCTCTGAAGTGTACTTTACTCGTGACATGCAGAACCAGTACACAAGCTCCATCAAAATTGGCGGCCACCTATACGGTTTCAGCGGCAACACGCCAAGCTTTCTCGTTGCGATGGATTTCAAGACCGGCAAAGCAGCATGGAAGGAACGTGCCGCTCAAAAGGGCAACTGCATCTTCGCCGAGGGTTTGCTTTATTGCCAAGGCGAAGCGGGAAAGGTCGCGCTCGTGGAGCCGAGTCCCTCTGGATACAAGGAGGTCTCGTTTTTCGATATGGGGCGAAAGAACGTCGCGATGGTGTGGGCGCCGAACGGGAACATGTGGGCCTACCCAGCGATCGCAAACGGCAAGCTTTACGTCCGCGATCAGGACGTATTGAGTGCTTTCGACATCAAGGCGGTGAGCCAGTAGGGCAGCAGGCCCTGTCACAGGGGAGCAAGGGTCGAGAATCTGCGCAGGCGAAAGTAGGTATGTGCCCGATCAATTTCTTTGCCTTGGACCCATTTGGCAGGGAACGTGACAGAATGGCTATGACGATCGTGAACAGTGAATCGACATCCATTTGGGTTCGAACACCTGCGGATATGGGCCTGAACGGGCCGCATTACCCTGGCTATGGAATAGTGTTTCTGACTTGGACTGCGATCGGTCTCCTGACATCCTTTCGACATCAGTTCCAGCGGCCAACCATAATGGAGCCCGGCGACTTTGCGTTCATGTTAGGTTGCACGGCCTGCTTCTACCCTTGGGTCTTGCTTACGCCGGCCGTCTTTCGCATCGAGAAGAGGTTCCCCTTGGAAAGCGGGAACTGGACGCTCAGCTTTGGGTTGTTGGCTGCCATTAGCCTGCCGGTGTGCCTCTTCGCCGCACCTTTGATGACGGTGTTCTTCTCGGCTACTCTCGCTGTTTTCCACCCAGGTTGGTTCCGGATGCCTGGCTGGAGATTTGTTTTGGGCCATGTTCCGCTGGCGGAGGCGCTGTTCTGGTGCAGCGTTTTCGCCGGGTACTTTTTCAGATCTAGATTCCAATTGACAGAACAAGAACAGAAGACCGCCCGGCTTGCTCTCGAGAAATCGCAACTGGAAGCCGGGCTGAGGCAGGCTCAGTTGGATGTGATCCGTGCGCGGCTCAATCCGCACTTCCTCTTCAACAGTTTGCAGAACATCTCAGCGATGACCAAGCAGGATCCGCAGACTGCCAGCCGCATGCTCATGCGCCTGGGTGATTTATTGCGAGCCGTGCTTCGGCAGGACGCCGAACCGGAAAGCACGCTTCAGGATGAGATCGATCTGACACGGGCCTACGTGGCGCTCGAGCAGATGCGATTCGGAGACCGGCTCATCGTCTGTTTCGAGGTTCCGGCGAATTTGCAACTGGCATTGGTGCCTTGCTTTCTGTTGCAGCCACTGATCGAGAACGCCCTCATTCACGGAATGCAAGGGGTGCGGAAAACCGCTGAGATTGCCGTTCGCGCCTTGGTTGCGGATGGAAACCTGCTGATGAGCGTGACCGACAACGGCAATGGCGTATCAAACGACGCAATGTCCGGCAGAAAGGTAGGCGTTGGGCTCGGCACAACACGAGACCGTTTGTCGAACATGTACGCGGACCGTCACACGTTCACAATGACCAAGTTGCCCCAGGGTGGCACCGAGGTGTCTGTCGTGATTCCGCTTTGCCTTGCAGGGGGCGAGGCGCTCCGCAGAGGCAGCGAAGGTGTTAGCGTCGATACAGCAACTCATCTCCTGCGGCCGGACAAATGAAATCGCCGTTACGCCCGCATTGCGCGGGCTTCGGAGTTCAACTCGAGCGATGAGGGAGGACTTGCGAATACTGATTGTCGACGACGAACCCTTGATCCGGTCAGGGATTCGAAGCGATCTCTCCGGTATGGAAGCAGTGCAGGTGGCGGGGGAAAGCGGTTCCGTCGCGGAAGCGGTCGAGACGCTGCTTTCCGCACGCTTCGATTTAGTGCTGCTCGACGTACAGATGGCCGATGGAACCGGATTTGACGTCATTCGGCAAGTAGGGCCGCGGCAAATGCCGGCCGTCGTCTTTGTTACGGCGTACGACACCTACGCGATCCAGGCGTTTCAAGTGAACGCGGTTGACTACCTTCTAAAGCCATTCGACGACATCCGCCTCAAGGAGAGTATCGAGCGTGCGCGGGAGCGAATGCCGCACCCCAATGATCTCATACGACGCCTAGAATCTCTGCTGGCAGACCGCACGGGACAATGGACAAAAAGGTTAGTGGTCAGAAATGGCGAGCGATTCGAATTCGTGCCGGTGGAAACCATCGATTGGATCGAGTCGGCCAACAACTACTCGATGCTGCATTGCCGTTCGAAGGATCACCTGCATTCCGAAAGCCTCACCGTGCTCGAGAGTGTGCTTGACCCAGAGCGGTTCCTTCGCGTGCACCGCTCCCGGATGGTGAATGTCGCGCGGATTGTGAGCATCAACCCACTCGTCGGGGGTGTGTATGAGATTGAACTTCATGGTGGCGTGCGAGCAGGCACCGGCCGCCAATTCGGTGACCGAATTCGGAAGCTTCTCAAAGCTGGAAGCTGACAACCATAGATTCGCCACCACAGGATGCAGCTCACGTTCGGGCGGTGTATCGGCGCCGGCCCTCGGGTTCGGAAATCATGGGCAAGCGCGGGAGAAGGCCCGCCCGCTGGTCTTCCGCGATTCGCCGTAGAGAGGACTGTGACAATTAGGAAGATTTACAAGGGGAGGTGCGCCGGCGTTGCCGTGGATCCCGTCAACGGACTGCTGGCCTCCTCGCCCTACTAAGGGAATGAGGCTGTAGTAGGGCAACCGTCTCCCGACCTCCCAGTCATGATTCAAGCCGTTCCCACAGGCGCCGTTCAGCGCCGTAAGGATCGTTGACAACCCGGCACTCTGAGTTGATCTCCATCGTGGCGCGGGTTTCCAGGTCATATGCAGGCCAAACGGGCTGTCCCTTGGCCCCGGGATGCCCTGTTCGCGCAAATGTGCTCCACATCTCGGCCATATTGTGCGCAGCCCGCTCACTCTCTGGACCAGATACGGACATCATGCCTGGGCCCTGAGATCGATTCGCAGCAGGTTGAACAAGGTAGAACTTGTAAGGAATCTCCAGGGCGTGGGCTGCGCCAACCTTGTGCTGCGTGCCTGGAACGATCGCCTCCGATTCATGCGTGAAGATGTAAACGTAAGCGGGAGCGCCGCGTTGGGCCACCTTGCGTTCCGCGATCGTGATCGCTCCGACGCCAATCATTCTGGCTGTTGTGATTGCGATGTAGAGGTCGGAAGGGGAGGCTCCTGGCCGGCTTTTCTTGTAGGTCTCGAAAACCGATTCCGCATTGGCGCCGGCTTCTTTTGCGAGGCGTTGCTTGAGGTCCGCTTCGCTGAGCTCGAAGACCTCGGTGTTTCTCTGTTGCTGAAAGAAGAAGATCGTTTCATCACGATTCCATCCCACAATCAGCGGTTTGTTTTTCGAGATCGCTGGCGCGGAAGGGTCGAAAGGATGGTGCGGCAGAATGTGGCCGTCCATGACTGGTCCGAAACCACCCGCCCGGCCGCCACCACCGATACCCCTGCGGCCGCCGCTCATGGTGAGGGGACCGCCGCGAGCTTTGCCAACGGCGTTCTGAGCAGCCATCAGCCTATCGCTGGGCACATCGAGCAACTTCCGCCAGTCAGCCTTTTCGATCCCCAGCTCCTTCAATGTCATCAGTGTCGTCTCGGCGGCGGCTTCCTTCGGCATCATCCGGATCCCAGGCCCGCTCTCAATAGACGCCTTGTTGAAGAATGGCGCTGCTGAAGGCATCGCGTACAGACAGGAAGTCTTGGCGCCGCCGCCGCTTTCACCAAAGATCATTACGTTATCGGGGTCCCCGCCGAACGCTTCAATGTTGTCGTGAACCCACTTCAGCCCGTCGCGAATGTCGAGCAGGCCTTGATTGCCGGATGTGGCATACTCCTCGCCGCCCAGATCGCCCAGATAAAGGTAACCCATCAGCCCGAGCCGGTGGTTTGTGGCAACGACAACGACATCGAAGGTACGGGCCAGGCCCGAAGCATCCTGGTAAGCGGCGCCAGCGGATCCAACGGTGAAGCCGCCGCCGTGACTGTAGAACATCACCGGTCTTTTGCGCTTGTCGGCGGACGGCGTCCAAATATTCAGGAAGAGGCAGTCCTCATCGGGGGCCGGTTCCTCACCCCGAGCGCCTCGCCCAGGCTGAGGGGACGGTGCGCCAAACGCTAGCGCGTCTCGCACACTCGTCCATGGCTTCACCGCGGGCGCCGTCTTGAAACGATTTGCTCCAGCAATGGGGCCACCATAGGGAATTCCCCTGAACGTCACCAGGCCGTTGCCCTTGGCGCCTCGCACCGGTCCGAAGGAAGTTTTGACCTCCACGAATTCAGTCTTGCCGGATTGCCCAAGGGCCCTTGCGCCGAACCAAGTTGTGGCGGCGATGGATGCCGGCGTGCTCACAAGCATCGCACGTCTTGAAGTCTGCGAGGGGCAGACAAAGGGTGATTTCATAGTGACCTTTCAGAGGACAACGGAAATGGCTATTGCTTGCCTGCTTCGCCAGCTGCCTTTGCGGATGGAGCTTCAGAAACCGGGCGAGCCGCGCCCTTGTGACATGTGTAGCACCGGACCTCCATCTTGCCCGCGAAGAACTTCGCGTTGATTTCCCCTGTCATTGTAAGCATCTTCCGTGCGACCACCTTCTCCATCTTGTCGTCCGACGACTTGTCCTCGAGGTGGCAAAACGCGCAGTTTACACCGAGCGCGGCGTTGAAAGCATTCATGTAACCGATGAACTGCCCCGAGGGCGCCGCCTTCAGTAGCTGCACGTTCTTGAACTGTTCGCCCGCGGGCTTGTCCGGATCCCATTTCTTCTGGGGGGACTTTTCTTGAGAAACCGCCATCGGAATGACCAACGCCATGCCCAGGGCAAATCGAAATAGTGAATTCATGTTTGCGGTGTAGCCTCGCTCTTGTAGTTGGGGTTTTCGCGTGGCGCACAAGCTACGCGAGTTAGGTTCCGATTCTTGCTCAGGGCGCCGCTCCCCGGTCTGACTCGATTCTGTGCTTGCTCACCCGCTCACCCTTCCGCAACTGCTCCATGGAATCCCGCTGCGCGCGCAGCTTCCGGAATTGCGCTAAGGCCAACTGAGACTCCCGCGCCCGGCCGAGTTTGGCCGCCACCTGCGACAAACGGTAGAATGCGGCGTCGTCCTGAGGATTGAGTTGAGTGGCTGACTGCAAGTGTGGCAGCGCCTCTGCCGGCCTGCCCAGCGCAAACAGGGTGGCGCCGAGTCCGACATGCGCCTGTTCAAAGGACGGGTCAACGGCGAGGGCGCTTTCGAACCACTTCCTGGCTTCGTCGAACCGGCCTTCCTTACGAATCACTTCGCCTGCTTCGTAGGCCGCGTCCGCGTTCGTTGGATCCCGCCGGAATTCCTCTTCGAACTCGGCGAGCGCCGCTCTCGCCCCGCCTTCCTGGTTGAGGCCCAGCAGTGCTTGTCCTAACCGCAAACGGACAGCCAGTCTGCCCGGTTCCGCTTGGAGCACACGCTTGTATTCAACGATGGCCCGGCTGTGGTTCCCTTGGCTCTCGAAGGCGTCTCCCGCGGAAAGGTGACTCCAAACCGAAGTAGGAGCAACCTCGCCCAGTTTCTTCATGGCAAGGTACGCAAAGTTCCCAAACAACAACCCGGTTTGATAGAGCACCTCTGGGTCTTCGGGGAACAAGCGCGATAGTTCGAGTGCAACGGCGACAGCCCTGGAATCTTGATGCAGAGCAGTATTCGCACGCTCCAGATGAAGCCCGGCGGCGCGCTTCAAGGCGAGATCCGTGGCATCCTTAAAGCCCGCTTCCAACGTCGCCAGGGCTTCCTGATGACGGCCCAGTTCAGCAAGCGACATAGCGTAGAGCACGCCTACGTTCGGCAGCCCGGGCTTCAATTTGGCTGAGCGTTCGAGCGAATCGAGAGCTTTGGCAAACTTGTTCTCCTGAAAATAGATAAAACCCAATTGAGCGTGAATCTCGGCAACCTGAGGCTGGGCATCCCGAACGGCGATGAAGATATGTTCGGCGCCGGCGTAGTCGAACTTCGCCAGCGCCTTACGGCCTTCCTCGATCTTTTTCTCGAGGGCGCTCGCGCCATCCTGTGCGCAAACGCCCATGGACATGCAAGCTGCTACTGCCACGAAAGACTGGAAGCCGGTACGGACCATTACTAGAACACCAATTTCATACCAACCTGATTGATTCGACCTGGCCGGGCGGAGGTGATCTGCCCAAACTGCGGACTGAAGGTCTGATGATTGGGTGGGTTCCATTGCGTGTGATTCAATGCGTTGAACGACTCCAATCGCAATTGAAGGTACGTTTTCTCCCCGAAGCGAACGTTCTTGAACAACGACGCATCCCAGTTGTTGATTCCCGGTCCTCTCAGGATGTTTCGGCCGGAAGTGCCGATTACGCCTGCCTGGGGTTGAGCAAACGCTGCCGTGTTGAACCACTTGGCGATCGACTGCGATACAGCGGAAGGGTTGCCGACGATGTTGGCCCGATTATTGAAGTCATCGAGCTGTCCACCGAGATCGAGCGCGAAGATCGAGTACGGAAACCCGCGCTGGAAGGTGACGATTCCGTTGGTCTGCCAGCCACCCACGATTGCGTCGACCGCCTTGTTGATATTCGAGCCATACCGTTGGCCCCGGCCTACCGGGATCGAGTACACAAAGCTCGCCACCAAGCGGTGATCTACGTTGAAATCGGCCAGCCCGTGATCGCGGTGGGTATTGTGGTTGTCGATGAATCCCTGCCAACCCGTGTCGGCGCCCCCGATGGCGGCTGCCGCGGACTTGGTGTCGATCGCTTTGGCCCAAGTGTAGGCAGTCGTAAACAGGAAGTCGCGGCCACGATGCTCGAGTTTCAGGTTGGCCGACTGATAGCTGGAATTCCCCGACCAGTCGCTATTGATGAAGATGTTGAAGTTTGGATACGGTTTGCGTGCGAGCACCGGTGGGACGTTGTTGGGGCTGGCCGGAATCAGCGCCTGTGCAAAATTGCGGCGCATCAGCAAATGAGTTCCTTTGTTGCCGATGTAGTTGACTTCAAGCTTCGTCTTCGAGGTCAGGCGTTGCTGAACTGACAACGACCACTGCTGGACATAAGGGTTGCGGGGACTCTCGGAGATATTCACGGCAAGGAAACTGTTTGCGGCAGCCGTCACCGGACCCGGCTTTGCAAATGAGGGAAACAGCGCGTCTGTGGTCTGCAGCGCCGCCGCCTGGCCCACCGTCTGATTGTAGGCGCCTCGGCTCACGTATGGATAAATGTCCGCCGAACCGTCGATTTCACGGTTTTCCGCTGAATCCCAAAACAGTCCATAGCCGCCTCGGATCACGGTCTTGTCTCCCGAACGCGGCCGGTAGGCGAATCCGAATCGGGGCGCGAACGGCGTGTAAGGAGTGTTGCCGGGGTGGTTGCTGCCGCAATAGCGGTAAAATCCGTTTCCATCCGGGGCTACTCCATTCGTGGTCAGGGTTTGGTCGGCAATGCACATGCCGCCGAGTTTGTTACTCACATCCCACCAACCCATGTGGTTATTGGTTTCAAAGGGAATCGTGCGAAAATCCCATCGAATCCCGAGGTTCAGCGTCAATCGCGAAGAGACCTTCCAGTCGTCCTGGAAGTATGGCGCAAAATAGTCGAAATGGAACTGGCGCGGATTGCCAACTACGTTACCGCTGGATGGAGCGGGCTGGAAGACCGACGCGTTCTGGTAGGCGCCGAGCAACATGTCCGCTACACCGTTTCCTGTGAAGTCGCCCGTGTAGCCAAAGACACCCAGGAAGTTATTCGCCAAGTCCCGGTTCAGCTTCCAACGCCGGTAGTTGGCTCCGACGGCAAAGGTGTGCTTGCCGCGAACCAGGTTCAGGGAGTCACTCAAATCCCACATGGGCTGATTGCTGGCCGAGTAAGCGTTGACCGCGCCGCCGACGCCTGAATACCCGGTGATGGTCAGAGTTGGCCAAGTCCTTTGTGTATCCACCATGTTCTGAAACACGCCGGCAAGTCCGACTTGGCTGACAAGATTCTGGGGCATCGGGACACCGGCTTGGTTCGCCGTGGCTTCCAAGTATCCAAGGCGGAACTGGTTCACCGTCGCCGGGCCGATCGTCACCGTGTGCGTGACCTGCCAGTTCGTCGAATCTTCAACAAAGTACGTGTTGCCGAACGCTGTAAACCCGCCCGAGGAGGTGTTTGTGTAATGGGACTTGGTTCCTCTGACGAACATCGTGCCGAATTTGCCCAGCATCTGGTCTAAGCGATAGGTTTCCTGGTCCGTATCAAGTGGCAGCGGCAGTGCGCTGCGATAGTTGCCTTGGGGCAGGTTGATATTCGAGGCGGGAAACAAACCCGCGTCAATGGCCACCTTCGACAACTTCGAGTATCGCGATACAGGAACTTGATTCCCCGCAAACGGCAGGTTGTTGTTGAACGGATCCTTTATCGCCGTTGTGAACCGTCCAGCCAGATTGTCGGCGGAAGGAACGTTGGCGAAGGCGTCAGTTCCCTGCCGGATATTGGTCGCTTCGTAGTTCACCAGCCAGAACGTCTTGTTTCTTCCGTTGTAAAGCTTGGGAATGTAAACCGGACCTCCCACGACGAAGCCGTACTGATTTTGATGGAGAGCGGGAATCCCGGCTTGGAAGTAACTGCGTGCGTCGAAGTTGTTGTTGCGGTCGAACCAGAACAGAGCTCCATGAAGGTCGTTCGTGCCGCTCTTGCTGATGATGTTGATCTGGTTGGCGCTAAAACCGTACTCAGCCGAGTAGTTAGACGTTTGTTCTTTAAACTCCTGAATCGCGTCGACGCTCAGAACCACCGCGGGGGTATTCAATGAAGTGTCCGTGTTCGTAGTGCCATCCAGCAGGTAGTTGTTGGACGTTGGTCTCGATCCGTTGATGCTGATCGCATTTCCCTCACCTTGCCTCATCGCGCCTTGCTCGCCGTTCGTCGTCACGGCCCCGTTTCCGATAAAAAGAAGTTGCAGGAAGTTTCGGCCGTTCAACGGAAGCTCGGTTACCTGCTTCTGAGAGACCGTCTCGCCGATTGACGCTGTTTCCGAATCGAGCGTCACTGCTTGAGCCTCCACGAGCACGGTCTCGGTTGTCGATCCGACTGATAGTTCCAAGTCCACTCGGACGACCTGATCGACGTTTAGGCCGATATCAAGCCGCTTCGCGGTTCGGAACCCTGCCTGCTCTGCAGCCACGGAATAAACCCCGACAGGGAGTAGCGGGAAAGTGTAAGACCCGCTGTCGTTGGTAACCTCGGATCGGACAAGTCCGGTCCGCTGGTTCGTGAGCGTGACCTTCGCATGAATGATGAGCGCAGCGGAAGAATCCCGGACAGCTCCGGTGATCTGGCCGGTCGCCGTCTGGGCCGTCAATTGGTGTGTAGCAACGCTTGCCAGACAGAGCAAGGAGCCGCAAAGAAAGATCCTGTTCGACATTGAACCCCCTTCGTGTCCGGCTCGTGTAGCCCAGCCACGATGCAAGGATGATCACACCGCGTCAAAAATCGGACAAGGAGTTTTTCTGAAAAGCGCTGTTCGTAGTCAAACGCTCTTTCTTGTCAACAACGTGCGGGGGGCGTTAAGGCCGCAAAGAGAACGTTAGGATTTGTTTGTCCACCTGTTAAATATTGTGCTAGACTCTCCGTGCAGGTTCACCAGATGCCAGAAACCAGCGCTCCTTGTAACGAGCAGGCCCAAGTCGACCGCATCCTTGCGGACCCCCTTTTCCTGCACACCAAGCGGCTGACTTCTCTGTTGAGATTCGTCGCTCAACGGGCGCAGAGTCCCAACGCGACCCCATTGTCTGAGAGGGCTCTGGGAGTGGAGTTATTTGGCCGGCCACCCGCCTACGACACTGAGGCGGATCCTATCGTCAGAGTTACGGCGAGTGAGCTTCGAAAAAGGCTCGCGCAGTACTACACGGATCCTAAGCACAGCGACGAGTTGCGCGTCACTCTCCTAAAGGGTTCCTACGCAGTTGAGTTCCTGCAGCCGCAGGCGCCGGCCCCACCGGTGGAGGTGGAGAGCCTGGGAGTCGTTCCTCCTGGTCCGGCTCAACAACTCTTGCCGCCGGTCACAAAAGGGATTCGCTGGCGATATTTTGCAGCCGTTGTTCCGCTCGCCTTCGCAGCAATACTCGTATTTCTGGAGCTGCGCTCCGCCCCGTCCATTTCTGAACGGTTTTGGGAGCCTATCACCGAGGGACCTCGCGATGTCATCGTTTCGTTTTCGCAGCTCGCGGATCATGTCAGCGTAAATGCGCCGGACGACATAAAGCTGTTTTGGACCGACTCGTTGACACCTCAACCCGATCCGATGGAGGTCGGCTGGCCGGTGTATGCTCAGAGGCTAGTCCACATGTCGGATCTTGGAACCGTGGCCCGCGTTTCGGAGTTTCTCGGCTCGAAGAACAAACATGTCATTCTCAAGGGTGACCGTGAACTCGCTATGGCGGACCTGCGGGAGGCGCCCGCCATCATTCTGGGTGGCCTGACGAATCAATGGACCAACCGCCTACTCCCTCAAGCCCGATTCCGATTTGATGGAGAGGGGACAATTCGTTTCATCTCTGACCGGCAGAATCCGGCCTCGCGCACATGGAGCTTTGACGCCAAGCAGCGCCCCAGTGCGCGAACAAAGGACTTCATTATCATTTCAAGAGTGACCGATTCGGCAAGCGGAAGGGTCACAATGCTGGCCGGTGGTTTCAGCGGATGGGGAACGGAAGCTGCCGTCGCTCTACTTACGGATCCGAAGCAGATGCAGCGGATATTGGCCGACGGACCCGTCACCTGGGATGCCAAGAACATTCAAGTCGTGCTCGAGTGTTCGGTAGTCAAGCGTGAATCGGGACTTCCAAGGGTGCTGGCCACTCACCATTGGTAATCCGTTACGCTCTCCCCGTTTTTCAGGCGCCAACGGCTCCGAAACGCCACAGCCGCGAATCGGTACTCTCGAGTACCTGGAAGGACGGCGCTGAGGCTACTATCCCCGCTGCGGCATAATCTTGAACAATCCAAACGCAATCAGCGCCGCGCTAGGCAACGTCAGCACCCAGGACAACGCAATCCCGCGGAACACCGACCAATCCGCGCGGCCGTTCGACAACCCGATGCCGAGCAGCGCTCCTACCGAGACGTGAGTCGTCGATACGGGCAATCCCGCAAATGAGGCCAGCAGGACCAACGTTGCCGTGGCGAGGTTGGCGGCGAGCCCTTCCCGGTGATCGAGTTTCGTAATTCGCAGACTCAGCGTTTCCGCGATCCGGCGGGAATGGAGCAGCCCGCCCAACGCCATCGCCGCAGCGACGACCACGAACCCTGTACCGCCGCCGCCTGCCGTTTGCACCGCAAGCAGCATCGCTGCGATCTTTGGAGCGTCGTTCAAGCCCCGCGCGGCGCTCACCGCCCCGGCGCTGGCGGCGTGCGAGGCATCCGCTAAGGTCCCCGCCTGCACACCGATCTTCGTCAGGATCCAATTGAATAACAGCACCGTGACAATCGCGAGAACCGGACTCAACAGCAGTGGCAGCACGAATCCCTTACCCAGCGACTGCAGGCTGATTCCGGTTCCCATCGCCGCGAAGCCCGCCCCCAGAATCGCGCCTGTCAGAGCGTGCGTCGTCGAAACCGGAAAGCCGCTCCATGTCGCCAGAATCACCGTGAGCCCGCCGCCCGCCGCTACGGCGGCAGCGAATTCCGGCGAGCGCGCCAGGCCATCGGAAACGATTCCGCGCCCCGAAAACTTCGCAACGAGCGCCTGCCCGAACCACAACGCGGCGAGCGCTCCGGCCATCGTCGTGACAGTCGCCCAAGCAAGCGCCCGCCGGTACGTCGCCGCTCCGCTGCCGAACAACGACGCCACTCCCTTGAAGTTGTCGTTCGCCCCGTTCGAATACGCGAGAAAGCAAACCGCTGCAGCGACAATCCAAAGCATCATACTTGCGCTTCAGGCTTCCAGAACGGTATAAACGGCACATGGATCCTCTCGGCTGTGTTCCGGCGCTTCGTGCGCTGGGTGAAGAAACGCGCTTGCGGATGCTCCGTTTGCTGCTGAACCGCCAGATGAGCGTCGGCGACATCGCCGGAGAGTTGGGCGTCACCCAGTACAACGTGTCGAGGCATTTGAAGGTCCTTCGCGAGGCCGGGTTGCTCGAGATCGAGAAGCACGGCCAGCAACGGCTCTATCGCGTGCCCGAAGGGCTGTGCAAAAAGATTCCTGCCGAAGGTCAAGTGCTCGACCTCGGCTGTTGCACATTCCAGTTGGATAAACCGGTCGTGCAGTTTTCAGAAAAGTGACGTGCGCCCATTGCGTTGCTCTCTGCAGTATATGCATAATTACGCATATATGCAAATTAGCGCGCTTGCACTACTTCTGGGGGCCGCCGCCTTCTCGCCGGTTCCGCTCCTCGCCTCGTCCAGCGGACTGAACAACATTCCGACAACCGACACTGCCGGAAACCGCGTGTTGGTCTTTCAGGACTACGTGACATCCGGCGCCCAAACCACTGCCAACAACTTCGTTGCGTTCAAAACCGGCTGGAGTTTCCTGCAGAATTCAACCAGCCCTCTGCGCATGGAATTTGGCATGGACGGCCGCACCAACCCGGGTGACGGAGCACCCTTGCTCCAGGTCAAGTTCGCTTATCAACCCGAGGCAAAGGGCCCGGCACTGTGCGTTGGCATCGCCAACATCGCAGCAACGCCGGATCAGCGGGCCCGCGCGGGTCAGCCCTATTCTTACTTTGTTGCTTCTCAAAGCATCGGCGTAGCCCGGCTACATGCGGGATACGCTCTGCAGTCCTTCGGCGGCAACTCCGCGATTCTCGGCATCGACCGGTCCGTTCGCGTCGCCAAGCGCGATCTCGTTCTGCGCGGTGACGCCATCCAAATCGATCGAGGCGCCAACTGGGCAGCTAGCGCCGGAGCCATTTACGTCGTGGCCAAGCACTTCGCCTTCGAAGCCTGGGTGACGCAACCCGCGCACAACCGGCCTGCTTCCTTCACCTTCAAACTCGACCTGATCGCTGCCAACTGAACGGAAACCGCATCATGCCGAAACGCACGGAACTCACCAGGCGCGGACTCCTCGGGACTACCACCGCAGCCGCCTTACAACTCGCGACTCCCGCATCCACTGAAGCGCAACCAGCGCAGAATAGCCCCAACAGAACAGCCCCGAATCCGCACCGCGCCTCGGCCGCCCTCGAGCCCGACAAGATCGTCCGCAGCGCCTGCCAGTTTTGCAATTCCCTCTGCGGACTCAACGTGCATCTGAAGCAAGGCCGAATCGTCGAAGTTCGCGGTGAGACCGCCGATCCCGTGCAGGCCGGCGGATCCTGCATCAAAGGCGAACGGCTCATGACCGAAATGGTCTACAGCCCGCACCGCCTCACCACCCCGATGCGCCGCGTCTCCGGTGAGAAAGGCTCCGCCAATGTTCGCTTCGAGCCGATCTCGTGGGACGTTGCGCTCGAAACCATCGCTACGCGATTGCTCGCTCTGCGCGACGCCGGAAAAGCCGAACGGATCGCCAGCAAGACCTCGGGCCGGCTGCCTCGTGGAACCGGCTCCCTGGTGGCCCGCTTCTTCCAACTGCTCGGAAGTCCGAACGACACCGACGTGGGCCCCGTCTGCAATGACGCGGGAGGAAACGCTCTTGCATGGACCTTCGGACTCGGCAATTTCACCAACGGCTATGGCAAGGATGAGTCCACGGGCCGCGAGGATCTCGGTTCCGCGCAGTGCCTCCTGTTCTTCGGCACGAACCAGGCCGAAACGCATCCTGTCACGTTCGAGTATCTCCTGCGCCAGCGCACGCGCACCAAGGCGAAGCTCATCGTCGTCGATCCGCGGCTCACGCCAACCGGCGCCCAAGCCGATGAATGGCTCGCGCCGAAGCCGCACACCGACTTGGCTCTGGCGCTGGCGATGTTGTCGCATGTGATCGATCGCGGACTCTATGACCGCCGTTTCATCGAGCGCTGGGTGCTGGGCTTCGAAGAGCTGAAACACCACCTCGCCGAGCAGCGCTGCACGCCGGAATGGGCCGAAGGAGTCACCGGAGTTCCCGCCGCGAAGATTCGGGCAACCGCCGAAACGTACGCCAAAGCCAAGCCCGCCGCGATCTTCTGCAACGCCGGAATCTCGCACCAGTTGAGCGCGTTCGACACGTATCGCGCGCTGGCCTTTCTTGCCGCGATTACAGGCAACATCGGAGTCAACGGCGGCGGATGCAACTTCATGCACAATACATGGCCGGGCGGGTTGAATCTGCCCCCGGTCGCGCAGCAAACGCCAAGCCGAGGACCCGCACTTCCCGTTGGACCCGACTATTTTGCCGAATCCATACTCGGCGGCAAGCCTTATCCGCTCGAAGCCCTCATCACCATGGGCAATCCTCTGCTCGGCAGCGCCAACACGGAACGGGTCAAGGAAGCCTTCCGCCGCCTCGACTTCTATGTGTACACGGGTCTCTTTCTCGAGGAATCCGCCTGGTACGCCGACATTGTCTTGCCCGTCTGTTCCGGCTTCGAAATGTCGACCGTCTACATGCGCCGCGACGATCGCGCGATCCGCTGGCAGGAACAGGCGGTGGCGCGCTCCGGCCAATCCAAACCGGACTGGGAAATCTGGATCGATCTTGCCCAAGCCATGTCGCGGCTCGATCGCAAGAACCCGCCCGAATACTGGACCGGCAATCTCCGTGCGGAATGGCGCGACTACGGCAAACTCTGGGATGTCTTCGTCGCGAACACCCCGGGCATGGGAGGCATGACGCGCGAACGCATGGCGCGCCGCACCGAACCTTTGCGCTGGCCCTGCCCATCGGCGAGTCATCCCGGTGTCAGTACTCTCTATCTCGACCATCCTTCGTGGCGCGCCGCGGTCGAAGCGTTGGATCCGAAGAGTGCGGGCAAGCGCTTTCTGACGCCGAGCGGCAAGGTGGAAATCTTCACGGGCGCCATCGAAGCGAAACTTGCCGCGGCAGGCCATAGCGCGCTTCCACGCTTCTATACACACCCGGAGGTGACGGGCGCGAACCCGGCCATCGAATACCTTGACCAGGGCTTTATTGAGAACCCGGTCAATCCGCAGGCGGTGACGCGCAAAGTCCGCCTGGGCAAGGTCTCCACCGGTGAGGTGCACAAACAGTTTCCGCTCATGGGAATGATCGGACGCCCCAGCGTGGTTCACTTTGCGGGAGTGACACAGTGGACTCCGACCGGAAAACAGATGAACGGATTGCGGCTGGTGCAGATTCATCCCAAGACCGCGCAGGCCGCGGGCATCGCAAATGGGGACTCGATTGTGGTGAGCAGTCCGCGCGGCTCCATTACTGGAAACGCGTTGCTTTGGGAAGGAATCCGCCCGGATACGATCTTCGTGCCCAACACCTTCGGTCCGCGCCAGGCGCTGAGCAAGGAATCGGGCGCGCCGGATTACGAAGCCGCCAACACGCTTGTCAGCGACGAATGGTACGACAACCTTTCCGGACAGCAGGCCTTCAAATGCTTCGCCTGCCAGGTTCGCAAACGGCAGGCTTGATCGGGATCTACTTTGCGGCTTCCACGGACTTGATCGCGAAACCCTTGATTCCACCCTTCTCCAACAGGGCGCCGGTGACCTTCACCCGCTTCTCGATGAAAGGCATCAGTTTCTCGTTCTGGTTCTTGTGGTCGCTCGCAACCGGGATATAAAGCGTGCCGGTGGCTTCGTCGAGGAGCGCGAGCGGAACCCCCGCCTTGGCGCAGGCCGTGGCGCAGGTTTCATGCTTCGCGCCCTTGCTGTCATGAGACATGTAACAGCCTGTGTCGACCACAAGGCTCGTCATGGTGATCTGCTTGCCGTTGTCTCCGTGATCGTGCTGCGCCATCGCAAGCGTCGCTCCCGCGATTGCGATCAGCATCATATTCTTCTTCATAGCCGGTTCTTTCCTTCCTCGAGTTTCGTGCGTCCAGAAACGATGTTAACCCCCGATTCACCGATTGAGCAATGCGTGGGCTACACCACAAAGTTGTCGCAGGCGCAGCGTGACTCACGCACGGCCCAATTCAACCGAAGCGGTGGTTCTCAGCCAGCAAGCGACTGCTTGAACAATCCTAAATGGCTTGCTATCAATCAGTTCTGTTTGGACCTCGGTGTGCTCTGAGAGGAGTAGCCCCCGGCAGTGAGGGGGTAAAAGGTTGGGCAACACAATGCGTTCACAATACAGCAACATTCTGACGGTCTTCGGTGCGCTTCTGATCGCCCTCCCCGTGAGTTTCGGCCAGCAACAGATTCCAGGACCCGGCGACCCGAATGCCGGCATGATGGACCCGCAGCAGCAACAACAGTCCGCGCCGCTTTTGTCTCCGGACCAATTGAACAACCTGGTCGCGCCGGTCGCGCTATACCCCGACCCGCTCCTCAGCCAGGTGCTGTCCGCGAGCACATATCCTCTCGAACTCGTGGAAGCGCAACAGTGGTTAAGCCAACACCGGAACCTGCAGGGCTCTCAGTTGGTTGAAGCCGCCAGGCAGCAGAATTGGGATCCTAGCGTCCAGGCCTTGGTGGTGTTCCCTGACGCGCTCAACTTATTGGCTAACGATGTCCGTTGGACCACGGATCTGGGCAACGCCTTTCTCGCGCAGCAGGGCGATGTGATGAGCGCCGTCCAGAGAATGCGCGCACGCGCCAGAGCCAACGGCCGTCTGGCCAACACTCCGCAACAGGTGGTCAACGTGGAGGTCCAGGACGGCGAACAGGCAATCGAAATCATGCCCGCCGACCCGGAGGTCGTCTACGTCCCGGTCTACAACCCGGTCTACGTTTGGGGTCCGCCGGCTTGGGGTTACTACCCCGACCTGTGGTATCCGTCCGGTTATGGATTCGGATTCGGCTACAGCCCGGGATTTCGCATGGGCCTCTACTTCTCGAATTGGGGAGGTTGGGGAGGCTGGGGCTGGGGCTGCGGATGGTTCGGTAGCCATCGCAGCTTGTACGTCAACTCCGGCTTCTTCAATCGCTACGGTTACCGCGGCGGAGGAAGTTTCGGAGGCCGTTACTACGGCGGCGGAGGCGGTTACTATGGCGGACGCGGCGGCGGAGTCTTTGCAGGCGGCGGGCGCGCGTCCTGGACGCACGATCCAGGCCACCGCTTGGGCATTCCTTATCCGAACCGCACGGTCGCGAGCCGGTTTAGCGGCGGCGGGAACATTGAGCGCATGAGTGGCGGCGGCCGCTTTAACAACAATGGCGGCGGCGGCAGACCCTCTGGAGGAGGATGGCGAAGCTTCGGTAGTTCGAGCCAGTCTCCCTCCGGCGCCTCCGGGTTCCGGTCCAATGGCAATCGCGGCGGTTTCGGAGACTCAGGATCGTTCCGGCAACCCACGCCGAACTACGCAAATGGCGGCAGCCAGTGGAACGGTGGCGGACGGGGCGGCTATCGCCAGGCGCCCTCAACACCGGGAGATCGTGGATGGGGCCATGCCGCGCAACCGCAGCAGCACGAGCGGCAGCAGCAGCACTTCCAGAGTGCGCCGCAGACGTTCGGCGGGCGGCCTTCCTACTCGGCTGCTCCAGCTCCGCAACAGCAGATGCAACAGCAGCACCGAGGAGGAGGTGGTGGCGGTGGCGGTAACGGCGGATTCTACTCCGCCCCGCGATCCTACGCAGCCCCGAGCCACAACAACAATGGCGGCGGCGGTGGCGGTTTCTCTCCTCCGCAGCGATCGTACGCAGGCCCAGGTAACTTCGGTGGCGGCGGCGGTGGCGGCGGATCTTCGCGGTCCTACGCGGCGCCAGCGCCACAGAGCCACGGCTTTTCCGCTCCTCGTTCCAACGGTGGCGGCGGCGGTGGTGGGGGTCACCCCGGCGGCGGACGTTCCGGCGGCGGCGGTGGTGGTGGCGGCTCGAACCCTGGCCACTCCGGACATTCTGGCGGCGGTGGTGGCGGTCGAGGAAACCATAAGTAAGGGCTCCCCCTCCGTCCATCTAGGTTGCACGTGAGTTCGAACGTCGATAGACTGTTCGCATCTCATCTCCCAGCGGAGGACCAGGATACATGGCGGACGTAATGTGGCAAACGCCCGAGGATTACCGGCAGGCTTGGAAGACTTCGTGTTGGGCAGCAGTGCTACACACGTTTTGCGTGGGTACTCCGGGCAGGCCCAGACTCACCGAGCAGGAAATCGCCGATACCTACGACCCGGAAGACAACCGGACATACACATTCGAGGATGGAAGCATCAAGCCAGATGGTCTGCGAAGGATGGTGCAGGAGGCCCGGTTTGGAATGAAATCCGAATACTGGGACGCACCTGTCTTTTCCTCAAAGCCGGACTATCTCGCGCAGAAGCTCGGGAGCGGCTGGGTGATTCTCGGTTACTATGAGCCCAAAATCGCCGGAGGTCACGTCGCCTTGGTTTACGGAGTGAAAAACAGCAAAGTCTACTATCTCAATCCGGACAATATCAACGGCGGATTGCTGACCGATGACATCTCTTACTTCAAACAGAATCTCAATAGCGGCAGCATCGTGGTGTGTTGGCGGGCCTGGTAGAGCCAGAATCCTGCCCGCCAGCACATCCAGAAATAGTTGCAGTTACTGTTTCTTCGGCGCCGGCATGTTGGCCCGTTCGCTCGACGGCGGCACCAGCCCCTTCAGGCGAAGCAGCACGGCCATCTGCGCGTACTCGTGTTCGATGTGAACGGTGTTGCCCCACAGGGTGCTGATCCGGCTGCGGGGACCTCCGCGGCCGCCGGTGATCATTTCCGTCGCCTTGGCGTCCGTCAATCCGCCATATGCCTTCTCACATTCCGCCTGTGCAGCCTTCACAGCGCCAACGAGCTCCGCTTTCGTCGCCATCTTCGCGGCGCCGGCCGTCTTGCGCTCGCCGCTGAAGCCGGTGCAGGCGCCCATCGCCGAATCGGCGGTATGAGCCACCAGGTCCTTGAAGCTCATGCTCTCCGGCGTCGGTTTGAAGCTGTAATTCTCCTCGGGCATCTTCTCGGTCGCCGCGACGATATTGCCGATCGTCCGGGTCCAGGCCGCCTTCGCCTCAGTGCTGAGAGGGTTGTCCTGAGCGGATAGCGTTATCGCAGCGCAGGCCGCCGCTACGCACAAGCTCTGGTAAATTCGCATCGACGATACTCCTTCGGGGTTTTAGGGGGCAGCAGGGCGCGCCCGGTTTGAGAACTCTCGTAGTGGACACGCACCGGAGTCCCAGGAAGTTACACCCCGCCATGATATCCCGGTTCCGTTTCAGTGTTGGCGAACTGGCCAGCAGTCGATACGCCGCGATCCCCGTCGAGGGACCGCGGCGTGTATTTGGAACCTGTCTTGGAAGCCGTTAGAACACGAACTTCGCGCCGAGTTGGATCACCCGGGTCGTCGCGCCGCGAACACCGCCGCCGATCGTTCCGAACGTCTGCGAGCGAATGTTCAGATCCACCGACGCCACATCCGGGTTGTAGTGGTTGAACAGGTTGAAGACTTCCGTGCGAAACTCCACGTAACGCCGTTCGCCAGCCACCGCAAACCGCTTGTTGGCAGAAAAATCGGTGTTGAACAAACCAGGCAACCGGATCGCGTTCGTACGAGGCGAATTGCCGAACCGGCCGTAGAACAGGTTCTTCTTGGTCGCCGGATCGGTGTAGATCGTGAACGCGTCGGTATTGAACCAGCGCTTCCTCCGGTCCGAACCTGACAGGTTGCCATTCTGCCCGTCCACCAGATCCGGCCGCGAACCGACGCCTGTGCCTGTCGTATCCACACCATAAGCAATCGGCGCGCCAAAGCCGGTCTGCGCGGTGATGATCGACGAAACCTGCCAGCCCTTCACAAAGTACGCGAGCACGCCGGACTTGCTCTTCAGGAATGGCAATTCATACAGCACCGTGTTCACCGAGCGATACTTCTGATCGAATCCGGCGATCGCCTTTTCGCCCTGCAGATTGTAAAGATCCTGCACGTTGCCAATGTAGTTGCCGCCTCCGACTTGACCGCCGATATCGGTCGGACCCGTGAACGCCTTCGACCACGTGAAAGCCGAAAGGATCGTGATGCCGGTCGACATGCGACGCTCCACCTTCAACTGGAAGGCGTTGTAGTTCGAGTTGCCGATCGCCTTGTCGCCCGTTACCGCGCGTTGGAACAACTGGTTCGGACGGCGCGAGTTCAGCGAAGGCGTTCCCGCCACGCGAGGATCGAGCACCAGCACCGGGCGGTTCAAATCGCCGAGCGTCGCCACCAACCGCGTACCCTTGCTTCCGACATAGCCGGCATCGATCACGAAACCGCCCACGATCTTCTTCTGGAAATTCAGGTTCCACTGCTGGATGTAGCTGTCGCGCATGTTCTGGTCGTTCGACACGGCGAAGTTGAAGGCGCCAGTTGTCGCCGAACCCGCAAATGGATTGGTGAAAAACAGATTCGGCGCACCCGAAATGTTGCCTGCTACGCTCGCGCCGGCAGTCGCCTGCGCGCCTTCCGCCATGGCGAAAATCGCATTCGAAATCTGCGGCGTGTAGTAAATGCCGTAACCGCCGCGAATCACAAGATCCTTCCAAAAGCCCGGCTGATAGGCGAAGCCGAAGCGCGGGCTGAAGTTGTTCTTGTCCGGCTGGAGCAGGCCGCGGCCGTATTTGGAATTCTGCGGAGTCGCGAACCCGGTCACCTGCAAACCATTCTGCTCGATGTTGACGAACTTGTCGTCGCTTTGCACCATCTTGCCAAAGTAGTCGTAGCGCATGCCGAAGTTCAGCGTCAGCCGCTGCGACACCTTGAAATCGTCGTTGAAGTAGTAGGCCTGCCAGAAATTCGTCAGGTCGGTCACCGTCACGGCCGGATTCAAGCTCGCGGTGCGTACGTAGCCAAGCATGAAGTCCGCCATCGAACTGCCGGTGTACGTACCGTCGAATCCGAACGTGCCGCGAGGATCGCGAGCCTGGTTAAAGGTCACCGAACGGCGAGCAATGTCTGCTCCGATCTTGAGGAAGTGACGGCCCTTCTGCCACGACAGGTTATCGACAAACTGATAGATGCCGTTCGAGCGTTCGCGCGGCCCGATGGTCCGCTGCAAACCGAACGTCGAAAAACCACCATCATCGCCGCTGATGCTCACCACCGGCGGACCGAAGAACTTCGGATCTTTCGAGACCAGCGGCAGGTTCATCTTGTTGGCGACGTCGAGCTCCGGCTTGCCCGTGGTTCCGAATGTTTCGTTCTCATAAAAATTGTGATACCCGCCACGCAGATCGTTGACGATCGCCGGCGAAATCGTACGTGTGTAGCCGAGCGACACGTTCTTGGTGCGGCCCAGGTTGTCGCGCTGGTCGTTGCCCCAATACGGAACGCCGGCTTCGAACGTGTCGTTGAACACGAAGCGCCCGAAGATGGCGTCCTTCGAAGAGAACTGGTGGTCGATGCGTGCGTTATAGTTGTCCTGCTTCGAGAGCGCGGACACCGGGTTGTTGATGAAGTTCAACGTGCCGTTCGAAGTGTTCGGCAGCGGCGTGAAGCTCAAAAACGTAACCGCCTGCGGGCTCAGCAAATTCGCCGGAATCACGTTGCCTGCGATCGGCAGGTTCTGCGGGTTGCGCAAAACGATCGGCGCGCCTGTGCGCGAATTCACAAGCTTGCTGAAATCGCCTTTACGGAAGTCGGCGTTCGGAACGGTGCGATATCCGGCAACGGAACCCTGCGCGTTGCGGCCGCTTTCCCAATTGAAGAAGAAGAACGTCTTGTCCTTGCCGTTATACAGCTTGGGGAATTGCACCGGGCCGCCAATATTGGCGCCATACTGATTGCGGTTCAGGCGCGGGCTCGGGAGCGAGGCGTTGCCGATCGCGTCATATGTCTGGGTCAAAGCGTCATTGCGATTGAATTCCCACAGCGTGCCATGAAATGCATTGCCGCCGCGCTTGGTCAACATATTAATGTGGCCGCCCGGCGCTCCGCCCGATTCCGCCGAGTAGTTCGACGTTTCCACCTTGAACTCGGCCAGTGAATCGACCGACGGCGAGAACGAGTACGTCATGGCGTCGTAATCCATGACCTCAATGCCGTCTAGAAAGAAGCGGTTCGCCGTGTCGCGAGAGCCGTTCGCCGAAAAGCCGGTGCTGCCGAACGAGCTGTCGGCCTGCCCGATCGAGCCGCGGCCGCGCCGCACCGTGATCGAACCCGGCGTTCCGGCTTGCGCGCCCGGAATGAGCTGGGCCAGTTGAATGAAGTTGCGGCCGTTGAGCGGAATGGCGACGATCTTCTGGGAATCGATCACCGATCCCACCGTCGCGTTCTCAGTCTGCAGCACCGCGCCGCTGGCGGTCACTTCGACCGACTCGGTGACGCTGCCGATCTTGATCTGGATGTCGACGCGCGAGGTGACGCCAACCTGCAACTCGAGGTTCGCGACCCGCCCGGACTGAAAACCCTCTTTAACGGTCTCGATCGAGTAGGGGCCCGCGACAAGGAACGGGATCGTGTAGCTGCCTGCTTCGTTGGTGGTGGTTTCACGAACGGAGTTGGTCTGAGTGTTGGTCGCCTTGATCCGGACGGCGGCGACGGCCGAGCCCGAAGCATCGGTGACGATGCCAGTAAGGGTCGCGGTAGTCTGCTGGGCCCACATGGCAGCCGTCGTCACGGCGGCAGCGAGCAGGAAGCGCAGAGCGTACAACTTGGTGAACGCAATTTTCATGTATTAGACATCCTGGAGACAGAGATTGTCATCAGTGTGAAGCCTCTATCTGCAGTTCGCCAGGAACTTCGTGTATCGTCCTTGATTGTGAGGCACTTAGCCCCAGGTACAGTACGTGGTAATATCGGGAGCGAATCTCGTGAAGACACGCATAGTCAGCGTTGACGAAGCCCCTATTCCGGACTCCGAAGTCGCGCGTCAGCTCCAACGCCTGCTCGAGAGCGACGTGTTCAAGAACAGCAAGCGCTGCCGCACGTTTCTGTCATATGTTGTCCAGCAACGCCTTGCCGGACACACGGACAACCTCCGCGAAAAAGTGATTGGCGTCGAGGCGTTCAGTCGCCCGGGAGGCTACGACACCACTGAAGATCCGGTCGTGCGCATCACCGCCGGAGAGGTCCGCAAGCGTCTCGCACAGTACTATCACGACCCCGCCCATCTCGATGACCTGAAAGTGGAAATCCTCGCCGGTAGCTACATTCCCGAGTTCCATTTCCCTGCCCGTCCAACCGCGCCGCCGCAACAGCCGCTTCTCTCGCCGGAAGCCGAAACGCCGCAGGCAGGCGATGTGTCGCCGGTCCCGTCCGGCGGTAGTGCGCAGCGGATGTTCCTGGCAGTGGCGCTTCCGATTCTGCTCGCAGCCGGCGGCTATGCCCTCTGGCGCAGTGGGACCGTCGGGTCCAGCCCTCCCTTCGAGCGCTTCTGGGAACCAACATTGAGCGCCCACGGCCCGGTGCTGATTTCGGTCGGACAGAGCCGGGTCTACTCGCTTCGCAAAGAGGTGGCGAACGCCGCCGAAGCCGATCTCGACCCCACGCATTCAGGAATTCCCGCGCGCAGTCTCGCCAAAGGCTTCGCGATTACCTCGCGTGACATCCTTCCTTCCTGGGATCGCTATGTGCCGCTCGGCGATGCGATCAGCATGACCGCGACCGCTGTGTTCCTTCACAGCCGCCACCGCGAGTACCGTCTCCGCTCGAGCGGCAACACCACGCTCGCGGACCTTCGCGAGGGGACCGCAATCCTGTTCGGCGCCTTCAGCAACGACTGGACCCTGCGCATTAACAAAGACCTCCGGTTTCGAGTCATAGTTGGGCCGGAAGGTTTCCTTTACGTCAGAGATTCGAACGACCCCGGTTTCCGCAAATGGCAGATCGGCGCGCCTCTCGACGTCGAATACACTGATTACGCTGTTCTCACGCGCGTCTTCGACCGCACCACCGGCCATCCGGTCATGAGCGTCGGAGGCATAACCCACCTCGGCACCCGCGCCGGGGGCGAGTTCCTGCTGTCCGAAGAAAAGCTCAACGAAGCCCTCCACTCAGCCCCGGCCGGCTGGGAAAAGAGAAACCTGCAAATGGTAATCTCGACCCGCGTCATAGGCGCCAGCGCCAGCCCGCCGCAGTTCCTGGCGCTGCACTCCTGGTAGACACGCGCCTCTTTATCGAGTGGCAACCCAGAGCGGGGCTTGACCTCGCCGCGCTGCCTCTGAGAGCATACAGATACGGACGTGCGGGAGGATCTGATGGCAGTTAGCACCCTCGAAACCAAGGCCCACGAACTGATTGGCCAACTGAACTCAGACAAACTCGCTGCCGTTGTCCACCTACTAGAGGTGATGGTTCACAATGAAGCCGAACCAGTCACGGATGAAGATCGCGTTCGATTTCGCGAAGGTCAGGCGTTCTTCGCCAACGGTGGCAAGGGTACTTCCATGGACGACGTCCTGGCGGAATTTGGCATGAAGCCGGAAGACTTCCTCCATTTCGGCAAGTAAAAGGCCATGGCGCCTCTTCGAATCGAGTGGCTCAATGAAGCCAAGATCGATGTTCGCCGTTTGGATCGCCCTACAGCAATGCGTGTTTTCGACGGGATCCTCCACTACGCGCGAACCGGCAGCGGCGACATCCAACCGTTGCACGGCGACATGACAGGCTCATTCCGCTTGCGCATCGGAGACTACCGTGTCTTGTTCGTGCTTCAAGAGAACACCATGCGCATCTTCGGCGTCCGCCATCGTTCCGAGGCGTACCGTTAGTGTTAGCTTGATGCCGACTGAACCATCTGTACGGCGCCAGGATCTGTATCGAGCGACCCTCTCGAGTGCACCCTGAGACTGAGCTGACGTATTGTAGAAAGAAATAGGCTGGAAGGAGGTTCGGAGACATGGGACTCGACGTAGCCGTTGAGGTTGTCAAGCCTCGCAAACTAGCTGCTGTCCGGCGTAGAGTTCCGCTTGGAGCCGTCGGCTCGGCGTGGCGGCCGGCGTTGGACCAAGTGTGGGCATTCCTCCGTAGCCAGCCGGGGCTACGCACCGACGGGCACAACATTTTTCTGTATCACCATCCGGCCCACCGCAACGACCCCTTGGATGTGGACTTCGGCGTCGAAGTCACGCGAAGCTTCAACTCTTCCGGAGAAGTCTGCGAGACGAATACTCCGGGCGGCGAGGCCGCTATGGCCGTTCACAGGGGCGGTTACGATCAGCTTCATGCGGCTCACGATGCGATCCATCAATGGGCAAAATCGCACGACAAGACCTTCGCTGGTCTTTCCTGGGAGATCTACGGCGACCCATCCGAGGATCCGTCGAAGATCGAAACGACCGTGGTGTATTTATTGGCGTAGTGCGTTCCCTCACTTCCATCGCCAAGCCAACAGAGAATGAAAAACCATGAATAACGGCTAAACCAGTTTTCGACTCAAGCCGTCAGCGCTCCAACCGGCGGAGGATCCGCGTGCACCGCCTCGTCCGAAAGGAAGATCTTTTCGAAGGTCTTAGTCCCCACTTTGCTGGTCAACGACAGCGACGCGATGTTGGCAGGCGCCCCTCCCTGCGAAGCCAGCTGCAGCAGCGTGTCAAAGAGGATAAACACCGAATCCGTCCCGGCTCCGTGTTTACCGGACGATTGATCGAACGCATCGTACTTGTTCATCGCATCGCCGAACTTCGCCAGCTTGCGCTCGAACTCCCGAGGATCCATCGCGGTTCCCGCGCCGATCAGGTTGCAAAGAGACCGAATCGCGTCAATCATCGAGTTCTCGATGAAGAAGATTGTCGTCAGCGTCTGCAACTCAGTTTTGTCGAGTGTAACTTTCGATGGCGTGATGTCGAGGTCAATGTCCACCTCAACCGGGAACTCCCGGCTGGAGGTCGTATTCATGAAGGTGGCGAAACCTTCAGACATAAAGGTGTCGAACACCTGCTGTGTGGCGTAAGCGAAGGCGACATCGTGCAGGCCGTCCGTCTTCAAGTAGTTCGCCAGCAGGTTCAACCGCATCTTTTCGCGGATCGCCTGCTCCGCTTCTTCCGATAGCGATTTCACCGTAAGCAGCGCCTGAACGGACTGCTCGCCGAAGCGAACGTCGTAACTCGTTCGGACGTCGCCGAATGTGCCGTCCACAGCCTTGGGAAGGAATGGCAGCAACTCGTCCAACGTAGCTCCTTGCCGGTCGAGTCCGACGCTTTTCGCGAACGCAAGATAGTCGCTGAGTTCGCCTCCAGAGGTGTTGGCGTCGGTGAAATCCAACTGATAGCTGGCCGTCAGGCTCTTCAGCGTTTCAATAAAATACGCCAGGTTCGATTCCTTGGACGCCACTAACTTGCTCGACTCGCCTACCGCGCGCAGCAGGAAATGCACATGCATCGACTCGTCCCGCCGCCGTCTTTCGCGCTCCGTCTCGAGCGTCACCGTGCTGTCGAGCATCAGTCCATGAGGCGTCGGCCGCAGCCTCTGCTCGGTGTCTGTGATCACTCGATCAAAGCCCTCATAGCTATAGTTGAGATGCCAGCCCGTGATATGCACCGAGAAAGCGCTTTCCCGCCGCGTTCGATGGGTGAAGACGCCGGACCGCACGCGCACGAGTTGTACATCGGTATTGGCGATGATCGACGTGAAGTCCGCCTTGCCCGCGAGAGCGAGCAAAGCAGGACCATTGGCCGCCCCCATATTGATGGAAACGTCGATCAGCGCGTCGGCGGAGGAGGCTCGCGAATACTCCGCATGGAGGGCCACTTTCCACGAGCTATTCGCGACGTCGCACAAGCCTTGATACAGCTTGTTCTTGAAGTCATCGAGCTTGCCGAGGACCCCGTGCACTTCGTCGACCGCCTTCTTGATGTCGGAGTTGGAACGCAGCGCGCGACCGACCAGACGGGATACGAAAGCTCCAGCTTTGCCGTTTGCGACGGCCTTCAGTTTATCGACCGAGTCGAACTTGGCTAATTCATTGAAGAAGCCGTCCAAGCCGAATTGGGCCTTGGCGAGGTTCACCAGCTTGCGGATCTCGTCGTGCGGCGCCGCGGGGTCGAGCAGTTCGAGCACCTTCTGCGCGCGGCCTTTGACTTCCGCCAGTCCAGCCGCGTGCGCGACCAGGAATCCCAGCAGATCGCCGCCGGTGAGTTGCGAAAGCACCGTCCAAAACTCCGGACTCAGGTCCTTGCGCAGCGTAGCCAGGGCGTCCTGTTCCACATTCGTGATCCGCTCGAGGAACGCATGCAAAATATCGAGCCTGCCCAGAAATTTGTCGTACAACGTCACTGCGGCATCACCGAGATGCTGGTAGGAATCGACGGCTTTCCTGGCCAGCCGTAGGAAGTCTCCAAACCCGGTCTGGTCCAGAGCGTCGAAGGCCTTGCCGACGTACTCTCCGATAAAACCCGTGGCGAGCCCGTCCAGTTCCGCCTCGAGTTTATCGATGTCCGAAAGCTCTAGCGCTTTCTGAAACACCGTGAGAAAGCTCTTCGCATTCACCCCCAGCACGGCGCCTAGAAACTCATTGGCGTCGCCAGGCAGGCCGTCCAGCGTGTTGACGCAAACCACATTGACGTCCGCGGCGACTTTGAGATCGCTCGATCGATGACGATGCACGCGAACGCGCGCCCAGTCCGGCAATTCGTCGTCGGCAGTCACGAGGATCGAATACTGCCCGGCCACGCCCGCGGTGAGACTAATCTTGCCGAGAATGCTCAGATCGTACTTTTCTGAAAGCGCCATGTCGGCGATGGAAATCGACTTGGTTCCGGCAAGCTTGTATCCCGCCGATACTTCGGCGGACAGCTTGAGGTAGCCGCCATAGCTCAGTGCGATCGCTTCACCGGGCTCCGGCGCGCGGACGCCCTGATCGGGCAGCCGCATATTTTCGGCAAACTCGGCGAGAATCGCGCCGGCCTGCCTGGTTTTGTCGAACGCCCGCAAATACGCGTATCCGCCATTGGCGCCTGCATCCACTTCGAAACTCGCAGTCAATGGCGCGTAGGTGAAGCTTCCCGCGGCCGTCAACCCCGCGGAACCACCCGTGTCCAAAGCAAGAATCAACTGGCCGGCATGGGCAGCGCCGCCCGCGAAGTAATCGCCGAGGCCGTTGTCCTCGAGGATCTTCGGACCGGGACCGGTTGCGGTCGTTTTAAAGACCGGCACAACGTCGAAGTGAGCCGAGGCCGTCACGCCCAACTTTACTGAGCCCGCAGAGCCTAGCTGAATCCTGCTGCTTCCTCCTGCGTCGAACTGGGCAGCCACCAACGGGGGCGCGCTTTCGTCGATGGGCTGGTCAAGCCGAATCGCGCCAACTTCAAGATTGAGCTTGCCCGATCCATTGAGTAAGAACGGAACCTGGTTTTTTGAAAAAGTGATATTGGGCACGCGAATTCTCCCTTAGTGCTTCGGCTTGCAGAAAAAGTCGATAAACAGGCGGTTCACCTCAACTGGGCCGCGAAACGTCTTCCATTCGTCGGCTTTCAAAGGGCCCGGCTTGGCCCCTACGGCTGGAAAATCCTTGTCCACGCGCAGGATGCGGCCCTTCGTCTTGGCGTCGAGTTTCTTGAAAAGCTCCTCCGCGGGCATCATCCAGGGAATTGGCTTCTTTGCTTTTGCAAAGACTTCGTCCACCGGAATCGCCGCCACCAGATCCGGATGGATCATCGCTTCGAGTCCGTGTTCCTTGAGCGTCGCGTTGTGGCTGCCGTGATGGCCGACTTTGTAGAAAATCGTTCGCTCGAGCAGATCTTCCGATTTCTCGGCCCACGATAACCAGTTGCCAACCTGCGCGTCACCCACAAACAGCAGCACATCCCCACCCTTGCCGAACTCGAACGCCAGCACGAGCGACGTATTGTTCACGGCGTTGTCGAGTTGCAGCGCGAGATCGCTCGCGGAATTCAACCATTCCGTATCCACCCGCCGCCAATCGTTTTGTTTGTACTGCCCGGCAAACTTCTCGTCGAATTTCGCAAGCCACGCGGACTCATCCTTCCACTGCAGGCCCGGGTCGAACGGCAGCCAGCCTTTCGCCGATCCGTCGAAGTCGACTCCCACCGCCGCCGCAAAACCCAACTCTTCACGGGTCATGGCCATGCCGTACATATCTTTGCCGATGACGCCATCCATTTTCCGGAGCGCCTTCTTGTCCTTCGGCGGACCCAGCACCCGCACAGAAACGCCAGGCAGCCAGTCGCGCTGAATCACGTCGCCCGGCGACCAGTATTTCGGTTTGCGTTTCGCCGCTGTCGCCCAATCCATCGCATCGTTCGTCTTAGGCGAAAACGCGCCTAGCGGCGCCGAGGGATCGAGCCCGCCGGTGAAGTTCATCGTTTGCGCAATCTCCCCCGCGCGGACCTGATCGTCGCGATCCTCCGATTGCCCCAACTGCCGGACGGCGGCCGTGATGGCGGCCATCCGCATGCCGTTTGTCTTGCGCCGCTCCACCGCGATGTCCTGCTTGGGATCTTCCGTCCATGCCACCCACGTTTCGTCGATCTGCAAGGTCTCGAACAAGTCGCGGGCGTCGGTAAAGCCGGACACGTGATCCCAATGCTCGTGCGTCACCACCAGAGCGTCGATATGTCTCTTCGTCGAATCGAGAATGTGCTGCTCGACTTCCCGGATCTTCACGGTCCCCTGCGGAGTGCCCCCCAGCAAACCGCAGTCGATCAGGATGTGGCGGCCGGAATCGAAGGTCAGCAAGAAGCAGTCGCCGAGCCCCTGCCGGTACATTCGAATCCGCACTTCTCCCTTTGCCGGCATACGGACGGTCTTCCTGGCGGCGCCGGGAGCTTTCTTCTTGGCAGCAGCAGCCTTTTTGATCGCCATGACTACAACTCCCCCTTGTGCAACATCGCAAAACGTTGATTCGGGTCATCGCCAAAATACAGGTCACGCAACGAGCGCTGCGGGTTCTGCAGATAATCCCGCTGCATCCTGAGCCGCTCTTCCGAGTGAATGCCCTTGCTGATGACGTATTTGACCTTCAGATACTGGGGATCGATGATGACGGTGGCGCCGCCCTCGAAGGTGAATTGCGGGCCGTTCGCGTCGTCCTCGAACAACGGGACCTGCCGTTCCTGGGTCAGCGACAAAACCACCGTTGGCACGCTGCGCCCATAAGGGCCTTGCCTTTCCGATAGCCGGAGAGAGAACAAGTCGAACGGCCGTCCGTGTTCGAGCCCGAACAAAGACATATCTTCCGGACTCATCGCCGACATCGCATCCTGGAATTCTTTCCGGACCACTTTCAATTGCGAGTGCAACACGGCCCGCGTGTAGTACCGCTTGAATGAATCGCTGAAGTCACGGACCTTTTCCCGTAGACCCATCCGTTTCAGCAGATTTGGCGCCTTGCTGCGTTGACCCTCGCCACCGGGGGAGATATGCTCCTCGCCTGTGCCCCGCCAGATCAGCGAATCCACCGACATCGATCGCAGGCCGCGAGGGTAGATTCCACGCGCGCGGAACGCCTCGAGAAACGCCACGCGGTATTCATACGCATCGTGCGGAAACATATCCACATCCGCCGTAATCAGGGCTCGCAGATAGTCGCCAAACGTCAGATCCACCGGCGGGCAATAGTCGAGGCCGCGAATGCACATATTCAGAACGTGTTGCGCGGACTTGCCGGCCTCGCCTGCCAGACGCACCGCCAGGTCGTAGTTGACCGGGCCCGCCGGCAACTTGTCCTGGCCGCCCGTCGCGAGCCGGATCAGGTCGCGCGTCCGGAATTCGTAGATTCGAATGAAGGCGTCAAACACCGCGCCCAGCAGAATCGCCCCGCGATCGTGGGGCTCCCAAACTTCGTAGATGCGCCGGTCGTCGATCTTGTGCGGCGAAGACTCCATTCGCACAGTGCCCTGCAACCGCATTCCGCGCGCCAGATCCTGCGCCCAATTGCCCGTGAGTTGGGCATCTTCGTCTCCCGAGGCGTCCCCGTTTTCAGCGTCAGTCGATGGCCTTCCCCGTAGCACGCCGTCGTACACGCGATCCTCGCCCGAGGTGTCGACGGTCAACGCCGTGCGCAGGGATCCGCGCAATCCGGCGCCGCGCCCGAACTCCTGCGCCAAGTCTCCCATGAGCGCGTCCGTGCGTAGAGATCCGCCCACCGCCGCAATGCGCGATTCGAGGACGCCCGGCAGCGAGAAATGCTGAAACACCGCAACCATGTCCGCAAATGCCTCGTGGAACGCCAGCAGATCGGGATTGCTCGGATAGTTGAAATGCCGGTAGAGCCCGTCGAGCAACGCATGCGTGGTTTCGTGCGCCACAACGTCGTGAGACAGGCAGGTAAACACCACACCGCCAGGCAGCACGTTCTTCGGATCTCCGGATGCAGCCGGAAAGTACCCAAGCAACAGCGCCTTTTTGCCGGGATGATAATAGGCGTTTTGGGCCCGCAAGGCATGCGGATAGATCCGTAGCCGCTGCACGAACCCCGTGCCATCCGCGTTCTTCGGCGCCCACAATGCTCTGCGCCCCAGCGCCATTTCGAAATTCCAGATCGTACGCATCGCCACCGCGTACGCCATCTGCTGGTGGAATTGCGGATTGCCTTCCGAAGGCGCAAGGCCATCGGACGCGAGCAGGAATGGATCGTTGAGATCCACCGGTGCGTAGTAGCACCCGGTCGCCGGATCGTGATCGATCACCTCGACGTACTCTCCCACCGGACCCGGCTTCAGATCCGGATCCCAGGGAATCTCGATCGTGGTGCGGTTCAGCCGCACGGTGTCCAGCTTGGCCGAAAAACTGGGATCGAAGCCGTACGCCTGCAACCGCCGGACTTCGGGAGGCCGCACTGGTACGACCTGATTCTGTTTGTATGCGAACCCACCACCCGCTGGAGGCGGAGAAGGAGGAAGCCCAGCAGCGCCCTGCACTTGAACCCTGGCCCCCGCGGTTTGCTTGCAGCGCTCACGCAGCACTTTGGACGCGAACTTGCTTTCCGCCACCGCCGACAGCAATTTCGTACGAGCCGCCGCGTCGATGGCGGCCGAAGGATCGGGTACGATCTGTTCCAGTGCGGCGTCCCGTTGGAACAACTGCGTCAATTCGAGGTTCAGCATCCGCTCCAACGGCGCCTTCAGATCCGCTGTCTGCGCGATGCCGAACGGCTTCTCGAACAAATGAAAGAATTCCCAACTCGCCGAATCCCGCGGAGTCATCGCCAGTCCCGCGGATGCCGCCGGCCGGATTTGCAGAGCGTCAAAGGCCTGCAGAATGCCGTTGCCAAAGTGCTCGAAGTGTTCGGGCGCGGGCTTCTTCGCGCTGCTAAACAGGGCGTTGCGGACTGCCTCGACTACCTTCCACGGCTGGTCATACTGCAAGCGGTTCTTGTATTTGTTGAGCCACAATGCGGCCGCAGCCGCGATTTGCGGCGTAGCCGCCGAAGTCCCCGAACCGTTCATGTCCACGATATTTTCGGCGTTGACCTCGGCCCATGGCGTATTCGGCGTGTAGGTCGCCATCGCGGTCTTCATCTTACTGTCCGGGCCGAAATTGCCCGACATCGCGCCAAATCCGAGGTCGTACGGCGAACCATCCGCCATCACCCCGCATGCCGCCAGCACGCGGTTGAACCTTGCCGGATAGACGATCGATTTGGGAGCTCCGAAGTTGTTGCCCGCCGCTGTCACGATGACGATGCCGGCTTCGTACGCGCGGTTGACCACATCCGCCCAGGCTTCTGAAGCCAACCCGCCCATGCTCATCGAAATCACATCCACCCGCATCGACGGATCGCCCTTCGGCGCCATCAGGTAGTTGACGGCGGCTACAAATGCCGACGTCTTGGCCAGAACAACGCCCGGGCCAATCCGGCACGGAATGATTTCGGCAAATGGGTTCCCGCCGAGAGTGACTCCGTTTTGTTCCGGCCTCAGCATGCCTGCGAGCGAGCGCCCGGCGAGTATCGACAGTGTGCCCGTCCCATGTCCCGGTTGGTTCTGATGCAGAAATCCTTCATCGAACGGATCGCTCGCATCGTTCGGGTCGCCGCCGCCGAAATTCCGCTGCAGATCGAGACGCAGCAGCGGCGGCTGCGGCAGGGCTTTGTGGCGGAAGTCGAACCCGACGTCGATGATGCCGATCCGCACGCCCGAACGCCCGGCGGCGCCTAACGCCTCGATTTCGGCGCGAGCCTTGGCCAATTGCGTAAAATCGTCGCCCAAATGCCAGGCAAACCCTGGTCCGCGTGGAAACGAGGGATTCTGGTCCTCGTAAGAGCCCATCTCCCCCGGGCGCGCCGCGAGCGCAACGCGTTTCTGATACCGGTCCCAACGCCACGGCTGGTCGAAATTGGGCTCTGCGAACACGGAGTCTCGCGAAGCCGCCTGGTAAGCGATCTCCCAGGCCTCGCCGGGGTGGAGGGGCGCCGCGCCCTTCATCCGCGCCAAATGCCAGTCCTGGTTGACAGGCTCAATGTCGCCTTTGGCGGCCATCCCCAGCTTTCCGCCAGCCTGAAGCGGCGCTTGGACGAGTAACTGCAGCACACTCTTTTCCGGCATACTCACTCTCCCCGTGTCGACCGCCCAACTCTGCGAGCATTCAAGTAAGCGAAATTGCGATAAGTTTAGTGCCAATGATTCCTGAGTTTTCAGGATGCGCGGCAACAATTCATTTTCCCGCAACACAAAAGTTCGTGGGTGGATCAACCCTCGCCGGAGCCGTATCCGGCGCATGGTACACCCTCGTCAGGAAGAGAGTGCGGCTGCAGGGCGGATGTGATCCAATAAGAAACATTCCATGGCGACGATCAACATACGTCCCGAGCAAATGGCTGCGCTGGAGATCACAACCCGGGAATCATTGGAAGCACGCATCGCCGCGTATATACGGGAAACCTATCCTGAGGCCGTTGCCGATTTGGACCGTCGAAGACTGGGCCAAGCCGTCAGCTCGGCCGTCGAGCGGGCTGTGGGGTATGGATTCGAACGGCAGTCAAACATCCTGGCCTTTGCAGCCCTGACCTTTACCGTTGGCCGCGACTTTGACAGGCATCCGCGAATCTCTGCGATTTTGAGCGACGCCAATGTGCCCCCCGACTCGAAGATCGAGTATCTCGCCTCTGCGATCACACCGGAGGAATGGAAGGAAGCCAAGTCCAGCTAGCAATGAGCGATTCAGGATCCGGCCCCAAACCCAGTAATTCCGGACAGTTGATCGTCTGGCAGGACCCCGCGCAAATCATCCGTAGGTCCCTTGCCCAGCCGCAGTTTCAATTGACAATACACTTGCCCCCCGTTCAGCCCTGTCCTCTCATGGAAAAGCTGAACGCCAAGCTCGAAATTCTGTATCTTTACGCCGACGGAACTCCAGTGCCAAAGGCCTCGTTTGTTCTGGAAACAGCAGTCGACTCTACGGTCATGGCAGGGCCGCTCGACTATGGCGGCCGCTGCATTTTGACGGTGCCGCGCGGCTTCAACTACCGTTGTTACGTTCACCACGATCTGGCGCCGGACGGCTCTCCGTTCCAGTTCGCTCCAGAGTATAAGGTGGATCCGGGCCCATTCACCCCTCCAGGCGATTGGAACCGCGAACTGACGGATAACGGCAAGGCGCAAAAAATCAGGCTCCACTGGGGGACAAAACCCGATTTTGATTTAGTAGACCCGGCCCGGCCCAGAGTCGAGCAACTGCTGTTGCACGTAGTGTCCAAGGCCGCGCCGGGGTCCACGCAAACGGCCTTGCATCTCGAAGCGGCTCAAATCCTGATGGCCATGCTGCTTGGCAAGCAGGACGACGCCGTGCTGTGGAGGCGCCTCATCGTCAATCGCTGCGCATTTTCCATCAAAGAGCGCAGCCGGCTTTGTCAGGAGCTTCTGTGCCTGCCCGGGGGACTGTCCTCCTACGATCTGGCCTGTCATCTCAATTCCACCGGCAAGGGCAACGCAGTGGACTTCCTGCGCCTGCTGGCGGGCCAAATGCCGGGCATGGGCGACCTCGCGTCGGCCTACATTGCGAAGCTGATTGCAGCCGCCAAGGACGCGCTCGAACAGATCAAAGCCAGCGTCAACGCAGGCGCCCACAATCAGAAACTGGCCGAGGACCTACTCACCGCACTCGCGCAAATTCCAGCGCCCGCAACCTTCGTCGATCCGTTTTTTGGCGGGGCTGCGCAGACATTCGCCCAGCTCGTGCAATCGCATCCGGCTATGAGGGATCGCAAACTTGCGCCGGTGGACGATACGACCACCTTCCGCCAGGTGGCGAGACCCTTTCCGGCATACGTTCCTGGACCGGTCAAGATGCCTGTGACCTGGTTCGAAGCCAGCTATCTGTACGCGGACAAGAACCCGATCGTAAAGGCGAAGCTTGTGGTGCAGAATGCCGCCACCCATGCCGCGGTTAAGCAAGCCCCGGTGGATGAAGACGGCATCGCGTACGTCGAGGTCCCCCTCGGCGTCGAGTATGAGTTCCGCTTCGATGCCGACGAACCCGAGTGGAAGGCCGAAGATCCGGCCCGCGAGGCGGCGATCGATCCGGCGGACGCTGCAGATTGGGTCAAAAACCTGATCGCGTACGGCTCGCTCGAAACTGGCAAGCAGTATCTGAAATGGGGCGATTCCTCAGGCATTGCGGCCTTCGAAGCATTTCGAGACGCCCCTTCGCTGTCCCAAATCCTGCGGCTCGCGCTGATCGTGAAAGGGCTCCCGCGCCGCAAGAACGATGCCGCTGCGGAAGACAAGGCGGGAGAGGCAGCCTGCACCGCACTGCTGCGTGCGCTCCTGTACGCGGAAAAGGCGAGCCAGGAAACCCGCGACGGATGGTGGCGGGAGGCGTCCTTTCACCGGCTGCGGAGCGTCCTCGACGGCCCGGACGGAGCGCTCGCCGAACGCTTGCTCGCCCTGCTGCACGACAAGGACGACCACACGTCCGCGCACGTTTTCGAGTGGCTCAACAGCTGTGGCAAAGGCAACGCCAAGGCTTGGCTCAAGCAGTTCAAGGGCAAGCTCGCGGACTACAGGGCCAAGGCGGCAGCCGGCCTGCAGGACGCACTCGATTGCTTCGCCACTGAACTCAAGAAGATCGCCGAACCGGATGTAAGCGTCAAAGACAAGCTTTCGGCGCCCAACATACTCGCCGCCAAGCGCGTCCTCGACAGACTGAACAAGCTCCCCAAGGCCCAGACCGCACTCGAAAAGGCCTGGGAAAAGACAGAAACCAACCTCGAGAAGGTCCTTGAAACCAAGAGCGATGCAGCCCTGCCCAAGGCGGCGCTCGAAACCATGAACGAGGTGGTGCAAAAGTCCACACCCGTACCGGCGCGGCCGGGGCCGGAGCTTCCGGATCCTGGCTGGATCGAACTCCTTTATCTCTACGCGGATGGCAGCCCCGTCAAAGGCGCAAAATACAAACTTCCAAACGGCGCAACGGACGTGCTCGATGAGTTCGGCCTTGCTTTCGAAGTCGTGCCCAAAAACATGACCGGCGACTACGAATTCACGGAGGATCCGAACGTCTTCGAGTTGCTCCCGGCCAGCAAAATCAAGCCCAAGGATCTCGACGTTGGCGCAGGTATGATCGACCTGGCTGTGAATGAGGGGAAATTCAAGCAGAGCGCCGCGCTCGTTCGCTGGGGTGCGGTGCACTACACCGATAATGACGCCTTCAAGAACGCGCCCTCACTCAGCCAGATTCTAAGCGCGGTTGTGAAGAACCAGTCTCCGCACGTACCAACGGAAACCTGCCACGAAGAAATCACATTGTTTCTGTATCCGCTGATCATGGCGGACCTGCTGTCAGACCAGGATCAGAAAGCCGTCTGGAAGCATGCTTCGTTTCACCGTCTGGGATGCTGCCTGGGTGAGCCGGGCGCAGTGATTCGAGACCTGCTTTACTGGCTCTCTGAAACCGCGGATCCAAAGGTCGCCGACGCCATCGAGCGCCTGAACAGCGTGGGCCGCGGCAACGCCTACAAACACCTCGGCAAACTGCATGGCGAAATCGACCAGCACATTAAAGCCGTGGCCGACAACATCACTGCGATTCTTGACGGTTTCAAGGTCAAGCTCGACGAATTGATCGTCAAGGGCGATCCTGACGTTGCGCCCGCGGCAAAGCGCTTTCTCAAAGACGCCGTCAAACGCATCGACAAGGTCAAAGGCGATGTGGCGGCGAAGGTGGGCGAGGCTCTGACCACCGCCAAACAACGGCTCGACACCGTGCGGCAGCAGGCGGAACCGGCTGCCAAAGCTGAAGCATCCGTACTGTGCCTCAACATCCACCAGCAGAAAAAGGCCACGCTCGATCCCCGGCCTGCCGCCACGCCTCCCGAAGTGGATTGGCTCGAACTCGAGTATCAACACCACGACGGGATCTTTGTGGAAGAGGCGGAGTACGTCATCACCAGCGAAGATGGCGCCAATGTGTTGATGACCGGAAAACTCGACGAAGGGTTCGCCCACCTGGTGGCGCCCAAGAGTCTCAAGTTCAAGTACTACTTCCGTCGAGATAAAGCGTTCGCCCTCGATGTCCTCAAGAAGTCGAAGGCCATTGCGACATTCAAGCCGTATCTCGCGAACCTGGCCAAGAACGCGGTGCTGCTCAAGAAGCTGAAAAAGACCAATCTGGAATGGGGCGCACCCACGCTCGATGACGCCAAATCCTTCCGCGCAGCGCCATCGGTGGGAGCGATCGCCACCAACATCGTCCGCGAACCCGCCGTATCCCCCCACCTGTTCGCCGAAGCGGACGCCGAGGAGATGGCCAAGCTGCTGCATCCGCTGCTCCTGCGCGAAGCCGCCAATAGCGCCGATCCTGGCAACCACACCGGCAACGACGAACTCTGGCTTCACGCCGTCCTGAACCGTCTCTCGGCCGTACTCGGCGAGGATGGCCATTGCGTCACTTCATTCCTATGGACCTTGCATAGCAACACCAAGTATCAAGGGGGCGGAATTCTGATCGACGCGGCGCTTTCGATTAAGAAACCCGCCGCGCTCGAGTTCCTGAACGCGTTGGGCCGCGGAAATGCAATCCGTTGGCTCGAGACGCTCGATCCGCTCAAGGACGCCAACAAAGTGCTGGTCAAGGGCAGTCTCGACGCCATCTTCACCATACTGGAGGCGGAAATGGATGCCCTGCGCCTCAGGCCTGTCCATGGCGTTACCCCGATTGAGCGCAAGATGCAAAGCACTCTTACGGAAAACTATGCGCTCGTCATCAAGAATCGGATCGGCGCCGTCAAGCCCGCTGCAGCCGGCAGAGTAGACGCCGTGTTCGCCAAGCTCAAAGCCCAATGGGAAGCGGTCAAGAATCAACCCCACGAAAAGCAGCTGGGCGCGCTCAATCAGCTCAATCTCGTCAAGCAGAAGCAGAACGCCTTGCCCGCGCGCGTGGCCGTCATTCCTCCCTGGATCGAGTTGCAGTATCTATATGAGGACGGCGAACCCGTTCCCAACGGACAGTACGAACTCCTTGAGGGCGTGAACGTGAAGCGAAGCGCAGCGCTCGGCGTTGCAACTGGGTTTGTTTACGTGACCGACGTGCCGGCATGCGACACGTACTTCTTCAAGAAGGAAAACAACACGTTCACGCCAAGGGCTGACTCGACCCTTCCGCTTCGAAAACGGCCTGAGGGCCGCAAGCAGCATACGATTCCCGACCCTGGGTATCGTTCCTACAACCGGCCCGCGCCTAACCTGCCAAACGCCAATTGGAGTGTGAATTCCAACGGTATCGGAGGACCTGGCACACCCGCGGCCAAGGTCTACAACCAGATGTATGGCCGGTTCTATGCGATGGGAGGTGGAGTTTTCGGCTGGATCGACGACACCGAAGGTAGGGCCATGCCTGCGCTGACCGGTGTCCAGAGTTTCCAGGCATTTCCATCCATCCGAATGCTCGCAGCGAAAGCCGTCCACCGCAATACATCCCGCTGCTGCCACTACAAAACTCTGCATCCAAGCGCCAACGTATGGTCTTTGGCCCCCGATCCGGATCCGGAGCGGATCGAGATGGTTTCGTTCCTGGAGCCCATGGTTTACAACGGCGCCGCTGTGTTCGGTGGAGGGGCGCCGAACGTGCTTACGGACCTGGCAGTCTGGTCGGCTGCAGCGTTGAATCGCGTAGGAACCACCAATCACGGCGCCTGCATCGATTTTGAAAGCCGTTTGCGAAAAGCCGTGCTGCTCGATGTGCACTGCAATGCGGCCACTATCACAGATCTGATCGAACGGCTCAATTCGGCCGGCAAAGGGCACGCCGTCCGCTGGCTCCGCAAGTTGTACGCCGACCGGACCGACATCAAGACCGGTGTTGTGAACTCGATTCGAGCGATTGTCACCGAAATCCGCGCCGATTGTGACCAGGGAATTCTCTTTACGCATCCACCCATGGCTCCGGACGATACGCTCGGCGCCGCCGTTGTGCCGAAACTAACTACAACTCGCACAAATTGCGATAACCTTCTCGCGGCGACAAATATCAGGGACAAGATCGATGCCGTCCTCGATCCGGTGTTCGCGGAACTTCTGGCCTTGCTGCCCTCACCGTTGAATCCACGTCCCTACGCGCAGCCCGCCGCCCTCTCGGCCAGGCATGTGTTCGTGGAGCCCACGAAAGAGTTCCCTCTGGCGGAGCCGCAGCCCACTCCACCTCTCTGGGACCTCGGAACAGCGCCAACAACCATTGAGCTGAAATACGAGAATTCGGCAGGCGGCAATGTCACCGCCGACTATCACGTTACGCACGCCAACGTTCCCAACCTCAATGGCGTCACGGGCGTTCAGAACTTCGTCATTCCCGCGGCGGCGGCCGTGGACGGAGTGTTTTACTTCAAGAACGATGTGGGAGCACTGACGTTTAAGGACGAGTGCAAGCCATTCACCAATCCCGAACAACCCTGCGCGCTGCTCGCCAACTTCCTCGACACCGCCGTCGTGCACAATCCTGGCGGCGGCGCCCCTTCCTGCTTCTTCAATCGAAATAACCTGGCCTGGGAAGGAACGGAGGTCGTCTCCCAGAATGTGTTCCAGGCCAATCCGACAATCGGGCAGATTTTCGCAAAGTGTGTGATCGACGGAATGCCTAGGGTCTCGAGTGCCGGAGACGTGCAGGATCTCACGGTCGCTCTCATGCGGCTCGTCAAAATACCCGCGGTCCGCGCCGATCTCGATGAATGGTTCCGGGCGGCCGTTGTCTTTGCGGGATCGCAGGCCAATGACGGCTCGGTGATCAAGGGCATTCTGCTCCGCGTTCGCAAACATGGCGATATCGATCCCGAAGAATATTTCAAGCTGATCAACTTCGCCAGCAACAACCACGGCAATGCAATCGACTGGCTCAAGACCGAGATCCTCAACAAAGCCGATATCGGCGGAGCGGCAGCCGGCTTAAAAGGCATCCTCACCGCGATCAGTGCGCAGTTGAACAAGTTCGCCGGGTACGGCGACCCGCCCGTCAACGCGGCCCTCAAGAACTTTATCGCCGCGATCCGCGCGGAAGTGATCAACGCATACGGTGCAGTGGACGCCAAAGTGCCCGCCGCCTTCGCGGCAAAGGCGGTAAACGCGTTAACCGCGATGCGTGCAAAGCTGCCGATCAAGCGCCCCGCGTGCGTGGGGCGGAACCTGTATAAACGTGAAGTCGCGGAAATGTTCCTCGAGTCCCAACAGACCCTCAATCCGGGCGAAAAGCAGACGGTGGATGAAGAGGTCAAGAAACGGATCGACGCCGCCAACGACAAGACTCACGGGACATTTGCTGCCCTTTCCGGCGGCGCGCTGGGCGCTCCGTACAACAAGATCTTCAACAACGCCAAAGGGCAAGTGCCGCAGACCCTCCATGCCTACTTGGACGGAACCCGAGGCATGGAGGCAAAATCGCTCGCGCCCAAACTCGCGGCGATGAACAACGCCGAGTTCGTCGAGCATGTGGAAAGTCTGTCTTCGCCGCCATGGACGATCACCGTTTCGAAATGGGGACAGGGGGGCGGCATGGGCACGATGACCAGCTACGAGCACCCCGATGGCACGCTAATCCGGTACAAGCCTCATGGCGATGAATACCAGCGTCCACCGGCGCCGATGTACAGCATCGAGGTAATGGCCGCGGGAACCAGCGATGCGATGTTCAAAATCGACCCCAACGGCAACGCCGTACCCTGGGGTCCCGGGGACGCTGTGACAACGGGTCCGCCTGCGCTTAATGCCCAACAGGTGCAGCGGTACAAAGATGACGTTTCGAAAGCCGGCCACCGGCCGCTGCGATACTGAGAAGTACAAAGGGTAAGGATTTCTCTCACATGGCCCGCAACGAACTTCTGCTCGCTCAGCCTTTGCCCTCCACTGGCGAGGCGCCGGCGCCCGATTTCCCGCTTGGACAGATCGAGGAGCACCTTTCCAACCAGCGCTTTCGTCTGCACGATGAAAAGTCCGGCGTATTCTTTCTCTGCGGAACTTCGGCAGCCACCCAATTTGCGCGCATCAGGATCTTCAGTGAACCCGACGAGCCCATGCCTTCGGTCGTCATGATCCGCCTCGCGCCAGGCGAAATCCAGATCTGGCAGCGCGCCGACAATCCCGCGCTCGCGCAGGCCCGCGAGTTCGCCGAGTGGTTGCTGGCGAACTTTCCGTGTGCGATCCGGACGCCCGCCGGCGAAGATATCTCGTCGGCGCTCGATCTCGAGTACGGCGCCGCCTGAGCCGCGACTCGAGCAACACAAAGGGCGCCGGCGGATCCTCTCCGCTAGCGCCCTTCGCTTCTCACCACCACTGCGTCGAAATCAAACCTTCGCCGGAACGACATACGGCGCACGGTACGCTCGCGTCAGCAATTTGTTCGCTTCCGGATCATTCTTGACGGTCCATGTCTTCTCATCCCAGTGCAGGGTGCGCCCCACCCGGTAAGAAATGTTCGCCAGATGCATCAGTACGCACGACATCGCGCCTTCTTCGATCTCGGCGTTCAGATCCTCAGGCTTGTGGCTCCGCACGGCCGCGATGAAATTCTCGAAGTGCTTGTCACGCTCATTCCGCGTCGGACCCGGAGTCTGATCCTTGCCCATATAGCTGTAGTACTTGTTGTAGTTGTCGATCACCAGGTACCCGTCGGAACCGTAGAACGTGTTCCCGATCGTGTTGCCCGGCCGTTCGCCATTGATGCCGGCTTCATGGTTGCTGTACCAGTGCCGCACCTCGAACGTCATCATCTTCGTCTTGCCGCCGGGGGCTGCAAACTCGAACGACGCGGAAATCGTATTCGGCGTCTCCTGATCGTCGTCGAACATGAACTTGCCGCCGATGGCGGTGACCTTCGCCGGATGCGTCACGCCCAGGCCCCAGCGCGCGATGTCCACTTCGTGGATTCCCTGGTTGCCCAGATCGCCATTGCCCGTGTCCCAGAACCAATGCCAGTTGTAGTGGAACCGGTTCTTGGTGAACGGACGCAGCGGCGCGGGCCCGGTCCACATGTCGTAATCGACGCCCAGCGGCGGCTTCTCCACCGGAGTCTTGCCGATCGTGTTGCGCGCCTTGAAGCACAGGCCCCGCGCCATGTAGATCTCCCCGAACTCGCCAGACTTCATCTTCTGAACGGCCTCCTGCAGCGCCGGGGACGAACGGCTCTGGCTCCCCTGCTGCACGATGCGGTTGTACTTTCGCGCCGCGGCTACAATCTGCCGCGACTCGAACACGTTATGAGAACACGGCTTCTCCACATAGACGTCCTTGCCCGCCTGGCACGCCCATATCGTCTGCAGCGTATGCCAGTGGTTCGGACTCGCGATCGAAACTGCGTCGATATTCTTGTCGTCGAGAATCTTACGAATATCCCGGAACGTCGGAACCGGCTTCTTGTCCTGCTTCTGCAGCGTTCCGATGTAGCGTTCCGAATGCGAATCGTCCACATCCACCAGCGCAGCCAATTCCACATTCGGCTGCGAAGTCCATGCGCCCATATGGCTCGCGCCGCGTCCGCCGCAGCCGACCACAGCCACGCGAACCGTATCATTGGGACTCGCCTTCAGCCGAACCGCCTGCGTGGCGATCGCCGCCGCGGAACTCATGAAGAAGTAACGCCTATTCATTTGCCTCCTAGCTTCCGCGGCGCCAAGACGGGCCGCTGCTGCAAGCATTATATTACTTGCCGGCCGGGGAACCCGGCGGCAGCATGCGGTACTCGATCTTTCGTAAGCCCGCCACCGTGGAATACGAAGCAAAACCCAGGGGCGTCGAGAGATCGTTTTCTCCGGGGCGGAGCCCGATCCGCCGCCCCGTGATGTCGGCGTCTATCACCAGCACGCCATCGATCCAACCTTGAATCCTTTTCTCCGTCACCGCCAATCGAAACGCATACCAACGCCCCTTCACAAAATCGCGGGTCGTCGAGGTGTCGTTCTCCGAGGCATCGTCCCCATCCAGGCTCGAGAGTCCAACTACCGCCCCGCCCCAGCCGCCGTTGATCCACGAACAAAACGAATTCCCGACCGGGAACGTGATTCCCGCAAAGAAATCGTTCCCGTCGAAGCGCACAGCCTCGAATCGGATCTCGTAGCCGGATTTAGGAAACTCGCGGTCGCCGGCCCAGGTGACGCCCGTGAGATGCCCCTTGCCCAACCGGATTATGCCGTCCCGCACGGCGACCTCGCCATGCGCCCGGAACGGAGTCTCCTTCCATCCCTTCAACGACGCGCCATCAAAAAGTGGAATCCATTCGCCGCTGTTGGCGGCCGCGGCTGCAACAACTGCAGTGGCGACAAAAACGGTGAAGATTCTCATGGCTCCTATTATCCATCCGCACAATCCCCTTGCACTCGAGCGGAAATGGGAGCAGACTCTAATGCGGAAGGAGGAGGACACGAATCAAATGAAACACGTTCTTTCAGCGATGCTGTTCCTCTTTGTGCTCACGGCGCCGGGTGTGAGCGCCGATGGCAAGTTGCCCAAGTTCACCACCGTAACCCCGGATTCCGGCAAAGCCGATACGATCTTCGTCGCCACAGGCGAGAATGTCGGAAAGAGCTTTGTGAGTGGTCTCTATCTGACCGCGGGTTCCGACGACATCAAGGTCGAAATCCTGGAGCAGAAAGACGACTCGATCCAGTTCAAAGTCTCTGTCAAGACCAAAGCCGGACGCTACGCCTTGATGGTTCTCTCCGCCGATGGCAAGCAGTTCATCGAGCAACCGGTCAGGATCGAAATCGAAGCCCCAACACCGTAGCAGCGCGGCCATTCGTTCCCGCCGCTGAGCTCTCCCGCTCCAGGTGTGTCCACCCGACGTGACCGAAGTCACAGCATTCCATTCAACTCGACCGTACTCTTCTCCTTCCCCATCAACGCGCGAGCAAAGACCGTTCCCAGACCATCCGCCGCATCTTCCAGTTCTCCTTCTTGCCCTCAACGTCTGGATCGGCGTCCAGTTCTGCCTCTTCGTTCGCTATTACGAGCAAGGGGGAACGGCACCTGCCGGAGTCATCCAAGTCAGCCGCCCGCCCGGAGTCGAGGGCTGGCTGCCCGTCGCCTCGCTGATGAATCTCAAAGCGCTCGTCCTCACCGGCGAAGCCCCTCGCATCCACCCCGCGGGAACCTTTCTGCTGCTGGCCTTTCTCGCCGCCTCCTGGATCTTCCGTAAGGCCTTCTGCGGCTGGCTGTGCCCCGTTGGAACCATTTCGGAATCCCTATGGCGCGCCGGCCGCCACAAGAGCTTTTTCGGGCGCAACTTCCGACTGCTGCGCGCGCTGGACATCGCACTGCGAAGCCTGAAATACGCGCTGCTGGCGCTCTTCCTGTATGCCGTCGCGAGCATGTCCGCCGCTGACATCCGGCTGTTTCTCGAAAGTCCGTACGTCTCGGAGGCATGCAATGCGTCGCGGCCTGCCCCGCAGAGGGCGCGTTGTTCCTTGCCGCCCCTGGCAAACGCGTTCTTGCTTGGGCGGTCGCCGCGGGCGTACTCGGGCTCTTCCTCTCCGCCTACGTCTACGCGCGGGTCAGCGGTCATTGGGATACGAACCTGCCAGACAGCGTCTACCAGCGCCTCAGCGGGCGAATTCGGGCATCCGTGATCCGGTTTTGATAGAGTGAAGCCTCTGTCATCCCTATCCTCATGAACCGGCGCGATCTCGTCATCATCATCACCGATCAGGAACGTTTCCCGCAGCATTGGCCTGAAGGCCTGCGCAATAAACTGATGCCGAGTTGGACCCGGCTCGAAAGCCATGGGCTGAAATTCAACAATGCTTTTTGCGCCGCTACGCAATGTTCGCCGAGCCGGGCGGTGATGTTTACGGGACAATACGCGCCAAAAAACGGAGTGCCAACGCTCGAATTCCCGGCAAATGTGATGGAACCATCGTCGACGCTGCCAAATCTCGGCTCGCTGCTGCGCCAGAACGGCTACGACGTCGCCTTCAAGGGGAAATGGCATCTCAGCTTTCCGCTCAATTTTGAGGGAGGCAGTCCTTCGACTGAGGATTGGACCGAGGCCGACGTGACAAACTTCGAAAGCGTGTATGGCCTGCCGGGCTGGAATCCGCCAGACGCCGGCAACAACGCATTCAACACTCCGGCGGCGCGAACGACCCTCGGCGGAGGCACGGCCAACAACGATGGCCGCTTTGTGTCCGGCCCGCCACCGGAAGCGATACCCGCCGAAAGCGTCATCGACTACCTCACTAGAATGTCGAAGACGCCCCGTTTGCAGCGCGCGCCTTTTTGCCTCTTCGTGTCGCTCGTCAATCCGCACGACATCGCCTATTTCCCGAACGGCTGGGACCAGGCGGGCTACCAGCAATCGGAGTTCGCGGGAATGCCCATCCAGATCCCGCTGAACGCGGCCGATCCGTTGGTCTTCAAGCCCCAAGTGCAGAGGGCCTACATGCAGGCCCTCGAAAAGGAGGGTCCGCTGGATCAGCAGGGGATGGTCGAATACGGGCAGTTCTATGCCTATCTGCACAGCGTGATCGACGCGCAGATCACCAAGGTTCTCGACACCATGGACGAGACCGGCCTAAGCGGCGAAACCGTGATCCTCCGCACCGCGGACCACGGCGAACTGGGCCTCAGCCATGGCCTCCGCGAGAAAGCCTATAGCGCGTACGAGGAGATGATCCACGTGCCGCTGTGCGTCTCGAATCCTCAAATGTTCCCGGTCCCGCTGGAAACCAATGCGTTCTGGTCGCATGTGGACCTGATGGCGACCGTGTGCGACCTTGCCGGAGTCAAGACGAAGACAGCGGGCTTCAGCCAGGCGCCGGTGTTGGCCAATCCATCCACACACGTGCGGAACTCCGTGCTCTTCGCGTTCGATGACTCGTTCCTGCTCGACCCGGCGACTACTACCTGCAACCAACACATCCGGGCGCTGCGGACGGCGCAACATACCTACGCTGTCTACTTTTCGACCACGAACCCCGCCCAGGCCTTCGAATACGAGCTCTACGACAACCTCGCGGACCCGCTCCAGATGACCAACCTCCTCTCGCCGCGGGCTCCGTCGATACTGCCCCTATGGGTGGAACTGGACACGCAACTGCAAATGGCGATGGCTCAAGCCGGAGCCCTCCCGCCGGCCAGCGTCCCATGGCAGCCCCCGAAACTGGGATCATAGACCCTGACGCCCCACCCCGTGGAGTCACAGCCCCTCACTGATGTGACGCTCGCGAAAAAACCGCGCCCACCTGAAATATACGAGCGAATCCCACGTCTTCCGTGCCAAGAGCGCCGCCGCCGATCTCTATGTTTGTTTCCGGCAATACCATCCTCCAGGACCTGAAGTACGGGTTCCGAACCCTCGGCCGCACACCCTGGGCAAGCACCATCATCGTCTTCTCGCTCGCCCTCGGAATTGGAGTCAACACCGCTGTCTTCACTGCCTATCGCGCATTTGTCGCGCGGCAGATCGACGCCCGTAATCCCGCAGAGATCGTCAACATAGCGCTGCTCCGCGACTCGGGCGTTGCGGAATACTCGTTCAGCAACCCGGACTATGAAACCTACCGGGATTCCGTGCGCGCCTTCGGCGGAGGAGGAGCAGGCGGCGGCGGATTGATCGCCTTTCGGCCAATGCGCGTCACTCTCTCGAACGCGGGCGGAACGATCAACCAGCGCGCGGCATTCCAGGGATCGGCTCTCGGACGTCTCGGGCTCTTCGCACCCGCGGCAAACAACGCGGAATTCGCTCAAGTCTACGCCGTTTCGGATAACTACTTCGAAGTTCTGGGAGTCGCGGCTCTCCACGGCCGCACACTCTCGACAGCACGACAGACAACCCCGGCAACAGCGTCGGCGGAACCTCCCGGCGTGCTGATCTCCGCCAACTATTGGCAGCGGCGATTTGGCGGCGACCCATCGTTTCTCGGCAAGACCGTCCACCTGAATGGCGTCGCAGTCACGGTGATCGGCGTGACGCCTCGCGATTTCGTCGGAACCGGAGTCGCCACACCCGCATTCTGGCTTCCCCTCAGTCTGGAACCCCAACTCAACGCGGATCCAAATTGGCTCCATGACCGGGAAAATCGTAAGTATCGCCTTTTCGGACGCCTGGCGCCCGGAGTCACGCTCGCGCAGGCAACGGCGGAGGTCTCCGTCGTCGCCGATCACCTTCGAACCCTGCACGCCGCCGCAACCACCGCCAACGCTGCCGAATCCGCCAAGCCAGCTACGGTTCTGGTCTGGCCCGGCTCTCCATTCCCCCTGCCATTGAGTCACTATCCTGGCTTGACTCTTTCCATCCTGCTGATCATGGCAGGCGCCGCGATGGTGCTGGCGGTGGCCGCCGCGAATGCAGGCAGCCTGCAGTTGGCCCAGGCCCGATCCCGCGAAACGGAACTGCGTACGCGCCTATCTCTGGGCGCGACACGATCTCGCATCATTCGGCAACTTCTAACGGAAAACGCCCTGATAGGCATCTTTGCAGGCATCCTGGCGATTTTCTTTTCGTGGGCATTTCTGAAATTCGCCGTGCGGGCATACGTCGAGTCCGTGCCGGTTGAGTTCTTTGAATTCGTCTGGGATGTGAACCCCAGTTTCACAATATTCAGTTACGTTTCGTTGATCTCGCTGATCGCCGGAATTCTGGCCGGCCTTACGCCTGCGCTCCACAGTCCGAACTCCGCGCTGAGTTCCTCGGAACGATCGAGCACAGCGTCATTCCGCGGCCGCCGGCTGCAGGACCTGCTGGTCGCGCTCCAAGTCGCCTTCACCCTGGTGTTGATCATCACCGGCGCCATGTTCGTGCGCGGCGCCACGAACTTGCTCGGCATAGAGTCGGGTTACGACATCAGGCGCTTGGCTCAAATCGATTTTCAGTTCCCCAACGATTCGGGAGGCTACACGGAAGGCAGAAAGGCCGCGTTTGTCGACGAATTGCGGCAGAAGCTCCTGGCGTTGCCCGGCGTGGCCAGGGTCACCAGCGCACGACCGCCCGGCAGCTCCTTACGAACGGCCGTCGCACTCCTCGATTCCGAACCGGGGCGGAATCTTTTCCACTACACCTACGTGCAAGGTGACTACTTTGAAACCCTCGGCATACCGTTGCAGGCGGGGCGGACCTTCGACGTCCGAAACGAGAATCCACACTCTGTGATTCTGAGCGAGTCCGCGGCCAGGCAGATCTTTCCCGCCAGCCGCGGCGTGAATCCCGTTGGCCGTAGCCTGCGGCTCGGAGCGATCGATGAGAAATATCGCCCGGCCGCCGAACTCGCGGCCGATGGAGCCGTCTACGAGGTCATCGGTATCGCGCGCGACACACGCGGCAGCGCGGAATTCGATGGCAGCGACTCGAAACAGTCTATTTGCCGCTCACGCCCGCAACACGCCTCGCCGCCGCCCGCCCGCTAATCATTCGCGTGCAGGGGAGCAGCAGCCCGCAACAGGTTCTGTCTTCGATCGACCAGGTGATCGCGTCGATCGACCCGAGGATCCTCGCATCCACCTCCACCTTGGAGGAGGGGCTGCGCAGAGCTCCGCCATTTGTCGGATCACTGCTGGCGGCCGTGTTCGCGTCGTGGCTCGGCTCGTTTGGACTGCTCCTCGCAGTGATCGGAATCTTCGGGACGGTCAGCCAGATCGTTGTGCTGCGGACGCGCGAAGTCGGCATTCGTATGGCCATAGGCGCCCAGCGGCGCGATGTCCTACGGCTGATTCTCGGCGAGAGCAGCCGTCCGGTTGTGGCCGGATTGGCAGCCGGCATGGTTCTAGCCGCTGGCGTGGTTTATCTATTGCGCGGAATTCTGTACGGCGTCAACGGGCTCGACGGCGTGTTCTTCGTCCTCATCTCGCTGTTTTTTCTGGCGGTCGCGCTGCTTGCAGCCTATCCGCCGGCCCGCCGGGCCATGCGAGTGGAACCGGTAGTCGCTCTCCGATACGAATAGCTCATGGAATCGAAACTCGCTTCCGGCGACGGTATTGGTTCGTAAGGACTGCCAGCGCACCCACGGTAAGCAGTCCCATGGTCGACGGTTCGGGTACGGCTCCGGTCGTCACTGGGGCTGCATTGAAGTTGACGTTGTCGATGCCGACATTGAAAACATCCCCCGTATAGGTGATCCGGAACCCGAAGAGGGAGCTAACGCCGGGTGAGATCAGAATCGACGCCGCGCCCATCGTCGCGCTGGTGGAGAAGACCGAGACGTTGGAGCCCAGATCGATCACGTCCACGGTGACCGTTCTGGTGATGCTGGCCGTGGAGCCCAGAGAAAAGCTGTTCAGCGTCACCATGCTCCCCCCAAGGGGCGCCAGAATGACCGACGCGGTCCCCGCGCCGAAGTATCCATAGGCGACGTTGGTCAGATCGCTGTAGCCCTGGAATGGACCCGAGAAAGGCCAATGCTGCAGCGACACGTTGGTGCTTCCCGCCTGGTAAGTGACATTGATGAGGGGTCCGTCGCCGTAAGCCTGATTCACGAAGCTTCCAGTGAGACAAGGGACCGAGGCGCCCGTGCCATCTACTGAGTTCGAGCAGATGGCGCCGTCAAAGGTCAATACGTCCGCCGACGCGGCGATGCCGAACGCGGCCGCGAGCATCGCCGCGGGCAGAAAACCTCTATGCATGATGTTTGTTCCTCCGAGAATGAGTGTTCGTTTCGAGAATGGTGGGCAGGCGAAACCAGCCCAATTCAATCCAAGCCTAATCGAGGGCGCTCCAGGCAGCCAGTGAAGGCTTCTGAAAGTTTCTGAAAGCCCGGAAGCGCGTGATAAAAGTGGGGGTTCCGCCACATCTTGGTGTGAATCCTGCTGATGCGGCGGCTGGTGAAAACCAAGGCAAGAGCTACAAGTTGGGTGAGGCATTGCTGATTCCTGCACGCCGCTATCTGGAGGTGGCAGGTGAACCAGTCCGTGTGCCGGCCCGCGCCCTGGATGTGCTGGTGTGCCTCGTCGAGAACAGGGGCCGCGTCGTCCGGAAGGAAGAGCTTCTACAAACAGTCTGGCCGGGACTGTCGGTTGACGAGAACAATCTGAATCAATGCATCACAGCGCTTCGAAAGGTCTTCGGGGATACGCGCCGGGATGGCCGGATCATTGCGACGATACCGAACGCCGGGTACCGGTTTGTGGGTCCGGCGATCGAGGTCGGGATGCAAGAGGAACAGGAGGGCGAACCAGAGCGTCCGCAGGGCGACCCACGGCAACGTCGTAGCGCGTGGAAACCCATCGGCAGAAACCGGGCCGGTCTCGTCGTTGCCTGTTGCATGGCGCCATTTGTTTCATCAGTGTGGGGCTGGCTTTGGACCTGCGCTGGCTCTTGCCATCGAGGCCATCCATCGCGCTCTCGGCTTTCCAGAATCTTGGTTCCGAGCACGACGCGGACTGGCTCGGGCGAGCCTTGCCCGAGATCTTGTCCCAACAATTGCTTACGGGTGACCAGAGCGGATCCGGCGCTGCCGCGGACGCCGTTCTGAATGGCAGCTTCGCAATCGTTGGCGGCACGCTTCGGCTGCAACTCTCTCTTGTGGGGATCCGCGACGGGGGACGGATTTGGAACACAGCGGAGGAGTCGGGGGCCCTCGACGACTTTGTAGGGATCGCCGTACGTTGCGGCCGCAAGTTGAATCTTGTGGGTCCCGCGGGTTTGGCCACAGTCGAGCCCATGCGCCTCTACCGGCTCGGGCTGACCAAGGGTAGGTCGGGTGACCTGATGGGTGCGGTGACCACGTTGCGCCGGGCGGCTGCGCTCGAGCCTGACAACCCTCTCATTGTTTCCGCTCTATCCAACGCTGTGCGCGAGATTGGCCACTCCCAGGAAGCGCGTGTCCTCGCGCGCCGCGGCTTTGCGCTTTCGGCCTCGGTCCAGTTGTCGCCGCGGGAGCGCCTGGAGGTCGAGACCGTCTATTGGACCTCCACCGGTGATTGGGGAAAGGCTGTGGATGCGGCCCGCCGGCTGGCTGCTTTGGATCCGGACGACCCGGAGGATGCGCTCCGCCTCGCCACGATCCAGTTTGAGGCGCAACAGCTTAGCGAAGCGGCGCGCACGCTGGAGGCGATCGCACGCTTGCAGCATGCGGAGGCTCCGTCTGGACCACCACCCTATGAACCTCGTGCGCTGCTGCTCGAGGCGAGGATCCACGGGGCGATGGGCCGATTCGAGCAGGCTTTGCAAGTCGCGCGGCGTAGCGCCGCCGCGGCGGGCGCCCGGGGCCTACCGCTGTTGCAGGCTCGGAGCCTGTTACTCGATGCCGGCCTTCAAATGAACCTTGGCGGCCTGGAGGGATCCGCGCAGCCTCGCGCGCGAGCACGGCAGATCTGCGAGCAGTTGGGTGATCTCACTTGCCAGGCGGTAAGCTGGCGGCTGGAAGGCAATCTCGAGCTTGGTTTCGGCAAGTTGGAAGAGGCCGAGGTTTGTTATCGAAAGGCCCTGGCGTTGACGCGGATGACGGGGCGGGAAAGCGAACTGCTGAACCTCTTGCGGGGACTGACGTGGATCGGCGCAAGCCGCGGCGATTTTGCGGGTGCGGAAGCCGCTGCCCGGGAGGCGATTCGGATTGAAGAGCAGGTGGCCCCCACTGTGAGCCCTTCGCTGTTGAGCGTGCTGGCGGAGGTCCTGCGGTTGCAAGGGGATTGGCGACGTGCGCAGAGACTCGAAGAGCGTGCGCTCCTGCTGGCTGGACGCGCTTGGGATCCGGAGTCCGAAGCGCACGCGGTCCTTGGACTTGCCCAAGTATTCGCGATGTCGGGCAGGGTACGCGAAGCGGATGAGCGTTTCCAGCAGGCGCTGGGTCTGTTCCAGAAGCTGAAAAATCCCGAGAAGCTGGCGCGGTGCGAGATCGCGTATGCGCAATTCGCCCTGTCCTCGCAGGTGGGCGATGCCCGCATCGCGGCACGCATGCTCGACGATGCCGCAACGCAACCCCACGCACCGCGCGAATTACTGACGCTCGCGCGGGCCCAACTTGCGGCCGCGCAATCCAGATGGCGTGACGCTGCGAAACTCGCCGAAGCGGCGGCGGCGTCTCATTCTCCTCGGGGCGCGGCGCCGGCAGGGGTTGCGATGGAAGCGGCGCTGGAACGCGCGGAAACTTGCCGGGTTCTCGGGGATACAGCCTGTGAAGCCGCGGCGCTCTCCGCTGCGGCGGATCTAGCGCGGACCTGGCGGGAACCGCGCCTGTTGCATCGCCTGGAAGCAGCAAACCGCAAAAGGCTGCTTGCCCGCTCTCCCGTTGAGAAATCCGGACAATGACAGTAATCCTTCGCCAGCGGGTAGCGGTTTAGCTCTTTTTTACAAAGTACTTGATAACATGATGAAGGCACTTTATAATACGTCTTGTGTAGCGTGGAGGAACAAACCGCTTATGAAAGCCAAAATGCCGTTCGCAAGTTTACTAACGCTGGTCTTGCTTACCGGAGGCTACGCGCAGACGCTGGACAAAGCTAAACTCGACCAGCTTTTCGACCGGCTCCTCGAAAAGAATAAGGGGATGGGCGGCCTGACTCTCGCCAAGGATGGCAACGTTCTCTACAGCCGCTCCTTTGGCTATGGACAAGTCAACGGGAACGAAAAGAAACCTTTGACGGCGGAGACAAAATACAGGATCGGCTCGATCACAAAAACGTATACCGCCGTGATGATCTTTCAGCTCGTCGAGGAAGGAAAATTAAAGCTCGGCGACACGCTAGACAAATTCTTCCCACAGATCCCGAACGCCGGCCAAATCACCAACGGGCAGATACGAAACCACCGCGGCGGCAGCCGCGACGGCAAGCCCGATGGTTCATGGGGAAGAGAACCGAGAACAAAGGAAGAAGTGGTGGCACGTATGGCGCAAGGCGAGCCGAATGTTGAGCCGGAAGCCAAGCAACGGCACAGCAACGCAGGACAAGACCTGGTGGGTGACGACGTAGAAAAACAAATGA
>JACXTT010000730.1_pt1 | contig 56398 bp, 56 predicted proteins | sample 9270951 | NCBI WGS metagenome assembly JACXTT01 (sample SAMN15532306, study PRJNA645909) | rock metagenome | isolation source: weathered quartz diorite | place: Puerto Rico | collected 2017-06-21
GTGCCGACGTTGACGTGCGGCTTGGTGCGTTCGAATTTACCCTTTGCCATACGTCTAAAACCCCGATGGAGTCGAATGAAGAAAAGTAGAAATACCCGCGGACCGCGGTGAGATGGTGCTCATGACTGGAATCGAACCAGCGACCTCTTCCTTACCAAGGAAGTGCTCTACCGACTGAGCTACATGAGCACAAAACACTTTAAGACGACTTCAATGGAGCGGGAGACGGGAATCGAACCCGCACCATCAGCTTGGAAGGCTGAGGTTCTACCATTGAACTACTCCCGCCTGGTTGAATCAGCCTTTGCGGAAATCGTCTGGTGGAGGGAGGTGGATTCGAACCACCGAAGGCGTAAGCCAGCAGATTTACAGTCTGCCCCCGTTGGCCGCTTGGGTATCCCTCCAACAAAGAACGGCTATTGTGTGGATCAGGCCGGTGGCTGTCAACACCTGTCGCGGAAAAAATGACGTTTTCCGCGACATTTTTCACCGCGTCGCGGTGTCGGCTTCAGATGCTTTCGGCCGCGCGCGTGTCGACCAAGTGCTCCATCTCCTTGGAGAGCTCCATCAGCTTCATGGCCTGTCGCTGGAGCTGCTGCTCGTTCTCGTCGCGCGGCTGCCACGCGGCTACCGGCGTGGGCCTGCCATCAGGCGCATCGAGCGCCACGAACACCATCACGCAACTGGTGGCGAGGTGGTGTTCGTCCTTGCGCAGGTCGCGCGCCAGCACGTCCACCGCCATGTGCATGCTCGAGCGCCCCGTGTGGATCAGCCGCGCCCGTACCGTGACCAGGTCACCGATCAGGATGGGTGCCACGAACTGGATGCCGCTGACCGATGCGGTGACGCAATAGGCCCCGCTCCACGCCACCGCGCAGGCGTAGCCGGCCTGGTCGATCCACTTCATCACCATGCCGCCGTGCACCTTGCCGCCGAAGTTGACGTCGGTGGGCTGGGCAAGGAAACGGAAGTTCACTTCATGCTGCTTTCCAGGCATGGACCGGGCTCTCCAGGGCGTGCGGGCGAATTGGGGAATTATGCGCCCGCGGACTGCCGGAAGGGAGTCGCGGCAAGCTAGCGCGAGCGACTACGGCGGTGCCGTGGCGCCGCGACCCGGTAGATCATCGGCACGGTCACCAACCTGCTTGGAGGCACTTTCGCCGAGGCGTTTGGCTCGAAGCCCAGGTGCAGGTACACCGGCACGGCGCCCAGCGAGGCATTGAGCGTGAAATGACGTGTCCCGGCCCGCCGGACGCTGTCCCGCAGGACCCGTTGCCAGAGCTTCCTGGCAATGCCCTGCCCCTGGTGGCGGGTACCCACGAACAGCTGGAACAGGTGGCTGTCTTCCCGAATCGCGGCAACCCCCGCCAGCGCGTCGTCGACGAAGGCCAGGTGGAAGCGCTGGCCCTCGAGGATCTTGCGCCGGATGGCCTGGGCGCCCATGCCGGCCAGCAGGGGACCGGCCGCCTCCGGCGGCTGTGCGGGAAGAATCCAGCGCCTCGTCACCCGCCGCGCCAGCACGCCGATGATGCGCGCGTCCTCGGGCCGTGCAAGCCGCATGTGGAGGCGGTTCTTCATGCCGGGATGTGATCACGCCCCGGCCCGCGCAACAAGACGCCCCGGACCGGACGGCAATAGCGACGCGGTGCACAATCAGCCATCCAAACGACTTGCCGAGCCATGCCGCGCGTGGCTAGATGGTCGGGTCTGCAGGGGGACTCGCCATGCTTTTGCGCAGCATCGCTTCGCGGCTGTCTCTATGGGTCCTCGCCGGCTCGGTCTCGGTGTTGGCGATTGCCGGCGGCGTGCTGTTCTACCGGGTCAGCGGGCAGATCCTCGAGCAGGCCCATGGCGAGGCCACCGCGCTCGCCAACGAGGCCGGCAACCGGATCGAGCAGCGCCTGGCGCGCGTGGCGGATACGGCGCAGACCCTCGCCGCCGTGGTCGGCCCACGCCCGGGCGACGCCGAAGTCATGCTGCGCGACGCGCTGGCGCGCAATGCGGATCTCTCCGGGCTGGCCGCAGCCTTTGTCCCCGAGGCGGACAACCCGCCCGCCTCTCCCTTCGTCAGCCGGCAGGACGATGGCTCGCTGGGCTGGCGCGACCTGCGCAAGGACGACACCCACTACTGGGACAAGAACTGGTTCCTGGCCGGATTGAGCTGTGTGCAGGGTTGCTGGCAGCGGCACTTCTATTCGCAGTCGCGCAGGCGCGAACTGATCAACTACTCCGTGGCGTTCACCCGGGATGGCCATCCGGCCGGCCTGATCAATGCCGATGTCTCGCTGGACTGGCTGAGCCGCGTCCTGAAGGACCTGGGCAAGCCCGCGGGGGCGTATGCCTTCGTGCTGGACGACAACGGCACCTACCTGGTGCACGACAATCCCACCCTGATCGGCCAGCGCGGGCATCCCGCCCTGCTGCAGGCGGCAGCGCAGCACCAGGCCTCCCGCGTGCGCCTGGCCATCGCCCAGAACCCGCAGGCCAAGGGCAAGCCGGTCTGGATCTACTTCACGCCGATCGAGGGAACCCGCTGGCGCTTCGGCCTGGCCATGCCCGAGGCGATGATCTATGCCGGCGCCAGGCAGGCCTTCGCCCGCGTGCTGGCGCTGGGCTTGCTCGCCCTGCTGGCCCTGGCGGTGGTCACCCTCGCGGTGACGCGGCGCATCCTTGCGCCACTGGGCACGCTCGCCTCGCGCGCCGAGGAGGTGGCGCGCGGCGCACTCGCCTTCGAACTGCCGCCGGCGCGATTCCCCGACGAGGTCGGCCGCCTGACCCATGCCTTCGATCGCATGCGCACCGAACTGGCGCTGCACATCGCAGAGCTGACCCGCAACGCCCGGGAACAGCAGCGCCTGGCCAGCGAGCTGGACATCGCGCACCAGATCCAGACGGCCCTGTTGCCGGGCGAGCACTATCTCGATGCCCATTGCGAGACCTTCGAGCTGCATGCCCTGCTGCGCCCGGCGCGCGCCGTCGGCGGCGACCTCTACAGCTATTTCATGCTCAACGAACGGCGCTTCTGCGTGATGGTCGGCGACGTCTCGGACAAGGGCATCCCCGCGGCGCTGTTCATGGCCCGCACCATCACCCTCGCCAAGGCGCTGGCGCCCCGGGCACGCACGCCCCAGCACCTGCTCTCGATGCTCAACGTCGAGCTCTGTCGCAACAACGACAGCTGCATGTTCGTGAGCCTGCTGTGCGGCATGCTCGACACCTTCACCGGGGAGCTGGTGATGGCCAGCGCCGGCCATGAGCCGCCCGTGCTATGCGATGCGGACGGCGCGCGACTGGTCGAGCTGGACACCGGCGCCGCGCTCGGGCTCGACGACGAGGCCGCCTACCCGGCACGCAGGCTGCGCCTCCAGCCCGGCCAGACCCTGCTGCTCTACACGGACGGCATCACCGAGGCCACCGACACGAACCGGGCCATGTTCGGCCCCGAACGCATGCTGGCGAGCCTGGCGCGGTCCCCGTCGCGATCCGCGGCCGACCTGGCGGGCGGCCTGCTGGCAGAGGTGGATCGCTATGCCGAGGGGGCCGGGCAGGCCGACGACATCACCGTCCTCGCGCTGAGCTGGCATCATGCAAGCGACGCCAGGAACTCGCCCATGCTGGACCTGACCATCAACGCGTCGATGGACGACGTCTTCGACACGCTGGATCGTTGCGACGCCTCGCTCCACGCCCAGGGCGTGGCGCCGGACGTGCGCGACGACATCCGGCTCGTGCTGGAAGAACTGATGGTCAACATGGTCGAGCACGGGCGCACCAACGACGCCGGCGACACCATCGACCTGCACATGCGACTGGCCGACGAGGCCGTGCTGGTCGAGCTGCACCACAACGGCCATCCGTTCGACCCCCTGCTGGCACCCGTGCCGACCCTGACCGGCGACATCGCCGACCAGGAGGAAGTGGGTGGCCTGGGCATCCATCTGGTCCGCGCCATGGCGAGCGAGCTCAGCTACAGCCATGACGAGCAAGGCAACCATCTGCAGTTACGTTTCCTCCACCCTGCACGCACGGAGCCGCACCATGACGCTCAGCCTGAGCACTGAAAGCGAGTCCCCCGACCGCACCACCCTGCACGTGCACGGCCGGCTCGACGCGCAGACTTTCGGCGAGTTCGATCTCGCCATGCTGGACCTGCTGCCGCGCGTGGCGGATGGCGGCACGATGGTGCTCGACCTTTCCGGGCTGGAATACATCAGCAGCGCCGGCCTTCGCAGCATCGCCAAGATCAGGAAAAGCATGCGCGCCCGCGGCGGCCACACCTTGCTGCTGAACCCGCAGCCGCAGGTGCGCAAGGTGTTCGAGATCGTGAAGGCCGTCCCGGTGAACGAGGTGTTCGCCAACGCGCAGGAACTGGACGCCTACCTCGACCACATGCAGCGCCAGATCACCGGCGACAGCATCGAGGTGGATTAAGGCGACACGGGACAGGTGCTGCCCTGGAACCCCGGATGCAAAACGGGCCGCGATGCGGCCCGTTTTCCCTTGCTTAGACGTTGAACAGGAAGTGCAGCACGTCGCCATCCTTCACGACGTAGTCCTTGCCTTCCTTGCGCAGGCGGCCCGCCGCCGCGGCGCCGGCCTCGCCCTTGTACTGGATGAAGTCGTCGTAGCTCATCGTCTCGGCGCGGATGAAGCCGCGCTCGAAGTCGGTGTGGATCACGCCCGCGGCCTGCGGCGCGGTGAAGCCACGCTTGATGGTCCAGGCGCGAACTTCCTTCACGCCGGCGGTGAAGTAGGTCTGCAGGTTCAGCAGCTTGTAACCGGCGCGGATCACGCGGTTCAGGCCCGGCTCTTCCAGGCCGAGGTCCTGCAGGAATTCGTCGCGGTCGGCGTCATCCAGCTGCGAGAGCTCTTCCTCGATGGCGGCGCACACCGGCACCACCTCGGCACCTTCGGTCACGGCGCGGGCGCGCACGGCATCCAGGTGCGGATTGTTCTCGAAGCCGTCCTCGCGCACGTTGGCGATGTACATCAGCGGCTTCAGCGTGAGCAGGAACAGGTCGCGCACCAGCGCCTTTTCCTCGTCATCCAGGCCAAGGCTGCGCGCCGACTTGCCCTCGTTGAGGCCGGCGGCGAGCTTCTGCAGCACCGGCTTCTTGGCGATGGCTTCCTTGTCGTTCGCCTTGGCCGAACGCTCGGCACGGTTCAGCGCCTTCTCGACGGAATCCAGGTCGGCCAGGGCCAGCTCGGTATCGATGGTTTCGATATCGGCGATGGGATCGACCTTGCCCGCCACGTGGATGATGTCGGTGTGCTCGAAGCAGCGCACCACGTGCGTAATGGCATCCACCTCGCGGATGTGTGCGAGGAACTTGTTGCCCAGGCCTTCACCCTTGGAAGCGCCCGCGACCAGGCCCGCGATATCGACGAACTCGACGGCGGTCGGGATCACCTTCTGCGGATTGACGATGTCCGACAGCGCCTTCAGGCGCGGATCGGGCACCGGCACCACGCCCACGTTCGGCTCGATGGTGCAGAAAGGGAAGTTGGCGGCGGCGATGCCGGCCTTGGTCAGCGCGTTGAACAGGGTGGACTTGCCGACGTTAGGCAGGCCGACGATGCCGCATTTGATGCCCATGGAAACTCCGCAAAGCTGTGATCAGGCAACGGGACGATGACGCAGGCGTGACGCCTAGGCCTTCGTACCCGCTGCCGGGGTGTGTAGTTGTTGCATGGCCTTGTCGAACTGGCCATCGACCGCCAGCGGCAGCACGTCCAGCGCGCGCGCGATGCCGTCGACGATGGCGTCCTCGTCCTTGGCCGACGGGCGGCCAAGCACCCACGGCGTGACCTTGTCCTTGTGCCCGGGATGGCCGATGCCGACGCGCATGCGATGGAACTTGGCATGCCCGAGGTGCGCGATGATGTCGCGCAGGCCGTTCTGGCCGCCGTGCCCGCCGTCGAACTTCATCCGCACGGTGCCCGGATCCAGGTCCAGCTCGTCGTGCGCGACGAGGCATTCGTCCGGCTCGATCTTGTAGTAGCGCAGCGCCGAGGCAACGGCGATGCCGCTCTTGTTCATGAAGGTGGCGGGCTTGAGCAGCCATACCGACTGGCCGCCGATGCGGACCTTGCAGGTCTCGCCATGCAGCTTGCCGTCGAAACCGAAGCGCTCGCCCTGCCCTGACGCCAGGGCGTCAACAAACCAGAACCCGGCGTTGTGCCGGGTTCGGAGATATTCGGCACCGGGATTGCCCAGTCCGACGATGAGTCGCAGACCCGCCATAGGATCGAGCGGCCCGCACCCTGGAGGGGTGCGGGCCGCAGCGACTTACTTCTTGGGAGCTTCGGCGGCCGGAGCGGCCTCGCCTTCGGCAGCCGGGGCTTCCTCGACTTCTTCCTTCACCGCATTGGCGGTGACGACGGCGGTGTCGTGATCCGCACCCAGGTGCAGGGCGACGATTTCCACACCCTTCGGCAGCTTGAGCTGCGACAGGTGGATGATGTCGCCCGGCTTCAGGTCGGTCAGGTCGAGTTCGATGAACTCCGGCAGGTCCTTCGGCAGGCAGGACACTTCCACTTCCGTCAGGTTGTGCGAGATCACCACACCCGAGGTCTTGGCGGCGGCGGACTTTTCCTGGTTCAGGAAGTGCACCGGCACGTTGATGTGGATGGCCTTGTTCGCGTCCACGCGCTGGAAGTCCATGTGCAGCATCTGCAGCTTGTACGGATGCTTCTGCCAGTCACGCACCAGCACCTTCTCGACCTTGCCGTCGACGTTCAGGTCGAGCACCGAGGAGAAGAACCACTCGTGCTTGGCGGAGAGAAGGATGGTGTTGTGTTCGATCTGGATGCTCTGCGGGGCCTGGCCGGCACCGTAGACAACGGCAGGCACGAAGCCGGCATGACGCAGGCGGCGGCTCGCACCTTTCCCCTCGTCATTACGGACCGTAGCCTTGATTTCGTGAGTCGTAGCCATGTTGGTATTGCCTATCAGTAGTGAACCGCCTCGCGGCAGTCATGCGACTCCCCCGCGACCAGAGGAGCCGTGAAGCAGCGGCAGACCGGGGCCCGCCGCGGAAACTCAGTCGATGTACAACGAGCTCACCGACTCGCCGAAGGCGATGCGGCGGATCGTCTCCGCCAGCAGCTCGGCGACCGAGAGCTGACGGATCTTGCTGCACGAGGCGATGTCCGGCCGCAGCGGCAAGGTGTTGGTGACCACCAGCTGGTCGAGCTGGGAGCCCTCGATGTTCTTCAGCGCCGCGCCCGACAGCACCGGATGCACGCAGTACGCCACCACCTTGCGGGCGCCGCGCTCCTTCAGGGCCGCAGCTGCCGCGCAAAGGGTGCCGGCGGTGTCGACGATGTCGTCGACCAGCACGCAGGTCTTGCCGTCCACTTCGCCGATGATGTTCATCACCGTGGCGACGTTGGCCTTCGGGCGGCGCTTGTCGATGATCGCCAGGTCCGCGTCGTCGAGGCGCTTGGCCATCGCACGGGCGCGCACCACGCCACCGACGTCAGGGCTGACCACGATCAGGTCGTCCATGCTGTGGTTGCGCCAGATGTCCGCCAGCAGCACCGGCGAGGCATAGACGTTGTCCACCGGGATGTCGAAGAAGCCCTGGATCTGGTCCGCGTGCAGGTCGACCGTGAGCACGCGATCCACACCCACGGTGCCGATCATCTTGGCCACCATCTTCGCCGTGATCGGCACGCGCGCCGAACGCGGGCGACGATCCTGGCGGGCATAGCCGAAGTACGGCATCACCGCGGTGACACTGGCCGCCGAGGCACGCTTGAGCGCATCCACCAGCGTCAACATCTCGAACAGGTTTTCCGCGCTCGGCGCGCCGGTCGGCTGCAGCACGAACACTTCCTGGCGGCGGACGTTCTCCTCGATCTCCACCTGGGTCTCGCCGTCGCTGAAGCGACCGACAAGCGCCTTGCCCAGGGGCACGCCAAGACGCTGGGCGACATCCTCGGCAAGCGCGCGGTGGGCGTTGCCGGTGAAGAGCATCGGACCTGACGTATCGACAGTCATGTTTTAAGAACCTGATGAGCCACTGTGTGAAATGGCTGGGGCGGAAGGATTCGAACCTTCGCATGCAGGAATCAAAATCCTGTGCCTTAACCAGCTTGGCGACGCCCCAGTAGTAACTGGATTTTCCTACCCTGCCACTCCGTCGACGCCGCGATGGCGCGCCAGGGCGACAAGCAGCGGAGACAGATCCTCGCCCCTGGCCACATGGGCCGTGAACCGGGCGGGACATCGCTCCGCAATGGCCTCGGCACGTTCCGGGGAGTCCGTCTCCAGGAACACACACGCACCGCTGCCGGAAAGCCTTGCCCGGCCGAAGCCGTCGAGCCAGTCCAGCGCCGCAGCCACGCGCGGGTGTCGCGCGCGGACCACGGGCGCGAACGCGTTCTCGACCGTTTCGCCCGAAGCAAAGGATGAAATTGTGGCGGGACGAGCATTTCGTGTCAATTCAGACGCTTGAAAAAGCGCAGCGGTCGGCACGTGTTCGTGGGGGTCCAGCACCACGTACCAGCGCTCCGGCAGGGCCATCGGGGTGAGCTTTTCGCCCACGCCTTCGGCCCAGGCTGAACGACCGCGCACGAACACCGGCACGTCGGCGCCCAGCTGCCGACCCAGTTCCGCCAGGGCGTCCTCGTCCAGCCCGGCGTCCCAGAGCCGGTTCAGCGCGACCAGCACGGTGGCCGCGTCGGAGCTGCCGCCGCCCAGGCCACCCCCCATCGGGATGCGCTTCTCCACCTCGATGTCCACGCCGGAACCGGCCGGCGCATGGGCTTGCAGCAGGCGGGCCGCACGGACCACCAGGTCGGTCTCGGCCGGGACGCCGGGGACCTCGGTGAGCCGCTGGACCTGGCCGTCATGGCGCGGTCGCAGGCGGATTTCGTCGCCCCAGTCGAGCAGGCGGAACACGGTCTGCAGGTCGTGGTAGCCGTCGGGCCGGCGGCCCGTGATGCGCAGGAACAGGTTGAGCTTGGCCGGTGCCGGCCAGACCGTCCAGTCGGCCGGATCGGGGGGCGCCAGCGGGCGGCTCATGAACACCCGCAGGTCGTCGGGGAAGCCGTTCTCGCGATCGCGCTCGCGGTAGAAGGCGAACTCCGGGAGATCCTTGTCCATCACCAGAAAGCCGTGCTTCGCGTAGAACGGCGCATTCCACGGCACGTCGGACAGGGTGCCCAGGTCGACCCGGTGGTAGCCCGCCATGCGGGCCCAGCCGCAGGCGTGTTCCAGCAGGGCCGCGCCGATGCCGCGCTGGCCATGGGACGGCAGCACATCCATCTCGGCCACGCCGATGGCCTCACCGCCCTGCTCCACGTCCAGCCAGATGAAGCCGACGGGCTCGCCCGAACCGATCACGGCCACCCACACCAGGCCGCGGGCGATCGCCTCGAGCAGCACCTCGGGCGGCACCGACACCTGTCGGTAGGACGGCCAGGCGCGGTGGCCGCGGAACAGCTCCACCGCCGCGCGCTCGATGGCACAGAGGGCGTCGACCTGGTCGGGGCGGGCGCGTTCGATGTGGACGGTCATGAAGTCATCTTGGGCGAGGACCAGCGGCGAAGGAACCGGCGCCACGGCGCGCGTCCATGGCGTGCCGGCGGGTTTCGGTGTTGGAGCTGGCGGGTCATGGGGCCCGGCATCACCGCCCCGTTGGGTTTTCGCGCACAGGGTGCGCTCCGCCGGCGGATGCGGGCGCCCGTCTACTGGAAGGTCCAGGACTCGACCGACAGCTTTACCTTGTTCGGCGGGTTTTCGGCGAACACCTTGCTGGGCACCGCCTGCGGGTGGGTGGTGTCCCAGGCGGGATAGCTCACGATCCAGCCATCCTGGGCCAGCTGGGACGGAAGCCCATCCGCGCCGAACTTCAGCTCGGCCGGGCCGCTGTCGGCGCGCAGGCCCAGGGCCCAGGCGCGCAGGTCGCGCAGCGGCACGCGCCAGCCCAGCGCCCTTTCCACCAGCAATTCGGCATCGGGGCTGCGCACCGGGCCGCCTTCGAGGCCGTCGAGCACGGCGCCTTCGGGCGTCACGCTGAGGCGGAAGCTCTTGGCGCCCACCGGGCCGCGCACGACGAACTCGTAGCTGTCGCCGTTCTGCGTCCAGGTCAGCGTGCCGCTGCCGCCATCACTCTTGCCATTGACCTGGCCGGAGACGCCGATCTTCCCCTGCAGCACCCAGTGGTCGACCTTGGCCAGCTGGTGTTCGCGCGCACGCTGCTGGTCGAGCAGCACGGCGTAATCGGCCTGGACGGGGCGCACGGCTTCCTTGTGGACGCACGCGGCCAGCAGCAGCGGCAGGGCTGCCGCAAGTAGGCGGAGGGGGAGCTTCATGGACTGAGACGCTTGAGAGTGTTGTGGAGGGTGGCGCTTTGCGGGTCGATCTTACGCACTTCGTCGAACACGCGCCGCGCATCCTCCTGGCGACCCTGCTTCCACAGCACTTCGCCCAGATGCACGCCGACATCGGCGTCCTTGCGCGCCATCCAGGCGCCACGCAAGGTCTTTTCGGCCTGGTCCAGGTGGCCCAGGCGGTACTGCAGCCAGCCCCAGGAGTCCTCGATCGCCGGATCGTTCGGTCGCGCCGCGCGCGCCGATTCGATCAGCCGTTCGGCCTCCGGCAGGTCGCGGTTCGCATCGGCCAGGGTATATCCCAGCGCATTGGTAGCGTCGGTATCGTCGGGCTTGAGCTGCAGCAGGTGCCGGAAATCGCTGACGGCCTGGTCGGTCTCCCCCGCCTCGGCAAAGGCGAGACCGCGCCCGTACAGCAGCCCCGGATCATCGGGCGTCACCTGCAGCGCGCGACTGAAGGACCGCTCGGCCTGCCCGTACTGCTGGTCGTTCATGTACAGCTCGGCGTCCACTTCGTAGGCGCGACGCAGCATGGCCGGCTGGTCGAGGTAGTCGGTCTGCATCTGCGCCAGCTGTTCATGCGCCTCGGCGCTGCGCCCCAGGTCCTGCAGCAGCACCGCGCTGCGCAGGTCGGCATCGAAGGCATGGTCGTCGTCATCGGCGACCTGGTCATACCACTTCAGCGCCTCTTCCTTCTTGTCGAGCATTTCGGCGAGCTGGCCGAGCAGGAATGCGCTGCCCTGGCGCACGTCCTCGGGCGAGTGCTGCAGCTGCCCGTACAGGCGGCCGATGGTCTTGGTGTCGTTGCTGCGCGCGGCCAGGGCGGCGCGCATGGCATAGATGTCTGCGTCCTGCGGGCCGTTGTCCAGCAGCTTCGACGCGGCGGCATAGTCGCCGCCCTGCCCCAGGATGGTGGCGTAGGCGAGGCGCAGGTGGGTGTTCTTCGGCTCCTTGGCCAGCGCCTTGTCGAACAGCTGCTTTGCCCCGGCCTTGTCGCCATCGCGGTATTTCATCTGGCCCAGCCAGGCGTACGTCTCGGCCGTGCCGAAGCGCTTCGCCGCGACCTCGGCGATCTGCTGGGCGTAAGCGTGCCTACCCAGCTTGTCGCCCAGCTCGCTCATCGCCAGCCAGGCCTGGGGGTCGGCCGGGAGCCGCTGGGGCGTCGCGACCGCTTCGAGCAGCTGCGAGGCCTGGGCCGGGTCGCGACTGCCCACGAGCACCCGCCCGAACTGGCGCCAGGCGTCCGGGTCTCCGGTACCCACCAGCAGCTCGAGCTGCCGGCGGGCCTCGTCGGTATTGCCCTGGCTCAGCGCCAGCTGGGCGCGCGCCTGCGCCAGCCCGGCCGGCTTGGCACCCAGGGCCTGCCAGCGGGTGATCGCGGCCTGGGCCGCCGGCGCATCGCGCACCGCGATGGCCAGCGCGGCGGCCTGCTCGGCCACCTTGGGGTCGTTGGAAAGCATCATGGCCCGGCCATAGGCCGTCGACGCCGTCTTGAGATCGGTGCGGGTGAGTGCCATCTCACCGGCGAGGAGCTGGGCGACCAGGTCATGGTCTTCGTCCGGCGTGGCAACCACCAGCTTGTCCAGCGGCTGGCCGGACGCGGAGGACGGGTGCCGGGCGCCGCCGGACACGGTGGCACATCCGGCGAGGGCCAGGATGAGCATGCCGCCGATCGCAAAATGACGCACTTGCTTGAACTTGGACCACCTGCTCAGCACACTATTCTCCACTCATCCGTCTGTATTGGCCGCCACCACTGTAGAACGACCGGTGCCAAAACCTAGTTTACGCCGCCGGATGCCCCCCGCCCCGAATTGCCCTGAACCATGACGCTGATCGCCCTAGGGCTCAACCACCTCACCGCGCCGGTCAACCTGCGCGAACAAGTGGCATTCGATGCGGACTCCACCGGGTTCGCCCTGCAGGCGCTCGCCCGGGAACCCGGGGTGGAAGAGGCCCTGATCCTTTCCACCTGCAACCGTACCGAACTCTACGTGAGTGTCGCGGCCGGGGCGGAAGGCGTTCCACAGGCATGGCTCGGTCGTCATCACCAGTTGACTGCGGGCAGGCTCGACGAGTTCCTGTATCGCCACGATGAAGACGCGGCCGTGCGCCACATGTTCCGCGTGGCGACCGGCCTAGATTCCATGGTGCTGGGCGAGCCGCAGATCCTTGGCCAGGTGAAGGACGCCTACCAGCAGGCCCGCGATGCGCATGCCCTGCGGGCGCCGATGGAGCGCCTGCTGCAACACACCTTCGCGGTGGCCAAGCGCGTGCGCACGGACACCCGCATCGGCGCGCACACCGTCTCGGTGGCATTCACCGCGGTGCGGCTGGCCGAACAGGTGTTCACCGACCTGCGCCAGGCCTGCGTACTGCTGATCGGCGCGGGCGACACCATCGAGCTGGCGGCGCGCCACCTGGCGGACAAGCAAGTACGCCGCCTGATCGTCGCCAATCGCACCCTCGAGAACGCCCAGGAGCTGGCCAGCCGCCATGGCGCCTATGCGATTTCGCTGACCGACCTGCCGCAACACCTCGCCGAAGCGGACATCGTCATCAGCTCCACGGCGGCGCGGCAGCCGGTGGTCACCCACGCGATGGTCGAGAAGGCCATCGCCACGCGCCGGCGCAAGCCGATGTTCATGGTGGACATCGCCGTGCCACGCGACATCGAGCCGTCCGTGGGCGAACTCGACGACGTGTTCCTCTACGGCATCGACGACCTGCGCCAGGTGATCGACGACAACCGTCGCCTGCGCGAAGCGGCCGCCCGCGAGGCAGACGCCATCATCGACCTGCAGGTCGAGCGGTACATGGCCTGGCGCCGCGCGCTCACCGTGCGCAATCCCGCCGTGGACCTGCGCCTCCATGCCGAGGTCTATCGCGACGAAGTGCTGGAGAAGGCCCGCAGCATGATCGCCCGCGGCAAGTCCCCGGACGAGGCGCTGGCCTTCCTCGCCAACACCCTCACCAACAAGCTGCTGCACCATCCCAGCGCGCGCCTGCGCGAGGCCGCGTTGAGCGGCGACCTGGACCTGCTGCATGCGGCCGGCCGCCTGTACGGCATCGAGGAAAAGCCGGAAGTGAGCGAAGAGTAGCGAGGAGGCAGGGAACGCCCGCGCGGCACACCGCGCCTTCTCTCACTACCCACTCCTCCTCGCCCAGCTCTCCGATGACTCCTTCGATCCGCCGCAAGCTCGAATCCCTCGCCGAACGCCACGAAGAGATCGGCCTGCTGCTCGCGCAGCCCGACGTGCTGGCCGACAACAACCGCTTTCGCGAACTGTCGCGCGAGTACGCGCAGCTCGAACCAGTGGTCGCCTCGCTGCGCGAACGCGACCAGGCCGAGCGCGAACTGGGCGACACGCGCGCCATGCTGGACGACCCCGAGCTGCGCGACATGGCGCAGGACGACGTCGCCCGCCTGGAACAGCGGCTCGTCGAACTCGACGACGAACTGCAGATCCTGCTGCTGCCCAGGGACCCGCGCGACGAGGCCAACCTGTTCCTCGAAGTGCGCGCCGGTACCGGCGGCGACGAGGCGGCGATCTTCGCCGGCGACCTGTTCCGCATGTATACGCGCTACGCCGAGCGCCGCCGCTGGCACGTCGAGGTGCTGAGCGAGAACCCCGGCGAGCATGGCGGCTACAAGGAAATCGTGGCACGCGTCGAGGGCAAGGGCGCGTACTCGCGGCTGAAGTTCGAATCGGGCACGCACCGCGTGCAGCGCGTGCCCGAGACCGAATCGCAGGGCCGCATCCATACCTCGGCCGCCACCGTGGCGATCCTGCCGGAGATGGACGAGATCGACGACATCGAGATCAATCCGGCCGACCTGAAGACCGACACGTTCCGCGCCTCGGGCGCGGGCGGCCAGCACGTCAACAAGACCGATTCCGCCATCCGCATCACCCACCTGCCGACCGGCATCGTGGTGGAGTGCCAGGACGAGCGCAGCCAGCACAAGAACCGCGCACGTGCGCTCAGCCTGCTCAAGGCCCGCCTGCTGGACGAGGAGCGCGGCAAGCAGACCGCGGCGCAGGCCGAATCCCGCCGCCTGCAGGTGGGCTCGGGCGATCGCAGCCAGCGCATCCGCACCTACAATTTCCCGCAGGGCCGCATCACCGACCATCGCGTGAACCTCACCCTGTACCGCCTGCCGGAAGTGCTGCAGGGCGACCTGGACGAACTGGTCGACACGCTGACCCGAGAGAACCAGGCCGACGAATTGAAGGCTCTCACCGCGGGCTGAGCCACCGGCCCGTGGCATCCATGGATTGGCAGCCATCACGCCCTGCGCTAGTTTGGGCGGATGACTGACCTCTTTACTCCCCCTGCCACCGAACTCGCGCAGCAGATCGTCACCCAGATCGAGCGCGGCGACTTCGGCGACGCCGAACAGGCCGCCATCCAGGCCCGCGAGCACTATCCCGACCACGCCGAACTGGCGCGCCTGCACGGCATCACGCTGATGCAGCAGCAGCGCCATGCCGATGCCGTTGCGGTGCTGGAACAGGCCGCGCAGATCGATCCGCAGAGCATCGAGGTGCAGTGCAACCTCGGCAGCGCCCAGGTGGCCAACGGCGAGGCCGACGCCGCCATCGAGCGGCTGCGCGCCGCGCTGCGCATGGCGCCCGGCCATCCGGCCGTGCTGATGACGCTGGGCAACGCGCTGATGACGGCCGCCCGCTTCCAGAACGCACGCGACTCGTACGCGATGGCGACCCATGGCGCGCCCGCCCATCCGGGCATCCGCCTCAACCTGGCCGGCGCCGAACTCGAACTGGGCAACGTCGACCAGGCCAGGATGCACGCGGATGAAGCGCTGGAGCTGCATCCGCGCTTCGACGCCGCCTACGCGATGCGCGGACGCATCCTGCTTACCCAGGGCCAGGCTGCCCAGGCCGGTGAATCGTGGCTGGTGGCCGAGCGGCTGTCCCCGCAGAATCCCCATTATCCGTTCGCCGCGGGCCAGGCCCTGGAAGACGCCGGCGAACTGGAAGCCGCCGTCAAGGCCTACGAGCGCGCCCTGCAGCTGACGCCGAACCATGGCCCCGTGCTGGCGCAGCTGCTGTTCCTGCGCCGCCGCCTGTGCGACTGGCACGACCTCGACGAGCTCAGCGGGCGGCTGCAGCAGGTCGCCAGCGACGGCAGTTCGGTGGTCAGCCCGTTCGTGATGCTCGCCGAAGACGTCGATGCCGAACTGCAGCTGCGCTGCGCGAAGGCCTATGCCGAGTCCCTCGAGCAGCAGGTCGCGCCGCTGCGCAAGCAGCAGGCGTTCACCTATGCCAAGCCGGCGCCGGACGCCCCCGTGCACGTCGGGTTCGTCGCCGACGGCTTCAATGACCACGCCACCGGCCTGCTCATGGTGGCGATGCTCGAGGCGATGGCCGACGACGAGGAGCTTGAACTGCACCTGTTCGCGACCACCGCGGACGATGGCGGCTCGATCCGCCGCCGCCTGGCCACGGCCACCACCTTGCATGACGTGTCGGCGCTCAACCATGCCCAGGTGGCGCAACGCATCCACGACACCGGCGTGGAGATCCTGTTCGACCTCAATGGCTACTCAGGCCGCGACAACGGCGAGCTGTTCGCGCTGCGTCCGGCCCCGGTCCAGGTGAACTGGCTCGCCTACCCCGGCAGCTCCGGCGCGCCGTGGATGGATTACCTGCTTGCCGACAAGACCGTGCTGCCGGATGAGTTGCGTGCGACGGTCAGCGAGAAACTGATACGCCTGGCCCGCTGCTACCAGCCCAACGACAACACGCGCGAGGTGGCGGCTCCGCCGTCGCGCGCCGAATGCGGACTGCCGGAGCACGGCACCGTGTTCGCCTGCTTCAACAACAGCTACAAGTTGAACCCGGCGGCCTTCGCCCGGCTGATGCTGGTGCTGCAGCAGGTGCCGGACAGCGTGCTGTGGCTGCTGAGCGGTCCGGACGGCGCCGACGAACGGCTGCGCGCCGCCGCCGGTGCGGCGGGCATCGCGGCCGAGCGCCTGGTGTTCCTGTCGCGCCTGCCGCACGCCGACTACCTGTCGCGCTATGTCCATGCGGACCTGTTCCTCGACACGCTGCCGTACAACGCGCATACCACGGCGTCGGACGCGCTTTGGGCGGGCTGCCCGGTGCTGACCTGCACCGGCCGCACCTTCGCCGGCCGCGTCGCCACCAGCCTGCTGCAGCAGGTGGGATTGCCCGAGCTGGCCTGCGAGGACGAGGAGGCGTTCATTGCCATGGCCACGCAGCTCGGCAACGATCGCGATGCGCTCGCCACGCTGCGCCAGCACCTCTCGCAGCAGCGCACGCAAAGCCCCTTGTTCGACATGCAGGGCTTCGCGGTCGACTTCAAGCGCGTGGTGCAATCCATGAGCGCGCGTTACCGGATCGGTCGCAAGCCGGTGGACCTGGACCTGTAAGCCCGGGCCGTCGACGCAACGGGCGCCGGCGGGGTCATCGAGGTGGCGTGCGGACGGGCCTTCACCCGCCGCACGCAGGCTTCGACCACAATGCATCGTCCGCCCCGTCGAGGAGAACTTCGTCATGGCCAAGAAGGACAAGGGCTACCGCCGCGCGATGGAGGAGCTCCAGATCGAGCTGGCAGGCCTGCATCGCTGGCTGCGCCACAGCGGACAGCGCATGGTCGTGGTGTTCGAGGGGCGCGACGCCGCCGGCAAGGGCGGCACCATCAAGGCCATCACGCAGTCGATGGACACGCGCGGCTACCGCATCGCGTCCCTGCCCAAGCCCAGCGAGACCGAAGCCACGCAGTGGTACTTCCAGCGTTACGTGGAGCACCTGCCCAGCGCCGGCGAACTCGTGCTGTTCGACCGCAGCTGGTACAACCGCGCCGTGGTCGAGCCGGCCATGGGGTTCTGCACCAAGACCCAGTACAAGTCCTTCATGGCCTCGGTGCCGGCGTTCGAGAAGCTGCTCACCGATGACGGCATCTTCCTGCTCAAGTACTGGCTGGCCGTGGACCAGGCGCAACAGGAAGAGCGTTTCGCCGAGCGCGCCGATGACCCGCTCAAGCGCTGGAAGCTGTCGCCGAACGACCTCGCCTCGCGGGACAAGTACGCCGAGATCGGCGAGCTGCGCGACGTGATGATCGAACGCACGCACCGTCCGAATGCGCCGTGGTTCGTGGTCGACTTCAACGACCAGAAGCGGGGACGCGTGAACCTGATCCGGCACCTGTTGGAGCAGGTGCCGCGCCATGACGTCGCCATGCCCAAGCCGAAGCTGTCCAAGCTCAAGGACAAGCCGAAGACCGAGCACGTCACGCGCAAGGCGCTGTGGGTGCCCGATACCTGCGTCGACCACTGAGCGGCTCAGGCGGCGACGCGGCGCAGCTCGTCGAGGTCGAGCTTCTTCATCTGCATGAGCGCCGCGGTCACGCGTGCGACCTTGTGCGGATCGGCGTCGCTGAGCAGGCGGATCATCTCGTCCGGCACCACCTGCCAGGAAAGCCCGTAGCGGTCCTTGAGCCAGCCGCACTGCCCGGTCTTCTCGGGCACGCCTTCCAGCAGCCTGTCCCAGTAGTAGTCCACCTCGTCCTGCGAACGACAGTGCACGACCAGCGACACCGCCTCGTTGAAGCGGAATATCGGTCCGCCATTGAGCGCGGTGACGCCCTGGCCGTCCAGTTCGAAGTCGACGGTCATCACCGTCCCTTCCCGGCATCCCGAGGCCTGCGCGCTTTCCCTGGTGTAACGCGTGCTGGTGATGATGCGCGAGTTCTCGAAGATCGAGACGTAGAACGCGGCGGCCTCTTCGGCCTGGTGATCGAACCAGAGGAACGGCGTGATGCGCTGGAAACGGGATGACATGGGGTGCTCTCCTGTGCGATGGCCGGGGTCGTGGGCAGACGGCGGATCGGGCGTCTGCAAGGAAACGACGATCGTGCACCGCGGGATTCGACACGCCACGCCATGAGAGCGAAGTCCACGGCGATGCAGCGGGCACCACGCCCGACGTTCAGCGGGTGTGGAACCCGCCCCCGCCCGGCGCGGCACAGGCCTCGCGTATCACCGCATCGACCCGGGCGGCCGGCGGGCCTTGCCACAATCAGCGTTCCAGCACGTCCAGCGCGCCCTCGTCGCCGCTGGCGACCACTTCCACGCGTCCGTCCGGCAGGTTCCTCGCGTAGCCGGAAAGCCCCAGCGCCACCGCCTGCTCGCGCGTGCTGCCGCGATAGAACACGCCTTGCACGCGCCCACTGACCAGGAAGCGCGCGGCACCCATGGCTATTTCCCGATGCCCGTCGCCTGGCCCAGCGAAGCTTCGGTGACCGGACCGACGAACCGCTTGGCCACCTTGCCGTCGGGGCCGATCAGCCAGGTGGTGGGCAGGCCGCGCGGTTCGTCGAAATCCGCGAGCGGCTTGTCCAGCGTGACCTGGGCCACCGGATAGCTCACCGGATGCTTGGCCAGGAAGGCCTGGATGTCGGTCTTCTCGCTGTCTTCGTAGGCCAGGCCGATGGCGCTGACCTTGTCCTGGTGCGTGGCGGTGAACCTGGAGATGTCGGGCATCTCCTTGATGCAGGGCACGCACCAGGTGGCCCAGAAGTTCACGATCACCCACTTGCCGCGCTGGCTGGCCAGGTCATAGGGCTTGCCGTCCAGGGTGGTGATCTTGAGCGACGGCTGCTCGGGCATCGCGGCCTGCGCGCTGCCGGCACATGCCAGTACCAGGCCCAGCGCGGCAAGCGGTTTCAGCAAATTCATGGATGGAAATCCTCGGGCGCATTCGGTGCCGGTGCTTCCGGCGGGTAAGCCATGTCGAGCCGCGTGCCCAGGCTGTCGTCCAGCGACTGCGCGGCGGCGTCCAGCAGCGCGACCAGGGCGGCTGGCAACCGCAGACCATACGCCAGCGCTTCCTCGGAGGGACGCAGCGGCACGCGGTAGGAACAGTGAGCATACACGCGCCGCAGGTCGGTACTGTCGAGGCTGCGACACAACAGCCAGCCCCCTCCCTCGACGCGGCGGATCACCCCGGCGCGCTCCAGGTCGTCGAAATAACTCGCGATCGCTCCGTAACGCAGCTGCGGCACGCGGTCGCGCAGTTGATCCGGATTCAGTTGCTTGCCGTCGCGATGCGCTTCGATGAAATGCCCAAGCACCACCAGCAGGCCCAGGAAGGCGGCCTCCTCCGGCAGGCAGTTTCGCGGCGGCTCGTAGTCGAACGCGGAGACCGATGCCGCCACCGAGGCGCACAGGATCACGATCACCCACGACAGGTAGATCCACAGCAGGAAGATCGGAATCGCCGCCAGCGCCGCGCCATAGACCTGCTGGTAGGTATGCGCATGATGGATGAAGCGGGCGAAGCCCCACCGCGCGACCTCGAACAGCACCGCGCCCAGCAGCGCGCCCATCGCCGCGTCCTGCCAGCGCACGCGACGGTTGGGCACCACCAGGTAGATCAGCATCAACGTGAGGAAGGTGACCAGGAACGGCAGCGTGCCGACCAGTCGCTGGCGCAGCCCCAGCGTGCCGGCCGCCTCGTTGAGGATGGGCAGTGCGGTGGCGTAGGAGGCCACGGCCAGTCCACCCACGATCAGCACCGGCCCCAAGGTGAGCGCGGCCCAGTACAGCAGCAGTCGCGACACCCAGCCGCGCTGGCGCTGCACGCGCCAGATGCGGTTGAGGCGGTCCTCGATGCTCACCATCATCGACAGCGCGCTGAAGAACATCACCAGCACGCTGATGCCGGTGAGCTTGCTGGCGTTGTCGGCGAAGCCGTTGAGGTACTCCTGCACGCGCTCGCCGGCCGCGGGGACGAAGTTGCTGAAGACGAACTCGACCAGCGTGCTGCGCGCGTCGGCAAAGGCGGGAAACGCGGCGAAGATCGCCAGCGAGGCGACGATCAGCGGCACCAGCGAGACCAGCGTGGTGTAGGACAGCGCGCCCGCGGTCTCGAAACACTTGTCGTCGATGAACCGCTGCCACAGGAAGTGGCTGAAGCTGCGGGTGCGATCGCGATCGAAACGCAAGGCCATGGGGGTTCCTTTCTCGGCCCCATCCTTGCGTCCGTGCGGGTGGGCACGGCGTGAACAGGCGGGGCTACACGGACGTGATCGACAGGTACACTAACCGATCACCCGCCTATCGCCCAAACCATGAGCCACGACATCCTGGTCCTCTACTACAGCCGCACCGGCCATACCGCCCAACTTGCGCGACTGGTCGCGCGTGGCGTGGAAGAGGTCCCCGGCATGCGCGCGCGCCTGCGCCAGGTGCCGCCGGTGGCGCCCGTGACCGAGGTGGCGCAGCCGCCCGAGCCCGAAGAGGGCGCGCCCTACGCAACGCGCCAGGACCTGGCCGAGTGCGTGGGCCTGGCCATGGGCAGCCCCACCCGCTTCGGCAACATGGCGGCGCCCCTGAAGTACTTCCTCGATGCCACCGGCGCGGAATGGGCCAGTGGCGTGCTGGCTGGCAAGCCCGCCGCGCTGTTCACCTCCACCAGCACCATGCATGGCGGCCAGGAATCCACCCTGCTGACCATGGCGCTGCCCCTGCTCCACCACGGCATGCTCATCGTCGGCCTGCCGTACACCGAACCGGCGCTCACGGCGACACTGAGTGGCGGCTCGCCCTATGGCGCCAGCCACGTCGCCGGACCCAAGGGCGACAACGCCATCACCGAACACGAACGCGAACTCGCCCGTGCGCTGGGCCGACGCCTCGCCGACGTGGCGCGCCGCCTGGCCGACCACGCATGAGTGCACCGATCGCACCCACCTATCGCGTGGGCCTGGTGGCCTGGGCCATGCTCGTCGTGCTGCAACTCGCGTGGCATGGCTGGTTGTTTCCCCCGCAGCAGATGCCCATGGCGCTGGTGCTGGCGATCACCGTGATCCCTCTGCTGCTGCCCTTGTTCGCCCTTCGCGACGTGCGGCGCGCCTTGCTGTGGGTGGGCATCCTCAGCCTGTTCTATTTCTGCCACGGCATCAGCGAAGCGTGGAGCGCACCGGGCGAGCGCTGGCTGGGCTGGATCGAGATCGTGTTGACGGTGACCCTGATCGGCACGCTGGGCGCGGGCGTGAAGCGCAAGCGCGCGGCGTAGCTCTCGCCCTGCCTGCAGGAGCGCACCCAGTGCGCGATCAGCCTCGATCGACGGGTCGACCATCATCCAGGCTCATCGCGCACCGGGTGCGCCCCTGCAAAGGGCTCAGAAGCACTGGCTGAGGCGACGCACGCCTTCGTCGATCTGCGCCGGCGTGACGCCGCCGTAGCCCAGCACCAGTCCACTGCGCGCCGGCGTGCCCAGGTAACACGGTGACAGCGGCCGCACCGATACGCCATGCTCCGCCGCCTTGCGCGAGAGCGCGACGTCGTCGACGTCCTCCGCCAGCAATCCGACCAGCTGCATGCCGGCATCGGCGCCGATCACCTCGAGGCGTCCCCCCATCCAGCGTTCGAGGGCCTGGATCAGGGCCACGCGTCGCTCGCGATACAGCGCGCGCATGGCACGTATGTGCCGCGCGAAATGGCCCTCGCGGATGAAATCGGTCATGGCCAGCTGGAACAGCGCGGATGAAAAGGTATCGATGGCATCGCGTCCCGCATGGAAGGCCGGCACCAGGTCCTTCGGCACCACCATGTAGCCCACGCGCAGCGCGGGATACATCACCTTGCTGAAGGTGCCCAGGTAGATCACCCTCCCCGCGGCATCGAGGCCTTGCAGCGATGCCACGGGCTTGCCGCCGAAGCGGTATTCGCTGTCGTAGTCGTCCTCGATGATCCAGGCATCGTCGCGCTCGGCCCAGGACAGCAACTGCATGCGCCGCGCGGCCGTCATGGTGGTGCCCAGCGGAAACTGGTGCGAGGGCGAGATGTAGACCGCCCTGGCACCGCGCGCGCGGCGCATGCCCTCCTCCACGTCGATGCCGTCGCCGTCCACGGGCACCGGCACCATCTGGGCGCCCGCCGTGCGGAACGCCTGGTGCGCGCCCGGGTAGCCGGGATCCTCCATCCACACCCGGTCACCCGCGTCGAGCAGCACGTGCGCGCAGATCTGCAGCGCCTGCTGCGAACCGGTGGTGATCAGCACCTGCGACGCGTCGCAACGCACCGCGCGCGATGCCCCCAGGTAGTTGGCGATCGCTTCCCGCAGCGGGCCGTGCCCGGCCGGGTCGGCGTAGCTCATGTGCCCCACCGTCATGCCCCGCGCGTGACGATTCACCAGGCGGGCCCAGTTGGCCGTCGGAAAACGATCCAGCGCCGGCATGCCCACGCGGAAGGCGCCCGGGCTGTCCAGCCAGGTCTGCTCCGGCCCATGCAACTGGACCGCGCGCCGGGCGATGCGGCGCTCGGCGCCCACGGACTCCCCGTTCGACGCCAGCCGCAGGCGGCGGCCCGCCGATGGGCCGCTCGGGATGGCCCGCGCCACGCAGGTGCCGGAACCAGTGAAGGTCTCCAGGTATCCCTCCGCCAGCAACTGGTCGTAGGCACTCAGCACAGGGATGCGGGAGATCTTCAGCTCACCGGCGAGATGACGCGTGGACGGCACGCGCTGCCCCGGCCGCAGGTGGCCGTCGAGGATCGCGCGGCGGAACCAGTCGGAGAGCTGCTGGTACATGGGCGTGCCGCTGTCCGGATCGATCGCCACGGGCGGCAGGAAGCTGGCGGATGCATGAGTCATCGCAATCTCCGGATGGCGCCCAAGTGGTCATATCGAATCTTATCAAAGTGGATATTCCAGACGACCGCACGGAGACATAGCTTGACGCCCGCCAAGAACGAGAGAGCCGCCGTGACGTTCCACCCTCCGGTAATCCGAACCGCAAGTCGCCTGGCCTTGTTTGCGCTGGCGTGCCTGCTGGGTTCGCTCCCGCACCCGGCCCGCGCGCTGGCCGCGGGCGAAGACGCCTACCTGCAGTCGCGCCAGGATGCCTGGTGGACCGGGCCGATGATGGCGAACTCGCCGGAGACCGGCGCACCCGGGCACTTCCTGGCCGAGCCCTACCTGTATGACGTGCGCACCTCCCACGCCAACAGCTACGGCTCGCGCACCTACCTGGTGTATGGACTGGCCAACGATTTCAGCGTGGGCATCATCCCGGTGTTCGGTTACAACCGGGTGGACGGCGGGCCGAACAGCAGCGGCATCGGGCTGGGTGACTTCGTCCTGCAGGCGCAGTACCAGTTCACCCACTTCCAGGACGGCAGCTGGGTACCGAGCACGGCCCTCATGCTGCAGGAAACCCTGCCCACCGGTCAGTACGATCGCCTGGGCAACCGGCCCGCCGATGGCATGGGCAGCGGCGTGTACACCACCACGCTGGGCTTCAATGCGCAGACCTACCTGTGGATGCCGAACGGACGCATCCTGCGCCTGCGCCTGAACCTCAGCGCGTCGTTCTCCAACAGCACCGACGTGCACGGCGTGAGTGTGTACGGCACCCGCGACAGCTTCCACGGCCGGGCACGGCCGGGCAACAGCTATGGCATCGACGTGGCGGCGGAATACAGCCTCACCCAGCGATGGGTGCTGGCGATGGACGCGTTGTACAACCACAACGGCAACACGCGCGTCACCGGCGCCGACACCGTCGATCCGTTCGGCGGCCCGCCCCTGCCGCGCAACCTGCACATGAATTCCGGCACCAGCGACTACTGGGGCGTCGCGCCGGCCATCGAGTACAACTGGACGCCGAACATCGGCGTGCTGCTCGGCACCCGCGTGATCTTCGGCGGCCATCACACGCCGTCCTCGATCACGCCGGCGATCGCGCTCAACTACGTCCATTAGGAGAGTCGCCATGAGTCGTCTAACGCACATCGTCCTGGTTGCTTCCGGTGCGCTGCTTGCCTTCGGCGTGGCACTGGCGCTGGAAGTGCCCTCGCGCATCGGCCTGGCCATCGCCGATCCCTCGCGCCCTGCGGAGGACCGCGCGCAGGATGATCGCCGGCACGTGGCGGAAGTGCTGGCCTTTGCCGATATCCGTGCCGGCGAAAAGGTAGTGGACCTGATGCCGGGCGCGGGTTACTACACGCGCCTCTTCAGCAAGCTGGTCGGCCCCACGGGCAAGGTCTATGCACTGCAGCCGGTGGAAATGGACAAGGCTGCGCCCAAGGGCCTGCAGAGCCTGCGCGGCTTTGCCGGGACGTCGGCCTACCCGAACGTGGCGGTGCTGGTGCAGCCGGTCGCGGCGATGTCGCTGCCGGAGAAGGTCGACCTGATCTGGACGTCGCAGAACTACCACGATCTGCACGATCCGTTCATGGGTTCGCCCGACATGGCCAAACTCGATACCGCCCTGTTCGATGCCCTGAAACCGCACGGCACGCTGATCGTGCTCGACCATGCCGCCGCGGCCGGCAGCGGCCTCGGCCACACCGACGACCTGCATCGCATCGACCCGGCGGCGGTGAAGGCCGAGCTCACCGCCGCCGGCTTCCGCTTCGAGGGTGAGAGCGATGCGCTGCGCAACCCGGCCGACACGCATGCACAGGGCATCTACGATCCCTCGGTGCGCGGCCACACGGATCGCTTCATCCTGAAGTTCAGCAAACCCTGATCCCGCGGGCGCGATACGCTTGGGCTTCCCCAGCCCAGGACCATGGCGATGACCGCACCGCGCGAGCTGCTCAAGGCCACCGACATCGAGGCCATGCCGGCCACGGTCAGCATCCATCCGCTCAATCCCAATGGCGTGAGGCATCGCAAGTCGCTGGGCGATGCCACGGGGCTCACGCAGATCGGCGTGCATCGGATCGAGCTGCAGCCGGGGCACGACTCCAGCGAATACCACCGGCACCTGTACGAGGAAGAATGCGTGTACGTGCTGTCGGGGCATGGCACTGCGACCATCGACGACCAGTCGCACGCGGTCGGCGCCGGGGACTTCCTCGGCTTCGCGCGCAACGGGCCCCCGCACGTGCTCGCCAACAGCGGCGACGAGCCGCTGGTACTGCTGGTGATGGGCCAGCGCCTGGCGCAGGACGTGTGCGACTACCCGCGCCGGCAGCTGCGCCTGTACGTCAATGGCGAACAGGAAGACCTGGTGGATTTCGGGGCCATCCGCCCCGGCTGAGGCCACGCAACGACGGCACCGGCGTGCCTATACTCGCGGGGACCGATCCGCCGAGGGCCGACCATGGGATTCGTGCAAGATCCGCCGCAGCTCGCGCATCCGTACCGCGAAGACCGCCTGCTGCACGCCATGCTGGCGCGCACGCTGCCACCCGCGCGGCGGGCCGCCCTGGACTCCGACCTGCAGGCGCTGGGCGACTACGCGCAGATGGCCTGGCAACGCGCCGGCCGCAGCACGCGACGCAAGCCGGTGCTCACGCAGTGGGATGCCTGGGGCAGCCGCGTCGACCGCATCGAGCTCACCGAGGCCTGGCAGGAAGGCCCGCACGTCACCACGCGGCACGCGGTGCTGGCGGCCGGCCACGAGGCGAGCGAGCACGCCCGGCTGGAGGAGTTCGCCCGCGTCTACCTCTATCACCTGGCGAGCGAGTTCTACACCTGCCCGCTGGCGATGACGGACGGCGCCGCCACGGCGCTGAAGGCCTCGGGCAACAAGGCGCTGATCGAACGCGCCCTGCCCCGCCTGCTGAGCCGTGACGCCTCGACGTTCTGGCTCAGCGGCCAGTGGATGACCGAGAACCATGGCGGCTCGGACGTCGGCAACACCGAAACGGTGGCGCGCCAGGACGCCTCCGGCCAGTGGCGGCTGTATGGGCGCAAGTGGTTCAGCTCGGCCGTCGTGGGTGAGGTCGCGCTCGGCCTGGCGCGCCCCGAGGGCGCGGGCCAGGGCGCCGCCGCGCTCGCGCTGTTCTACGTGGAAACGATGGACGGTGCGCAACGCAAGCCCGAGCTGCTCATCGATCGCCTCAAGGACAAGCTGGGCACGCATGAGCTGCCCACCGCCGAGATCCATCTCGACGGCCTGCCCGCCTGGCCCCTGGGGGAACTCGCCCATGGCGTACGGCAGGTGGCGCCGATGCTCAACGTCACCCGCACCTGGAATGCGGTGTGCGCGACGGCGAGCATGGCGCGCGCCCTCAGCCTGGCCCGCGACTACGCTACCCGGCGCCAGGCCTTCGGCAAGCCGCTGATCGCGCAGCCCCTGCATGCCCAGACGCTGGCGGACATGCAGGCCGAGTTCGAGGCTGCGTTCGCGCTGACCTTCGAAGTGGCGCACCTGCTGGGCCGCGTGGAACACGGTACCGCGCAGCCGCATGAAACCGCCCTGCTGCGCCTGCTCACGCCGCTGGCCAAGCTGTGGACCGGCAAGATGGCGGTGAAGCTGTGTTCCGAAGCGCTGGAGTGCTTCGGCGGCGCCGGCTACATCGAGGACACCGGCCTGCCCCAGCTGCTGCGCGATGCGCAGGTCTACGCGATCTGGGAAGGCACCACCAACGTACTGTCGCTCGACAGCCTGCGCGCACTGGCCGGCGACAACCTCGGTTCCCTGCGCACGGCGATCGAAGGCTGGCTGGCCGACAGCATCGACGCCCATGCGCGCCAGGCGATCCATGCGGCGCTGGATGCGGCCACCCGCCATCTCGGCCAGCACGCCAACCAGCGCGAGGCGCTGGAAGCGAGCGCCCGGGGCCTGGCGTTCACCCTGGCCCGCTGCGCCGCGGCGGCGCTGCTGGCCAGGCACGACACCTGGGCCGCGCCCCACGGCGGCGCCCGCAACGGCGCGGCCTTGCGACGTTTCGTGGCGCACGGCCTGTCGCGCCTGGGCGCCACGGACGCCACCGACACCGCCCTGCTGCTCGGCCCCCACTGAGCACGAACGGCCGGCACCCGCTAAAATGCCGGCTTCCCCACCTTGCGGTTCCCGACCATGCAGCATCTGACCATCGTCACCACCGGCGGCACCATCGACAAGATCTACTTCGACGACAAGTCGGACTACAAGATCGGCGCGCCGCAGATCGGCGAGATCCTCGGTCAGCTCGGCGTGGCTTTCCAGTTCGACGTGATCCCGATCCTGCGCAAGGACAGCCTGCACATCACCGACGAGGACCGCGCGCTGGTGCGCTCCACCATCGAGGCGCAGCCGCACCGCCATGTGCTGGTCACCCACGGCACCGACACCATGGTCGAGACCGCGCGCGAACTGGCCCAGATCAAGGGCAAGGTGATCGTGCTCACCGGCGCGCTGAACCCGGCCCGCTTCCAGGGTTCGGATGCGGTGTTCAACATCGGTTGCGCCGTCGCCGCCGTGCAGACGCTGCCCGACGGCGTCTACATCACCATGAACGGCCGCGTGTGGGATCCGTCCAAGGTGCGCAAGAACCGCGAGGCGAACCGCTTCGAGGAATCGGCCGGCTAAGCCTGCACGCCCTTTTGCATCAGAAAGGCCCGGTCATCGCTGACCGGGCCTTTTTTGTTGCCTCGAACGCCCGTCGATTACTGCGCGATCAGGCTGGTGTCATCCAGCACGAACGAGGTCTGCAGCGACGAATCTTCCGTACCGGTGAACTTGATCGTCACCGTCTGGCCGATATAGCCGCTCAGGTCGAACGTGTGCTGTGCGTAGCCCGACGCCGCATTGAGGTTCGAGTAGGTGGCGAGCGTCTTCAGCACCGTGCCGCTGCTGTTGAGCACCTGCACCGTCAGCTTGTCGTACGCGGTGGTCGTGGTGGTTTCGGCGGTGTCGACATGCAGGTAGAACGACAGCGTCGCCGAGGTCTTGCCGCTGGGGATGGCCACCTGCTGCGACACCGTATCGGTGTGCGCCTGGCCGTAGCCATCCAGCCACGCGAACCAGGTGCCGCCGTGCGCCGTCTCGCCGCTGCAGGTGCTGTTGCTGCACAGCACGCTCGCGCTCATCGACCACGGACTCGCCGCGCCGGTCTCGAAGCCCGGGTTGCCCAGCAGTTGCGAAGGCGTGCTGGCGGTCACCGTCACCGACGAGGTCTTGCTCGAGGTCTTGGCGCTCGCGCTGTCGGTCACGGTCTCGGTGACGCTGTAGGTGCCCGCCGCGGCATAGGTGTGGCTGGGGCTGGTGGCGGTGGAGGTGCTGCCGTCACCGAATGTCCATGCGTGCGATGAGATCGTGCCGCCGCTGTCGGTGGAACTGTCGGTGAACGTGGCGGTGAGGCCGCTGGTAACGAAGCTGAAGTTGGCCGTCGGGGTACCGCCGGTCGTGCCGCCGCCACCGCCCCAGTACTTGGTCACGTAGCTGTTGAACTTGGCGATGTCCAGGCTGCCCCAGCCGGTGGTGTTGTCGAAGCCCGCCTTCGCCGCGTAGCCATAACCGTTGTAGCCGTTGTTGCCCGAAGTGACGTCATGCAGCGGCGAGGCATCGGAGGGGAAGTACGCGTACATGTTCTGGGTCGGCAGGCCCAGGCTGTTGCCGTTGGCCGAGAGGATGCGTGCCCAGATGCCCACGAAGATCGGCGAAGCGAGGCTGGTCCCGCCGATCTGGTAGCTCTGGCCCTGGATGATGATGTTCGCGCCGGTGGACTGCGCCGCGTCGAACGCGACGTCGGGCACCTGGCGTTTCGTCACCGACGAGCCCAGCGCCGTGGTCTGCCACGCCGGCGCCGTCTCGAACAGGCTGACGCCGCCACCGGTGGCCCACAGCCGCTTGTTGGTGTCGCCGCCGGTCGCATCGATGGTGGCGAGCCCTTCGTTCCACACCGTCTCGCCGGCCCAGGTGGTGCCGCTGGTGCTCAACGTGGTGCCGCCCACGGCCACGACGTTGGGTGACGAAGCCGGTTCGCTCACCGAGTAGTGGCTGAGCGAGATCTCCACCGTGCCCGCGGCATTGGTGACGTAGCCCGGCGCGCCTTCGGTCGGATCGCTCGACCACTGGTAGACGCCGGCGTCGCCCGACGCGATCGAGAAGGTCTGACCCTGCGCCACGGCCTGGGCGAAGATCTTGTCATCCGCGGCCTGCGTGCCGGAGGTATTGGCGGCGGACTCATCCTCGCCCAGCGACACGTTGATCACCTTCGCCACGTTGTCGGTGACGGCGCGGTTGTACGAAGCGGTGATACCCGCGTCAGTAAGGCAGCTGTCGCTGGCGCAGTTCGGCGCCGAGTAGAAGATCAGCTTGGCCACGCCGCCGGAGGTGCCGACGATGGTCTGGCTGTCCAGGTTCCACTCGCCGTCGCCGTTCGAATCATCCACGTAGGTGTTGCTGCCGGTCTTCACCACCTGGGTGTTCACCGTGCCCATGCCCGCATTGGTGGTGAAGGTGCCGAGGTCGGTGATGGTCTGGGTCATGTCGCCCCAGGTGATGATGCCCACCGTGGTGGTGGAAGCCGTGGGCGTGCTGCCCGCGTCATAGATCGCCGGGAAATCCGTCGGGCTGTGCGATACCTGGCTGCCCGTGGCCTGCACGCCCACATGATTGGCGCCCGCGTGCGACGCCACCGGCCCCAGGATGTGATGCATGGTGTGTGGCACATTGACGTTCTGCAGGCCCAGCACCGAATCGACGATGCCACCGAGCGCCTGCGGCACCTGCACCGCGGCATCATTGGCGATGCGCTGCCTGCCGCCGTAGGCAAACGTGCGCATGGTGGTGCGGAACGCGGCATTCACCGTGTTGGCATTGCCGTCGGCCGACACCAGCAGGTTGTTGGACGACACCTGCACGTTGCCGAAGCCCGACTGGCGCAGGTGCGCCGCGACCTTCGCGGCATCGGCATCCGTGGGTGCGTAGCGCGCCTTGAACTGGGTGGGCGTCAGGAAGTGGTGGTACTGCGGGCTCGCCGGATCATTGACGGCGTGCAGGAAAGCCTCCAGCTCATCCACGTTGCGCAGGTTCAGGCTGACTTCCACGTGCATGGGCTTGCTGGCTTCAAGCGGTGACACGGTGGCGGCATCCACCGTTGGCGCACCATGCAGGCTCAGCGTCCAGGTCGGGTGCGTGGTCGCCGTGGTGGCGGCGGTGGCTGCCGCCACGGTGCGCGTCATCGCGGCCCGGGTACGCGTGCCCACCCACGCATCGGTGCCCGCCGCATGCGCGGCGCCCCCGACCATCGCGAACGATACGGCCAGCGGCAACAGCGCCTTCCTTACAACCTTTCCCCGCAAATCGATACGAACAGTCATTCTCGTCTCCTTGACATTTTTTGAGGACAAAACCGTCCCGTGCAGCGCAGTCGCGCCGCATGGACCTTGGTTGCCGCGATGAGCGCGGCCTCAGCTTTGGTGACTGTCTTGCGATCCGGTGGGCGCCAGACCCGCCTTCCCCCTGCCCTCCCTGGAACGTTGTGTGCTGGCGCAGACTCGCTGAACGACGCTCACTCGATCGAATGCCGGTGCTGGCGTCGCCAATGGACCATCCGCCGACCCTCCCGTCGGCGGATTAATCGACGCTAATTAAGAATATGCGCAGCGTCAATCTTGGCGATCGCTTATCGGGCGAGTCGATGTAATCGTCGGAATAATGCGAATTTGTGGGTTTTAAACACCACAAATTGCGTTGCTTGCGAATGGCTGTCGACAGCCCTGCATCGAGCGATAGGAGCATGGATTCAATGACTTGCCCGGCACGAAAAATCCAGCCCGTGCGTATCGTCAAAATCCGAGAACGCCGGCCCACATGATTTTTATCGATCTCAATGAATTCGCCGGAGCAGGCAGTACTGCGCCGCAAATACGATCCATGGTGCGAAAGAATTTGCGCGCATTTGGTGACACCGATCACATCACCTTTTGACATAAATAAATCGAAACTAAATTTCGACGCCGTGGCGTCGCAAGTTTCGACTCGCGCGAGCGCGGTCGCCTTGGCTTCCCCGTCATTCGATCGCACGCAGAACGGGGCGCGTGGAAGTCACCGCGCCCGTCATCCCGGCAAGGTCGATGGCCGCTCAGCCGAACAGTGCGCGCCCTACGATCAGGGGATCGGCGAGGCCGACCACCTGGTCGTCGCGGTTGGCGTACGGCAGGCGATTGAGCACGTGGCGCATGGCGTTGAGGCGCGCCCGCTTCTTGCAGTCGGAGCGGATCACGATCCACGGAGAATCCGCCGTGTCGGTATGCGCGAACATGGCTTCCTTGGCCCGCGTATAGGCATCCCACTTGTCGAGCGAGGCGAGATCCACCGGACTGAGCTTCCACTGCTTGAGCGGATGCAGCTTCCGCTCGCCGAAACGGCGCCGCTGCTCTTCCCGGCTCACCGAGAACCAGAACTTGAACAGGTGGATGCCGCTGCTCACCAGGTGCCGTTCGAACTCCGGCACCTGCCGGATGAACTCCTCGTATTCCCTGGGCGTACAGAAGCCCATCACGTGTTCGACGCCGGAACGGTTGTACCAGCTGCGGTCGAACAGCACGATCTCGCCCGCGGTCGGCAGGTGCTGGATGTAGCGCTGGAAGTACCACTGGCCACGTTCGGCCTCGGTGGGTTTTTCCAGCGCCACCACGCGCGCACCACGGGGATTGAGATGTTCCATGAAGCGCTTGATGGCGCCGCCCTTGCCCGCCGCATCGCGCCCTTCGAACAGGATCACCACGCGCTGCCCGCTCTCGCGCACCCACGCCTGCAGCTTCAGCAGCTCGACCTGCAGCCGGTACTTCTGCTTTTCGTAATTGCGGCGCGACATCTTCTGGCGATACGGATACTCGCCCTTGCGCCATCCGGACGAGAGTTCCTCGTCAGGATGACGGTGACCGCCGCCATGCCGCGCGCCGGGATCGCCTTCCAGCACCAGGGTGCGGAAGCGTGCGGCGTCATCGGGCGACAGGCCGTCCAGGATGATGCGCACGCTGTCGAGTAGGCCATCCGCATCCTGCGTGGCCGTTCCGGCCAGTATGTCCTCCATGCTGCCCTCCATGGTGGCCTGCGCCGAGGCGATGGCGTCGTCGACGCGGCGCCGCTCGGCCTGCCGGGCCGGGTCTGGCGGCAACGTGGCGGTATCGATGGTCGCCTGATCATTCGACCTGGTGGAAGCACCGGCATCAGCGCTGGTGTCCGTTTCAGGCGCGTGCGGAAGCATGGTTGACGACATGCCGTCACCCCGGAATGGAAGGATTGGGAGGGAAGCGCCACGCGCATGGCGCATGGCGCGCAGCGAGGCGGGTGCTCAGGACGCCGAAGTACGGCGCAGGATCACGTAGAGCTGGTCCTTGAGCAGCAGCTTTTCCTTCTTCAACTGCTCGATGGCCTGCGCGCCGGCGGGCGCGATGCCGGTTTCCATGTTCTTGATTTCCTGGTCCAGCTCGTTGTGGCGATGGAACAGGCGGGAGAAGTGCGGATCACGGCCTTTCAGCTCGGTGATCAGATCGCGAAACTCGGGGAACATGCGAACTCCATGACGTGGGTCAGACGAAAGACAGTCTGGCGTCGATGGAGGTGTGGGATGTTGATGTGCAGCAGGACCATGCGGCGCTGTTTCCAGGCCTGGCACGCCCCCTGGTAGGAGCGCACCCAGTGCGTGACCGCATCGCGACGAATGCTTCTGCTCCGTAGGTCTTTCGCGCATTGGGTGCGCTGCTACAGGAGGAAGCGCGGGTGGCTTACAACATCCCGGTTTCGAGCTTTGCGAGGTCCGACATCATGGAGTGGTTCCACGGCGGATCGAACACGAGGTCGACGTCGGCCTCTTCGACGGTGGGGATGAGTTCCAGCTTGGTACGCACGTCGTCGACCAGGATGTCGCCCATGCCGCAGCCCGGCGCGGTCAGCGTCATCTTCACGTAGACCTTGCGCTGCTCCGGCTCGACCTGTTCGATGCTCACGTCGTAGACCAGGCCCAGCTCGACCACGTTGATCGGGATCTCCGGATCGAACACGGTGCGCAGTTGCTGCCACACCAGTGCCTCGACGTCGGCATCGCTGGCGTCCACGGCCAGCTCGATCGGCGGCGGGGGCTCCTTGCCCAGCGCATCGGCGTCGTTGCCGGCGATGCGGAACAGGTTGCCTTCCACGTACACCGTGAAGCTTCCGCCCAGGGCCTGGGTGATGTAACCCACCTGGCCGGCGGGCAGGCTCACCGTTTCGCCCTGCGGCACCATCACCGCCTGGCAATCGCGTTCAAGGGTGAAAGGTTCGCTGCTAAGACTGAAGCCGCTCATGCCAAATCTCTTCGAAGGGCGCGGCGAGGGGGGCGCGCCAAACCACATATTATGCCGCCTCGCAGCCGCACATTCCCCACATCAGGCCGGATCGGGCCGATCTCAAGAGCCCGAACGGCCCAAAGCCGCTGTCGGGGCCCGGCAGCGCGCTATGATGGGGGTTTTACGCCCGAGAAGAACCCGTGCCCGCCGCCCTGATTTTCCCCGCCTTTTCATGAACGCACGGGTCGCGTTCTCCTGGCTGTTCGCCGTGGTCAGCACCGTGATGCTGGGCCTGGCGGCTGGCGCCGTCTGGATGGTGCCCACGCTCTACCTGCAGCGCCCCCTGCCCTGGCTGGCCTTACTGGCGGGCTGGTTGCTCGGCAAGGCCGTGCGCAACTGGGTCCGCCCGGCGGGTACCGGTGCGGCCCTGCTGGCGGCACTCGCCGCCCTGACGGCGGCGCTCTACGTGAACCTGCTGACCGCGGCCGCGCGCATCGCGGGCCTGATGGGCCTTGGCCTGGTCGACACGCTGCGCACCGCCGGCCTCGGCTTGCTGATGCAGCTGGCCCAACTGGGCAGCGCGCCCGCGGACGAGGTCTGGTACGCCATCGGGATGGGCCTGGCCGCCCTTGCCGCCGGCCGGGCGGCAAGGACGAAGACGGGCGACTGAGCGCCCGTCAGCTTTCCAGCGACTTGAGTTCCGATACCAGCTGGCTGGCCGCGGCCTGGCCATCGCCGTAAAGCATGCGCGCGTTGTCCGCGTAGAACAGCGCGTTCTCGATGCCGGCAAAACCGGTGCCCTTGCCGCGCTTGACCACGATCACATGCCTGGCGTCCGCTACATCGAGGATGGGCATGCCGTAGATCGGCGAGGAAGGGTCGGTCTTGGCCAGCGGGTTGACCACGTCGTTCGCACCGATCACCAACGCCACGTCGGTGTTGGGGAACTCCGGATTGATGTCGTCCATGTCGGCGATCAGGTCGTAAGGCACGCCCGCCTCCGCCAGCAGCACGTTCATGTGCCCGGGCATGCGGCCGGCCACCGGATGGATGGCGAACTTCACCTTCACGCCGCGCTCGATCAGCAGCTTGGCGAACTCCCACACCTTGTGCTGCGCCTGCGCCACGGCCATGCCGTAGCCGGGCACGATCACCACGCGCTCGGCGTAGGCCATCATCACCGCCGCGTCGCTGGCCTCGATCGGCTTCTGGCTGCCCTCGATCGCCTGCGCCTCGGCCCCGGCGGCCGCGCCAAAACTACCGAACAACACGTTGCCGATGGAGCGATTCATCGCCTTGGCCATCAGCTGGGTCAGCAGCGTACCGGCCGCACCCACCACCGTGCCGGCGATGATCATCGCCTCGTTCTGCAGCACGAAGCCCTCGAAGGCCACGGCCAGGCCGGTGAAGGCGTTGTACAGCGAGATGACCACCGGCATGTCGGCGCCGCCGATCGGCAGCGTCATCATCAGGCCGAACAGCAGGGCCAGCACGAAGAACACCACGATCAGCGGCATCGACAGCTGGCCGCTGGCGATCATCGCGCCCAGGACCACGGCGCCCCCCAGCACCAGCATGTTCACAGCGCGCTGGCCGGGGAACACGAAGCGCTTGTCCAGCCAGCCCTGCAGCTTGGCGAAGGCGATCAGCGAGCCGGAGAAGCTCACCGAGCCGATCAGCGCACCGAGCACGGCCAGCGCCAGCTGGGCCGTGCCCGGGGTGGCGGCGCCGTTGGCGGTGAACTCGCCCCCGTCCAGCAGGGTGACCGCCGCCCCGGCATAACTGAACAGCTCGGCGGCGCCGATGGCCGCGGCCGCGCCGCCGCCCATGCCGTTGTAGAGGGCCACCATCTGGGGCATGGCGGTCATGGCCACCCGGCGGCCCGACCACCAGGCGGCCGCCACGCCGATCAGCACGGCGGCCAGGATCAGCCCGCGGTTGTGCATGTCCGGCAGGGCGAAGGTGGCGACCACCGCCACCAGCATGCCCACCCCGGCCCACACGATGCCGCCCCGCGCCGTACGGGGGGAGCTCATGCGCTTGAGACCGAGGATGAAGAGAAGGGCAGCGAGGAAGTAACAGGCCTTGATCACGATCGGCAGCCAGGCCATTACTTCGCCTCCTTGCCGACGGCGGGCTTGCTGGACTTGAACATTTCCAGCATGCGCTCGGTGACCACGTAACCGCCGGCCGCGTTGCCGGCACCCAGGAGTACCCCCAGGAAACCGATGGCTATCTCGAACGTGGTCTGGGCATGCCCTAGCGCAATCATGGCGCCGACCAGCACAATGCCGTGAATGAAGTTGGAACCCGACATCAGGGGCGTGTGGAGAATCACCGGTACCCGGGCGATGATCTCGTACCCCGTGAAAGCGGCCAGCATGAAGATGTAAAGCGCCAGGAACCCGTCGATCATGACCCCTCCCCGCCAGGACACCGTTGTCCCCGCATCATACGGGCGCGGGTCAACCCGCGCGAGCCTCGGACGTTGATGCACAGAGACGTACCGATGGAGTCTCAGCATGCCCGATCCGGCGAAGCGGACGATGAGGCCATGACCAGCGCCGTATCCACTCTCGACGCCGAACTGCTGGCTGAAGACGTTCGTGCGGTACCCATTTCCATGGATGCCTTCCTGGCGCAGGTGGAGCGCCGCGCCTTCCGCATGGCCGAGCTGAACCTCGGTCACCGGGAAGACGCGCTCGACGCCGTGCAGGACGCCATGCTCCGCCTGGTCAAGCATTACAGCGACAAGCCGCCGCAGGAATGGACGCCCTTGTTCTGGGGCATCCTCCGCCGGCGCATCGTGGACCTGCAGCGCCGGCGCAAGGTGCGCTCGATCGTGGTGGGCTGGCTGGGCGGACGCGACGAGGATGGCGACGATTTGCCGGCTTGGGAGCCGGCCGACACGGGGCCGGGCCCGCTGGAACGCCTGCATGACTCCCAGTCGTACTCGGACATGGCCGCGGCGGTGAAACTGCTGCCCCAGCGCCAGCGCGAAGCCTTCATGCTGCGGGTGCTGGAAGGCCTGGACGTGGCGGAAACCGCGCGGGCCATGGGCTGTTCGGAAGGGAGCGTAAAAACACATCTGTCGCGCGCGCTGCAACGTCTGCGCGACCAACTGGAGGACTGGCGATGAATGCGCCCGACAACCATCTGGAACGCCGCGCCCGCGAGCTTTACCGCGAGGCGGCGCGTCAGCTCGATCCGTCGACGGCCGCACGGCTGCGCGCGGCACGTCGTGCTGCGCTGGCGGGTACCGATGGCGCATCACTGGCCCAGCGACTGCTGCAGCTGCTGCTGCCGGCGGGCGCCTTTGCCGCCATCGCCCTGGCCGCGCTGATCTTGTCCTCGCCCGTGCAGGGGCCGACCGGCGGCAAGTCGGCCGGGGCTTCGCCCGTCACCGAGGCGGATGGCGACCTGCCGCCGGATGCGGCGGCGGCCGACCCGGCGCTATACCAGAACCTGGATTTCTACGGGTGGCTGGCCAAGAACGGCGACAGCCAGGCGAGCCGGTGACCATGCGTCGAAGTCGTTGGTTGGTGATGCTGTTGTTGGTCATCGGGCTGGGCGGCCTCGCTACGTCCAGCCTTGCGCAGGACATGCCCCCTCCGCCGCCGCAGGGGTTCATGCCGCCCCCGCCCCCGGGCCCACCGCCGGGGCCTCGCCCGTGGCGCAGCCTCACGCCCGACCAGCGCGACATCCTCTCGCCGCTGGCCGACAAGTGGGATTCGTTCCCGCCGCAGCGCCAAGCACGCATGCTGGAGCGCGCGCAGCAGTGGCAGTCGCTGCCGCCCGAACGGCGCCGCGAGATCCGCGAGCGCATCGACCGCTGGCAGAAGATGACGCCCCAGCAGCAGGAAGAGGCGCGCGAGAACAGCCGACGCTTCCAGCAGCTGCCGCCGGCCGAGCGCGACCAGCTGCATGCGGCGTTCCAGCATTTCCAGGAACTGCCGCCGGACCAGCGCGACCAGCTGATGCGGCGCTGGCACAAGGAAATGCGCGGCGGCCCGATGGAGGGCCCGGGTGGTCCGGGCCCCCATGGCATGCCGCCGCCCCCGGGTGGTCCGCCCAGGCACTGACGAAAAACCCCGCCATGGCGGGGTTTTTTCATGCCGGCCCGGGGCTGCCCTTACTGCTGGAAATGCAGCTCGCCGTTGCGCGTGATGCAGCTCTTGGCCACCAGCTCGTCGCTGAAGTCCGGCGCCAGTGCATCCCCCTTCACCAGCAATTCCACGAAGTTGTACACGTTGCGCGCGTACATCTCCGACGCATGCAGGGGCGCGCCTGCCGGCAGGTTCAGCGGGCCCAGGATGGTCACGCCCTGGTGCTCCACGCGCTGGCCCGGCTGGGTCAGCTCGCAATTGCCGCCGCCCTCCGCCGCCAGGTCGACGATCAAGGCACCCGGCTTCATGCCGTCGACCATCAAGGCGCTGATGATCTTCGGCGAAGGACGTCCCGGCACGGCGGCGGTGGTGACGATCACGTCCACCGACTTCAGGTGCTCGGCCAGCGCCTGCTGCTGCGCGGCGCGCTCCTCGGCCGACAGTTCGCGGGCGTAGCCACCGCTGCCCGCCGCGCTCACGCCCAGCTCGAGGAACTTGGCGCCCAGCGACTCCACCTGTTCGCGCGTCTCCGGACGCACGTCATAGCCTTCGGTCTGCGCGCCCAGCCGGCGCGCGGTGGCGATGGCCTGCAGGCCGGCCACGCCGGCGCCGACCACCAGCACGCGCGACGGGCGGATCGTGCCCGCCGCCGTGGTCAGCATCGGAAAGAACTTGGGAGCCGCCTCGGCCGCGATCAGCATCGCGCGATAGCCCGCCACGGCGGCCTGCGAACTGAGCACGTCCATCGCCTGTGCCCGCGTCGTGCGCGGCAGCAGTTCGAGCGCAAACGCGGTGAGGCGACGCTTGCCCATGGCGGTGATGCGCACGGCGGCGCCGTAGGGACGCAACTGCCCCACCACGATGCAGCCTTCGCGCAGGCGTTCCCAGGTGGCATCGTCCGGCGGCAGCACGCAGGTGAGGATGTCGGCCTGTGCCAGCACCGTGTCGGCCTCGGCGAATTCCGTATCCGCATAGCTGTCGTCGGGGAAGCCCGCCGAGCTGCCGGCACCGTGCTCCAGCAGCACGCGCAGGCCCTTGCCGCGCAGCTTCCTGGCCACTTCCGGTGTGATGGCCACCCGGCGTTCGCTGGCGGCGGTCTCACGCAATGCAGCCACGGTGATCGGCATCGTGCATCCCCTGCGGAAAGGTCCCTAGATCCTAGCCGATGCGTCCCCGGAGCGACCACCGGCCACTTGCGGCGGGCGTCCGCTGGGAGTTAACTGGCCCGCCACCGGTTTCCGAGCCGCACCTGGCGGCCGTGGCGATGGGGGTCCCGCCATGGAGATCCCGATGACCGCAGTCGTTGTTCCCGATGTCCTGCTGAACCTGGCGCGCCAGGCACGCGAAAACGCCTATGCGCCCTACTCCCGTTTCCTCGTCGGCGCCGCCCTGGCGACACGTGATGGCCGGCACTTCACCGGCTGCAACGTTGAAAACGCTTCGTACGGCCTGTGCAACTGCGCCGAACGCACCGCCCTGTTCACCGCGGTGGCCGCCGGATGCAAGCCGGGCGACTTCGTGGCGCTGGCGGTGATCGGCGACACGCCCGGCCCGATCAGTCCCTGCGGCGCCTGCCGCCAGGTGATGGCCGAACTGTGCAGCGAAGACATGCCCGTGTGGCTGGGCAACCTCGAGGGAGCGGTGCAGGAAACCTCGGTGGAGGCGCTGCTGCCCGGCTCGTTCAAGCTGGCCGTCGCCAGCTGAGGCAAGGGGAAACATTCGCCTCGCACGGCCAGGGGGATTAGCATGACGGCTTTGCCTCACCCGATGTTCGCCATGTCCCATCCCCTTGCCCTCCTGCAGCAACGCCATTCGGCCCCTTCGCGCCAGCTCGGCGAACCGGGTCCCGCGGGCGACGAACTGCAGGCCCTGCTTCAAACCGCCATTCGCGTACCCGACCACGGCAAGCTGGAACCGTTCCGGCTGGTCCTGCTGCGTGGCGACGCCAAGCGGGTGTTCGGTGAGCGCCTGGCCGAGCTCTCGCTGCGCGTGAACCCGGACATGACCGACGCCAAGCGCGAGAAGGACCGCACCCGCTACGACTTCGCCCCGCTGGTGGTGGTGGTGGTCGCGCACGTGGATCCGTCCAGCAAGGTGCCGGTGATCGAGCAGAAGCTCAGCGCCGGCTGCATTGCCTACAACCTGCTGCTGGGAGCGCAGGCCCTGGGCTACGGCGCGCAGTGGCTCACCGGCTGGGCGGCCTACGACCGTGGCGCGGCCGGGATCCTGGGCCTGGCGGACAACGAGCACGTGATCGGCTTCGTGCATATCGGCACGCCGCAGATCGAGGTCCCCGACCGCGACCGTCCCGCACTGGCCGACGTGCTGCGCACGTGGACGCCATGAGCCGCCCGGCCGCCCACCTGGTCGACGGAAGCCTGTACGTGTTCCGCGCCTGGCATTCGATGCCGGACGAGTTCCATGACGCGGATGGCCATCCGGTCAATGCGGTCCACGGCTTCACCCGCTTCCTGTGCGAACTGCTGGAGCGCGTGAAGCCCGAGCATCTCGCGGTGGCGTTCGATGCCTCCCTGACCACCTCGTTCCGCAACGCCATCTACCCCGCCTACAAGGCCAACCGCGAACTGCCGCCGCCGGACCTGGAACGGCAGTTCGTGCTGTGCCGCGAAGTGGCCGAAGCGCTGGGCGTGCCGGTGCTGATCGACCACACCTACGAGGCCGACGACCTGATCGGCAGCACGCTGTGGAGCCTGCGCGGGCATGGTTTCCGCAGCGTGATCGTGTCGGCCGACAAGGACTTCGGCCAGCTGCTCGGTGACGACGACGAACAATGGGACTACGCGCGCAACCTGCGCTGGGGACCGGCCGGCGTGCTGGAGAAGCTGGGCGTGCATCCGCACCAGGTGGCCGACTACCTCGCGCTGTGCGGCGACGCCGTGGACAACATTCCCGGCGTGCCGGGCATCGGCGCCAAGACGGCTGCCGCGCTGCTGTCGCATTTCGGCAGCCTGGATGCCTTGCTCGATCGCGTGGATGAAGTGCCGTTCCTGCGCCTGCGCGGTGCCGCCAGCTGCGCGGCGAAACTGCGCGCGCACGGTGAAAGCGCGCGACTGTACCGCCAGCTCACGCGCATCGCGCTGGATGCCCCGGTGGCCGATTCGGCCGAAGCCCTGCTGCGCCGGCGCGGCGAGATCGCCGCGATGGACGAGCTGTGCGAGCGCCTGCGCTTCGGTCCGCTGACGCGTACGCGGTTGAGGGCCCTGCTGGTCTGAGCGCAACCCGGTTTCCTTCGTAGGAGCGCACCCAGTGCGCGACCGCGGAATCCCGGCATCACGGCTACGCAGGCTTTTCGCGCATTGGGTGCGCTCCTGCAGTTCCCTTTGCACACCGAGGGAAGCCGGCGCGCGGTAGCATGGCCGCATGCAAGGCGTCCCCTCCCAACTCAGCTCCCGCCGCGACGCCGCCGAGTTCCGGCTGGCCACGCACAGGGACGGCGTGGAGCTGTATCGCGCGCACATCGTGCGGCACGCATTCGAGCCGCATACGCACGACGGCTTCGGTCTCGGCGCCATCGAGTCCGGCGTGGAACGCTTCCGCTATCGAGGCGCCGATCATCTCGCGCCGCCGGACTCGGTAGTGATGATGAACCCCGACGAATTGCACACGGGGCGCGCCGAAACCGAAGGTGGCTGGCACTACCGCATGATCTACATCGAACCCGAGGCCGTCGCCGAGATCACCGGCGAGCCGGGTTGGTGGTTCGGCGACGTGGTGCGCGAAGACCTGCCGGGCGCACGCCGCGTCACCCGCCTGCTGGATGCGTTGTGGCAGGCGCGCGAGCCCTTGGCGTTCGACAGCCTGCTGCTCCAGCTGCTTGCACTGTTCCGCCACCACGCGCAGGTGCCGCGCAAGGCGATCGACGGCGCCGGCATCCGCTTCGCACCGGTGGTCGACTACCTGCACGCGCATCTCTCGCGCCGGCTGACGCTGGATGAGCTGGCCGCGGTAGCGGGGCTGAGTCCGTTCCATTTCCTGCGCCAGTTCCAGGCGCAGCACCATGCCACCCCGCAACAGATGCTGATGGCGTTCCGCCTGGCCGAGGCCAAGCGGCAGCTGGCGCGCGGCGCGCGCCCGGCCGACGTGGCCGCGAACGTGGGGCTCGCCGACCAGGCGCATCTCACGCGTGCGTTCGCGCGGCGCTACGGGGTGACGCCGGCGAGGTACCAGAAGGAATTGCGGCGCTAGGCCGCGGGGCTGGAACCTTGGTGGGAGCGCACCCTGTGCGCGACTGTCGAGGCGACCGATGCGGTGGGGTGGCTTGCGTCGCGCACAGGGTGCGCTCCCACAAGAACAGCGTTGGCGCCCGCTTCGGGCGCAATCTGGTACAAGACGCCGCATCGCATCCGCGGCACGCTGCACGCCATGTGGACAGGCATTCTCTACGCGCTCGCTGCCGGCCTTATGTGGGGCCTGGTATTCATCAGCCCGCTGCTGCTGCCGGAGTACCCGGCGGCCCTGCAGTCGGTGGGACGCTATCTGGCATTCGGCCTGATCGCGCTGCCGCTGGCCTGGATGGATCGCCACGCGCTGCGGCAACTGGGCCGGGCCGACTGGCTGGAGGCGCTGAAGCTCGCCGCAGTGGGCAACCTGCTCTATTACCTGTGCCTGGCGAGCGCGATCCAGCGTGCGGGTGCGCCGCTGCCCACCATGATCATCGGCACGCTCCCGGTGGTGATCGCCATCACGGCGAACCTTCGCAATGCGCGGCGTGATGGACGCCTGCCGTGGGCATGGTTGGCACCTTCGCTGCTGCTGATCGTCGCCGGCATCGCCTGCGTCAACCGCGCCGAGCTCGCTGCGATGGAACTGCAGACCCCGCTCGATCTCCCGCGCTACCTGCAAGGTGCCCTGCTCGCCTGCGGCGCGGTGGTGTGCTGGACCTGGTATCCCCTGCGCAACGCCGATTGGCTGCGCCACCACGCCGACCGGCGTCCGCGCACCTGGGCGACGGCACAAGGCCTCGCCACCCTGCCGCTTGCACTGGCCGGCTACGCATTGCTGTGGCTGTTCATGGGCGCCAGCGGCAACCCGTTCGCCATGCCGTTCGGTCCCCATCCGTTGCGCTTCATCGGCCTGATGGCGGCGATCGGGTTGTTTGCCTCCTGGCTGGGCACGCTGTGCTGGAACGCCGCCAGCCAGCGCCTGCCGACGGCGCTCGCGGGCCAGCTCATCGTGTTCGAAACGCTGGCCGCGCTCGGCTATGCGTTCGCGTTGCGTGGCCGGATGCCGGGGCCGCTGACGCTTGCCGGCGTGGCCCTGCTGGTGGTCGGTGTGATGTGGGCGGTACGCATCCGGCCGCGTCCGGTCGAGTTGCTGGCCGAGGGGTGAGCGGCCGGCGCGGAGGTTGTGGCTGCCACATCGGAACGGCACCATGCGGGTTTCCTTCCTGCTTCCGGCCATGCCCATGAACTCCCCCGAGCGCAGCCCCATTCCCGTCGACGCCAGCGCGCCGGTGGAAACCCTCTACGTCGGCAAGTGGCTGAGCCTGCGCAAGCGGGGGCGCTGGGAGTTCGCCGAGCGCAACAACCCGGGCGGCGCCGTGATCATCCTGGCGGTGACACCGGAGGACAAGGTGCTGTTCGTCGAGCAGTACCGCGTCTCCATCCTCAAGAACACCATCGAAATGCCGGCCGGCCTGGTCGGCGACCTGCATGCCCACGGCGACGAGGACGCCCTGCTGGCGGCCCGCCGCGAACTGGAGGAGGAAACCGGGTATCGCTGCGGGCGGCTGGAGTTCGTCCACGAGGGCCCCTCCTCGTCGGGCATGAGCACGGAGATGATCGCCTTCGTGCGTGCATGGGACCTGGAAAAGGTGGGCCCGGGCGGCGGCGACGAGACCGAGAACATCGTGGTGCACGAAGTGCCGCGCCACGAAGCCGGGCACTGGCTGTTCGCCCGCGCCGCCGAGGGTTACTCCATCGACCCGAAGCTGTTCGCCGGCCTGTGGTTCATCGAACACACGGAGCTGCGGCGGGCCGACTGAACGCGGGGCCGCGTCAGGCCTAAAGAATCCGGCGAAGACGCCGATGTTTGTCTTGTCGTTCCTATTTCGACCTGACCCCATCGACGGATTCCGCCCATGAAGACCTTGATTGCCTCCGCGCTGCTCCTGTTCGCCCCGCTGGCCTCGCACGCCGCCTGCGCTCCCACCGACTTCGCCGTCGAGGGCTTCAAGATGAAGCTCGTCGGCAGCGGCATGGGCGCACGCCTGAGCCTCGCCGGCCAGTTGGTCAACCATTGCGCCCAGCCGGCCGCCGCCCAGGTGGCGATCGACGCCAAGGACGGTAGCGGCAAGGTCCTGCAGTCCAAGAAGGGCTGGCCGGCCGGCACCACCAACATCGCCCCGGGCCAGTCGGTCGAGTTCGACCTGGGCCGCCTGTTCCGCTTCGATCCGGACATGCAGTCGTACACGGTCGGCATCGCCGACGTGCGCACCTGGTAAGGCATCGCCCCCTTTTCTTCATACCTTTGTCTTGCTTGAGGCCCCTGTCGGGGCCTCTTTTTTTTGTCCCCGCGCTCCGCCACTCTTTCGCTCATATTTGTGACGCAGTTCAAGTTTTGTAAGCTGCGGTCGATAACCACGGTTGACCCGTGGAAGTAACGGCCGCAAGCCAACTTCCGTAACGACCCGGCGTCTCCGTGGGGAGACGGCATCAGGGAAACCCATGCATCTAGACATACCGACTCTGACCCTGGTCAGCCTGCTGATGGGCATCGGTGCGTCGATTGGGTTCACGTCGCTGATGACCGTCCTGCACACCCAGGTGGTCCTGCGCATCTGGGTGGCCGGCATCTGGATCAGCACCCTCGGCGTCACCCTGATCGGCCTGCGCAACCACATACCGGACCTGCTCTCGATCGTGCTGGGCAACGGCTTGCTGGTGACCGCCAACTTCCTGACGCTGAAGGGCATCGCCGTGCACCTGGGCCAGCCCCTGCGCCTGCGCTGGCCGGCGGCGCTGGTGGTCGCCTACTGCATCTGCATGGCCTGGTTCGCCTACGTCACCCCCAGCCTGGGCACGCGACTGGTGGTCGGCAGCCTGCAGGCGATGTCGTTCAATTTCGCCTACGCCTACCTGCTGCTGCGCTACAGCGAGCGCGACATCCGCATCAGCTGCCGCATCGCCGCCGTGGTGATGATCTGCAACGGCACGTTCTACCTGCTGCGCGCCTTCGTGCCGCTCGAGGCCAGCGCCAGCCAGGACATCATGCTGGCAGGCACGCCCGTGGCGGCGACCTACGTGATCGGCATCCTCACCGGGCTGGCGTCCTATTTCGCGCTGCTGCAGCTGATCACCGAACGCCTGATGGTGGACCTGGGCCGCGCGGCGCATACCGATGGCCTGACCGGATTGCTGAACCGCAGCGCCATCGTGGCGCAGGGGCGGGCCAGCCTCGAGCGCTGCCAGCAGCGGGAGCAGCCGTTCGCCCTGCTGATCTTCGACCTCGACCTGTTCAAGCAGATCAACGATCGCTGGGGGCACGACGCCGGCGATGCCGTGCTGCGCCACGTCACGGCCATCCTGCGCAACATCACCGACTGGCCGGGGCATCTCGCGGCCCGCTATGGCGGCGAGGAATTCGTGCTGGCCCTGCCCGGCGCCGACCTCGCGCAAGGCCTGGCCGTGGCCGAACGCCTGCGCCTGGCCCTGGCGCAGTCGCATGCGCGCATCGACAACCAGAGCATCCCGGTGACCGCCAGCATCGGCGTGGCCATGGCCCGCCAGGGCGTGCGCTTCGAGCAGCTGGTACGCCAGGCCGACGAGGCGATGTACCGGACCAAGTTCGAGGGGCGCAACGGCGTCAGCTCGGCGGGACCGGCCCACCCCCACCTCGCCGAAACCCGCGACTCGCACGGCTGACCGCCGCGCCGGCGCCCCCCGGTCGCGGCGCAGGATCCTGACCCGGTCCCCCGGCTACTTCTCGGCTATGCTGCCCTCGCTTCCGGGGGGAAGCCTACAGGGGACCCAGCGCATGCATGACGAGACCATGGCCTCGGGCGTGTACCTGCCCGAGTTGGACGTTGTACCTGCACGAGACACGACGGAGGTGCACCGCCTCCGTTTCCACGGCAACGCAAGCGACTACTTCCGCATCTGGATCGTCAACGTGGCGCTGAGCCTGGTGACGCTGGGCCTCTATTCTGCCTGGGCCACGGTGCGCACCCGGCGCTACATGTACTCGAACACGACATTGGGCGGTTCGCCGTTCGACTACCTGGCGCGCCCGCTGCCGATCCTCAAGGGCCGCCTGCTCACCGTCGTCATCTTCGGCGCCTATGCGGTCGCGGGTCGCGTGTCCGTGCCGCTCCAGCTGCTGATGGCGGTGATAGTGGCCGGCTTCCTGCCCTGGCTGATCGTGAAAAGCCTGATGTTCCGCGCCCGCTATTCCTCCTGGCGCGGCCTGCGTTTCCACTTCGCCGACGACTACCAGGGCGCCTACAAATGGTACCTGGGCGTGTACTTCCTGATGCTCGTTCCGTTTGCCGCCGTCATGATTCTCGGCATGGCGGGCGTGCCGCTCTTCGGCGGCTTGCTGGGCCTGGCGGGTTACGCCGGCATCTATCCCTGGATCAAGGGCAACCAGCAGCAGTGGATGGTGGAGAACCACCACTTCGGGGGGAAATCCTTCTTCTTCGACAGCGAGATCACCCGCTATCACGGCGTCTACGCCAAGGCGGTGGGCGTGGCCGCGCTGTGGATGATTCCCGCGATGATGCTGGTGATGCGGCTCACCGTCGCCCTCCATGACGGACAGGCCAAGTCCGCCACGATGTCCACTGCCTACGCCATGGTCTTCGGCATGTACGCGATCCTGGCGCCCGCCTATCTCGGCGCCTGGACCTTCGTGCACACGCGCATGACCAACCTGCTCTACAACCAGGTCGAGCTCGGCCAGTACCGTTTCCGCTCCACGCTGGAGTACTGGCCGATGCTGGGCCTGTACTTCACCAACGCGCTGGCGGTGCTGTGCTCCCTGGGCCTTGCCCTGCCGTGGGCGCGCATCCGCATGGCGCACTACCGCGCGGAGCACCTGGTCGTCGTCGGTGAGGGCGACCTCAGCGATTTCGTCCGCGACGCGTTCGCGCATGGCGAGGTCGGCGCCACCGCGACCGAGATGGACAGCCTGCTGGGCATCGACATCGGCCTGTGACGGCCATGGTTCCGGCGATCTACTTCGACGGCCGCACCACCCACGCCACGCGCGTACACGCGTGGCGCGAGGGGTCGGTGCTGCACTGGCGCAGCACCGACGACACCCGTGAGTGGAGCGTGCCGTGGCCCAGCGTCGAGCCCAGTGCACGGGTGAGCGGCGTGCCGTACACGCTGCGCCTGGGCGACGGGGGCCACCTGCAGGTCGACCACGATGCCCTGCCCGCGGACTGGTTCCCGCGCCACCACCGGATCGAACGCCTGGTGGACTGGCTGGAACGGCGCTGGACAGCGGCATTGGCCGGTATCGCGGTCGTCGTGGTTTCGCTGTTCGGCCTGTTCGAGTTCGGCTTGCCGTGGGCGGCCGATCGCGTCGCCGCGCACCTGCCCCGGGCGGTGGAAGTAGCGATGGGCAGGCAATCACTGGCCGCGCTGGAAGGCCGGGTGCTGATGCCGACCACCTTGCCGCCCGAGCGCCAGTCGCACCTGCAGTCGGTGTTCCGGCGCTTCACCGGCGACGTCCACGGCACGCCTGGCGTGCGCCTGGCGTTCTACGAGGCGAAGGCCATCGGCGCCAACGCGTTCGCCCTGCCGGGCGGCACCATCGTGCTGACCGACGACCTCGCCCGAGCCCTGCCAGACGATGACGCCTTCATCGCCGTGATGGCCCACGAACTCGGCCACCAGGCCAGCCACCACGTGCTCCGCCAGGTCTTGAGAAGTTCGGGCGTGCTGCTGGTGACCAGCATGCTGATGGGTGACGTGACCTCGCTGGGCGGCGTGGTCGCCGGCATTCCCGTGTTCGTCATCGACAGCCATTACAGCCGTCGATTCGAGCACGACGCCGACCAGTTTGCCTTCGATGCACTCGCCGCGCAGGGCATCGATCCAGCGGCCTTCGTGCATGCGATGCAGGCACTGGAGCGCGCCCATCCGGAGCTCAAGGGCCAGGAGCTGCGTTATGCCTCCACCCATCCGTTGACCAGCGAGCGCATCGCCAGCGCCCAGGCGGCGTCCGCGCGATACAGGGCGCTGCCACGCCACGCCGGCCCATGACCACGGGCCCCTGCGGTGCGCGCGCAACCGCACCGATCGATCCGGACATCTCCGGGTCGACCGATGGGCATGGCGCGGCCTCGACCGCCGGTGCTATTTGGCCGTCTTCAGTTCAACCACCACCGCCTTGGTGGGAGCCGAACCGATGTTCTCGTTGCTGTGCGTGATCGCTTCGCTCCACAACGCCTCGCCGGCCTTGTGCTCGGTCTCGGTCGTCTTGCCGTCGACCGTAGTCGTCTTGGTCTTTCCACCCGTGACGAAGTAGACGACATTCGCGGGATGCGAGTGCATGGGCAACTTGTCGCCCGGCTTCAGCGATACCTCGATGACCCTGACCTGGTCGTTGTCGAGTAGCACCCGCGTGTTCTTCGGTGCGACCTTGGTCATATCCTGGGCCGACACGGCGCCCGCACAGGCGACGGCAAGCACGAGCAGTGCGCACTTCAGACTGCATTGAGCGATCTTTGCCATGACACGTCCTCCAGCTGGTCGATGAGGTCGTCGATGGCCACCGTGGGTGGGAAACGCACGGAAGCCGGCTTCATGGGCTTCCTCTGCCCGGCGGGCCGCGAAGGCCCGCGCCATGCCCCCGCATGGGTCAATACCGCTGCCCGGAGGGGCAGTGCTCAACAGCAAGATCGCGCATGTAGCATGCGCGAGCGCAAGTCACTGGGCGGAGTGGCGAGGCCTGCGTGTGCAAAGAGGCGAGCACGGACACGCCGGGCCAGGAAGGCCCGCCGCGCGGCGGAAACTACGCCCGGCCCAAGGCGACGTCAATCGAGCGAAAGACAGAGTCTCTTGCACGCAACAACATCAACGTTGCCCGATCGCCTTCATCTGGGCAATCAGTGGCGCGTTGCCGGGGCTGCTTCCGAAGCGCGCAGAGAAATCTGCGATGGTCTGCTCCAGGCCTTCGCGAGGCTGTGCTTTCTGGATGTTGGCCCGCATGAACCACCCCTGCGGATCGTCGGGACTCAGCTGCACCAGACGATTGGCGACGCTCCAACCCTTGTCCCATTCATGGGTCACATTGACGTAGATATCGCCCACCGCGGTGAGTGTCCATGTATCCGAAGGGTTGATGCGCAATGCCTGTTCGAAATCGTGCGCGGCCTGATTTGCATCGCCAAGCGCGCGATGCGCCTGACCAAGGACGTCATAAGCCGTCTCGTCCTGTGGCGCCAGCTTGACCAAGGCGTTGCCTTCGGCCAGCCCCCACTCCGCCTCACCGAGCATGATCAAATTGAATGCCCGGCTCTCCCTGTGTTCGAGCCGACTGGGATCGAAGCGCAGCAGCTCCGAACGGTAAATCACGGACAAGGCGATGTTGTTGCGGTTGGCTGCGCCCCACCCGGCGCTCATGAGCATGCCCGCGGGTGCGGCCTCGGCGAAGACCTTGCGGTAGAGGTTATCCTCTTCAAAGGGATTACACGCGCAATTCTCCACGTAATCCTGGCCGCCGCTGCGTTCCGACAGCAATAGAAGCAGCAACGGATTCTGCTTCGCATGCTGCTGGGAAGCGTCGATGATCCGCTGCATCTGCGCCACGTTGCCACCCCACCTGGGCTGGCTCATCCACACCAGGCGCGCATAGGTCGGGAAACTTGCCGGATCCACGGCCAACGCGCGCTTCGCCGCACTGAAGGCGTAGGCGGGGTCGCTGTCGAGCGCCCCGGCATAGATCATCGCCACGTAAGCCGGCGTCATCTTGGGATCCAACGCGACGGCACGATCGAGATCCTCCCGGGCCCGCTGCAGCAAACGATGCATGGCTTCGAAGGAACTCTGGGGGGTCTTGTCGGCAAATTCGCTGCCACGTTGACTTTGGGCCATCGCCACGTAGGCAGTGCCGCTGGCGGCAAGTGCGAAGGGACTGTCAGGTGCCTGCCGCTTCCACGCGTCCATCAAGGCACGGGCATCATCCGTGTTGCCGCCAAACGCAATTTTGAATGTCCGATCCAGCAGGCTCTGCGCACCCTCCTGCGAGAACTGCGCCTGCTGAGCTGCCGACAGTTTTTGTTCCAGCTCGGACACATGCCCGTTCTCGATCAGCTCCCGCGCTTGCGCCTCCGTGACCGCCGGATCGAACAGGAAATGGCAATACGCAGAGGTCACCGCCTTGGACCAATGCACGCCAGGCGGCTCCGGATAGGCGAGGCAGCGCTGCAAGGGATCCGCCATGGCCTCAACCTGACGCGCATCCTTGAGAAACTGCTTGAATTCGCCTTCGGTAAAGGGGGGGTGTACTCCCTCCCGTCGCACTTGCACCGGGGCGGCCAGGGGCACGGCAGGATCCAAGTGACCGAGATACCTTGCCCAACCCAGCGCTCCACCAACCAAGAGCACCCCGAACACCAACAACCAGCCCACGCGCGACGTCATGTCCCGTTCCCCTGTCCAGACCATCAGGTTGTTCCCCGGCGGAGCATAGCCGGGCGCGAACCTGTCGGGATACTGTCGATTCTGTGGGGGCGCTCACTGTTTGCAGCGCTCCCTCCTCGAATCGAGGAAGGGCGCCGGCCAGACGCGCTTGGGCTGCGCGCCAGTCTCCCGATCAGTGCAGCACGAACAGCTTGTCGAAGCCAGCTACGCGCAAGGTACCGCGCAGGCCGCTGTCGGCGTTGACGATGCGGATCTCGGCGCGATCGGCGCCTGCGTGTTCGCGCAACAGCAGCAGCATGCCCAGGGCGGAGCTGTCCATGTTGGACACTTCGCCAAGGTCGATGACGTAGCTGCGCGCGGCGGCGCCGCCGAGGCAGGCGTCGTGGAAGGCGCGGTGCACGCTGAAGTCGAAACGCTCGCCCAGTTGCAGGGTGACGCAGTCGAGGTCGGGGTCGTGGTGGACGGTCAGGCTCATGATTCCGATCCTATGAGGCAACACTGAGTAAGTATCGCCGTCGTCATGTTGTCTGGAAGGCTCGCCGGGTGTGTCGTGCGGCGCAGGGAAGACTGGCTGTCTTGCCAAGCCGTGCGGCACAGCTGGCGGGCCTTCCAGACATCACCCCGCCATCCGAAACTCAATATGTTGGGGCCCGCCCTGTCTGTCCGCAGGACTTCGGCCCGTTGGCTCGACAGATGGCCAGTCTGCCTTCCTCGCTCCTCAAAGCTGCGGCCATCCATGGCCGCTCCGCGCGTGCGCCACCGCCCTGTGCCCTGCGAACAGACAGGGCGGGTGACGACGGCGATACGTATTCAGTGTCGCCTCAAAACAGCTCGATTTCGCCGGCATCCATCGAGTTCTGCAGCGCCGGGCCGCGCGAACGCAGGCGTGCCTTCTCGCGCTGGATGGCCAGGCGGTTGCGCACCCGCTCGGCGCGCTGCTGCAGCGACTCGGCGTCGATCGGGTTGCAGGCCAGCTCTTCGATGTCACGCGTGCATTCGGTGGTGATCTCCTGCAGCTCCACCAGGCGGACGCGCGTCTGGTTGATCAGCTGGCTGAGGATGTCCTCGAACTGCAGCGAGCGGATGGTGGTGGACACGTCGCTGCCGAGGCCGCGATTGATCTCGACCACCTGGTCGGCCACGGCGCTGGTGCGCGCATCGCTCTCGGTGACGTGGGCCATCATTGCGTCGATGCCGCCCTTCGCCGACAGCGCCACGTTCAGGTCCTGCGAGGCCATGGTGCCGACCAGGCCGCGCAGCTGCTCCATGGCGGCGCGGGCGCGCTCCACGTGGCTGCCGATCTGCTCGTTGAACTGGTTGGAATGGCTGGCCAGGTTGCGGATCTCGCCCGCCACCACCGCGAAGCCGCGGCCGGATTCACCGGCGCGTGCCGCTTCGATCGCAGCGTTGAGCGCCAGCAGGTTGGTTTCCTCAGCGATGGTGTTGACGTTCTTCAGCAGGCCGAACACCGCGTCCATCTCCTTGGACATGCCGTCGATGCGGTAGACGATGCGCAGGCTCTCGCGCGACATCTGCACCACCATGCCCACGAAGTGCTCCAGCAGGTCGCCGGTGCGTGCGGCGAAGTCCTGCACGGACACGCCTTCCTTCTGTGCATCGATGATCTGGCGCAGCAGCGACTGCTGCATGCCGGTCTTGCGCGACAGGCCGTCGAAGCCGCCGCCGAGTTCGGACACGGCATCGCGCAGCAGCTCCAGCGCCTGGTGCAGTTCGCGCGTGGCATGGCCGAGTTCATCCACCAGCGAGCTGCGCACCTCCTCGAGCGCCTCGCGCACCGGGGCGTGATGGGTCAGCGACGCTTCCAGCACGGGTTCGACGTCGGCCGGAACGGCGCGGCGCATCTCGACGATCCATGCGGCCGCCAGCAGCACGATCAGCACGGGCGCCAGCCAGGACGACGGCCATACCAGGGTCAGCAGCAAGGCCACGGCGCTGGCCACCAGGCCGATCACGGGGCGCACGCGCAGGAAGGAAAGGAAGGCATCCATGGGTCTATCCAGAGATCAGGCGGCCGGCACTGCGGCGCGGGGGATGGGTTGATGGGCCAGCGCGAGCAGGCGCGCGGCGATGTGGTCCAGGGGAAGCTTCTCGCCGGCGGCACCGAGCTTCCACGCGGCGCCGGGCATGCCCCACACCACGGAGGATTCCTCGTCCTGCACCAGCGTGCGCGCGCCCGCCTGCTGCAGTTCGAGCAGGCCGCGTGCGCCGTCGTCACCCATGCCGGTGAGCAGCGCGGCGACCGTGGCGCGGCCGACGCTGGCGGCCATCGAGCGGAACAGCACGTCGACGCTGGGCTTGTGGCGGTTCACCGGCGGGCCGTTATGCAGGCGGCACACATACTTGGCGCCATCCCACATCACCAGCAGGTGCTGGCTGCCGGGCGCGATGTACGCATGGCCCTGCTGGATCGGCTGGCCATCGCGCGCTTCGCACACGCGCATCGCCGAGTAGTGGTCCATGCGTGCCGCGAACGGGCCGCTGAAGGCGGCGGGAATGTGTTGCGTGATGACGATCGGCGGCGCGTCCGGCGGCATCGACTCCAGCACCACGCGTATCGCCTCGGTGCCTCCGGTGGAGGCGCCGATGGCGATGATCGGGCTGCCGCCGCGCGTTCCGGCGCTCTGCGCGCGCGGCAGCACGGCGTCGGCCGTGAGACGCGGCGGCACGTCGAGCTTGCGCACGGCGGTGCGCTGGCGCGGCTTGGCCAAAGCGGCCAGCTTCACCTTCGCGCAGATCTCCTGCGCGCCCTCGGCAAACGTGCTGGCAAGGTCGTTGCCCGGCTTGGTGAAGAAATCCACCGCGCCCAGTTCCAGCGCGCGCAGCGTCACTTCGGCGCCCTCCTCCGTCAGCGAGGACACCATCACCACCGGCATCGGACGCAGGCGCATCAGGTTCTCGAGGAAGGTGATGCCGTCCATGCGCGGCATTTCCACGTCGAGCGTGAGCACGTCGGGGTTGAGCTGCTTGATCTTCTCGCGGGCGATCAGCGGGTCGGCGGCGGTGCCGACGACCTCGATGCCCGGATCGCACGAAAGCATGGTCGACAGCAGCTTCCGCACGAGTGCGGAATCATCGACCACCAGGACACGTACTCTTTCCATTGCTTTGAAGTCTCTGCCCGTCGTGCTGGCCCATCGGGGCCGGTTACTGCATGGGAAGCCGCTGCGCCTGAGCGTCAGAACAGCTCCACCTCTCCCTTTATCGGATCGTTTGCCAAACGCTTGAGATATTGCTTCTCGCCATCCACCAGTACCGTGTCGGTACGGCCGCGCAGCTGCTTCACGCGCGCCTTGCCGGTGGTGGGGAAAAACTGCACGTGGCGCGGGTGCACGTCACCCAGGTCTTCCGCACGCACCGACAGCCTTTCGGCGGACAGGTAACGCCGTACGAATTCGATGTTGCGCTTGCCGATGTCGGTCATCGTGGCCAGCACGCGGCCGCCGCCGAATACCTTCACTTCCAGGTTCATGCGCTGCCCGCCGGCCTTGAGGATGGCGTTGATCAGCTGCTCCATCGCATCGTTGCCGTAGCGCGCCGCGCGCCCCACGGTATCGGCCCAGCTGCCGCGCTCGCCGCCCATCGGCTCGGGCAGCATGAAGTGGTTCATGCCACCGATGCCGCGCACCGTGTCGTAGATGCAGGCCGACACGCACGACCCCAGCACCGTCGAAATCATCTCGTTCTGCGTGCTGACGTAGAACTCGCCGGGGAGCACCTTCACCGTGACGCAGGACTGCGCCGGGTCCCAGAAGCGCCGCAGGTGTTCGAAACCGGGCAACACGCGGGCCGGGTCATAGCTGGCGCCGACGGGGAAATTCACTGCTGGGACGCTCATGCACTGCGTTTCCGGTAGACCGTGCGTCCTATCAGGTCGAAATTGTCATTGAGCCCGTACATGGACTCGGAGTGGCCAAGGAACAGGTACCCACCCTCCGGCAGCAGGCCGGCGTAGCGCTGGAACAGTCGCTGCTTGGTGGGCTTGTCGAAATAGATGACGACGTTGCGGCAGAAGATCGCGTCGAACGGTCCCTGCATCGGCCAGTCGTGCAGCAGGTTCAGCGGCAGGATGCTGACCAGCTCGCGCAGGCGTGGGTGCACGCAGGCATACTGCTCGAACTCGCCTTCGCCGCGCAGGAACCAGCGTCGGCGACGCTCGGTACTGACGCCTTCCAGCCGGTCGATCGGATACACGCCCTTGCGCGCCGTTTCCAGCGCCTGGGGTGACAGGTCGGTGGCGAGGATCTTCGCGTCCACGTTGCCGCCGTGCTTCTCCAGCGCCTCGGCCAGCACCATCGCGAGCGTGTACGGCTCCTCGCCGGTGGCGCAGCCGGCGGACCAGATGCGCAGGCGGCCGCCGTTCTTCTTCTCGGCGATCCAGCGCGGCAGCAGTTCATCGGTCAGCAGGTCGAAGTGGTGCGACTCGCGGAAGAACGCGGTGACGTTGGTGCTGATAGCACTGGCCAGCTCGCCGAGCTCACCCTGCGGATCGCGCCGCAGCATCTCGCAGTAGGCACCGAAGTCGCGCAGTTTCAGCGCGCGCAGGCGGCGGACCAGCCTGCCCTGCACCAGCTGGCGCTTGTGCTCCCCCAGCGAGATGCCGCAATGCTCGTATACGAAGCTGCGCAGGAAGGCGAAGTCCCCATCGCCCAGCGTCGGACCATTCATGCCCGCCACTGCGGTGTTGCCATCGGTCGTGGCGGGCATGCTCATGCTCAGAACTCCTTCCAGGCGCCGGCGTCGCTCGCTTCGGCCGGACGCTGGGTGCGTGCCGCCGGGGCCGGCGAGTTGCGCACGGCGGCGAACACGGCTTCCGCTTCGGCCATCACGGTCTGCGTGCGGGCCTTCTCGGAAGAGGCAACGGACACCTCATCGCCAAGCTGGAAGAACGACACCTGGCGGGCCAGTTCGCCGGCCTGCTCCTGCATCGCACGGGCGGCGGCGGCGGCTTCTTCCACCAGCGCGGCGTTCTGCTGGGTCATCTCGTCCATCTGCAGCACGGCGTGGTTCACCTGGTCGATGCCGGCCGACTGCTCCTGGCTGGCCGCGGCGATCTCGGCCACGATGTCGGTGACCTTCTTCACGCTCTCCACGATCTCGGCCAGCGCCTTGCCCGACTGGTCCACCAGCGACGAACCCACGCGCACCTTCTCCGCGCTGTCGTTGATGAGACCCTTGATCTCCTTCGCCGCACCCGCACTGCGCTGGGCCAGGTTGCGCACCTCGGTGGCGACCACGGCGAAGCCGCGGCCCTGCTCACCGGCGCGAGCCGCTTCCACTGCCGCGTTGAGCGCCAGCAGGTTGGTCTGGAAGGCGATTTCGTCGATCAGGCTGACAATGTCGGAAATCTTGCGGCTGGAGTCGTTGATCTCGCGCATCGCCGCACTGGCCTGCGACGCCACTTCACCACCGTGCTCGGCCTGGCGGCGCGTGGCCGTGGCGAGCTGGTTGGCATGGCTGGCGTTCTCGGCGTTCTGCTTGACGGTGGAGGTCATCTCTTCCATCGACGAAGCGGTTTCTTCCAGGCTCGAAGCCTGTTCCTGCGTACGCTGGCTGAGGTCGTCGTTGCCGCGGGCGATCTGCTGGGCGGCGGAGCTCACTGAGCCGGCGCCATGGCGGACTTCACCGACGATGTTGCTGAGGCGCTCGTCCATCGTGCGCAGAGCGGTCAGCAGGTCGCCCATCTCGTCCTTGGTCTGCACCTGGATGTCATGACCCAGGTGACCGCCGGCGATCTCGTTGGCCACCTTCACGGCCACGCCCAGGGCGTTCATGATCGATCGCATCATCAGCAGGGCCATCGTGGCAGCCACCGCCAGGCCGGCCAGCAACGCGAAGATGCTGAACGAGCGGATCACGTGATAGCGCGAAACCTGCGCGTCATAGATTTCCTTGGCGTCGGCGCGCTGTGCATCCACCAGCTTCGCCAGCGAGTCCTGGCGCTGCATCAACAGCGGACGCACCTGCATTTCCAGCAGTTCGGACGCGCCGGTGTCGCCCTGCTTGAGCGCGTCGACCAGCGAATCCTTGGCGTCCTTGTAGTCGGCGTCGGTGGAGCGCCAATCTGCGAAGTGCTTCTTCACCGCCTCGCTCATCGGAAGCGCGTCGAACTGCTTCTTCTGCGCCTCCATCTCCGCCTGCATCTTGTCGTACTCGGCCAGCTTGGCCTTCACCTGGTCCGGCTTGCCGACCAGCGAAGTGGACTCGCCCAGCAAGATGAAGGACATCAGCGAACGCTGCGAGATCTGCGAGATCAGCTGCGCGGGCACGATCTCTTCGTCATAGATCTTGCCCATGCCGTCGTTCTGCAGCTGCATGCCGCCGAGGCCGACGA
>JACXTT010000731.1_pt1 | contig 56210 bp, 48 predicted proteins | sample 9270951 | NCBI WGS metagenome assembly JACXTT01 (sample SAMN15532306, study PRJNA645909) | rock metagenome | isolation source: weathered quartz diorite | place: Puerto Rico | collected 2017-06-21
TTGACTGGACGTGTGCAGTTCGCGCACAGTGCTTTTCCGCAGGTGCGGCAATAGGCCACTGCTGACGCATCAGCATGATTGGCGCAGTTCATACAAACCTCCTGTTCGTGGTCACCGTCACGGCAGGTGGCACATCCGGCAGGCCGGCTAGCACCGGCTGGTTCTCTTCCCGGGAATAGTTGCGTTCCTGTTTTTGGTCTGGTTGTCCACTCGTATCGTTGTTGTTCTTGCGGTTTTGGTTGGGTTTCGCGGGACCGGGTTCGGCGGGAGTCGTCGACTTCTTGAACTCGCGCACCCGGGATTCAATTTCGTACACGAAACGGATATTCTCGTAAAACTTCACGACCTTGCCTTGGGTGGTGTAGTACGTACGCTTCAGGGCGGAAGGCCGCAAATTGATGTTCGCCACGTCGGCCGGCTTCACGCCCGCTGCACTCAAGGCCAGCGAGAACGAGAAGAAGATCATTCCGAACGACATCACGAAACGGGGTTGACGTATGAACGCAGCGGTCGGGGGGATGAACGAATCCCACCACTGTCTTGCGCGTTCGCGGAATCCGGTGGTGCGGCGCTCAGGCGTGGCGGCGTGCAGCCGGACGATCGAGATTCCGCTGGTCGCCGCCAGAATGTTGCGAATCAGGTGAGCTGGAGGCTCGATTTCTTCGAGCGACTTGAGCCATTGCTGACCGGCCACCGCGTCCGCGAGCAGAGGCCGGCAGATCGCACAGACGCGTCCGTGTGCTTCGAAGCTCTCCTTGCGGGAGCCGCTCAGTTGCCCGTCAAGGGCTTCGCTGAGCAGGGCTTCGAACTGACTGCACTCGATCCTGTGTTTGGTTTCGCCTGGCATCACATCACCTGCCTATAGGTACGTTGGAGTAGGCGCGCAAGTTCCGCGCGCCCCCGGTTAATTCTTGACTTTACAGTCCCTTCAGGAACCTTCAAAGCGCCCGCAATTTCCCTGTAATCCATATCTTGCAGGTCCCGCAGGATCACCGCCTCCCGCAGTTCCGGGGAGAGCTTCTGGAGAGCCTGGTGGACAATTTCGCGTGTTTCCCGGCTCTGGACCTGCTCGTGGGCCGACCGCGAGGGGTCGGCAATCTGCGTTGCCATGGGCTGGGCGTCTTCATGCTCGGAGGGGGCGGAATCGATGGAGTCGGTCATCCGGTCCTGCTTGGTCTTGCGGAAGTGATCGACCAGGAGATTGCGCGTAACGGTGGTTACCCAGGTCATGAACGCGCCCTTACCGATGTCGTAGGTATTGAGGGTGCGATACATCTTAATGAACACCTCTTGGGTCAGATCCTGGGCGTCGTCGGAGGTCCCGGCAAAGCGATAGCAGATGTTGTAGATACGTCGATGGTAACGCTGGACAATCTCCTCCCAAGCCGTAGAGTCGCCGGCAACGCAGCGACGGACCAGCAATCCGACGACTTGGGCCTCGTCCAACCGACACTCTCCGGAACTCCTGATTCGTCCTGTAAACCGTGCGTTTACGCCGAAGGTTGTGGTCTGGCTTAACAGCACACTACAGATACGTCTATGTAGGGCAGGAAGTTCCCTTGAATCATAGAGCTAGGCATTGTAGCAGCGTGTAAAGGTCACAGGTCACGGGTGACAGGTCACAGGATTGGGTTCCTTCAACGCTGATATTGGTCTTTCTGTGACCGGTGACCTCTGACCCGTGACCTTGCCTATGCAAATCTAACCTTCACATCCGGCCCCTTATCCAAATGAATACTCTCAATGAACCGGACTTTGCCGGTCTTCAAAGTTAGAATCACCGACGAAGTCCGTTCACCTTCGCCGAAAAAGCGGACACCTTTCAGCAGCGCGCCTTCGGTTACCCCAGTGGCTGCGAAGATCAATTGCTTGCCGGGAGCCAGATCCTCGGCTTCGTAGATACGGTTTTTGTCCTTGATCCCCATCTTGGCAATGCGTTCTTCCAGTTCGGGCTTGTTGATGACCAGGCGTCCTTGCATGTAGCCGTTGAGGCAACGGATGGCCGCTGCGCTGATAACGCCCTCCGGCGCTCCGCCCGATCCCATGACCGCATGAACTCCGGTTCCGATGACGGCGGCTGCAATGCCGGCGGAGAGATCGCCGTCGCCAATCAGCTTGATGCGCGCGCCCGCTTTGCGAATGTCGCCGATCAGTTTCTCGTGCCGTGGGCGGTCAAGCACGATGACCACCAGATCATCCACTCCGCGATGCATGCGCCGGGCGATATTTCGCAGGTTGTCGGCGACGGGTGCATCGAGTTCGACTGCGTTCTTGCACGACGGTCCCACGATGATTTTTTCCATGTAGCAGTCCGGGGCATGCAACAGCCCGCCCTTCTCGGACGCGGCGAGGACAGTGATCGATCCGGGCGCGCCGGTGGCGCATAGGTTGGTGCCTTCGAGCGGATCGACGGCAATGTCGACGTTGGGAACGTCGCGTCCGTCGGGAAACGCTCCGCCTACCTGCTCGCCGATGTAGAGCATGGGCGCTTCGTCGCGCTCTCCTTCGCCAATCACGATGGTGCCGCGCATTGGGATCGTATCCATGACCTGGCGCATGGTTTCGGTGGCGACTTTATCGCTTAGCGGACGGTCTCCCTGGCCCATGGTGCGTGCCGACGCAATAGCTGCGTTCTCTACCACGCGCAGAAATTCCAGCGCGAGATCGCTTTCCAGATTTTCTCCGAAGCTCTTGGGGCGGGGCCCGAGAGAGTTTTGAGATGGCATGAATGCCTCCAATAAAATGCGACTTGGAAATATATCCCCTTCGGGGAGCTGAGGGAAGCGCAGCACGGTTGGGGGGCTCGCGTATCGCTCGTCAAAGAAGCAATTCTGCTAGCCTGATGCCATCATGACCGAGCGCAGAGAACCGACCTACATCTATTCCGACAAGCAGGTGGCGGAAAAGAGCGAACTAGCTCGCCGCTTCCTGGATACGCGCACTCGCCTGAACGAGAACGTGTACAAGGCCGACAATTTTCTTGTCAAGCGCTTCTACAACATCGACCACAACACGTATCACGAAGGAGCGGCCGGCGAAGTACAAAGAGCTGTTGGGGCTGGTGGCTTCGGCTTGCCTGCGCTGCGATGACTGCATCAACTACCACATCATCCAGGCGTACCGTTTGGGCTTGACTCGTGCCGAGCAGGAAGAGGCGATCAACGTGGCGCTGGTGGTGGGAGGGAGCATCGTAATTCCGCACCTGCGGCGGGCGTATGAACTGCTGGCGGAGTTGTACGGCTAGCACGTGTGGGGCGGACACTTTGTCCGCTGATGCGGCATTGACGCGCCTCCGCGGAGCCGTGCTGTCATATACTTGTTGGAAAAGCGTGGTCGCATGAAAGTCCCACGAGTAGCCCGTTTGGTCCTGGTCGCGCTTTCGTGTACATATGCGCTGCCGGGGCAAGAAGTACCTGTTCCCCAGCTTCTGCCGGGTTCCGCGCGAAAGCCTGTGCCGGCGTTGACGTCAGCGCAGCCCGCAACTTCACAAGTAGTTTCCTTGACAGTGCCGAAAGGCACGTCGCTGCAAGTGGCACTGGACAAGGAGATCCGGGTGAAGAGGGTTGGTCAGCCGATCCACGCGCGGGTCGTCGAAGCAGTGTATGCCTTTGATCAACTAGTTGTGCCCGTGGGCTCCGAAATTACCGGCGAAGTTACGAAGATTAATCCGATACCTGCCAACAAGCGTACATTGGCGGCGTTGAATGCGGATTTCACTCCCCAGCGGGACGTTGAAATCGGCTTTAATGAACTTGTTCTATCGGATGGAAGGCATCTCCCGCTTCGCACCAGCGTGACTCCAGACTCGGGCCAGATCATCCAATTCGTTACGGCGCCAGAAACGAAGAGCAAGAAGAATATCAAGGACAAGGCCGCCGAGAAGACCAAAGAAGCGAAGCAGCGAGCGAAACAGGAATGGGAAGCCGCGCTGAAGCAACTCCAAACGCCTGGAAGAGTGCACCGTCTCGAGCGCTATGCCGAGTCACAGTTGCCGGTGCACGCGCAGTACCTCTCAGCCGGGACAGTCTACTTCGCTGAACTCGATGCCCCGCTAGATTTCGGCACGGAGGAGATAACGCCGCAGGCAGCCACATCACTGGGCGGCCCAATGCCGGAAGGCTCGATGGTTCACGCTCGGCTGCTTACGCCTTTGTCGTCCGCCACCACCCAGAAGGGCCAGGATGTTGAAGCCGTTCTCTCGCGGCCCTTATTTGATGGAGATCGATTGATACTCCCGCAAGGTAGCCGCTTGAAGGGCACGGTTCGGCAAGTGCAGCCGGCGCGGCGATTGAAGAGGAACGGACAGTTGCGTATCGCATTTGTCGAACTCGTCCCGCCCGATGGAATCGAGCAAAAAATCCACGCAACCCTGGAAGGGGTGCAGGCGGGAAAAGATGCGAACGTAAAGCTCGACTCCGAGGGCGGTGCCGAGGCCACGACTTCGAAGTCTCGTTACCTGGCTACTACTGTGTCGCTGGGGTTGGCTGCGCTGTCTGTGGGAGGTGACTCCGATGCGGTCGGGACTGGAAATGCCGGGAATGCCAGCAACCGAATCGCAGGCGGCGCCGCCGGATTCAAGCTAATAGGCATGGCCATGGGCGTGTTTGTGCGCTCGCGCGCCTTTGGCTACACCATGGGTGCCTACGGAGCCGGGATGTCGGTCTACTCTCACTTCATCGCCCGCGGACGCGAGGTGGTATTTCCCAAGAATACGGCGATGGAAATAGGGATCGGAACGCGGCCGCAGGCTGCGCCGGCACCGGAAACTTCTTCCGATACGGGCAATGGACAGAACTAGTGGGGCGGGCGGACCGGCGCCTCAGATAAAGACTTCCGGTGACACGCGGAATCGGCGGCTGAGACGGCGGATGTGCTCGGTGGTCAGCTGGCGCTTTTCGTGCAGCACTTCGGAGACGATGCTGGGCGTTCCGAAAACGTCGACCAGGTCTTTCTGTTTCAGATCGTTCGCCCGCATGAGTTCTTGCAAAACATCTACCGGACTGGCTGCCTTGAGCGCGTAGTGCTTCTCTTCGAAATCTTCAATCAACAGAGTCAGTAGCTCGGCCATGCGCCGCTCGGCAGCGCTCATGCGGCTGCCCTTGCGGTCGAGTTCTTCGAGACGGCGGATGCAGCGCTCGTTCTCCGCCTCACTGCGAATAACCGCAGGCAGAGTGCTGGAGAGCAGGGCGGCATATTCAGATCGGGTTGCGGTCGCGCTCATTGTTTCCAACCTCTCGGCCATATTCGGCGTGCGTCAAAACGTGGCGGATGTAGAGACGTCCAAAAGCATAGTTGATCTCGCTGATCAGTCGGTACTGGTTTCCCTTGATATTAAACACCGTCCATTTGCCGACGGCATCTGCGCTGGGAAAAGTCTGCCGAACGTCCACCAGATTTTTCCAAATCGCTTTCTTGGCGACGCGAAACCATGCGTCGAGTGGGCCTTCGAGGTCACCGTGCCGTTCGGCGGCTTCCTTGAGCTTCTTGCGGCTGATGACGTGCATGCCGCTCCTCTTAGCTTCGCATTATGCGAACATTGTACTTCGCAAAATGCGAATATGTCAAGAGGTCTTTGAATTAGGGGATAAGCCCCCTAGAACGAGTCAATCCCCGTTACGCTCGCCCCGATAATCAGCGTGTGAATGTCATGCGTGCCCTCGTAGGTTTTGACGCTTTCGAGGTTCATCAGATGCCGCATGATCGGGTAGTCGTCGGCGACGCCGTTCGCGCCCAGGATATCGCGCGAGAGGCGGGCGCATTCGAGCGCCATCCAAACGTTGTTCCGCTTGGCCATCGAGATGTGTTGATGCTCGACTTTACCGGCATCTTTCAGGCGGCCGACTTGCAACACGAGAAGTTGCGCTTTGGTGATCTCGCTGATCATCCAGGTGAGCTTTTCCTGCACGAGCTGGTGCGAGGCGATGGGCTGATCGCGGAACTGCTTGCGCAGCAGGGAATATTGCAACGCGCAGTCATAGCACGACATGGCCGCGCCGATTGCGCCCCATGAAATCCCATAACGCGCCTGGTTCAGGCACATCAGCGGAGACTTCAGGCCCCCACTCTTCGGAAGCAGATTCGATTCGGGAATGCGCACATCTTGCAGCGATAGCCCCGAGGTGACCGACGCCCGCAGGGACCACTTGCCGTGAATGTCGTCGGCCTTGAAGCCGGAGCGGTCGGTCTCGACCAGGAAGCCTCGAATCTTGTCGTCTTCATCTTCGACCTTGGCCCAGATCACGGCCACGTCGGCGATCGAGCCGGAAGTGATCCACATCTTCTCGCCGTTCAGGACGTATTCTTTTCCAACTTTCTTCGCGCGCGTTCGCATGCCGCTGGGGTTAGAGCCGAAGCCGGGCTCGGTTAAGCCGAAGCAACCGAGTTTTTCGCCTTTCTGCATGGCGGGCAGCCAGGTATTTTTCTGCTCGTCGCTGCCGAAAGCGTAGATGGGATACATCACCAGCGCCGACTGCACGCTCACGAATGAGCGTACGCCGGAGTCGCCGCGTTCCAGTTCCTGCGTGACCAAACCGTATTCGACGTTCGACATGCCGGCGCAGCCGTATCCCTGGAGCGAGGCGCCGAAGAATCCGAGATCGGCCATCGGCTTCACCAGTTCGCGCGGAAAGCGTCCGGCGCGGTTGCATTCTTCGATGATGGGGATAAGGTTATCTTCGATGAACTTGCGCGCAGTGTCGCGCACCAAGCGCTCGTCGTCGTTGAGGAGAGTGTCGAAAGCGATGAAGTCGACACCGCGGAATTTGATGGCTGGCATAGTCACGCGCTCCGGAAGTCTTCGGAAAGCAGTGGCAAACTATTCAAAGTAGCAGACCACCCGAGGAGGGAGCAAACCGTGCCACATTGACGATGGGGTTATTCTGAAAGCGTTCGCGAGGAGTGCGGACCGACTACATGTTCCCTGTCTTCTTCTCGATTCTAGTGCTGATTGCGCTCCTGAGCATTTGCAGCAATATCATCATGAGAATTCGGCTCACTACAAGAGAACCGTCAAGAGACAAGCTCGTATGGCGGAGGCGCGGCTCCGATGAGGTCGATAGTACATACGCGGGGCTCTTTCCGGGTAGCTACTTACCGCATCTAAACCGATTTGCGTTCTGGCTTGTTCTCATTTTGGCTCTTGCGGTCTTAGTCGCATACCTCCGGAAATCAAACTGACTCCGCAGCCCAATCACGGTCTGAATCTTGGCATCCAGCGCGGCACTCGCTCGCTATAGCGCTCGTACTCCTCGCCAAACTGTCTTCGCAGCGTCGGCTCCTCATAGAAGAGCACGAAAAGGTGGGCAATGAGCCAGAAGCAGACCAGGTAGATCGCGATGTGTAGTGAGTGGAACAGCCAGGCTTGCCCCGCGATGACGAGCGCGACTCCGAGGTACATCGGGTTGCGCACGAAGCGGTGGAGGCCTTTGACGACGAGGATTTTGGTGGGCGCGATCGGCGCGGGTGTTCCACCGCCAATCAGAGCGAAACCCCAGAACGCAGTGTAGAGATAGATCGCAATCCCAATGACGATGACGGCAATCGCCGCCCATTCTTCGGCGCCGGTTACCGGCGCCGCACCCCGCCTCAACCACCACGGCACATAGCCAGCCACGGTACCCGGCACGACAACGGTAAAGATGAGGGTATTCAGCAGCGGGCCTATCGATTTGTTCATGACACCCATTGTTTGCTCAAGACCCTGTGAGGTCAACCAAACGAGGCGTGGGTCGTCCCTCCGGGACTCTAGTCAATTTTCTGGACCAACCCGAACTCTTCCTCAAAGCAGTCAGCACCTTCGTGGCGCACTAAGCGAGTCTCAACGCGCGAAATCAGCACTCAATAGTGCGGTGTCAGGACGGCTTGTCGATGAGGCCGACAACGACGCCTATGATCGTCCACTGGACGAGCGAAGCCGCCGCTTGTTCCATCGCGAGTTTCGAGCCGATATTCAGCGTTACGTAGTTTTCTCCTACGCATGCACATGCTATCCTCAGCGCCATCGTGTAAAATCGTATTGGCGAGTACAACGCACGATCTGCCCGTGCCGGCGAGTCCGGCATATTATCTTGCTTACTCCCGCAAATACCAGGTAGAACCCCGGCCCGCGCCGGCGGCACATTCCTGTCAGGAGATTTTTAATGAAGATCGCAAAGACAGCCGACCGCAAGAAGGTCATGGACACTTCGAAATCCACCGCCTGCCCCAAGTGCGGCAAGGACACCCGCATCGTCAAGCGCATGAAAGATCGCGAACGCGGTGTTCCAGGCGGGATTTACATCTCGTGCTCGGCGTGCGAATTTTTTGAAAAGCTGTAGAGAACCGGGTTTCAGTTCCAGTAAAAAGGGCGCGGCTTCATCGCCGCGCCTTTGGTTTTACTGAGAACTGGGAACTGAGAACCGGGAAGTTCAGAACCGGGAACTGAGAACAGATTCACCGATCTGACTCAGGATCGCCTGCGTCTCGGCCGCCGGGTTGGCGGCTTCCGTGATCGGGCGTCCCACCACGATGTGGGTCGCGCCAGCGGCGATTGCTTCCGCGGGAGTAACGACTCTGATCTGGTCTCCGCGCCCGCTGCCTGCAGGACGCACCCCGGGTGTCACAATCGCGAAATCATGGCCCAGATCATCGCGCAGAGACGCCGCCTCGTGGGCTGAGGTCACCACTCCGCCGCACCCGTTAGAGAGGGCGAGAGCTGCCAGACGCAGCACCTGATCCACAACACTCCCTCGGATGCCGAGTTTGTTCAGCTCGTTGTCATCCAGGCTGGTCAGCACGGTGACCGCCAGCACCAGCGGAGGAGTCGCCTGCGACGCTGCCGCCTCTGACGCAGCCCGCAGCATCGGACCTCCGCCTGAGGCGTGCACCGTCAGCATGTTAACCCCGAGTTCGGCTGCTTCTTGAACGGCTCTGGCTACAGTATGCGGGATGTCGTGATACTTCAGGTCGAGAAAGACCCGGCGGCCAGAGTTCAACAGCTCACGGACGATCCCTGGGCCCTCAGCGGTATAGAGCTGCATCCCGACCTTGTAGGTGTGCGCGGAATCGCCTACGGCCGCCACGATCTTCCGGGCGGCCGCGGCTGAAGACACATCCAAGGCAACAATCAGACGATGGCGCGGGTCTGTCATCGTTGCCTAGTTTATAGGGTTTACTGCAGGTTGGCTACGGTCTGCAGCCGCGCCACGGTGGCGGGCCGGACCGGGTCCAGGCGGACCTTCTGCAAGCCCCTGCCCTCGAAGCCGAGGACGCGGGCGGTGTTGTACGAGACGTCAATAATGCGGCCCTCAACTACTGGACCCCTATCATTGATGCGGACCACGACCGCTCGCCCGTTGCGCAGGTTGGTAACCCGCACAAACGAACCCAAAGGCAGCGTGGGGTGGGCAGCTGTCAGAGCCTGCATGTCGAAGGGTTCTCCGCTGGCTGTTTCTTTCCCCTGGAAATACTCTCCGTACCAGGAGGCGGTCCCCACTTCGTATGGACTGTTCTTGGTTACTTTGGCGGATTGCCGGCTGACGGCTTTGACCACCGTCGGCTTTGTGACTGTGGCGGCTTCCGAGCTGTTTGGCCCGGATGCGGCTCCGGCTCCCAGACTGGCGACCGATAAAAGCACCGCCAGACCTTCGGCTAAACGTCGTCGCATTCAGTTACCTCGCATCTCTAAAGTCGTTCTATAGTTCGTGTACCCCTTTGAAATCGATCTTGAGATGCTAGCGGGCTGTGGAGGGCTGTGTCAACCTTAAAATTTCGTCAAATAATTAACTAAATGGTAATTAATCAATGACTTAACCTCATGAAAATCTGACTGTTGTCCCCTATCTGGTTGAAACTTAACATCAGCGTTCATTAACCATTGAGTACATAATGGTTTCCGACATATACGGAAATTCCTCAAGTTGCATTGTAATGAGACACTTAGCCACATCTCGTTTGTAAATGTATTAAAATGAGTTGCTTACATACATGGTTGAGTACTATTTTGTGAACAAGAAAGATGGATTAACTGTCGATTCCCGCCCCTGGCGCCTTAGCCAGAAGGGGAGTTCCCACGTTTTGTATTTCGGTTTAGAGTGAGTTTTATGGCCGTAACACCGCCGGTCGTGCTGACCATTGCCGGATTTGACCCCTCGTCAGGGGCCGGGATCACTGCTGATATCAAGACGATCGTCGCCCACGAGTGCTACGGGGTCTCCTGTATTACCGCTATTACTGTGCAATCAACCCAGGGGGTACAGCGAGTAGTTCCAGTCAAACCCGAGATCATCTCGGAAATCCTCCAGGAACTGACTTCGGACATCGAGATCGCCGGCGTTCACATTGGCATGCTGGGGACCGGCGAGGCTGTCCGTGCCGTCGCGGAATTCCTGGGTCGGGTGCCACTGCCGCATGTGGTGCTTGACCCCATCCTCAAGTCTAGCTCGGGTGCTGATTTGCTGAACCAAGCCGGATCGCAGATGCTGATCGAAAAGCTGATTCCGCTAGTCGAAGTGATTACACCGAATCTCGACGAGGCCAGCGCGCTAACCGGATTCCCGGTCGCGAACCTGGATCAGATGCGGAACGCCGCCGCCAAATTGCACTCGCTGGGCGCGACAAATGCCGTCATTACCGGGGGCTACCTGGAGAAAGCTACTGACCTGTTGAGTTTCACAACGAGCCGAGGAGTCGAGCAGGAAGTCTTCAAGGCGGAGAAACTCAGGTCGAATTCAACTCATGGCACCGGTTGTGCGTTCTCAACCGCGCTGGCGTGCCATCTGGCCCACGGTCGCGGACTGCCGGAAGCGGTTCTTCTCTCGAAAGCCTATGTCGGCGCTGCCATTGCCAACGCTCACCCACTGGGGCGCGGGATCGGGCCTGTAAATCATCTCTACCGCATGAATCGCCAGCGCCGTACCAGCGCCGCCGTTCCCGAGGTGGAAACGGCACACTCGCGAAACTAAAGTGGGGCTTACGAAGAGGTAACGCCTACTGCTTTTTTTTCAGCAGACATCCGGCCACGAACGCTGCGACTGCGCCCAACAGCCACTCGATCCGCCACAGTTGGACGGCTTGCCAATCCAGCAACGTCCGGGCGCTGAAGATCACGCCTACACCGGCGGCTCCAAGCATGCACAGGATGCCCACCAGAAATGCGACAAATGCGGCAGCCGAGAGTCCGAGGCTCTCACCCAAGCCGACGAACTGGGCCAGCGTGACTTTTTCCCGCAACCGGGAGGTCAAACTCAGGTGCAAATCCGCCCGTCCAGCGCCGCAGGTGTGACAAAAACGTGAGCCGACAATGAACTCGGTTCCGCAACGATCACAGGCCTCGACCATGTCCGTCCGTCCGACGTCATTCGCCGCCTGCATCGGCGGACGCCAGAACTCATGCTGGGCTTGTTGTGCTACTTCTGCCATAGGACCCTCTTTCCCCAATCCCCGTTTCGCAAGCCAATCACCAAAGCAAATCGTTGTAAACAGGCTAGTTGTCGGCAGGTCTACGGGAAAATACACCGCCCCGCCCGGAAAGAATTACGCGATCAACCGCGAAATTCCCATTGTGCGGGATACAGGCGGCGAACTCAGTATCCTACTTGATTCCCGGTAGCCTTTCAGGAATCGGGTAAACTAGGGTGCTGTGGTTCTACTTCGCTCGTGGCGTCGCCGGGCTCTGATTGCAGGATCCCTGCTGATTCTGGTCGGAGTATGCGCCGCCAGGGATCCTGCTGCCCAGACTTTCTTTCGGCCCGCCGACCCGCAAAACCAGGTTGCGTTCGAGCACCTCTATAACCTCGACTACGACGCGGCCGTCCAGGACTTTGAAAAAGTGCTGGCCCGCCATCCCAACGATCCCTACGCCATCAATCACCTGCTCTCGGCCGTGCTGGTTCGGGAATTGTATCGGACTGGCGCCATGAATACCGGTGAGTACGCCAACGACAGCTTCATCGGGAAGGTGCATCGTCCGCCCGACCCTGCGCAGAAAGAACGCATCAAACACCTGGCACAGCAAGCCGAAAAACTTGAAGACGCCGAACTCTCCCGCAACCCGAACAATGTGGATATGCTCTACGCCCGAGGCGTCACGCGCGCGCAGTTCGCGGCCTACACCGGCCTGATCGAGCGCGCCTGGTTTTCCTCTCTGCGCAATGCGGTGGGAGCGCGGCACGACCATGAGCGGGTGCTGGAGCTGTCTCCTCAGTATCAGGACGCCAAACTTGTGGTTGGGACGCACAACTACATCATGGGAAGTCTACCGCTGGCAGTGAAAGTGGCCGTGGCGCTGGTCGGTCTGAGTGGGGACAAGGAAAAGGGAATCAAGCAACTGTACGACGCCACGCGGGCCAATGGCGAAACCAGCGTGGATGCGGGCGTGCTCCTGATGCTCTTTCTGCGTCGCGAACATCGTTATGCGGAAGCACTGGAGGTGGCGCGGTCGCTCACGCCCCGTTTCCCGCGGAATTTTCTTCTTTCGCTGGAAGAAGGCAACCTGCTACGCGCACTCGGGAAGAACCGGGAGGCCGAGGATCAGTATCGCCGCGTCTGGCAAAACGGACGGGAAGGGAAGTACGGTAACCTGCACTACGAGATTGCGGCGCTCGGGCTGGGGGATCTGTTGCGCGGCGAGAAGAACTATCCGGCGGCGGCGACCGCTTATGAGCTAGTCGCGGACATCCAGGCGCCCGATCCGGAATTGCTGCAAAAGGCCAATCTGTATGCCGGCGAAATGTACGACCAGATGCAGAAGCGTGACCTGGCAATGAAGAAATACGAAGCCGTGGTGGCGACGAACTCCAGCAACGGAGAGGCCGAAAAAGCGCGCCAACGGATGAAGGAAGCTTATCGAGAGTAGCGCCAGCACCCCTTTGGCTACGCTCAGTACTCAATTTGACGGTTGTGTCGGGGGTTACTCGCCCACGACAGAGCGACGCGACTGCAACATTCTGCCCGCAATCGTCGTATCCTAAGTTCAGGAGGCCGCCTATGTATTGCAATGCTTGTGGCAAGGCGATCGCCGAAGACGCGCGCTTTTGCGCTTATTGCGGCACCGTGCTGGGACATCTGCCGACACCGAAGAAGCTGATCCGGCCTCGCGCCCATCGCACGATCGCGGGCGTGTGTGCGGCAATGGGCCACTACCTCGATTTGGATGTCACAGTAGTGCGGCTGGTATGGACGTTGGTAACGATCATGGCGGGTGTGCTTCCCGGCGTGGCGGTTTACGTTGCGGCCTGGATCGTCATCCCTGAAGAGCCCGCGACAATACCGGTCGCGGCTGGCCAACCCGTGACGAATTCGTAGTGGGCTTAATGCTTATTCGGAACGTGTACTTGCCGAGATAGGAATAGAGGGGTGTTCCGTCTTCTGCTCCCGTGTCCCAGCGCACCACAAGGAAGTAGCCGTGCGGTTCCACGGCACGACTTTGAATGATTGTGCCCCGTTCGCTAGCCTTGAGATTGAAACATCGGCCCCTGATCGGAGGGCATTTACTAAATACTACATTCTTCGAAGGCGGCGTGAGCGATTCGACCCGCAATCCAACCTTCGAGTTCGCCTCATCTCGACTGAAGGCCGGCCACACGCGCTCGGTCAGCCGGGGTCCAGGCAATGCGGCAACCACCGCCACAGAGAGCAGAAGCGCTCCCAAAGCCAGCTTCACTATTCTTGCCATACACACTCCAGATCTATTGTAAGAGCCCGGCACACCCTTGCTTTCGTCGGGATTACCGATAGAACGAATCTGCACGAAGACCTTGCTCATTCTTTTTGCCGATAACAGAGACCGACAGCCGAGATACCGGTTGCTTATCTCCGTTGTCTATTCTTGAGCTCTGCTAGAATCCACGCGATGACGAAAACTTTCCTCGTTCCCGAGAAGACCACAGTAACCTCCAAGGGGGACGGTCCCCTATTTGAGTTGAAGCCGGTGGAAGGCCGCGTTTTTCTTCTGACCCTCGTGATTACAAACATCATCGAGCAGGAGTCTTTAGACGTCAGTGTCCACGGATCGGGCGACGGCGCTGCTTGGGATCTGAAGCCGATCGTTGCGTTTCCGCAGAAGTTCTATCGAGAAGAGGTGCCCCTGCTGCTCGATCTGACGACGCGGCCCGAGGTGAAGTTTATCCGGGCGCACTGGGAAGTTGCCCGGTGGGGGCGGGGCTCGGAGACGCCGATGTTCGAGTTTCATGTAGCGCTACAAGAGGTTCCGCACGAAATCTTGAAGGAAGCCACTGGACGGGCGAGAGCGCAGTAGATCCAACCGCGGTCAAATTTCTCCGTTATATTTGAAGGTCATGGCAGATCGTTCTACGTTCGTAGTCCGTCCCGCGCGCGGCGTGCGCGGCGTGGTTCGCATCCCTGGGGACAAATCCATCTCCCACCGTTACGCCATGCTGGCGGCGATCGCGGAGGGCACTAGCCGCTTTCATAACTTTTCTGCAGCGCGCGACTGCTTCAATACGCTTGGCTGCCTGCGTACTCTCGGATGCGATTGGAAACGCGCAGACGATGCCGCGATCGAAGTCCAGGGTCGCGGCCCGCGCCTCTCGGCGCCTACTGAGCCGCTCGACTGCGGAAACTCCGGTTCGACCATGCGTATGCTCAGCGGCGTTCTTGCCGGCCAGCCATTTACGAGCGAGATGTTTGGAGATGAGTCACTTTCGCGCCGGCCGATGGCACGCATTATGGCGCCGCTTTCGCGGATGGGCGCCCAGGTCGAAGCCCGCGATGGCGGCCGTCCTCCTTTGAAAATTCGTGGCGGCCGGCTGAAAGCAATCCATTACAAGCCCGAGGTAGCCAGCGCTCAGGTAAAGTCGTGCGTCCTGTTTGCCGGACTGTTTGCCGAGGGTGAGACGATCGTCGAAGAACCCATTCGCACTCGCGATCACGGCGAACTCGCACTCCGCGCATTCGGCGCCGAAGTAGGGCGAAGCGGGAACATTGCGCGCATGCGAGGCGGACAGAAACTCAACGCCATCGCAGCCCACGTGCCCGGTGACCTATCGAGCGCGGCCTTTTTTCTTTGCGCAGCAGCGTTGTTCCCTGACTCTCAGCTCACGCTCCCGGGAATCCTGATGAATCCCACCCGCGCGCGGCTGCTCGATATCCTGATCCTGATGGGATTGAAAATTTCCGTCGCGCAATTGGAAGAACAGCATGGCGAACTCGTCGGCGCTATCGAAGCGCGAGGTGGAACGTGGAAGGGCGCAGTCATCTCGGGCGCGGACACGGCCGCTCTGATTGACGAGATCCCGGTGCTGGCTGCGACGGCGCCCTACACCGAAAATGGACTTGAAGTGCGCGACGCCAAAGAACTGCGTGTAAAGGAGTCCGACCGCATCGCAGCGGTTGCGACGAATCTGCGGAAGATGGGTGCCGAGATCGAAGAGCGGCCCAACGGATTCCGTATTCCCGGTCGTCAGCGGCTGCGAGGCGCAGAACTCGACTCGTTCGGCGATCACCGCATCGCGATGGCCTTTGCCGTTGCTGCGTTACGAGCGGAGGGCGAAACGAACATCCACGGCGCGGACGCGGCGGGAGTGTCGTATCCGGCTTTCTTTGAAGAACTGGATACAGTCGCTGGTCGTTAGTCGCTCGCTGGCGAGAGAATGCAAACGACCAGCAACTAACGACCATCGACTTTCTTGGAGAGATCAATTGCCCCCAGATAAACCACAATCTCCCGATGAACGCCTGCAGCAGGAATTCAACCGCTGGGCCGATGCAGGGGAAGGCGAGAAGATGGAGAGCCATCACCTCGACATCACCGAAAAGACGATGCGGCTGATGGACCTTCGTCCTGGCGAGCGCGTGCTCGATCTGGGCTGCGGTTCAGGCTGGGCCACGCGCCTGCTGGCGCGCGTGGTCAGCGAAGGGCCGCAGGGCTCTGGACAGGTGGTCGGAGTGGATATTTCCGACGAAATGGTTCGCCAGGCGCGGGCTGCGTCCAAAGATTTCGAAAACGTAATGTTTGTGGTCGGCTCCGCTGCGCAGATTCCCTGGGAAGAAAACTTTTTCGACAAGGTGCTGTCGGTCGAGTCGTTCTACTACTATCCCGATCAGGAGCGAGCGCTGGCCGAGTTGTTTCGCGTGATGGCTCCGCGCGGGCGGTTGTTCATCCTGATCAATCTTTATAAAGACAATCCATATTCCCTGCAGTGGGTGCCCAAGCTGAAAGTGCCGGTACACGTGCGGTCGGCGGCGGAGTATGTGGAGTTGCTGAAGAAACATGCGTTCCAGGATGTGGAGTATCGCCAGATTCCTGACGGCACTCCCACTCCGGAGAACTACAAAACAACTTCGTTTCACTCGCTCGACGATCTGAAGGCGTTCAAGCGGGTGGGGGCATTGCTCCTGATGGCCTCGAAGCCCGATCTGCGCAATCCAGCGCCGGGGTACACGATTTATTAGGTGCGAACGAAACTGCAGATCCCTCGCTGCGCTCGGGATGACAACTCAATAAAAGTGTTTCTAGATCTCCGCGTCGTCATCGTCATCATCGTCGTTATCATTGTGGCGACGTTCTTTTTCGAGATTCTTAGACGGGCTCAGAGGACGATTGTCGTTCGCGTGCAGGATCTCGATTCTGCCGTTCACATTGGAGAGCTTCACTCGGATTCCACCCCCGCCGAGTTCACCGCGCAGGCTGTGGCCGACGTATTGGTGGTGCGACACAGGCAGACCGAAATCATTGGAGATGCCTCCTGAAACGGTGCTGGCTTCGATTTCCGCGTTGGCGTCTGAAGGAAGGGTCAGCCGCAACGCGCCGTTCACGGCAGATAGCTCCAGCGGTGACGACGGCAACCGGGTCATGCTGGCGTCCAGTTCGCCATTGACAGTGTCGAGATCCGCGCGGCCTTCGAGATTGCGCGCCTGGAGACGGCCATTCACGCAGGAAGCTCGAACTTCTCCGGCGACGTTTTCGATATCGAGCGAGCCGTTGACCAGTTTGATTTCGTCGAGCCGGGCGCGGCGAGGCACGACCAGGGTGTATTCCACGCTGGCTGGATTGTCATGCCGCCGGTCGTTCCAGAAGGTGTTGTCGTGACCGGGGTATTCGGTGCGGATCGAGAGAGAGTCGGGACGTGAACTGATTTCGATTTTCGCCTCGTCGAGGCGCTCTTTGCTCCAGGCCCGCTTGACGGCGTCCAGTTTGACCTCGTTGCGGTCCCAGCTGCTGATATGCACCGGGCCGTTAATGTTTTCGAGATCGATACGGCCTTCGGGGGACAGGGGATAGACCTGGTGGAACTCCTCGGCCAGCTTGCCCGGTTGGTCCGACGCGTGTCCTACGGCCGCGAACAGAAGCAGGACCGATACGGCGCCTAACGCTGCGCCCAGCCAGGTTGCGAGTCTCGATTCCTGGTACATAGAGCCTCCGTGAGGGGTTAGACGAGACAATCGGGAATTGGTGAGTGGGGTAGCGGTGAGCGAAAGGCTTGCAGTCGAAATCCGGTCCGTCGGCTTTCATGTCTCATGCCAGTCGACGGAAATTGTCAGTGAACACAGGATTTGAGACTTGGCCAGAAAGTGATAGTGGAGTTCCGATCCCAACTCAATCAGTTGACAGTTTCGTGGTAACGGTGGGACCTTTTTCCGCACTATTTAACGTGGTCGTGGGGATCTGCTCGACAGGGAGGCGACTATGAGAAGGATGAGAAGGAACAGCTTTTTCGGTCTCATATTTATTCTCGGTGTTGTCCTAGTCCCCACAATTAGGATGGAAGCGCAGGCATGGGTTGCACGGCACGGTCTTACCCCGGCCCAGTACCAGGCAGCCTTTGACGATCTGGGCAGGCAGGGCTACCGGCTGAGAAGCGTGACTGGTTATGTCAGCGGCGGCGAACGCTATGCTGCCCTGTGGGTGAAGGGCTCGGGTCCGGAGTGGGCGGCTCGCCACGGGCTGTCAGGTGCCGACTACCAGAAGGCTTTCGATGATTTTGCAAAGCAGGGTTTTCGCCTGACCTGGGTCAGCGGATATGAAGTTGGCGGCACGGTGAAGTACGCGGCTGTTTGGGAGAAGAAGGGTGGGCCGGATTGGGTGGCCCGTCACGGTTTGAGCTCCGCTGATTATCAAAAAGCATTCGATGACCTGACCAAGCAAGGATTCCGCCTAATCCATGTCAGCGGTTACGCCGCCGGCGGATCGCCGCACTTTGCGGCCATCTTTGAGAAGTCCAGCGGCACGCAATGGGTAGCGCGGCACAATCTGAACGCGTCCGACTATCAACAGGCTTTTAATGATCTGACCAGACAAGGCTACCGCCTCAAAGATGTGAGCGGATACAACATCGCCGGCCAGGATATGTACGCTGCGATTTGGGAGAAGGCTGGTGGACTGGCATGGTGGGCGCGGCACGGCATTCCTGATGCGTGGTACCAGAATGTTTTTGACAACTTCTACTACCAGGGCTATCGGCCGGTACTGATCACCGCCTTTACTTCCGGCGGCGCAGGCAAACTGAATGCGATTTGGGAGAATTCGAATTTCTCAGGGGCCGATCTGGACCTCATCAGGTCCAAAATGAATGCCTACCTGAGTGCGAACGGCGTTTCGGGGGCCGCCCTTGCTATCACGAAAGACGGACGCCTCGTGTACGCGGCCGCGTTCGGCTATGCCAACAAAGAGACGGGTGAAGAGGCTGGGCCGACGAGTCTGTTCCGCATTGCCAGCGTATCCAAGCCGATCACCTCAGTGGCAGTGATGAAGCTGATCGAGGCCAACCAGCTGCACCTCTCGGATAAGGTATTCGGGCCCGGCAGCATTCTCGGTTCGCAGTTTCCGACGCCCGCAGGTAACCCCAGGATCGAACAGATCACGGTGAAGTACTTGTTGGAACACGTCTCTGGCCTGAGCAATACCGGCGGCGATCCCATGTTCATGAACGCGGGAATGAACCAGGCGCAGCTGATTTCATGGATGCTCAACGATCCTGCCCACAAGATGACGCGGGACGCGAACACACAGTACGAGTACCTGAATTTCGGCTTTTGCCTGCTCGGACGGGTCATCGAAAAAATCACCGGACAGCCCTACGAACAGTACGTAAGACAAAACGTGCTCGGGCCCAGTGGGGTGACGGACATGGTGATCGGCGCAAATAGCGAGGCGCAGCGCAGGCCAAGAGAGGTGAAGTATTACCCACCGGCAGATGCCTACTCGCTCAACGTAACTCGCTTTGACTCCCACGGCGGCTGGCTGGCTTCGCCGATTGACCTGGAGCGGTTTCTGTTGCGCGTGGACGGACTGCCCACCAAGCCGGACATCATCCTCTCGGCAACCCACACCACCATGGTCGCTCCCGCCCATGTCAAGGACAGCGGCGGCATCGACCGGAATTACGCTTTTGGATGGGTTGCTAACCCACAATCGCACAACGGCGCGATGGCGGGGACTATCGCTAACCTGGCGGTCTTGAACAACGGCTACACATACGCCGTGGTCGCCAATACCAGGCCCGGAAGTGATAATTTTGGTTCAAGCATGGCGACCACGGTGCAGAGCATAGTCAGCAACGTTTCAGCCTGGCCAGGATACGATTTGTTCTGATCCGGGGGGAGGGCGTATCCTTCGGAGAGAAGAGGCTTCATGAGCTGGCTCCAGAACAAGTTTGAGAAGAATTTCCTGATCACCTCGGTGGACTACGTCTTCAACTGGGCGCGCAAGTCGGCCCTCTGGCCGATGACGTTTGGGTTGGCCTGCTGTGCGATCGAGATGATCGCATCTTCGACGGCGCGCTTTGATATCGCGCGCTTTGGATCGGAAGTCTTCCGCCCCAGCCCGCGGCAGTCGGACCTGATGATCGTCGCCGGTACGGTCACGCTGAAGATGGCGCCCGTGGTGAAGCGCATCTATGACCAGATGCCGGACCCGAAATGGGTGATCTCGATGGGCGCGTGCTCGTCCGTCGGTGGGCCCTTCAATACCTATGCCGTGCTGCAGGGCGTGGATCGTATCGTGCCGGTAGATGTATATGTGGTCGGCTGCCCGCCGCGTCCGGAGAATCTGTTTTACGCGTTGCTCCGGCTGCAGGACAAGATCGACACCATGACGCTCGCCAAAAAGCCCACCGAAGTTCGGCTGAATGAGAGCATGATGGAAAATTTCAAGCGCCGGGTGATGGTGGCGCAGACAATGCAGCCGAAATAGCAGTCAGCCGACAGCTTTCAGCCCCTCAGCTAAAACCAATCTCCTATGCCGTTGTGATCTCTTATACTATTTGTCATCCTGAGCGCAGCAAAGAACCTGCTTTTCGCTGAGCCGCCTGAACGGCCATGCCACTCGTCAAGATTGCTTCTCAACCCGATCTTCCCGCCACCAACGAAGTCAAAGAATTTCCTTGCGGCGACCAAATGGTCTGCGTCGCTAACGTAAACGGCGAAATCAGCGCCATGGACAACGTCTGTCTTCATATGGGAGGACCGCTCGGCGAGGGTGTGATCGAAGGCGGTAAGGTAATCTGCCCATGGCACGGCTGGGCGTACGATCCGAAGACGGGCCAAGCCGGTCCACCCGGAGCGAGGGTGGCGGTGTATCCGGTGAAGATTGAGAACGGGGACGTGCTGATCGAGGTGTAGGCCTCGGCCTTAGCCGAGCAACCTCAGAAACCTTCCAGCCTCAAGCCGGAATCCAGGAAACACGCTGCCCAGATCTGTATTCCCGAGATACGCTGATACTACTTCTCCAAGCACCAGACGGAAGTCCGTCGTCACCGCCAGGTCGCGGCCCTCATAAAGCTGCGACTGGTCCAGTCCCGGCCAGCGGCCATAAACCTTGCCGCCCTTTACCGGACCACCCAGCACGAACATGACGTTGGCGTGGCCGTGGTCGGTGCCACGGTTGCCGTTTTCGCGGGCGGTGCGGCCAAATTCGGACATGGTCACGATCACGGTGTCTTCGGCCAGGTCGCCGAGATCGGTCCAGAGCGCGGCGATCGATTGCGAGAACTCGCCGAGGATGTTCGCGATTTGTCCTTGTGTGCTGCCTTCGTTGACGTGATGGTCCCATCCGCCGATGTCGGCGAATGCGACTTGCACGCCGAGGTTCGCTTTGATGAGTTGCGCGAGTTGCTTCAGGCTTTCACCGAAACGTCCGCGGGGATAGTTCACGCCTGCGCCGGGCGCGTACTTTGCCGGATCGGCAGCTTTCAACATCTTCACTGCGTCGAAGGTTTCCTGTCCGGTGCCGTGCAGAACGGTGTCGACCGAATTCGCATACATCGCTTCGAATGTGTTGGCCATGGGCGCTGCCTTCGGGTTACGCCCGCCGACGGAGAAGTCATTCAGATTGTTGACCGCCACTGCCGTTTCCTTGCCAGCGAGAATGCGGGGGAGAGAAGGGCCGAGCGCGATCGCTCGAAACGCAGATTTGTCCGAGGGCAATTCGTGGAGTGCGCGGTTGAGCCAGCCATCTTCGGTTACTTTCACGCCGGGCGTGCCTGATTCCATGTAGTCCTGCGCATCGAAATGCGAGCGCGTTGGATCCGGGGAACCGGCGGCGTGCACGATGGCGAGATGTTTCTGTTGCCAGAGCGGCTGAAATGATGACATCGAAGGATGCAGGCCAAAGAATCCGTCGAGATCGAGCACAGATTTCTTCGGAATATTGATTGTTGGTCGCGCAGCGTAGTAGTCAGCTTCGCCATGCGGTACGACGATGTTCAGCCCGTCGGCAGCACCACGCTGGAAGAGGACGACCAGGCACTTCGGCCGCGAGCCCGGATCAGCGGCACCGTACGCGGCCCGCGTAAGAAAACTCGGCAGCGCTGCTGTACCAACCGCGGCCAGGGCGCTGTTGCGGAGGAAAACTCTGCGGGTAATTGGCATAAAACCAGCTTTCAGCTCTCAGCTTTCAGCCATCAGCTCATACAGTTTTTACTGAGGGCTGATAGCTGACGGCTGACAGCTATCTCCTCTGAAACTCCGGCGACCCCAAAATCAATCCCGCAATCGCCGCCATGTTGGGTGGACGCGAGGCGTCGTCCAGCCGCCGCTGGCTGATCTGGGGGTCATCGAGTTGCTTACTGATCGTCTCATGGGTCTGCTTTGAGACGTCGCCGGCGAGCAACACACTCTCGAGCGCCACCAGCGCTTGTTGCGCGTCGCCTGCACCGGACGCGAGCTGTGCCGTGTCCACTGAAACTCCACGCACTTTGCCGGCGGCCAGCCCGAGCGCGAAGTTCATGCGTCCGAGCAACGCAGACGAGTTCACCCATGCCTCCGCCTTCATCGAATAACCGGTCGGAGGCTGCATGCCGTACAGCATCATGCCCATGTTGTTGAGCGTGCCGAGTAAGGCGCGAGTGTCGTCGACCTGGGCGCCACTGGCGCGGACTGCCGACACGACGAACTCAAGCGGCGTTTTTACCTTCGCGCGGTAAGCCTCTGGAGCCCAGAACTCGGGCGACCTGAACATGGTCCGCAAAACTTCGCGAATATCGCCATGTTTCTTGAGGAAGGTCTGCGTCATGCGATCCACGAGCGCTGGTGATGGATCGTCCGACACGAAGCGCATGGCCAGCTTCTGCGAGATGAAGCGCGCTGTCTTCGGATGGCGCGCCAGCAGTTGCAGAACTTCCAGGCCTTCCTTCTCGCCATTTTCTTTGATTTTGTGCCCGAGCACGGTCTTATCGCCCGGCTCGTGCATGCGTGGTTCGAAACGAAAGCCCGCTCCGTTCTTCGGCTGCTCGATGGTCCAGCCGGTTAAGACTTTGGCAACTTCGGTGACGTCTTTCTGAGTGTATCCGCCGTTTACACTGAGAGTGTGAAGCTCCATCAATTCGCGGCCGTAATTTTCGTTCAGGCCGCTGGCGAGCTTTGCTTTGCCCTTGGCCGAGCGAGTCTGGGTGCGCCGATCGCGGCCTTTCTTGTGGTTGCGGGGCGCGATTCCCGATCCGACTTCCGAGTTCGGCCCCACGCTCAGCCAGTTGTCGAGATAGAAAAGCATCGCAGGGCTTTGCGCCGTCGCCACCAGCAGGTCTTCAAATTTTCCCAACGCATGCGGACGGATCACATCGCGCTCGTAGCTGGTCAGCAATACGCGATCATTGCCCTTGTTGATGAAAATGTTGAAGTGGTTGAACCAGAAGTCAGTCATCACTTCATCAAGCTGGCGTTCGCTGTAGATAGAACGCAACAACTTGGCCTGTGTTAGTTCGCCGATCACGACTCGTTCCGGGTTCCGGAGCGACATCAGCGTTTCTTTCTGCTGCGCGCTCATGCCTTCCATCAAGGCATCTGCTTTCTGACCTTTCATTTCCACCGCCAGCGCGAGCTGGTCTTCAGCAGGCATCTTCAAGATCTCTATCAGGCGCCGCTCGGGAGGAAGATCGATAAGTTCCTGAATCTTGCGATTGGCGAATCGGCGCTCATCCTGGCGATGTTCGCGCAGCGGATCGTCGGCCATTCCTTTCTCTTCATCCGCGGATGCTATGGCTGGATCGGCGACCGGGTTCTTGCTCGCTTCTTCCTTGCGATCTTTCTTGTTTTCGTAGCGCTGAAGCTGCGCCTCGTACACCGCCCGCTTCGTGGGATCGCTGGGCAGTTCGGCTTTGCCATTTGCGACCTGCCGGATCAACTGATTGGGAGGGAAGTTCTCGACAAGCTCGCGCGTGTCCATGCGCAGCGTGCGGAAGGGAGCGAGCCGCGCTTGGAGTGCCGAGTCGTCAATTCTTTCGGGATGAAGCTGCCACTCGATCCACTTATCGACACCCATCTGCGCGACACGCTGTACGTCGCCAGGACGGGGCCCGAAGGTAAGCCGGTTCAGCGCGTGGACAGCACGTTTCTGTTCGTCCATTGCTCCGGCAAATTTGTCTTTCTTCTTCGCGCGAGCGAGTTGCGTTCCGAGGCCTGCAATGAGTATCAGACCGACTGCAATGGCGAGATTGCGGCCGCGAAAAGGCATTCCCGTCCTCATTAGAAATGAACCCGATGTACGGGAAAAGTTGCTGGCTGAGTTCGGCTGGAACGAGTGCCGCCTACCGTTTCAGTTGCGCAACGTAGGCGTTTCCGCTTTGTCCTTTGCGCGTAGTGCTCTCTATAAATTTGAGGAATTCGCGCAGGTGCTCTTTCTCCATTAACTCCGCCTCTGAGAATTTTACGCGGACTCCGAACGAGGGCGCGCTGCGCGTGACGACGCCCGTCAGGATGACGCCTTTTACCCAGATCTTGCCGTTGGCCACCCACAAACCGATGCCGACGCTTCTGCCGGGAGGGATAGGAGTTGCCGTCTCGACGAAGCATCCACCACGCCCTACGTTGGAGAGATTACCCCAGACCGGCCCGTCGACTCCTTCGATGTGAAGCTCGACCGCGACGAAGCACTTGATGCGGGCAAAACGACGGCGATCCTGAGTGGCTTGCGGCGCAAACAAATCGGGCTCAAACGGAGGCGTCTCTGCAATCGGCTGCGGATGAGGAAGTGGCGCAGGTTTTACGGCAACCTGAGCCGGGGCTCCGCTGGCGGTTGCCACGGCCGCGCGCGCATTGACGGCAGATTCCTTAATCTCACGCATGGCCTTGAGCAGCGCCTGCTCCCGCTTCTCCGGGGACACTTCGCGGTAGGTTTGCAGCAGTTTTCCCAGGTGGCTCACCAGGTCCGGATCGGTCAGCAGACGGGTCCAATCCGATCCTTTGACGGGCGAGTCTTTCGTCGAATCCTTCATGCGGACGGCTTACCCCACTCAATTTCGAGCGCACCGGGAGGCAGCGCTGGCTCCTCTAAGATGTGACGGAGGGTGGATGTTACGCAAGTGACCAAGGTCACCCAGGGAGAATGGTTGGCACATGCACAAAGTGATCGATTGCCGCGGGGTCGTACTTGGGCGTCGTTCAAGTGACGTATGAGAACTGACAGCTGAGAGCTGTGCCTAGTGCGGTTTCTTCTTTTTCCCGAACAGTCCAGTAATCGCGCCCAACGGATTGTTTTGATCCGTCGGCTGACTCCCTTGCAGGAGGCCCTTGAGTTGGCCGCCCACCATGCCCTTCACGTCCGGCATGAAGCTTGGGTTGGAGGTGGTGCCCTGAATGAGAAAGGGAATGCTGCCGGTTCCTTTGCCACCCAGCCCGGCGAGTTGAGTGAGACCAGTCACAGTACCGCCACTCAGGTTGGCCGCCATATTTAAATTGAGCGCGCCGCCTGGACTGACCGTGCCTGCGCCTGCCACCGTACCGAGAGCGGGGATCACGAGGCTGATCTTGTCTAGACGCGTGCCTTCGGGGGCTACTCGCACGTCCGAACTCAAGTTTTGGATGCTGGTGTCGTTGCCGGTTGCAGTCTTGCCCGAAAGCGCAGAGATAGCAGACATTTTCGAGCTCAGATTAAAGCCGGCGAGCTGCGAGTTGCTCAACTTCACGGAACCGGTGGTAACCAGTTTGTCGACCGGTCCCACCGAATCAAGGTCGAGGGAGAGCGTTCCGCCTTTGAGTTGCGAACCAGGTGGAAGGACAACTCCGACCGCGGGGAGAACAGCTTGCAGTTCATCCACCGGCATACCCTCACCGACGAGTTTGGTACGGATGGACGTTGTGTCTCCACGCGAATCGTATGTTCCGGTCAGTTTGGCGAGTGCCTTTCCCATCGCGACGTCGCCTTGCAGCAACCGTCCCGACTGTGTCAGGAGATTGTGCTCGAGCGCGTATTGCATCTGGATCGGGCGGCCGGAGGGAGCGCCTTTGGGGGTCAACTTCAGGGAGGTGGCTTTCACCGTTCCGTTGGTCTTGGCGGCGCGGCCGTCGGAAGCGACCGAACCCTCGAAGTCGGCCAAGCCGCTAATGCCCGCATTGGGATCGACCAGCGCCGACTGGGAGAGATCGAGCTTGTTGATGTTCAACTTCGCCTGCAGGGGCGAGAGCGAGACGTCGTTCGAATTGATTGGGCCGAGCGTTCCGTCGAGCTTCAGACTGCCGCCGCCCGGCAGACCCGCCGAAGCCGTTACTGGAAATGCGCTGGCCATGCTGACATGCCGCAGCAAAATATCAACCTTGTCGTACACAATCGGCTTGCGCTTGGCGGGAATCGCGCCGAAGGAAATCTTTCCGCCTGTCAGTTCCAGCTTGCCTACGGTCAGGTTTCCCGCGCCCGACGATTTTTCCGGCGGCTTGTTCTTCTCCGCGGAGTTGCCGAGCGAAGAGAAGTTCCACACGCCAGCCTGATTGCGAAGTAGCGCGATTTCCGGCTCGTCAATGACGATCTCGGTGACGTTGAGTTGCTTGCTGAAAATCAACGGCATCAGTTCGACGCCGACTTTGAGGGACTTCGCCTTGATGAAGGGGGCATTGCTGAACTTGGGATCGTCCGCGATAGAAAGCTGATCCGCGCCCACTCCTCCGGAAAGAATGCTGAGGCTGAGATTGCCTACTTTCACTTGCCGTCCGAGGGCTTCGCTCAGTTTGGACTCGATCTGCGGTCGGAAACTGTTCACATTCACAATAAATGGGAGCGCGATCGCGACCACGAGGAGTATGACAACTACAATGCCGAGCACTTTCAGAGCGGTTCTCATGGCGATTCCTCCTCCGGGCGGGATAAGACGGGGCGCGATGTAGGACGACGAAAGCTTCGCCAGTTTATCAGAATATCCGGCGTTGTAAGATAGGCCCGAGGCCAACCTTGACTGCGCAGGCAGCAGCTTCCGATTTGTATCCTCCGGTGCAGCAGGAAGTAGCGCGGCTGGCTGCGTTGCCAGAGGTGCGCTCCGCGTTCGCATGGTTCCGCGCGCACGAATCGCGAATCGCCGAATATCAAATGGAGGTGGCGCGAATCGCAGCGCCGCCCTTCGGTGAGACGGCTCGGGGCACCTGGCTCGCCGACCGCTTCCGTGAGACTGGCCTCAGCGACGTGCAGATGGATAAGGTCGGCAATGTCTTTGGAGTGCATCCCGGCTACGGAAGTCGTTACGTCGCGCTCAGTGCTCATATTGACACTGTGTTTCCAGCGGCGACGCCCCTGAACATCCGGCAGCAGGGAACGCGGTTGTACGGGCCGGGAGTTTCCGACAACGGCGCGGGAATCGCAGCCATGCTGGCTATCGCCAGCGCGTTGCAGGCGGCACGCATTCTGCATGCCTTGCCTTTCGTGTTCATTGGGAATGTAGGGGAAGAAGGCGAAGGCGATCTGCGTGGCATGCGGCACGTGTTCGCAACGCCGCGCTGGAAGAACTCCATCGCATACAGCATCGTGGTGGACGGTGCCGGCTCAGACACGGTGGTCGCGGAAGCGCTCGGCAGCCGACGCTTCGAAGTGATCGTCCGTGGCCCCGGCGGACACTCCTGGAGCGATTTCGGCGCGCCGAACCCGATCATCGTGCTTTCTCGGGCTGTCGCTGTGTTAAGTCAGACACCCGTGCCGGGCTCGCCCAAGACGACGTTCAATGTTGGAGTGATCCGCGGGGGGACTTCGGTGAATTCGATTCCAGAGTCGGCCAGCATGCGAGTGGATTTGCGTTCCACGTCCGCAGCCGAAATTGAACGGCTCGAAGGGGCCCTGCGCAATGCGTTGGAACGGGCCGTCAAGTCGGAAAATGAGGCTGCCGCCTTGCATACGACGCGGAAGCCGCAGGCGGTCCAGAGTGAAGTGGTTGAGATCGGGAATCGCCCAGCCGGCGAACTCGCAGCGGACGCGCGTGTCCTGAAGGTGATCCGCACGGTGGATGCGCTTCTGGGCAATGCCGCGCAGGTGCAGCGGGCGTCCACGGACGCGAACATTCCGCTCTCACTTGGCCGCGAAGCCATCGCCATCGGAGGTGGCGGGTCGGGCGGGGGCGCGCACACGTTGCAAGAATGGTTCGACTGCAACGGAAGGGACCTCGGACTGAAGCGTATTCTGCTTACAATGCTGGCACTGGCCGGAATTGGAGAATAATGCGAACCGCACTGATCCTGTGCCTAGCCCTGGCGGCGAGCGTGGCGGCGCAAAACGCGCCGGAGAAGCCCAAGGCCGACGTCATCTTCACCCATGGCAACGTGTACACCGGAATCGTGGACACCGCTTCCATGGTCGCGGGACAACGCGCTGAGGCAATCGCGATCCGCGGTGATCGCATTCTCGCGGTCGGAACGCGCGATGAAGTCCTGAAGGCCAAAGGCCCGGACACCAAGATCGTCGACCTGGGTGGGCATTTCGTGATGCCCGGCTTCAATGATGCTCACACGCATCTGGCCCATGCGGGGCAGGAGAAACTCAGCGTCAATCTGGTGGGTGTGAAAACGCTGGATGAATTCCGCGAACGCATCCGAGCCAAAGTGGAGAAAACTGGCCCCGGAGAGTGGATCGTGGGCGCAGGCTGGGACGAGACGCTCTGGCCAGTAAAGGTGCCTCCGACCCGCTGGGACTTGGATGAGATTAGTTCCGGCCACCCCGTATATATGGACCGCGTAGATGGGCACATCGGCGTGGCGAATACGCGCGCCCTCCAATTGGCCAGCATCACAGTGGCCAGCCGCGAACCTGCGGGCGGGAAGATTGATCGGGACGAAGCTGGAACTCCAAACGGGATTCTGCGAGAGACGGCACGCGATGCTGTCAGAGCCGTGATCCCGAAGCCCACGCACGAACAGCGGCGGCAGGCCATTGAACTGGCGCTCGCCGACCTGGCCAGCCACGGGATCACTTCCGCACAGGACAACTCCGGTTGGGAAGATTTCCAGATCTACGAGGAACTGGAAAAAGAGGGAAAGCTGACGACACGGATTTCGGAGTGGCTGCCGTTTGATGATTCCATCGAGAGTCTAAATCGCAAACGCAGTTCGCATCCCTCTGCGGACAACATGCTGCATACCGGGATGCTGAAGGGCTTCATGGACGGCTCGCTGGGGTCGAAGACTGCAGCTTTGCTTGAGCCGTACAGCGACGATCCGAAGAACTCCGGCTTGCCGCAATACGAACCCGACAAACTGAATCCGATGACGAAGGAGCGAGTGTTAGCCGGATATCAGATAGGTTTTCATGCGATCGGAGACAAGGGCGCGCAAATGGCTCTGGACGCTTTCGCCGAAGCGGAGAAGGCGGCAAAAGAAAACAAGGTCAAGGCTGCCGATGGCGGGAGCGACTATCGGTTCCGCATCGAGCACGCTCAGGTAACCACGTTGCAGCAGATTCTGCGCTTCAAGGAGTTGAAGGTCGTCGCGTCAATGCAGCCGAGCCACTTGCTGACGGACATGAACTGGGCGGAGTCGCGTCTCGGCCCGAAGCGGGCCGCTCATTCCTATGCCTGGGCAGAGTTCCTGAAGCATGGAGTAGTGCTCGCTTTCGGGACAGACTATCCCGTCGAACCGGTTACACCGTTTCGAGGACTTTATGCCGCGGTGACCCGGCAGAGCGAGAACGGGAAGAAGAGCTACTATTCGGAACAAAAACTCAGCATAGAACAGGCGATTGCTGCTTACACAACAGGCTCAGCCTTTGCCGAGTTCACAGAGAAACAGAAAGGGAAGCTGGAGCCAGGCATGCTGGCCGACCTGATAGTTCTTGACCGGGATATCACCTCGGTTCTCCCGGCGAAGGTCCTCGAAACACAGGTTCTTCGGACCGTGGTCGGCGGCCGGACGGTGTACGAAGCGAAGTAAACCAAAGTTAGAAGTCAGAAGTTAGATTGCAGAAGTGAACCCACACCTGCCCCGCGCGGGTTTCAACTTCTGCAATCTAATTTCTGACTTCTCCATTCCCATGACTTGGAAGGAGCGGGAACGAGCGTTCTATGTCGGTGCCCCGCTGGCGATCGTCCCTGCCTTGGGCTTCCTTCCGGCCGTTATGTTCCTGATAGTGGTCCCTAAAGTCGCCCACGCGCAAGCGATTGCTCTCGTTCTTTTGCCGATCTTAGGGCTGGCCGGCAGCTTCGGGCTATGGAAGCTGGCGATCAGCGCGGTGCAGCGCCCCTTTGGCATCTTGAACACTCTGAGTTTCGGGGCGCTGTTGGTTGTGTTGATCATCGCGAGCTACACGGGGCTGTTCCTGGCGCTCATCACGGCCAGGTTTTAGGGGCAGGGAGGCGGCTGCTTAAACAGCAGTGCTGAAACCTCAGGGACTGAAACCCTCGATCAAAAGAAGGGGCTGACCGCAGTGCTGAAGCGCTGCGCCACCAAAGTCAGACTTCTTTCCGCAAACTGCGAAGCGGCTGTGGACCACCTGCCATGACAATCCAGCTCGGCGACTTTTGATGTATTAACGCGAATGGGGTTTTATGCGTCTAATAGGGGAGTACTCTTCCCCAGAGCACAGTCTGCGCGAAGGTATAATTCACTAAGGCACGTATTTTCAGGAGGAAAGAAATGGATTCGCGCGAAAGCGCCTTTTGGGTACGCTTCAAAGCCAAGCGCTGGGCGTACACCTTCACAATTTTGGCAACGCTGACCGTCGGCATCCTGGTTGGAACGATTGTTTCGTCTGGAGTGAAAGGAAAAGAACAGAAGTCGTCCGACGCGACCCCGCTGACCATCCCCGACGCGAAACAGCTCTCCAATGCGTTTACCCAGATCTCGAAGCAATTGGAGCCGAGCGTAGTCAACATCAATACCGAGTCAACGATTAAGAGCCCGCGCCGACGCGGACGCCCGCCTCAAGGAGACCAGGGTGGCGGCGACGATGACAACGGCTTCCAGGACTTTTTTGACAAATTCTTTGGTGGCCAGGGCGGAGATGGCGGCAACATTCGCCAACGTTCCTTGGGATCAGGCGTGATTGTCGACCCCAAGGGATACATCGTCACTAACCGGCACGTGGTCGAAAAAGCGGATCGCATCCGGGTGAAGTTGCAGGACGAGCCGCCCGCCACTCCTGGCCATGATGCCAAGCTGATCGGCATGGATCAGGAAACCGACCTGGCAGTGATCAAGATCGATGTGGATCGTCCGTTGCCGGCTGCCAAACTCGGCAACTCTGACGGCATGGAGGTCGGGGATTGGGTGTTGGCGATCGGAAGCCCCTTTGGTTTACAGGAGACCGTAACCGCCGGGATCGTTTCAGCCAAGGGCCGCAACATCGTTCCCAACCGTCAGTTCCAGTCGTTCATTCAGACCGATGCGGCTATCAATCCAGGTAATTCCGGCGGACCGCTCGTGAATATGGGCGGCGAAGTGATCGGCATTAACACCGCAATCCTCACCGAGACCAGTTCCTACGCCGGCGTGGGCTTTGCCATGCCTTCGAACACGGTGGCGCAGGTCTATAACCAACTGATCGGACCCGACCACCGTGTTTCGCGCGGCTCGATCGGCATCGAGTTTGCCGCTCAACCGAACCCGGCTATCGCCCGCGTGTATGGCGCGGGGGTGACCGTGTCCAATGTGGTTGCCGGCAGCCCCGCCGAAAGCGCCGGGCTCAAGATCGGCGACACCATTACTTCCGTGGACGGCAAAGAAGTCAAGTCCGGAGACGAACTGGTGGCCGACATCGCTGCCCGCAAACCCGGATCGAAGGCCAAACTGGCGTTTGTTCGCAACGGTAAGAAGCAGGACACGACCGTTACGATCGCGGACCGGTCGAAGCTCTTTGCTTCTCGTCTGGGCGATGAAGAGGAAGGCCAGGGTGCAGAAGAGCCCAAGCCGAGCAAGACCGGGATTACGGTTCGCGGCATCACACCGGACCTGGCGGACCGCCTGAACATTCCGGCCGGCAAAGGCGTGGTCGTGCAGGATGTGAAGCAGGGATCGTTCGCCGAAGATGTAGGTTTGAACCGCGGCGATGTGATCCTCGAGGTCAACAAACAGCCCGTGAACAGTCCTGACGACTTCACGAAGATTGAGTCGTCGCTGAAAAGTGGGCAGGATGTGGTGTTCCTGGTGCGTCCGCGCGGTTCACGGGCGCAGGATGGAACGATCTTCCTGGCAGGCACACTTCCGTAACGGCAATACAAACCGGCGAGACTGGCGCTTCGGCCCCAATTCGGGGAATATGATGGCAGCCGGTCTCGCCGGTGCTTTTTTGGCTGAAACTTGCGATGCGCGATCTGTCTCCAATTCGTTACGGGCTGGTGGCGGTCTTGTGCGGCTTGCTTGGCTATGCGATGCCGACGGTGGCATCCACAACTCCGTCGATGAATTCGGCGAAGGGTGCCGGCACCTCCAGTTCGAAGGCATCGACCCGCAAGGGCAAACACTCGCGGTCAAAGACCAAAGGCAAGAGTTTGAAAAAGCGTGGCCAGAAGGCGATCGACTCCGAGCGCACCCAGCAGATTCAGCAGGCTCTCATCCGCGAGCACTACCTCTCGGGGACGCCCTCAGGAAAATGGGACGACGCGACGCAAGCAGCCCTTCGCCGCTACCAGGCGGATCAGGGATGGCAATCCAAGACCGTTCCCGATTCACGCGCGCTGATTAAGCTTGGTCTCGGGCCAAGCCACGATCACTTGCTCAATCCGGAAAGCGCGATGACCACGGCACCGGTCGCGGTCGACTCCAAGGCTCGGAACAAGGCGCCTGCTTCGGATCCTCCGAAAGCACCTGCGGCGAGCACTCCCGTGCAGGCCGGCGTACCGCAACAATAGTGGACCTCATCCCCTTAAGGGGGCCTTTCAAACACAACTGTCGGTCTCGCTAAGCGATGCCATGATACGAACCTCTGCACGTACTGGGCTTTGCTGCGGACTAGTCCAGCACCGGCCGCGGACAGTACGGAATTGGTCGTCCATGCACAACCGCTGCGGGATTGCTTTCAACCAGAGCCTCGGCATATTCAAATCCTGCAATCTGGGCCGCTACGTCGCGTGCTTTGGAGAGGATCGGCAGGCGGCGCTTGGTGTCATGCGCGTCCGTGGAGAGAAAGTGTACTGCCGAGCGGTCAAGCAACCAGCGGGCGATGATTTCCGGCCGCTCGCCCCAGAATCCCGTCAGCGCCGAGGCCGTCACCTGCACCAGGCAGCCCTGTTCCGCCCACTCAAGAATGCGCTGCGGTGTTTGCTGGAGGATTGGGTTGCGCTCCGGATGCGTAAGAATCGGCGTTAGCCCGCGATCGCCGAGGCGGGTGAAGCAGTCCGCGATTTGAATGGGGATACCGAAGTTGCTGAGTTCGACCAGTAAATAGTTGGTATCGCCAATGGTGTAGGTGTGGGGCTGCTCGAGCACGCGCTCCAGGTTGTCGTACGAAAGATGAAAATCACATCCCAGGCTGAGTTGCGGCGAGGCTCCTACTCTAGCCTGCAGCTGCATGAGAATCACTTTCAAATAGCCGCGATCATAGGCATAGCGATCGTTCGCGTGGGGCGTGGCCACCATGTGCGTGATCCCGTCGGCGGCTGCCATGCGGCACATTTCGACCGCGATGTCCCAGGATTTGGGACCGTCGTCTACCTCCGGCAGGATGTGACAGTGGATATCGAACACGTCGTTGTTTCGATTGTAGAACAGCCCCCGACGCCGCGAGGGGTTGATGCCGGGACACGGGTAACGACAAGCTGGCGCATAACCCTTCACGAGTTCATCGCAATCTTTACTCTTCCGACACCTCCCGAGAATCCCTACTTGGCAGGCTCCCGACCTTCTGTGAAAGTAACATTAAGAACTTTTAATCCATGTGCGCACCAACGCAGGCAGTTCGAGCGGTTGCCGAGCTGAGCGTCTATCGACGCTCGCAAGCGGTCGTTTCACGTCAGATATCAGGCGAGACTCTGGTCGTCCCAATTCGTGGGAAGGTGGGCGATCTGGCCTCGATCTACAGCTTCAACGAAACGGGTTCTGTCTTGTGGTCGGCGCTGGAGCATCCCAAGTCACTGGAAGATCTAACCTCCCTCCTCTGCCAGTCATTCGAAGTCGGGTGGGATGACGCTCGACGGGATGCAGATGCGTTTGTGCGAGAAATGCAGGCAACGGGATTGCTATCGGCCGTTTAGAGCTGAAGTCCGTTGCCATGCAGAGTCTTGAGGGGGAGTAATGCGGACATCTGTGTGCCCTGGTACAGGGCAGCGATGAATACACAATCTTACGGAGCGTTCAGCCAGGCGCTCCACCAACGGTACTTCGGGGAGCGCTCGCCCCTCGAAGTGTCGATTGAAGTGACGCGCCGTTGTCCGCTTGAATGCAAACATTGCTACAACAACTTACCCATGGGGGACCTCGCGGCTCGTAACCGCGAGCTAAGCAAGGAAGAGCACTGCCAGTTACTCGATCAACTGGTCGAGATCGGCGCCTTCTGGCTGCTTTACTCGGGCGGCGAAATCTTCGCGCGCAAGGATTTCCTCGAAATCTACACCTACGCCAAGCAAAAAGGATTCCTGATCACGCTTTTCACCAACGGGATCCTGATCAACGAACGTATTGCCGACTACCTGCTGGAGTTCCCGCCCTTCGCGATTGAGATCACGCTCTACGGACGCACCAAGAAAACCTACGAGGCCCTTACCGGGATTCCTGGATCCTATGAGCGGTGTCTGCGCGGGATTGAGTTGCTGCGGGATCGGGGCTTGCCGCTCAAGCTCAAGACGGTTCCCACCACCATCAACAAGCACGAAGTATTCGCCATGAAACGCTTTGCCGAAGAGGATCTGGGACTCGAGTTCAAGTTCGACGCCCAGATCAATCCGCGCATCGACTGCTCACAGAGCCCGCTGGCAGTGCGGCTCATGCCCGAGGATGTGGTGGCGCTGGATATGCATTCGCCTAAAGCGGCGGATGAATACCGTCAACTGGCTGAACGCGACCTGGCCAACCCGCCGGCTCTCGCGCAGCTGGACACAGTCTACTTCTGCGGTGGAGGGATGAAGTCCTTTGCAGTTGATCCCTATGGACGCATGAGCATCTGCGTAATTTCACAGCAGGAGACTTACGACATTCGGCAGGGCAGTGTGCGAGAAGGCTGGGAGAAATTTTTGCTGGCAGTGCGTACGCGGAAGCGTACCCGGCCGACGAAATGCGTGCAGTGCCGGATACAGTCGCTGTGCGGCATGTGCCCGGCAAATGGCGAGCTGGAGAACGGGGACAAGGAGAGCCCGGTCGCATTTCTGTGCGAAGCGGCGCATCTGCGAGCACTAAGCCTGGGTCTGGAGATTCCCGCGCATGGCGATTGCGAATTCTGTAGTGGCGCCGGGCGGGACCGGGTCCGCGAGGCGGCGGCGCGCATCCGATCCGCGGAAACTAACGTTGAGGACTGGACGGAACCGGTATCGCTTTTCCCGGTACTCAATCAAACTGGCCTCCGAACGGCCTGCGGCGGTTGCGGGACAGGACACTGAGGGCATGAGAAACCAATGAGTGAACCGAACAGAGAGCCCGAATCGAAGAGGCCCTACGAGCCGCCCAAGGTGATGGCGATCAATCTCCGTCCTGAAGAGGCCGTTCTGGGCAACTGCAAGATCGGCAGTTCGGCGGGGCCGGTGGCGGCCAGTTGCTCTACTCTGCATTGCGCCACGATTGGATCTTGATCATGAGTTCCGCCATCATTTCGGGAAGATTCGCCGACGCGTCCGCCCCATGCTTCGTGGGCGGGTATCACAGTCGTTTCGCGGTCGCCGGCGTCACCGTTGAAGTTCGGGGAGACGCTCCGCAATCGGTGGATCTGGGACCGCAATTGTTACCTTTTGCGACGGGCTGCGAAACGCACGACATTGAAGTGCAGGTCGAGTGGAATTCCACCCTCGAGCCCGCCCGGGGACGCGAACTCTTTCACTCCGGTTGCTTGTGGAGCGTGCATAAGTTTGGGGACGGTTTTCTGTTCGACTTCACGACCGAACGGCTCGGCAGCCGTCCATACAAACGTTTGATAGTCGATCAAGATTTCCGGCACGCCCGGGTGATCCTCAACCGGGAGTGCCTGACCACCGACGATGCGAGCCGGGCGTTGGAATATCCGCTGGATGAGCTTTTGATTACCCACTACCTGAGTCTGGGGCGCGGCGTGGAACTACACGCATGCGGCCTGGTTCATGGCGACGGCGAGTCCTTTCTTTTTGTCGGGCATTCGGGCGCCGGCAAGAGCACGACGACTCGTCTCTGGAAACGGCATGTGCCGGTCGAGGTGCTAAGTGACGACCGCATCATTGTGCGGCGGGCGTTTGCGAAGGGCGTCGGACAGGAGTGTCCGACCCACACGTTCTTTATGCACGGGACACCCTGGCACGGTGAGGCGGATTTCGCGTCTCCCGATCGGGCACCTGTTCGGCGCATTTTTCTGCTGGAGCATGGTACCGGAAACCGAATCGAGCGGTTTTCGCGGAGCGCGGCTGTAGGCGAGTTGCTGGCTCGCAGCTTCACTCCGTTCTATCAACCCCGGTTCGTGGATCCGGTACTGGCGCTGCTCGAAGAGATGGTGGAGTCGCTGCCATGCTATCGCTTCCAATTCGTTCCTGACCAAAGTGCGGTGGAGAGAATCCTTGAGTTCGACGACTGACCATCGGAGCGATTCGGCAGCGTTCGAGCAATTGAGCCGGGGGCTGCTGGCGAGCGGCCATCAGATCCGTTTTCAAGCGCGTGGCCGCAGCATGCTGCCCGTCATCAGAGACGGCGAGACGCTGCGCGTTGAAGGGGTTGCGGCCAAGCGGCTCCGAGTGGGCGATATTGTGGTAACGAAAACTGCGCACGGGCTGCGCGCTCATCGCCTGATCTTTAAGGACCTCGCGCGTGATTGCTTTTTGACTCGCGGCGATGCCGGCCAGGAGAGCGATCCACCGATTCAAGCCCAGCAGATTCTCGGGCGCGTCGTACTCAGCGCAAGGGCTCATCTGAGGGCGCGGGTTCATTCCGTTACCCGGCGGATGCACCGGCAGAGTATGCGGTGGCGGAGATTCCTGGCTGCCCTGGGAGTCTTGCTCGTTCTGGCGGCTGGCAGCACACTTTTGAGAGCTCAGGTCGTCATCAACGATCCCACGACGTCGGGATTCATCCGGCCGACTGCCGCAGGGAATTCCAATCTTACTGTCGCACACACTATCGCGGTCAATCCCAACTTGCTGGTGGTGGTTGGAGTGTCGCTGAATACCGTCAACACCGCCGCCACCGTGACTGGTGTCACTTACGCTGCCGTGCCCATGGTGAGGCTCGGGTTTCACAACGATGCTGGCAACACGCGCCGGGTGGAGATCTGGTATCTGACGGCGCCCGCGACGGGAGCCCAGAACGCCGTGGTGACGGTCAACCTGCCTTCTGCCAGCCGAGTTGGCGTCGTGGCAGGAGTGATGAGCTTCCGCGGCGTCGATCAGACTGTGCCCCTGAGCGCGATGGTTTCCAATGACGGCGCGGGTGGAAATTTCTCCCAACTCGACATACCAAGTGGCACCAATCAGATCGTCTTTGACACACTTTCAGTGGACCACGGCATCGTGATCGCCCGAGGTCCTTCGCAGACCCAGCAATGGGTTGTAAACACAGGCGGAACGGCGGGCGATGGTCGCGGATTTGGCAGCACCAACGTCGGGGCGGCCAGCGTGCCCATGTCGGAAACTTTCAGCGCCGCAACGAACTGGTCAGTGGCTGGAGCGTCGGTCATGCCGCTGCAGGCCGACGTGGGTGTCACCGTGAATCCGGGAGGCGCGGTTCCGCTCGGCAACAATCTCACCTACACGATTACTGTCACGAACAACGGACCGACCACCGCGACCGGAGTCACTCTGACGGACACGCTCGCGGCTGGACTCGGATTTGTTTCCGCAACGCCGAGCCAGGGCAGTTGTTCGGGTACCGGCCCGATCAATTGCCCACTCGGAAGCCTGGCCGGAGGCGCGAGCGCGACCGTCACCGTAGTCGCGAGCGCTGCGGCCTCGGGCTCCTATGCCAATACCGCGACCGTCGCTGCGGCTGAGCCTGACCTCAACACAGGGAATAATTCCTACACAGCAGTGGGTGTAGTGCAGAGCAATACCTGTGCCAACCCAGCTGTGCTGGGCAACGGCGGAACGTTGACCGGCGTAGTGAACACGTACTACCCGGCGACAGCGAGCGTAACGGCCGGGACTGCCAACACGACAATTCCCGTCGGGACGGCGCGCGGCGCGGCAGCAGTGATTGCATCCGGAGATCTGCTGCTGGTGATCCAGATGCAGGATGCCAGCATCAACAGCAGCAATAATTCCAACTACGGCAACGGCTCGACTGGCGCCGGATTTACTACCATCAACAACTCGGGCAACTACGAGTTCGCTAAAGCCACCGGACCGATGAGCGGCGGCGCGATTCCCATCGCGGGCGCCGGTCTCAACAGCGGTCTCATCTACAGCTACACGATCGCTGCGGCAACCGGCACGAAGGGTAAGAGCACGTATCAAGTGATTCGCGTTCCGCAGTATGCCACCGCCACGCTGAGCAGCACTTTGACCGCATCTGCATGGGATGGTTCCAGCGGTGGTGTGCTTGCTCTCGACATTGCCGGCGCTCTGACCCTGAATGGTGCGGCCGTTAGCGTGGACGGCCTGGGCTTCCGGGGCGCTGCAGGCCTGCAATTGACCGGCGGCGCAGGCGCGAACACCGATTACGTACAAACATCGCCGGCGGCTTATGCAGGGGTGGCGGTTGCGGGTGTGGACGGCGGGAAAGGCGAAGGTGTGGCCGGCACGCCGCTCTGGTTGGAGGTCGGGAACACTTTCTCCAGCACTGGTATCGACGGTTATCCCAACGGAGGGATGGCACGCGGCGCGCCAGCAGACGCAGGAGGCGGTGGCACTGACGGCAATCCTGCCGCGAACGATCAGAATGCGGGCGGCGGTGGTGGCAGTAATGGCGGGACCGGGGGATCGGGCGGTGATAGCTGGAACAGTACACTGGGTACCGGAGGCCTGGGTGGACTTCCATTTCCTTCAACCCTTGGACGCATCGCTCTCGGCGGCGGTGGCGGCGGTGGAAGCCGCAACAACACCCCAGGCGACAACCAGGCCAGCAGTGGGGCTGCTGGGGGCGGCATCATCTTCATTCGTGCTGGAAGTTTGACCGGAACCGCGACATTAACTGCCAATGGCGCGACCGCCTACGCTGGAACGCAAAACGACGCAGGCGGCGGCGGTGGCGCGGGCGGAACCGTGGTCGTGTTGTCGGCGGGTGGCGGCGAAGGCGGGCTTACTGTACAGGCACGCGGCGGCACCGGTGGAAACGCCTGGACCGGGCAGGCATTCGCTCTCAACCAGCGCCATGGCCCTGGAGGCGGGGGCGGAGGCGGCGTTGTTTTCCTGACGGGTGCAGCGTCGATTGATGTGAGCGGGGGCGCCAACGGCGTCACGCTGAACCCGGGCGTAGCTTATGGCGCGACCTCCGGCACGGCGGGAGTCTCGGTCACCAACGCACAAATCTCGCAAGGCTCCGGTACACAATCGGGCGCTGGTTGTGTCGCGGACATGACCATCACCAAGAGCCACGCCGGCAGTTTCGTTCGTGGCACCGCCATCACGTACCAGATTCTTGTCAGCAACATCGGTACATTCGGCGCGAGCAGCGGCCTGGTGACAATGAACGACACCCTGCCCCTGGGCGTTGTGCCGACCAGTGCCAGTGGTACGGGATGGGCCTGCACCGTGGCTCAGCAGACCGTGAGTTGCGTACGCGCGGACGCTCTCGCGGCGGGATCTGCATATCCCGTGATTACCATTAATGCGACCGTCAGCCAAACGGCTCCGGGCACCGTGGCCAATACGGCCACCGTCTCCGGCGGAGGCGAGGTGAACTTCGCCAACGACAGTTTCACCGACGTAGCTATCGTGAGTTCGAGTTCCGATCTCGCAATGGCGAATGCGGGCGCGCCGAACCCGGTAGCGGCCGGAGCCAACATCACTTATACCCAGACAGTTACCAACAACGGACCAAGCGACGCTACCAGTGTTACGTTCACTGAAACTATTCCCGCGAACACCACCCTCCAGTTGGCAACTCCGCCGGCAGGGTGGGTGTGTAGTATTCCCGGGGGCACCGGCACCCTGGTGTGCTCGATCGCGGACCTGCCGCCGGGCACCGCGATTTTCACAGTTGTCGTGAAGGTAAATACCGGAACTGCGAATGGGACTGTCATCAGCGACACCGCCAGCGTCAGTTCGGCGATTGCCGATCCGAATGCTGCCAACAACAGCGCAACGGTGAATACGATCGTGGGTGCAACGGCGCAAGCTGACCTCTCCGTGAGCAATATCGCTTCGCCCGATCCGGTCACGGCGGGCAGCAATATCACGTACGCGCAAGTGGTCACGAACACAGGATCGGCCGCAGCAACCACCGCTACCTATTCCGACGCGGTACCGGCGAATACGACGTTCCAGGCTTTCGTATCTCCTGCGGGCTGGACGTGCTTGACCCCGGCTGTCGGAGCTACCGGGACTGTTACTTGCACCAACCCGAGTGTGGCCGCCGGCAGCACGGGCAACTTCCAGCTACAGGTCAAGGTCAACGCCGCTGTGGCCGGCGGTACGGTGATCACTGACCTCGTCACTGTGGGAGCAGCCAACGACGCTAATGCGGGTAACAACAGTGCCACGGCCCTCGATGTGGTCGCGACTGCTGTCCAGGCTGATTTGGCATTAAGCACCTCTACTTCGCCCACCGGACAGGTGCTCGCGGGCAACGACCTGACTTACACGCAAACCATCGCGAATAACGGGCCGGCCACGGCAACCACACTGACCTTTACCGAGGCTGTGCCGGCTAACACGACGTTTCAGTCGGTGATTGCTCCCGCAGGCTGGACCTGTGTGACGCCGGCGGTAGGAGGCACGGGCACCGTTACGTGCACGAACCCGAGCCTGACAGCGGGTTCGATAGCGAACATCAACGTAACCGTAAATGTGAACGCGGCTGCTGCGAACGGCACGACCATCACCGCAACCTCGTCGATCTCTTCCGCGACCGGCGATCCCAGTGCTGCCAACAACTCGACCACGGTTAACACGTTAGTGAATGCGGCGGTCAACCTGACCGTAGCCAACTCGGGAGCGCCATCACCGGTGCTCGCGGGTAGCAACATCACTTACACACAGACTGTGACCAATAGCGGTCCCAGCAATGCAGCAACGGTGAGCTTTACCCAAGCCGTGCCCGCCAACACTACGTTCGTGTCGGTAACCAAGCCGGCCGCGTGGGCATGTGTTACGCCGGCCGTCGGTGGGACGGGAAACATCACTTGCACGATTGCGACGCTGCCTCCTGCCACAACTGCGAATTTCCAGGTAGTGGTCAAAGTGACCGCGGGAACGGCTGCGGGCACGATCATCTCGGACACGGCCACAGTCACGACCACCACGCGCGACACGGTTCAAGGCGACAATTCGGTTACGGTCAATATCGCGGTCGCCGGAGCCCTACAGTCAGACATGAGCGTCACCAACGTGGGCACACCGGATCCTGTCACTGCGGGCAACAACATCACTTACACGCAGATCGCGACCAACGGTGGGCCTTCCAATGCGGCGACGGTCACATTCTCGGGAGCTACGCCCGCCAACACCACTTTTGTGTCTCTGCCGGCTCCGGTCGGTTGGGCGTGCGTAACGCCTGCGGTCGGCGGAACCGGCGCCATTACGTGCACCATCGCGACCTTAAACAGCGGCGTCAGCGCGACTTTCGTCGTCACGGTCAAAGTGAACAGCAATACGCCGGTGGGCACTCTTATCAACGACACGGCCACCGTCGGCTCAGCCACGGCGGATCCCAACCCGGGGAACAACAGTGCGGGCTCGAGCATTGCGGTCGGGACTAGTGCAGATCTCTCAATTACGAATGCCGATAGCCCCGATCCGGTGATTGCGGGAAACAACATCACCTACACGCAGGCTCTGACGAACCCTGGCCCGAGCAACGCGGGTAATGTAACGTTTACTGAAGCGATCCCGGCCAACACTAACTTCCGAGCGTTTCTCCCACCGTTTGGCTGGGCATGCAACAGTCTGGTCGTTGGAGGCACAGGGACGCTCACTTGCACAATCGCCAGTCTGGCGCCGGGAGTCACGAACTTTCAACCGATCGTGCAAGTCAATCCGGGCACGCCTTCCGGAACCACGATCACCGACACGGTCACCGTCAGTTCTGCGACTGACACGAACAATACGAACAACACGGCGATCACCACCACCACGGTAGCCACCGCCGCACAAGCTGATCTGGTGATGACGAACACACCCTCGGCAGCGTCGGTCTCCGCCGGTTCGAACGTTACCTACACCCAGACTGTGACCAACAACGGTCCGGCAACCGCGACCACCCTGAACTTCACCGAAACTATTCCGCCAAATACCAATTTCCAGTCGTTGACGCCGGGATCGTGGACCTGCCCCGTCTTGGCAGTGGGCTTTACGGGGTCGTTCACCTGTACGCTCGCAACTCTGAATGCCGCCTCCAGCGCGCCGATTTCGTTGGTGGTGCAAGTAAACGCCGGCACGCCCTCAGGCACTGTGATCGGAGACACAGCGTCCGTGAGCGCAGTGACCAACGATCCGAACTTGGCCAATAACAGCGCAACGGCAACGGTCACGGTCGGCACGGGTACCAATGCCGACGTGGCCATCACCAAAACCGCGGCGCCCAGTCCGGTCGCGCAAGGCAATCTGCTCACTTACACACTCATCGTGACCAACAACGGGCCAGCAAACGCCACTAACGTGACGGTGGTGGATGTGTTACCTGCTGTTCTCAAATTTGTTTCTGTGGTCACCAACGCGGGAACGTGCTCGCAGGCCGCGAACACAGTCACGTGTCAGTTGGGGACGATTGCCAACGCAGCGACCGCTACCATGAACATCGTGGTGACCCCGCAAAGCTCCACCATCGTCACGAACTCGGCCATGGTCACGGCCGACCAGACCGATCCGACCCCAGCAAACAACATCGCCAGCGTGACCACGCTGGTCACGGCTCCGACACGGATTCATCTCCAAGCGCTGACCGCCGAAGCGAGCTCGCAGGGTGTCGTACTCCGTTGGAAGACGGGTGGAGAACTGAATAATCTTGGCTTCAATGTTTATCGCGAGCAGAACGGAGAACATATTCGTCTCAATCCCACCTTGGTAGCGGGATCGGCCTTGATGATGCGTGGATATCTTGAAAAGCACGCCGGCCGGAGCTATGCATGGATTGATTCAGCACCGACGTCGGCCAGCACGTATTGGCTTGAGGATATCGATCTGAATGGTGAGCGCACGCTGCACGGCCCGGTCTCAGCGAGCCTGACGGCGTCGTCGGCCAAGGCGGTTTCATCCGCGACCATGAGCGAGTTTGCCTCCGCTGCGGCCCGTGTTCCCGTTGCGAGTCACGTCGTGCAAAACGTCCAGCACGCGGGTGCGATAGCCCCAGGGCAGATCGAGCAGCAATTCGATCTTGCCGCTCATCCCGCGGTCAAGATCATGGCGGATCACGAAGGCTGGTACCGCATTGCCCAGCCGGACCTGGTGGCTGCCGGCCTCGATCGCAACGTGGACCCGCGCAATCTGCGACTCTTCGTCGAAGCGATTGAGCAACCGATTCTGGTCACCGGCGCCCAGGCGGGCCGGGGCGGCTTCGGTTCGAGCGCGGCAATCGAATTCTATGGCACTGGTATGGATACGCCTTTCACTGGCACGCGCGTGTACTGGCTGATTGCCGGCGACCAGCCAGGTTTGCGAATCAATACCTTCAACGAACTACCGGGAGGAACGAATTATCCACAGCAGTTCACGCAAACGGTGGAACTGCGTCAGCGCACGACCTATTTCGCCGCGCTCATCAATCCGAACGACGACAATTTCTTTGGCGCCTTGGTCTCGACCAGCCCGATTGATCAGGTTCTTGATACGCCGCACGTTTCAGCGACCGGAAGCCTGGCTCCTCGTATGGAAGTTGTATTGCAGGGGGTCGGCGACGGCGTACCGCACGACGTGACTGTAGCTTTGAACGGCCTCAGCCTTGGCCACATCGCTTTCGCCGGCCAGACCAAGGGAAAGATGCGCGTCGATCTGCCCCCGGGATTGTTGCGAGAGACGAACACGGTAACGCTCACGGCCCAGGACGGTGATAGCGACATCAGTCTTGTAGATCACATCACGATTACGTATCCACAAAACTTTGCAGCAGACGGAGATCAACTTAAGTTGTCAGTGCGCGCCGGGGTTCCGGTGCAGATTGCGGAGTTCCAAGAGACCTCGATCCGGGTCTTCGATATTACAGCCGCCGCACAACCCATTGAACTGGCGACTCGCGTAGTTTCGGGCGGCGACGGCTCTTATGCGGTACAGGCACAGGTACCATGGTCGCCGGCGGGGCGTCACACCCTGCTTGCGCTGGGTGCGAGCCAGATCACCAGCGCTGCGCAGTTGGTGCCCAACCAGCCGTCGCAGTGGCACAACCCGCAGGCGGGAAGCCAGATGGTGGTCATCACGCATCCGGCGTTCGCCGATGCAGTCGCTCCACTCGTCGATCTCCGCCGCCAGCAAGGCCGGACTGTCTCGGTGGTCTTGACGGACGATATTTACGACGAGTTCAGCTTCGGCGAACACAGTCCGCAGGCGCTCCGCGACTTCTTGCAGACAGCCACCAAGAACTGGACGACCAAGCCCAGCTATCTCTTGCTGACCGGCGACGCCTCAGTCGATCCACGGAACTTCCTCGGGTTTGGAGACTTTGATTTTGTTCCCACCCGGATCATTCCGACCTCGCAATTGATGACAGCCTCCGACGACTGGTTCTCCGATTTCAACAATACCGGCTTCCCGGCGCTCGCTACTGGCCGGTTGCCGGTTCGAACCGCCGATGACGCGCGCACTGTGATCGCCAAAATCGTCAACTACGAAACCGGCAACGATTCCGGCGCCTGGACGAGCCAGGCGCTCCTGGTGGCCGACCGCAACGACACCGCTGATTTCACTGAGGACACACAGAAGATCGCGGCCCTGTTGCCGCCGTCGATCCAGGGCACTCAGATTCTGGTCACGAACCTGGATCCCGCTACGGCACGCGCTGAAGTGCAGAATGCTTTGAACGCCGGCCAGTTGCTGGTCAACTATCTCGGGCACGGCTCGGTCGAAGTGTGGTCGGGCGACACCTTGCTGGACGACGCGTCCGCGGCCGCGCTTACCAACGCTCCGCGACTGCCGATCTACCTGACCTTCGATTGTCTGAATGGCTTCTTCCACGATGTCTATACGCAAAGCTTGTCTGAGGCCCTGCTTCTCAACGGCCAGGGTGGAGCGGTTGCCATCGTCTCGTCCTCGGCGCTGACGGATGCGCAACCCCAGGCGCGTCTGGATCGCAGCCTTGTGCAGGCTATCTTCCAGAATGGTGGCACCACGCTCGGCAATGCCCTGGTGCAGGCGAAGGCCTCCATCAAGGCGAAAGATGTGCGCCGCACTTATTTGTTATTTGGAGACCCTCTGCTGCGGCTGAAGGCGCCGGCTGCCGGAAACTGAGAGCGATTTCTCAGGAGAGAAAGGCCGGGCTATTTTTCCATCGCTGAGGCCCAGTTGAGAAGGACGGAGAGCGGTGCAGCCGCCGATTCGTCCACTTGCGTGGCAATCAAAAATCTTTGTCCGTCGGCACTCACGTCGTAGGAAAAGAGATCCTGCGCGGAAATTGGTTGCCGGCGGTGGGTTTGAAACAGGGCCGCCGGAGAGCCAGACGCAAAGCTTGGGCCCGTTAAGACGGGCACGGCCATCATTTTTGAGTCCCGCGCGAGACACTTCGCCCATGCCGCCGGCTCCGAGCGGCGATTGAATTTCGTAGGGACCGAGTTTCGTGCCGGAGGCAAGACTCATTTTTTCAGCTCCGCGTCCCAATTCGTCACCAGGGTCAGCGGGGAGGGGGTCTCGATGACCCAGTTCAACAACAGGAAGCGGCCGTCGCGGGTTACGTCGTAGCCCGTTCCAGAAGTAGATTGCGTCACGCTGGTCTGGAATAAGGTTTTCGGGATGCTGACCTGCACCGACTCCGCATCCGTCCGGACATCCGCCACGGTGAGCTTCAACCCGGGGTCGAGATAGTACAACCGTTTGCCATCCTTACTCCACAACGGCTGTATTCCCCCAGCAAGTGACACCTGATACTTGGTGCCAGCGTTGGGGAAGCGCGTAAGGTAGATCTCCGGCCGTCCCGATTCGCTCGACTGATAGGCTAGCCACTCATTGCTGACCGGCATCAGGCTAGCGTTGCTGGAATAGTCGATCCGCTCCACAAGCACCACCGGCTTCCCTCCGCCTGCCAGGGGAAAGGCCTTTAGCGCGGAATACTGGGGTGTGTCATTCAGCAATTCCTGGTACAAAAGCCAGTTGCCATTGGCGGAAACGTCTGCCGGGAGGGAATCGGCCTGCGTGGCGAACAGAAGCTGCTGCGGGCGCGACCCATCGACTGACCTTTGGTAAACCTGCAGATGACCCTGGTTCGAAGAGTAGGCATAGTAGATGACGCGACCGTCCAGTGACCATACAGGTGTGTCAGCAAGCCTGCCGCCGGAGGAAATACGCGCACGCGTCCCGTGCGCGAAATCCCACATCCAGATACTAACCTCTCCCGCTTTTTCGAACACCTGAGCGGCGAACTTGGTGCCATCGAGGGAAAGACGGGTGGCGCCGTAAACTCCAAATTCGGAAACTTGCGCTAGCTGCTTGCCGGCGGTATCCACCCAGACGTGGCGCGCACCTCCCGAGCTTGTGCCCTGTAGGTAGACAAGGATGCCATTCTGCGAGACTGAAAACACGGAACCGCCCACGTTATCGTCAACTTGCAGCTTGTCGGCGATCTGCACCGGGTCGCCGGAGAGTTCGCCACTGACGGGATCGAGTTTCTGGGCCACAAGAGCTCCGCTCCGCCCCACCAACAACCACCCCGACGCATATTCGGGGTTGTAGTAACGGCCCTTCAGCAACAGCTTGTTGGTTGCGCCGTCAAGGGAGGCAAAGCGAATCTCGTTACGGTCGTCGCCGGCGCCAATGGGCGAGTGCAAGTACACGAAATGCTTGCCATCGGGCAGAAAGAAGGGCCACCGGTCCGAATCGAACAGGACGTTGGGAGGCGTCGGCGTAACCGCCACCGGCGTGCCTCCCGCCGCCGAGACACGCACGATCGGGCCTTGCCCGTACGGCTCGAGAAGAATTACATTGCCGCTTCCCCACGTTCCTCCTCGATCTTCAATGACGTTGTAAATGGCTACGACGGAGCCGCCATTGGCATCCATTCGCCACAGCTTGCCGCTCGCAAAGAATCCGAGGGCACGTCCATCCGGCGACCAGAAAGGGAAATAGCCACCCTCGGTTCCTGGCAATTCAGTAGCCTCTAAACTGGCCAGGGCGCGTATCCAGAGTGACGTTCTGCCCTCGCGGCTGGCGACGAACGCTATGCGCGTACCATCTGGGGAGATTGCCGGCGGTCCGTTGCGGTACAACGGCGCGAAGTGGGCGCCCTCGGGGGGCAACAGGGTCGCTCGCGTTATCTGCCGCACCGGCTGCGCGCGCCACCACCCGGCAGCGAGAGCGACGACCGCAATTGCCAGCACAGCAGCAGTGGCAGCGAGTAACCCCAGCGTTCTGCGGTTGCTCCTGCTGACCGCGGTCACTCCTACCTGTGATCCGGCTTTCGCGATCCACACCAACTGTAGCTTCACGTCATGCGCCGTTTGAAAGCGGTCTTCGGGATTTTTTTCCAGGCAGGCCTGCACGGCGTAGTCCAGGCCGGGCGGTGTCGTGGGTTGCACGGCGCTGATCGGTTCGGGGTCTTTCTCCAGGATGGCAGTCAGCACACTAAGTTGTGACTTGCCGTCGAACGCCCTCCGTCCCGTGACCATCTCGTACAGCACGCAGCCCAGACTGAAGACGTCGCTGCGGGCATCCGCTTCCTGCCCGCGCAGAACCTCCGGCGCCATGTATTGAAAGGTGCCCACCACTGTTCCCTTCTGCGTCAGCACTTCTGCCGGCGTGCTCAACACAGAGAGATTCATGGTCGGAGTGGATGGCGTGAGCGTTCCTGTCGGGGCACCCGTTCCCAGAACTGCAGCTGCAGGTTTGGCCAGTCCGAAATCCAGCAGCTTTGCCCCGGACGGAGTGAGCATGATGTTTCCAGGCTTCAAATCACGGTGTACGATTCCGGCGCGATGTGCTTTCTCCAGCGCCTCCGCAATCTGAACCCCGAATTCCAGTGTTTGTTTCAGGGGCAGGGAGCCCTTGTGCAGGCGGCGATCCAGGGTCTCGCCTTCCAGGTACTCCATTACCAGATAGTCAATTCCGTCCTGCGACCCGACATCGTACAGATGGCAAATGTGGGGATGGTTCAAAGAGGAAATGGCTTTTGCTTCGCGCTCGAAGCGAGTCTTCAGATCGAAATCGGAAGAGACATGCGAAGGAAGAACTTTGATGGCAACGTCGCGCCCTAGGCGCGTGTCCTTTGCCCGATAAACCTCTCCCATGCCGCCCGCACCCAGTGGCGATTGAATTTCGTAGGGACCGAGTTTCGTGCCGGAGGTGAGCGCCATCTGTGGGGCGCAATTATAGCGTGAACCCAGCGTCACCAAAGGACATCACGCTGCTAAACTCCTTCCATGAAACCCAAGACAGCCTACCCTGGCGCTCTCAATTCTGGGAGCATTTTTTCCGGTACTGGAAGTTTCTGCCGTGGGTGGCGGAACATGGACTCAATGCAACGCTCTTCGCGCAGGAACTCTTCGTCAATCGGATCAGCACGTTCTTCGCGATGGATGTGATTGTCTCTGCGGTTGTTCTGATCCGGTTTATCAGGATGGAGAGTTCCCGCCTGAGCATCCCTCGATGGTGGTTACCCCTGGCCGCCACTCTTACCGTCGGAGTGTCTTTCGGACTTCCACTGTTTCTCTATATGCGAGAGTTGAAGTTGGAACCCGCGGCGGCCCAAAAGTAAGGTCGCGAAGCGGCAAACACCGATCAAGCCATTACGTCCGTTATCTTTCGGAGCATTAGTCCCCCAAATAAACTCGATCCGGGTCTTGGTCCCGTGATGTTGCGTATTCCCAACGCGTTGTTCTTCTTGCTAGTTACAGCTTTCGTGTTTATTCATCCTCTTTCATCTGGACAACAAGCCGGTGCAGACGGCCCGCGGAGGCTGATCAGCAAGGTGACGCCGATCTACCCGGAGTTGGCTCGCCGGACGAATATTAGCGGGACGGTAAAACTTGACGCCCTGGTTGCTCCTGATGGTACGGTGAAGACGACCGAAGTCGTCGGTGGGAATGCGATTCTCATTCAGGCTGCCGTGGACGCAGTTCGCAAATGGAAGTTCGAGGCAGCTGCCCAGCAGACCAGGGAACGAATCGAGCTGAAATTCAGTCCGCACTGAGCTATCCACTGCATCCAATCGAAAGCCAGCCTATCCAGCCGGCCCGGAGTTGCGGAGTTCCTGTCTTCTCGTGCACGATGGTACGACACAACTTCGTTCTTAACTTGGGTCTCGAGGAGCAGGTTCTCACATGAGCTTTCGACGGGCGGCGCGTGCTGCGCTCGCGGGGAGAAGTCGCGTTAATTGGATTCTTGTTATTGCCACTCTTGTTCTAGCCGGGCTTTCTGTCTCTTGCGGCAATTCGTCGAAGACGTCCTCGGCCAGCCACAATGCCTACGTTACCTTGCCGCAGAAGGGTTCCGTCGCCCTGTTGCGCCTGAACGATTCCACTGGGGTGCTCAGCCTGGGAGCACAAACGCCTTCGGTGCTAGGGACATCTCCTACCGGCCTGGCCCTCGACGCGGGTAAGAAGTTTCTGTATGTGGGCAACGCGGCCGCGAACACAGTTTCTATTTTCAACGTTGCAGGCGACGGTACGCTGACACAAAGCGCAAATGACGTCCCGGTGGGGTCGGGTCCCCGGACGCTGTTGATCGACCCCTCGGGCAAATATCTTCTGATTACCAACAGCTTTTCGAATAGCGTTTCGGTATTTTCGATTGATTCCGGCAGCGGAGCCTTGACATCCGTCGGGAGTTTTGACGCCAATTCGAGCCCGACCGATTTGAAGATCTCTCCTGCAGGCAATTTCGTCTACGTAGTAAATTCGGATGCAGATCTGATTACGGCATTTTCGCTCGACACCGCCACCGGACACCTGACCCCTTTTCCCGCTCCATTCCCAACGGGGAAAGGAATAGCGGGCTTAGCCATCGATCCGAGCGGCCACTTTTTGTACGCCGCCAATTTTGTCGACAGTACCATTTCTGTTTACGCCATCAATCCTGCCACCGGGGTTCTGAGCGCGATCCCGGGTTCTCCGTACGGGCTGGGAACGGCAACGGGGCCCCGGGCAATCGCGATTGATCCGTCCGGAGCATTCCTATACGTGGCTAACCAGAATTCGAACAATGTTTCGGGGTTTACCATCGCCGCGGGTACCGGCCAACTGACTGCCATTAGCAACTCTCCCTTTTCGGCGGGCACCGGGCCCCTGTTCGTGCTGGCGGAGCCGGCGGGGAAGTTTCTATACGTCGGCAACCAGGGCAGCACCAACGTCAGCGGGTATACCTATGATTCGACAACCGGTGTGCTGACCGCAATCTCAGGTTCGCCGTTCACGATTGGATCGACGCCGGGAGCGATGATCATTACTCACTAAAGCGTCACCGTCCAATGCGGAACTGCTGCTTCAGTGCGAATCACTGGTCATCGGCAGCGTCTGGGCGAACTACTATCGGGTCGGGCCGGGACGTTAAATAAGTCTTTGTAATCTTACAGATACACTACTAGCACCTTGGTGGAACTGCTTTAGCACGCGCGTGCCATTTTCAGATGGACGGCATCGTCTTAGAGTGCTGTTTGAGCAGTTCTGGGGGAGGGCTGCCCGGGCGTCCTGGATTCGAAAGAATCCGGACGCCTGTTTAATTTTCCGGCGCCTCTACACACTAGCCCAACTCGTCAATAAAATTTTAGCTGTTCCCTTCGCAAGGCGATGACGCCGATCCAGTCCGGCCGAAGGACTTGAGGCACCGTCGGTTTGCGTTTTAGGCCGAGCACCTCGCAACGCTCCGCGTCCGACTGAAACCGGCGATTGAACCCTTCGGCTAGTTAGTAGAGATGGTGAAATTAACCGTGATTCGCGCCTGGGTTTCCACCGGCTGTCCGTTCTGGTAGTAGGGTTTGAAGCGCCACTGCTTCACGGCCTCGCGGGCCGCGGTAGCCAGAATGCCGGGACCGCTTATGATCTGAAGTTCCTGAATCGACCCTTCTCTTGAAATCAACGCTTGCAGAATGACCGCGCCCTGCACTTTCATCTGCCGGGCCAGTAGAGGATAGTCCGGAGGCACCGATACGGTGACATTCTGCGCCGTCTGTGGCGAGAGTTGCACGCGGTCGGCGGCACTGACCATCGCTCCCTGAGTTGCTGTGGGAGTGTCGGACGCGGAAGATGCGGCACCCGAGTCCACATCCAAATGGATGGCGTTGCTGCGCGCCGGGACGTGGGTATGCCGGTTGCCGGCGACAACTTCCACTTGCAGAGGGGGCAGAGCTGCCCGCTCGGTAGTGGCGCTGAAGGGGGCACCGGCATCGGGCTCGGAGACTTTGGCGGATTTCCGCTCGTTCTTGCTGGGGGCTGAGGGCCTTGCCGGCGTCGCCGCCAACGCGGTACCAGCCGTCTTTCGAGGCGCGGCCGCCTCCTGGACTTCCTCGGCCGGTGGAAACCAGAAATCCCAGTCCTTGAGAACCACGGCAACTAGCGCGACCAGCAGGACGCCGAGCGCGATCAACATTCGCTTGCGTTGGACTTCGGGGTCCGGCGCGGCAGGTAACAGCGGCGGCCGTGAGCGCCGTTCGGCATAGAGTTCTCGCTGCGGTTCGTCTTGAGGCGTCGGCACGGAACCACCTTACAGGGCCTGGGGGCGGCGCTAGGAATAAGTATGCCCTGAAACCCGCGGCAATGCCAGAGATTCCCGGCGTTGGGTTCTGCATACCGTTGGCCCGAACCAAGCTCCGGGAAAGGCTTTAATCTCCCGCCGCCTTTTCCTCCAGCCGATCGAGAATGCCGGTAGCGGCGTCGAGGATTTCCTTGTCCACTTTGCGATTAGAGGCGATCGCTTCTGCCAGCGGGATGGAAGTAATCTTGTTACCGCGCAGGGCCGCCATCTGGCCGAACTCGCCGCGATGCACCATGTCAATGGCTCCCAATCCATAACGCGTGGCCAGCACGCGATCGAACGCGCTGGGGGAGCCCCCGCGCTGAATGTGTCCCAAAACCACCGAGCGGGTTTCAAAGCCAGTACGCTTTTCGATTTCGCCCGCCAATTTCAACCCGATGCCGCCTAGCCGCGCGTGACCAAATTCGTCTCGCTCCAAATCATCGTTCATTTCCGTGCCCCCGGCGAACTTGGCGCCCTCGGCGGCGACTACGATGCTGAAGTAACGTCCGCGGGCATGACGCTGCCGGATCAACTCCGCCACCTCGTCGATATCAAAGGGAACTTCAGGGATGAGGATGACATCGGCTCCGCCAGCGATGCCGCTGTAGCAGGCGATCCACCCCGAGTCGCGTCCCATGACTTCGACCACGATCACGCGGTTGTGCGCCTCGGCAGTAGTGTGAACGCGATCGATGGCGCCAGTGGCCACGTTGACGGCCGTATCGAAGCCGAAGGTGAAATCAGTGCCCGCGAGATCGTTGTCAATGGTCTTGGGAACGCCGACGACCTTTACTCCATTGACGAAGAGCTTTTGCGCTACAGAAAGTGTGTCATCGCCGCCAATGGCGATGAGAGCGTCGCAGCCGTTCTGCTTCAGGTTGTCCGCACAGCGCTGCAACCCGTCGTTATGCTTCGAGGGATTGGTGCGCGAGGTCCGCAAGATGGTGCCGCCGCGCGGCAGGATGCCGCCGACCGCTGCGAGATCGAGCGGCATCGTGATGTTCTCGATCAGACCTCGCCAGCCCTCCATGAAACCGACGAACTCATCGCCATAGTGAAACGCCCCTTTGCGCACCACTGCACGAATCACTGCATTCAGGCCGGGACAATCCCCGCCGCCGGTCAGCACTCCAACTTTCATCGCCTGGTCCTCATCAGGTGTAGAGATCGGCCCGTGCCCGGACGGATTGTTTCCGCCGGTGTCACATTAAAAGTGGGCCGGAACGTATCAGATTATCACGGAGGCTTCGCTGATCGCTGGTCGCCAGTTAGTGAACAGAGGGGCCGAGAGCCAGCTTGCGCCCGCGATCTATTTTGTCCACAATACTCGCCGGAACCTGACTTCCTCATGCCCAAAGTTCTTCGCGTTCTCCTGTGGACAGCCATTAGCCTGCTCGGCGCGTTCGCGCTGGCCACCATCGCACTCCACCGCGGCGAGCAGATCAACGCCATGTGGCTAGTGGTGGCAGCGGTGGCGACCTATGCAGTGGGATACCGTTTCTACAGCAGCTTTATTGCAGCCAAACTACTGGCGATCGATCCCCTGCGCGCCACGCCCGCTGAGCGGCTCGACAACGGCCGCGACTTCGTCCCGACGAATAAGTGGGTAGTCTTCGGACATCATTTCGCCGCCATCGCCGGCCCCGGTCCGCTGGTCGGCCCAGTGCTGGCTGCGCAGTTCGGTTATCTGCCCGGTACGCTGTGGATCATAGCGGGCGCTGTACTGGGCGGCTGCGTGCAGGACTTCGTGATTCTGCTGTTCTCGGTGCGGCGCGATGGCAAGTCGATGACCGAGATGGCCAAGACAGAAATCGGCAAGCTCGGTGGCTTTGTCTCTTACCTGGCGGTGATCAGCATCATCATCATTTTGCTCGGGGCGGTTGCGCTTGTGGTCGTGAATGCGCTGAAGTCGAGTCCTTGGGGAACGTTCACCATTGCAATGACCATGCCGATTGCAGTGCTCATGGGCCTTTATTTGCGCCGCATCCGGCCGGGCAAGGTTCTTGAGGCTTCTGTCTTCGGATTTGTACTGGTGCTGGCTGCAATTTTTGGCGGGCAATGGGTTTCGCAGTCGCCCTCGTGGGCGACAGTCTTCACGCTCAGTGGCGCCACGTTGGCAGTACTGCTCATCGTTTATGGATTTGCTGCGTCCGTGTTGCCCGTATGGCTGTTGCTCGCGCCCCGCGACTACCTGAGCACGTTCGTGAAGCTGGGGACAATTGCTTTGCTGGCAATCGGGATCGTGGCGTTGCGGCCGTCACTGCACATGCCACCGCTGACGAGATTTATCGATGGCACCGGTCCGGTGTTTGCGGGTACGGTCTTTCCTTTCGCGTTCATTACTATTGCCTGCGGTGCGGTCAGCGGATTTCACTCCCTGATTTCAAGCGGCACTACTCCCAAGCTTATTCGGCGCGAGCCGGAGACTCGCATGGTTGGCTACGGCAGCATGTTGGCCGAGTCGATGGTCGCGATCATGGCGATGATCGCTGCCTCGGTACTGCAACCGGGTGTGTACTTTGCGGTAAACAGTCCCGCGGGCATCGTCGGGCAGGCGCCCGAAACGGCAGCGGCGACGATCACCGCGTGGGGATTTCCAGTTACGGCCACGGAGATGTCTTCTCTGGCTCACGCCGTCGGCGAGCAGACACTTTTCAACCGAACGGGCGGTGCTCCCGCTTTTGCGGTCGGCATGGCACATATTTTTTCGAACAGCCTTGGCGGACAAGCCGTGATGGCGCTCTGGTATCACTTTGCCATCATGTTCGAAGCGTTGTTCATCCTCACGGTGCTCGATGCAGGTACGCGCGTCGGGCGGTTCATGTTGCAGGACGCGCTGGGACACATCTGGAAACCGCTTGGGCGGACGAGTTGGTATCCGTCAATCCTGTTTACAAGCGGGTTGATGGTGGCCGCCTGGGGATACTTCCTTTGGCAAGGCGTGAAAGATCCACTAGGCGGGATCAACTCGCTGTGGCCGCTGTTCGGCATCTGTAACCAGTTACTGGCGACAGTGGCGTTTTGCGTGGCGACGACGATCATCGTTAAGATAGGGCGGGCGCGATATGTGCTGGTCACGCTGGTTCCGCTGTGCTGGCTGGTGGCGGTGACTTTCACTGCGTCGTATCACAAGGTCCTGAATCCAAATCCGCGCATTGGATTTCTGGCGCATGCGCGACAACTGGCCAGCGCGGGTGCTGATGCCAGGCTGATCTTCAACGACCGCCTGGATGCGGCTGTGGCCGGCGTGCTGGTCGTTCTGGTGGCGGTGGTCGTGATCGAATCGGCGCTGGAGTGGGCGCGGGTTCTTTCCGGGCGCAAGGCTTGCGAAGTGCGGGAATCACCGTTCGTCATGACGAAGCTGGCGCTGGAGGAGCAGGCATGAAGGTTTGGATCCCGATGCGGCGGGCTTTCAGGATCTTGCTGGCAGCACTGCGCGAGATATTCGATGAGGCTGCCTATGATCGGTTTCTTCTGCGGCACGAGTTAGCTCCCGGCGCGGAGACCTATGCAGATTTCTGTCGAGATCATCGGCAGGGCGATGCGCGGCGGCCGAGGTGCTGCTGAGGTCGCATGAAGAAGCAGGCCTTGCGCTCTCACGATTCCACGTGAGAGAACGCGCATAGGATGGCGATACACCCTGCTCAAAATGTTGGTAGCGTACTGCCAATATTCACCAACAACCGCATAGCTTCCGAGTTGCCGACTATTCGGGCACTAGGCATCCTCGTCGAGCAGATCAAGTTGCGGGAGACAAAACTAAGCCACGTGAATCCGTTGTGCGCCTAGCGATTCGATTTGACATTGGCTGCGATCTGGGTTATCTAGCCGGAGGCATGCGCCCTCTGTCCCTGGTTTTGCTTCTTTTTTCTGCCGCCGTCGGTGTCCCTGAGCAACAAGCCAGGCCGTCCAACGTCACTCCTCTACTCCTCCCTGGTCTCGGGCACCCGCACCATCCCATCGTCACTAAAAATGCCGAAGCGCAAAAATACTTCGACCAGGGTTTGCAGCTCGTTTTCGGTTTCAATCGCGCTGAAGCTGTGCGCTCCTTCCGCCGCGCCTCGCAGCTCGACCCGCAAGCCGCTATGCCCTACTGGGGAATGGCCCTGGCCTACGGCCGCCACATGAATATGGACCAGGACATGGACGTCTCGCCGTCGGAAGCTTATGACGCCATTCAGCAGGCTCTGAAGCTCAGTTCCACCGCGGTACCAAATGAACGCGAATATGTTCAGGCCCTGGCGGAAAGATGCGCGCATGGCGAAAACACTAATTGGCAGCAGCGCGACGAAGCCTATGCGGCGGCGATGCAACATCTCGCCGCGCACTATCCCGATGATCTCGACGCCGCTGCTCTTTCGCTCGAAGCCCGTATGGTCTTGCATCGTTACGAGTGGTTCCAGGGCACAACGCCGGAGCACAACACTCCGGCGATCATGAACGACATCGAATCACTGCTCCGCCGCGCTCCCGACCATCCTCTTGCAAATCACCTTTACATCCATATTCTTGACACAGGCCATCCCGAACTAGCCCTCGGCG
>JACXTT010000732.1_pt1 | contig 56166 bp, 51 predicted proteins | sample 9270951 | NCBI WGS metagenome assembly JACXTT01 (sample SAMN15532306, study PRJNA645909) | rock metagenome | isolation source: weathered quartz diorite | place: Puerto Rico | collected 2017-06-21
TACAGGCCGCCGGCGCCGGCGGCCCGTAGCCCTCTTGTGCCACCAAACTCGATTTCGCAGCCCATGGCTGTGATATAAACTCTCTCACTGCAACTGGTACAAAAACTCGGTCCGGTCACGCCCCTAACTCAAAAACCCGCGCTGTATTTGACCGTTACAATATTGTGAGCGAACGGGATCTTATTGACGCGGCCCAAAAAATAGAATCCGCTCGAGATAAGTCACAGATAAGTGAAAATGAGACAGCGCAGCCGGAGCAAAGCGCCACGATTCAATAGGTTAGGAAATTCGGTCCATGTGACTTTGTGTCTCATGGAGGCATCTCATTGTAAGCGATGCCTCTTCCATGTCGAAATGCCAGGGAGCCCAGCGGTTCCAGGAAAGAACATAGAAGGAAATCGGCCATTGTGCGGAAAGGCGATAGTTTTGTTATAATGAGTGTTGACGATTTGTTCGCGGGTTGTCCGCGAGCGGAGGCCATGAAATAACATGATTAATCTCACGCCCGTTGCCAGCACCAAGGTAAAGGAAATCATGAACATGCAGAGCCCCGTACCGGTGGCTCTACGAGTAGCTGTTGTCGGGGGGGGCTGTTCGGGATTTCAGTACCATATGGCGTTCGAGAACCAAACCAATGAAACCGACGAAATTCTTGATTTTGACGGCCTGAAGGTTGCCGTTGACCAGATGAGCTCCATGTATCTGGAAGGGGTCGAAATTGACTACATCGAGACGCTCGAAGGCGCTGGGTTTAAGTTCAACAACCCCCATGTGAAGAGCACCTGCGGCTGCGGCAGCTCATTCAGCGTATAAGCAAATATTTCGAGCGCTACGGCGCTCCGTAGATACCTACACAGGCTCTTGGACCTTACGTTCGAGAGCCTTTTTTATGCCAGTCAACCTCTCTGAATGGGATGCGATGCACCGCGCTGCCGCTGAAAATGGGCCCGCGGGGCCAGCGAGCATCGTTCGTGAGCTCCTTCCTCTTTTGCCACTTGGTCCGGCACTCGATCTCGCTTGCGGTACGGGACGCCACGCCCTCCTGCTCGCGGCGCGGCACCAACCGGTCACTGTGGTGGATGGCTCAAGCACGGCATTGGAGATTCTTGCGAAACGCGCCCGAGCGGCGCACTTGGCCGTCGAGCTCGCCGCAGGGCCGGAGATCAGCCCGGAAACTCACCATCGGCATATTCGGATTGTGCGTGCTGATCTTGAGAGTGCCGTTCTGTGGGAAGCGTCCTTCGCACTGATTTTGTGCGTCCACTATTTACAACGCTCGATTCATCCGCAGATTGAACGTGCCTTGCTTCCGGGTGGAATGCTTGTTTTTGAGACATACACACGCGCGCAATTAGAGTTCGCGGGCGGACCGCGAAATTCCGCCTATTTGCTGGAAAGCGGCGAACTGCGTACGGCATTTCCCACGCTTGAGCTTCTGTTTTATCGAGAACTCCGCGCCGGGCAGGGAATTGCAACCCTGGTGGCGCAAAGAGCGCGCGGGACAAAATGAATAATCGTGTTTCTCCGAGCAGGGTGGAGCAATTGATGCTCCGATTTGCAATCTCTCTCTCACAACCGTATCCTAAAGCACGGGCATGAAGATAGCGCTCGCGCAGTTCAATCCTACCGTTGGCGATTTTCCCGGAAATGCCGCACGCATTTTGAGTCTCGCAGCGCGGGCCAAACAGCGAAGCGCGGACCTCGCCATTTTTTCCGAACTTTGCCTCTGCGGGTATCTTCCCCAGGATCTTCTCGAGCGGCCCGCCTTCATTGAGCGCAACCTTCAGGAGTTGAAGGATCTGGCCGCCAAACTGCCCCTGCCCGCGATCGTAGGCTATGTGGGCCGCGTGAAGAACGGAACAGGGAAGTCCATTGCCAACAAGGCGGCCCTTTTGTGTGGCGGCCGCATCGCTTTCGAGCAGAGCAAGATGCTGCTGCCAACTTACGATGTGTTCGACGAATCGCGTTACTTCCAACCTGCCGAACATCAGTCCGTCTTTGGCTTCAATGGCGAGCAGCTCGGCATCACTATTTGCGAAGACGTATGGAACGACAAAAACTTTTGGGCCAAATGCCGCTACGATCGCGATCCCGTAACCGAACTTATGGGGCAGGGAACTACCCTTTTGCTGAATATCTCCGCTTCCCCCTACACGATTGACAAACGCTCCCTACGCTTCGATATGTTGCGCTCGATCGCCGTCAATCAACACCGCCCGGTTGTCTATGTAAATCAGGTCGGTGGAAATGACAGCCTCGTCTTCGACGGCGCCAGCATGGCGCTTACCGCCGATGGAAAAGTGGCGGCGCAGGCGCTGTCGTTTGATGAGGATCTCGTTCTATTCGACACGGCGACGGGACAAGGTGAGATTCATCCGCTGCCCAAGGAAGAAATCGAATACGCCTACCGAGCGCTGGTCGTGGGAACTCGCGACTATGTTCGGAAATGTGGATTCAGAAAAGTATTGATGGGACTGAGCGGCGGCATCGATTCGGCTGTAGTTGCAGCTATTGCAACCACGGCTCTGGGACCGGAGAATCTTCTCGGCGTTTCCATGCCAGGGCCGTTCTCTTCTGAAGGAAGCCGCATCGACGCCAAGACCTTGGTGAATAACCTTGGCATCCAACTGGTTACCGTTCCCATCACCGATGTCTACGAAGCTTACCGGAAAGCGCTGGCGCCCGTGTTCGGAAATCGTCCCGTGGACGTCACCGAGGAAAACATCCAAGCACGCATCCGTGGCAACTATCTGATGGCGCTCTCCAATAAGTTTGGGTCAATGGTGTTAAGCACGGGAAACAAGTCCGAACTCGCCGTCGGCTACTGCACGTTGTACGGAGACATGGCCGGAGGACTCGGCGTCATCTCTGACGTGCCGAAACTTATGGTGTACGAGCTGGCGCGGTACATTAATCGCGAAAGGGAACTGATTCCACGATCGACGATCGAAAAGGCCCCCTCCGCGGAATTGCGGCCGAACCAAAAAGACGAAGACAGCCTGCCCCCTTACGACGTTCTGGACCGCATCCTGAAATCCTATATAGAGGACCTGCGCAGCCCGCAGGAAATCGCCGACCACTATGGCTTTGACCTCAAACTCGTCCAGAACATCGCCTTGCGAGTCGACCGGAACGAGTACAAACGGAAGCAGGCAGCGCCGGGATTAAAGATCACCTCTCGCGCTTTTGGTTTTGGCAGGCCGTTCCCGATCGCACAGAGATTCATCCCTTAATCCGTGAGGTCCTTGTGAAATCACTTCTGCTTGCAGTCGCTATCTTTATTCTCGGTATATTGACAGCCCCTTTGCGCGCGCAGCAAACCACGTCTTCCGCGTCTTCAACGACGCCAGTGTCCCCCGCCGAAATGCAAAAAACCATCGAAGCTTATCTCCGCCACCTTTATGCCTTTGGAAGCGATGCTAAGCTGACGCTGGGTTCTTTCAAAGAAACGGGGATTTCCGGACTTCTCGAAACGACTATCGATCTGAAACAAGGAGACAATCGCGAGAGCGCGAAAATCTTCGTGAGCAAAGACGGCAAGTATTTGTTTCGAGGCGAGTTATCCGATCTCACCAGGGATCCCCTGGCGGAGGCCCGGACCAAGATTCAAACCAAGGACGCCCCAATCCTGGGCGATTCCAAAGCCAGCGTCACGCTGGTCGAGTACTCAGACTTTGAATGTCCGGTATGCCGCAACCTGCACGATGTCCTGCGGGGGATGCTGCCGAACTATCCCCAAGTCAGGGTCATCTTCAAGGATTTCCCCATCGAGCAGTTGCATCCATGGGCCAGGACGGCCGCCCTCGCCGGCCGCTGCGCCTACCAGCAAGACCCCAGGGCGTTTTGGAAGATATATGACTTCATTTACGACGGCCAGGACCTGATTTCGGCCGAAAACGCGTGGGCCAAGATGAATGACTTTGCAGAACGATCCGGACTCGACGCCGGCACGTTCAAATCTTGTCTCGCTAGCCCGGAGGCCACGGCCGCTGTCAATGCCAGCCGCGCAAACGGTCAAGAACTAGAGGTCACTAGCACGCCCACGCTTTTCGTTAATGGGCGCCGCATCGTAGGGGTCGATCCTCACCTCATTGAGCAGTACATTCAGTATGAATTAGCCCACAGCGAGTCAACCGAGAAAAAGTAATCGAACCTGAAAGGGAAGAAGTTGCGGCGGGGAGTTTCGCAGTGGCGAGGCCAAGACTGATTTCACCTTCTTTTTAGTTAACATAATATAACTTATAGGACGCAGTATTAAGAGGAATCTGTGGCTTTTTTGAGGGTTTTACACAGCTCTTACTCGACTTAGTTGTCTTGGCTTTAGCTTATTGGGCGGGCGAAGGCACTTTTACAATCGCAGTACATGCCTTGGGGTCGGATTCCGGTCCGTCAGCCAGGGCTGCGGTCGCTCCGATAATGTGATCTCCGGCGCTAAGCATCAGCAATTCGCTTGTGCCTTTAATTCCCTTCAGCGGTCCTCGCGCTCCGGCGGGCGCTGGAAAGGAAAAAAGTTTCAGCGGCAGGCCGCTGGTCATTTTCATAGACGTTGAACTGTTTGACGCAGTTCTTTGTCTCTGTCGCAACGCACGCATGTTTCGCGGTGAAGTCGTAATCGAGCGTCACGACGAGGGTATGCGGGCGTTGCCGTTCCGGCGTCCTGCACCCGAAACCCAAGAACACAAATCCCAACGCAACTCCGAAGCTCAAAATGGGTCTAGCCTTTAGCGTCTTCACTCGCTTTCGAGTACTACATCAACAGCTTGGCCGTCAAGCCCGCTCCGCTGGTCGCCCTAAAAAGCAAAACGTCCCGGCCAAGACCGGGACGCACCCTTGTACGATTGGAGTATACCACAGTCTAACGTTAGCAATATTAACTTATAACTTTTTTCACTTTCTCTTGACTCCCTTTATTTTCAGTAGCATAGTGGCGTCATCCGCGTAGTGCTTTCCACGCAAGGAGGCCTGCCATGCCGTATTTTTGTCACCAAGTCAGCTATACCCCTGAAGCCTGGGCCCGTCTGATCGCCAATCCGCAGGATCGGATGGAGGTGATTCGGAAGCCGGTCGAGAAACTCGGTGGCCGCATCCACACGTCGTTCTTCGCCTTCGGCGAATTCGACGCCATCGCCATCACGGAGTTTCCCGACAACATCAGCGCCGCGGCCATCGCCATCGCGTTCGCCGGAGGCGGCGCCGTCAAGGGTCTGCAAACGACGCCACTGATGACCACGGCCGAAGCGCTTGAGGCCATAAAGAAAGCGGGCACTTGCGGTTATCGGTCGATCGTAGCGGACGCCGCCGCCGCTGCCGCTGGCACCTGATCGTCTGCCGCAGCAAGAATCCCTCGTTTCCTCGCCGCAGGATATCCTTGCATGGCCCAGGCGGCTGTTTGTCTGCGCGCTGTTCGTGATCCGATGGTGATAGACTTCGGATCCTGAGGCGCTCTCGATGAAACTTAGGGCAGACTTCCTGGGAACTCTACTAATGGTAATTGTGGCTAGTCTTCTCTGCTGTGCTAGAGCGCTAAGCGCCGACCAGAGTGCCGACGAGGCGGCCATCCGCACCCTCGAGGCACGGCAACAAGAAGCATGGAATCACCAGGATGCAAAAGCCTACGCCAGCTTGTTTACCGAGGACGGAGAAGTGGTGAATGTCGTCGGCTGGTGGTGGAAAGGCCGCTCGGAGATCGAGAACAAGCTCGCTCGGGCCTACGTTTTTGTCTTTCGCGACAGCACCTTAACCATTACCGAAGTCTACGTACGGTTTCTGGCACCGGATACCGCCGTCGCGCACGTTCTCTGGACGCTGGCAGGCGCGAGAACCCCGGACAAGAACACCGTACCAGTGCCGCAAAAAGGCATCCAAACGCAGGTCCTCAAGAAGCAGGCGGGAGAGTGGTTGATCGCCTCTTTCCAAAACACCAATAGCATACCCGAGATGCCCTTCCCTACGGGACCGCCGCCTGCGGCTGCGCCGGCGGAAGCGAAGCAGGAAGCGTCTCCGAAGGAATCTACGGCTTTGGAAATGAGCAACAAAGAAACCGTCGCTTCTGCCCTGCTCCGCCAACTTGAGTACCAGAAATACGAGGTCCGCTCGGTTGCGGAAGCCATGCCGGAAGAAAAATACGATTACCGGCCGGCCGAGGGAAAATTCAAAAACGAAAAGCCGGAGTACGGTCCCCCGGAAATGCGCACCTTTGCTGAGCAGGTCAAGCATGTGGCTTGCTCGAATTTTGCGTTTGCCGCCGAGCTCGATAGGCAAAAGCCGCCTGACGCCTGCGACACGGGCGGCACCGGCCCGGCCAAGACGCGCAAGGAGCTGTTAGTCTACCTGCGCGATTCCTTCGCGGCCGTCAAGAAATCGCTCGGCTCCATCACCGCGAAAAACATGTTCGACCCTATCGAGGGCCCCTACGCGGGACCCAACACGCGTCTCGGCCTCGCGGAAGTGGTCATCTGGCATGCCGCCGATCACTACGGCCAGATGGTGCTCTATCTGCGGCTCAACGACATCGTTCCGCCCGCCAGCCGCCCCGATCCTCCCGAGCTCCAAGAAAAATACTGATACAATTTCACCGTGAATGAACCTGGCTCTTCTCCACGCCTTGCCCGTATCCGCCTGCATCCCATCAAGTCGCTTGATCCTGTTTCGGTCGTGGAGGCACGCATCGGCCCGAACGGCGGCCTCGAGCTCGACCGCGGCTGGGCGCTCTACTCAGTCGATGGTCAGTGGATTAACGCCAAGCGCCCCGCCGCGGTGCACTTGATCCGCCCGGCTTACGCTTCTGATTTAACCAGTGTTAAGCTTTCCGTTCACGGCGATCGCCGCAACATTGCGCCAATCACTCTGGCCTTCCCTGGCGACACCGAGCTCGCCGCCGAATGGTTTAGCGCCTACTTCGAGCAGCCCGTGATTGTGCGCTATGCCCGCGATGGATTTCCCGACGATGGTCTCGCCACCGGCCCAACCGTCATTTCCACCGCATCGCTCGAAGCCGTCTGCAATTGGTTTCCCGGGACGACTCTTGACGAGGCGCGTCAGCGCTTCCGCACCACGCTCGAGATCGACGTCGACCACGACCCGGAGCTGGTCGGGGCCGCGCACGAAAAATTGCCGGCATTTTGGGAAGATCAGCTCTTCGGCCCCAACGCAAACTACGCCGTGCGTTTCCGCATCGGCGAAGTCGCCTTCGAGGGCAGCAATCCTTGCGCGCGCTGCCCGGTTCCCTCCCGCGACCCGCACACGGGCGTCGATACCGTTGGTTTCCAGAAGCGCTTCAGCGATCTCCGTCGCGCGCAGTTGCCGCCCTGGTCGCCCGCCGAGCGCTTCGACCATTTCTATCGTCTCGCCACCAACACCCGCGTCCCCTCGTCCGAATCCGGCAAACTCCTCCGCCTAAACGATGAGCTTCGCCTGGTTTAGAGGGCGCACCGGCAGGATTTGCGTAATTGCAAGATGGTTTCGACCGTGCCAGACTCCGCATCATGTCGCGCCGGAGGCTTGTGCGTTGGGGCACTCTTGCGGTCGTGATTGTCTCCGCTCCCCGGCTTTCGGCCTTTTCTTCTTCTGTCGGCCACGCGGTGCGGTCGGGCTCTTCGTAATCCCCCGCGCATGCGCTGCAGGCGCTCATCTCGCTTGACAAGGCGGCACGTGGTCTTGCTGCCACGTTCACATTTCCCGCTGCGGCGCTGCCTTGTCCGCGCATGAAATGCCTTCCCGCCTCAAGCATCTCCCCGCCCAATCTCGCGCTCGCATCGTTCATCGCTCTCTCAGCAAAGTTACGTCTGGCTGCTTTATATTCATTAGAGGCCACACATCGGCGAGTCCGTGGAGGACTGCGCGAGAATCCGCGAGGGCACACCAAGGTCAAAGCAGGTCCGCGGAACCTGGGTTGAATTGTCGGGAAATTACTTGGCGGAAGTTACTGCTGCAGGACTCTTCTCAAGCATTTGTTCTTTGCGATAGACCAGCGAATTGATGTCGTACGTGGCAAGCTCAAAACCGTGGCCGTGCGTGATCGCGTCGGTGGGGCATGCCTCCACGCAATAACCGCAGAAAATGCACCGAGAATAATCAATGTTGTAAACGCTGGCGTAGCGCTCGCCGGCCGAAATGCGCTGCGCGTCGGTGTTTTCCGCGGCCTCGATGTAAATGCAATTCGCCGGGCAAGCCGCCGCGCACAGAAAACAGCCCACGCACTTCTCCAGGCCCGACTCATCGCGATGCAGAACGTGGATACCCCGGTAGCGCGGCTGGAAGTGTACTGGCTCGTAGGGATAGTTCTCCGTCACCGTTTTCCGAAACATATTCCGGAAAGTTACGCTGAACCCCTTGGCCAGCGTGGTAAACGTCTCACCTACTTCGCGAATAATGGAGGCCATGACTTAGAAGTCTAGCAGACGCTATTCGGGCGAGCAATCCGGTCTGTTGACGCGGATCATGCTCTTAGCGCGCTGATGATCTGCTTCCCGTGAAAGCGCCCGTTTTCGATGAAGATTTCGCCGGTATGCCGCCCGCCGATGACAACCCCCGCGAGATGCACGCCGGGCACGTTGCTCTCGAGCGTATTTGGATCCAAAGTCGGCCTGCGGCTCTCCGGATCGAGCTTAACCCCCAGGCTCTCGATGAAAGAAAAGTCAGGATGGTATCCGGTCAGGGCAAACACCTGCTTCGCCGGCAGCCTCTTCGTGCGGGCATGCTGTTCCACAACAACTTCGTCATGCGTAATTTCCTCGACCCGCGCTTCGAGAAGTAACTGGATTTGTCCCGCCTTGACGCGGTTCTCAATATCCGGACGAACCCAATACTTGATGGTCTTTCCCAGTTCTTTTCCGCGGTGCACCAGCGTGACGTGCGCGCCGTTGCGATACAAATCGAGGGCCGCCTCCGCCGCTGAATTCTTGCCGCCGATTACCACCACGTCCTGACTCCAAAACGCGTAGGGCTCGGTGTAGTAATGCGAAACGTGCGGCAAGTTCTCGCCGGGGATTCCCAATTTGTTCGGCAAATCGTAATAGCCGGTCGCCACTACTACCTTCTTCGCCAGATACTTCCCTTCCGTTCCCTTTTCCGCGCCCGTCACCACGGTGAAATTGCCGTCACTGCCTTCCACGCGGAGAGCAGGCTCATACAGCCGCAATTCCAATTTGTAATGTTCTGCTGCTTTGCGGTAATACTTCAAAGCTTCCACGCGCGTGGGTTTTTCCGCGGCGCTAACCAGCGGCAAGTCGCCGATTTCCAGCAATTCGGGCGTCGTAAAAAACACCATGTTGACGGGATAGTGGAAGATGGAATTGCATAGGCAGGCCTTGTCGATAACAAGAGGCCTCATACCAGCGCGGCGTGCTTCTATTGCGGTTGCAAGTCCCGTCGGTCCTGCGCCGATGCAGATAATGTCGTACATTTCCATGGGAATTTGAGTTTGCAGGGTGCGTCGCGGAATTGCAAATCAGGCTGAAATTATTGTGTTAGCGCCAATTCCAGAATTTGCATCAGCTCGCGGTCGAATAGTGACAACTCCTCCAGGCGCTCCTTTGTTGCCGCAACTTCAGTCTTCTTCCACACGAACACTTCCGCATCACCCCGCTTGATCTTGACGCTGAAATTGCCAGCGATCAGGTAGGAAACCGGCGCGAGTAGCCGTAATCCTCCTCCCGGAACCGGTGCGAGCACGGCGGCGCACTTTTCGCGGTGCACGCAAAGCGCATTTTCATAAGGCGGAATGGCAATCGGGCGGAACCCCGCTTCAAACAGGCGCTCCAGCGTCTTCATTTGCTGCGGCGAAAGTTCCAGCATTGATTTGGATTACGATTGGCGAATCGGGCTTCTCAACTTCAATCTGTCCGCAGCTAGGCCGCGGTCGAGTCCGCTTCCGAGGACCCTTCCAGTTGCGCCAGGATGTCGCGCAGCGTCTTGATCAATTCGTCCCGCGAAACGTGGCTTTTCTTGAACTGAATCCGGAATTTGAAGTTTTCATTCTCCGGCTCAAATTGAAAGATGAACGGCTGCGGCCGTTGCGGGCCGGCTTGGTCTTCCCGCCGTTCTCGTCGCGCTTCGTCGCGCGTCAAGCCTCCCTGTAAAATTCGGCGCAGCATCTCGACCATTTTCTTTTCCGTCGGCTGCCGCGCGACTTGCAGCAGCAGCGACTTCGACAGAATTCCCTGCTCGACGCACTTTTTCCGCAAACCTTCGGGGATATTCCGCAGCGAAAGCGTTTCCGTCACCGAAGACCGGGCCCGGCCGATTTTTTTTGCAATGTCTTCGTGCGTGTATTCAAACTGCGTGCCCAGTCGGTGCAGTCCGTCCGCTTCCTCAAACGGAGTCAAATCCTTGCGCTGAATATTTTCGATCAACCCGATTTCCAGAGTTTCGGCGTCGTCGGCGGTCTTCTCTATGCAGGGCACTTCGCGCAATCCCGCTGCGCGCGCCGCGTGGTAGCGCCGTTCACCCGAGATGATGTAATAGCAATCCTCGCGCGGCACAAACCGCACCAGCAGCGGCTCCAGAACGCCCTTTTCGCGAATCGATTCCGCCAATTCGCGCAAGTCGCCCAGCGCCTTTCGTGGCTGGTCGGGGTTCGGGCGTATCTGATCCACCGGGATCATCCGCCCCACCGCGGCACCGCTATACGTTGTCAGCGATTCGACATAATGCGCGTCATGCCGCATCTTCAGCGTGACGGGTAATCCTGCTCTCTTCAACACGTTGGATAACCTCCGCGGCGAGTTTCTTGTATTCGACCGCGCCGGGTGATTTCGGCGCGAACGTCAAAATCGTTTGCTTGTAGGCTGGGCTCTCTTCCAGTCGCACGTTCTTTGAGATCTTCGTACGGAACAGCACCCCGCCAAACACAGAGCGTATTTGTCCGTGCGTATCTTTCGATATATTCGTGCGCCGGTCAAACAGCGTAATCACTACTCCCAGAACCTTGAGACTCGGGTTGGGCCGTGCCCTGATGCGTTCGTACGTCTCGAGCAGATCGTCGGTGCCTTCAATCGCAAAATACGCCGCTTGAATCGGCACCAGCAGATGCGTCGAAGCCACCAGGGCATTCACCGTCAGGATGCCGAGTGACGGCGGCGTGTCCAAAACAATGTAATCGTAATCTTTCAAAATCGGCGTCAGCGCATCTTTCAATTTGAACGGCGCGTCAAATTGTCCTGCCAGAATCTGCTCCAGCTTCGCCAGCGCCAGCCGCCCCGGCCCCAGGAACAATCGGGGATCTTTCGTCGGCTTAATCACCGTGGCCATTTCCGCGCGATGATCGCCGAGCACGTCAAACATCGACGCTGCAATTTCCCCGGAATCGTAAAAGGCGATCGTGGAATTCGCTTGCGGATCTAAATCGATGAGCAGTGTTCGTTTTCCCCGGTGCGCGAGTGCGGCCGCCAGGTTGATGGCTGTCGTGGTCTTTCCTACGCCGCCTTTCTGGTTCGCAATCGTGATGATGGCAGTCATGTGCTTCTGCCTCCGCCCGCGTTTGCAAATTCAAGCCGGCTTGATCGGCAATGACGTTCCCATATGTAGGTGTTGCCCGTAGAAGACCCCCAAGGCCTAGGCCCACTCTACGTTTTCAAGCCATTCTTGCGCAAGGGAAAAGTGGAGTCTGTGAGAAAAAATTTGGCAGCAATACTTCGTGGACTTCTACCGAGGGAATGCCGCCGGACGTTGGCCGGCGTTCAGAATTGGATACCCCAGAAGTCTTCTGGCTTGCCGTGGATCTCCAGGCCAAGTTCCCATCCGCTCCGGCCCTCGTGACCCCGCCAAATCAGAATCGCGTCGCTGGTCGTTTTGTTGGCTAGATTGATCAGCTGGAGCTTCTGCCCCACTGCGAAACTTTGCGGCACGATCGCCAAGCATCCTCTCGGACTCACGTCGACAGTATAGCCCTCAGCCCGTAGGTTCCGTCCGCCTTCTGACCACTCCACGGCGATGGCCACTCGGGAATTGAGGCGCACCGATGCCCGTAAATGCGCGTACCGTGTCTCAAAGCTCGATTCATTTGCGATTAGCACAAAAATCTCCTTAGATCAAATATCCTGCGAACTGGTGGGGCCTCATTTTGGTTCGGCAAACTTCGGCTGAGCCGTGTTAGCGAAACCTGCAAACCCTGCCTTCTCGATAGGTTAGAGGCTGTCAATTCCCAGGTCAATGGGACTTCCAACCCAGAACCACCAAGGAGTTAACCCACACTGAAGGTACCCTGGGTATAGGGGATTGGCCTCACCCTGTGGAAATCCCAGGGGCAAGACCGGTGTCCATGGCACCGGGATTCGGCTGACGAAGCTCTTGGTTCCAATTTGGAACTACCGCCGCAAATCTATTCTCCTGCCCCGTTTGCGCCTTTTTTCTTCCCCGCTTACACTCTTTCGACCCAACCATTTGCCATGCTCTCCCCTCGCACAATACATTCCGAATTGCGCCCCACGCTAAAACTTGCCCTACCTCTGGTTCTCGCGGAACTAGGCTGGATGACCATGGCCATCGTGGACACCATGATGGTCGGCCGGCTCCCCAACAGCGCTACCGCGATCGGCGCTGTCAGCCTGGGCTCGAATATCTTCATCGTCCTCGCACTTTTCGGAGGCGGTCTGCTCATGGGCCTCGACACGCTCGTCGCCCAGGCCTTCGGTGCAGGCAAGCGAGAGGATTGCCACCGCTCTTTGCTCAACAGCATTTATCTGAGTCTTGTCCTGGCTCCTCTGCTTGCCGTTCCCGTCTGGCTGCTGCCCAGAGTTCTGCGCTCAATAGAAGTTGATCCCGCGGTTCTGGCCCTGGCCATTCCTTATACCAAGGCGCTAACCGTCGGCCTGCTCCCTCTTTTGCTCTACTTTGCCGTGCGCCGCTGCCTGCAAGCCATGAACATGGTCAGGCCCGTGGCTTTTGCGCTCGTCAGCGCCAATATCGTCAACGCCTTCGGCAACTGGATCTTGGTCTATGGAAAATTCGGGGTTCATGCCATGGGCGCCGTGGGCTCCGGTTGGTCCACTGCAATCGCCCGGATCTACATGGCAAGTATTCTCGTGGGCTACCTGCTTTGGTACGACCGCCGTCATCGCACGGACCTGCTGAAAACTCCCGTGGAAGTCGACCTGCCGCGGATTCGCCGCCTCATCACCCTCGGCTTTCCTGCGGCCATGCAGTTCACGCTGGAAAGTGGCGTCTTCGCTCTCGTTACCGCGCTCATCGCCCGTCTCGGCGCAGTGCCCCTCGCGAGCCACCAGATTGCGCTAAACACGGTGGCGTTCACCTACATGGTTCCGCTCGGAATCGCTTCCGCTGCCGCAGTGCGCGTCGGCCAAGCCATCGGCCGCCGGGAAGGGCGCGCAGCTGGCGACGCCGGTGGAACCGCCATACTCCTCGGGGCCGCCTTCATGACCTTGGCTGGAATTGCCTTGCTGGTTTTTCCGCGTTGGATCGCCCGCATCTATACGCCAGACGAAGTCGTCATCCGCAGCACCTTCAGTTTGCTTGCTGCTGGGGCCGCCTTTCAGCTCTTCGACGGCATCCAAACCGTCGCGACTGGCGCACTACGGGGCGCGGGCGACACTCGCACGCCCATGCTCTGCCACTTAACCGCCTATTGGATTATTGGCTTGCCGCTTGGTGCTTGGTTGTGTTTCCACCGTGGGTGGGGCGCGTTTGGTCTTTGGGCTGGCCTGAGTCTTGCCCTCATCCTGATCGGCACGGTCTTGCTATTCGTCTGGCGCCGCGCCGCCCGGAGGCTCGCAACGCTAGCACACGTCTGAGCGTGCTTGAGCGCAACTCAGCATGCCATGCACTGAAAGGACATAATTGGACTGGAAGGTGACTACATCTTGTAGCGCCCGAGGTCTTCGTCGGAAAGGCCTTCGAGCCACGAGCGCAGTTGCTCGTTGGTATTGCGCTCGGTGAGAGCGCCGGAGATTTTCGAATTTTTTAGCACTTCCTCGTCCACAAATATCGGGCAGTCCATACGCAACGCTAGCGCGAGCGCATCGCTCGGCCGCGAATCAATCGTCATCATCTGCCCTTCGCGTTCCACCCAGATGAGCGCGTAGAACGTATCGTCTTTCAGTTCGTTCACAACAACCTTTTCGACCCGCACTTCTAGCCCCAGCAGCATATTCTTAAGCAGATCATGTGTCATTGGCCGAGGCGTCTGCACTTTTTCAATTTCCAGCGCGATGGCGTTGGCTTCGTAGACGCCGACCCAGATCGGCAGAATCGCCTGGCCGTGCGCATCCTTCAAGACGACGATGGGCATATTGGTGACAGGATCCATCATTAGGCCGCGGATTTTCATCTCCACTTCCATGACGTCCTCCCCGCCGCGCTAGACTGCCTGCTCGCCGACCAGACTATTCGGCCCTGCTCCCGTCACACGAACTTGTACGTAGTGTCCCAGAAGTTCCTTCTCCGTTGAAGTAAAATTCAGCACCCGGTGACTAGTTGTGTGCCCCGACCATTGGTTCTCGCGGCGCGATTTCCCGGAAACCAGCACCTCAAAAGTTTGCCCCAACAACTCTGCATTGCGGGCGGACTGAATCTCCCGTTGTTTTTCCTGAAGTATCGTCAGTCGCCGGCCCTTTTCTTCCTCTGGGATCGAATCGCCCATCGCCAGCGAAGCCGTGTTGGGTCTTGGCGAATACTTGAACGAGAACATTCCGTCATAGCGCACTTCTTCGAGCAGGCTGAGCGTCTCTTCAAAATCCGCTTGCGTCTCGCCCGGAAATCCTACAATGATGTCGGTCGTGATGCTGATCGGTCTCTTGGCTCCGCGTATCATCGCTATTTTTTTGAGATATTCCCCTCGTGTATACGTCCGCTCCATCGAGCGCAGTATCCGCGTCGAGCCGGATTGCACCGGCAAATGTACATGGTCGCAGAGCTTCGGTTGCGAATCGATCGCCTCCACGATTTCCTTCGTAAAATCGCTTGGGTGAGAAGTCGTGAAGCGCACGCGCCGCATCCCCGGCACTTCCGCTACTTCGAGCAGCAACTCTGAAAAACGCAGCTTGCGATGAGTCGGATCTTTATAGGAATTCACCGTCTGTCCGAGAAGCTGAATTTCCGAGTATCCGAGTTCCGCCAGTTGCCGAGCTTCTCTCAAAACAGAATCGCTCGCCCGGCTGCGCTCCGGTCCCCGGGTGTACGGCACCACGCAATACGCGCAGGCTTTGTCGCAGCCCTCAATGATGGTCAGGTACGCGCGCCAGGGATTGTCGCGTCTCGTTATTTCTGTTTCAAACGTCTCGTCGGTATCGTTGTCGAGCCCCGTCACTCGGTGATTCCCCGCTTCGAGTTGCGATAATAATTCCGGCAGCTTCCGGTAGCTCGCCGAGCCGCATACCAGACTCACCCACGGAGCCCGCTCAAAAATCTCTTCGCCTTCCTGTTGTGCCACGCATCCCAGCACGCCGATGATCCGGCCTTCGCTTTGTTTCCCGCGGTATTCCCCCAGCCGCGAAAATACCTTCTGGGCCGCTTTTTCCCGGATGCTGCACGTGTTGTAAAGAACCAATGACGCCGCATCGGGCGATTCCACCTGCTGGTATCCCCTCGATAGCAGCACTCCGGCGACTTTTTCTGAGTCGTGATCGTTCATCTGGCAGCCAAAGGTCTCCAGGTAAAACGTGCCCCGAGCCAGCGCCGTCATGCGTGCCTCGGCCTTTCTGGCAACCCTCCCTCCAGTGAGCGACTCCAACCCAATGTCGAATGATTTTCCCATGCCCAATCGGCAGTTTAACACAGCTGGTGCTGCGAGTTGGTCGCTGCCGTTGCTCCCGTCGGCCCTCGCGCTGGCGCCCGGCGGCGTAAAGAAAGAGACACTACCGCTTTACGTTTCGTTGATTCCGCTTAGGTCGTGTGTTACGTTGCTGAAGTCGGAAAAATTTTGCTTGTACTGAGGGGTCGAAATCATTTTTTTGCTTACAACTCTTATACTCATTGACCTTGAGAACCTTCTCTCCCAAACCGGCTGGGTAGCTCGAGGGGTCCTGGGTCTTCTTCTCCTTTTTTCCATTATTTCCTGGGCCATGATTCTGGAAAAACTCGGAGTCTTCGGCCGCATCCGCCGCGAAAGCAACCAATTCCTGCGCATCTTCCGCGCTACCCGCGGAGTTGCCAACCCGCAATCCCTGGCTTCCGCCGGCTCGCCGTTCGCCTCCGTGTACGCCGCTGGCTATCGCGAACTGCAGAGCCAGGTCGGAGGCATTGCCGGCAATCCGCATCCGCCAAAACTGAAAAGCTTGCAGGCTGTCGCCGTAAGCATGCAACTCGCATCCACCGAAGAAGTACGCCGCGTCGAAAAGGGCATGGCATGGATGGCCACCACGGCTTCGGTTACTCCTTTCATTGGTCTTTTCGGAACCGTTTGGGGCATCATCGATGCCTTCTCTGGACTTAGCAGCGCCGGCGCCGCGAGTCTCCGCGCAGTCGCCCCCGGGATCGCCGAGGCTCTCGTCACGACAGCCGCGGGGCTTTTTACGGCCATCCCCGCCTTGATTTTCTATAATCAGTTTTTGCAGAACATTCGCGATCTCGCGCAAAGGCTCGACTCCTTTGCCATGGAAGTTACCGCGCAGATCGAGAAAACATTCGGCTAAACTCTCGCGGCCTCCCCGACCCGGTCGCTTGCAGGCAAGAAAAACATGCCGCAACTCGCCAAACAAACGCAGACCTCGCTTTCCGACATCAACATGGTGCCGTTCATCGACGTTGTTCTGGTCTTGCTCATCATTTTCATGATCACGGCGCCGATTCTCCAATCCGGCATCGAAGTCGACGTTCCCAAAACCCGCACCGTGCGCGCCATCAATGAGGAGCGTCTGGTCGTCACCATCGACAAGACCCAGCGCATTTATCTCGGCAGCGAAGCTGTAAACGTCCATGACCTCGGCGCTAAAGTGAAAGCCAAGCTCAGAAAACCCCAGGACGCCGTTTTCCTGCGATGCGACGAGACCGTTCCTTTCGGCGCCTTCGCTGCAGTTGTGGATTCCCTGCGTGTCTCCGGCGTCAGCAACATCAGTATCGTCACGGAACCCATCACCGAGCGTGCGCGTACCCAATAAACAAGATGAACGCCGCCGTAGCCAATTCCGCCGAACTTCCTTTTAAGAAGTTCCTCGTCTACTCGCTCGCTTTGCACAGCGCGCTGTTCGTAGCCACCGTAATTTCCGCCTGGCTCAAAATTCGTGGTAACGAGTGGAGTGGCACTGGTGGCGACCTGGGCAGTGCGAAGGTGACGCTCGTCGCCAAAGCTGGCATTCCCATGCCCACGGAACCTGTGGTAACCGAAAGCAAGGCGGTAGATCCCACTAAGGGTCTGAACAAGGAAGAGCCACCCAAACCTCCCGAGCCCAAGACCGATGCCACCAAAATCCCCAAATTTGAAAAGGTAAAGCCTCCGCCCCCTTCTCATCCTTCGAAAACGTTTGAGAGCAAGACCCCGCCTCCCACGAATGCCGTCCCGTACGGCAAAGGAGGGAACCCCGACATTCCCACGGGAAGTTCGCAGAGTCCCGGAAGCTCTGCTGGCGTTTCCATGCTGGGCCAGGGCGGTGGCGATTTTGCCTCGCGTTACGGCTGGTACATTGACGCCACCACCCGCCGCATCGAAGGGAATTGGGATCTGCTCAGCTTGGATGCCGTGGCGCGCAATTCCAGGACGCTTCATTGTGCCGTCACCTTCACGATCAATCGGGACGGCAGCATCAAGAACGTTCACATTACGGAACCCAGTGGCAACCTCTCTTGGGACAACGCAGGCATCCGGGCCGTCCTGAGTTCCAGCCCCCTCCCGCCCCTGCCCAACGACTATTCCGGCGCCTATGTCAACGCCACGTATGATTTCCCGCGCTCGCGGAGGTGATTTCAGTGAAGCCCGTAGACGATTTGCATCTCGGTTCGGATCGCACTTGGAGGTGGACAATTTGAATAAGCCGACACGCGCCGTTGCTCTCTTGAGTTTCGTGAGTCTCTTCTGGTTATCACTCCCGGTCACGGCACAGGACTGGTTTCGCGCAGGCACCGGTCTGAACGCCGAGAAACCCCGCGTCGCCGTGGCCGACTTCGTCCCGCGCGGGGACTCGGTCAAGCCTCATTCCACGCTCTTCACCCAAGTCGTGCGCGACGACCTCCAATTCTGTGGCATCCTCGAACTTGTCAGCCCTAGCTTCTATCCCACCCAGCCTCCGAGCCTTCCCGCCGAACTCAAGTTCCCCCCGTGGACGGATCCCCCGGTCAACGCCAACCTCGTGGCATTCGGAAACCTCACCGAATCCACCGCCGAAGTGGTCATCGAGGCCTGGCTCTTCGACGTGCGCAACCCTACTCTCCAGCCGGTCATCGGCAAAGTCTATCGCGGCGCCCCCACGGATGCCCAGGTCCGTAAATTCGCCCATCAATTTGCCGATGAAATCATCAGCAAACTTTCCGGCGGTCTTCCTGGCGTTGGCTCCACGCAGATCGCTTTTGTCAGCTCCCGAGGCGGCGCGAAAGAGATTTGGGTAATGGACTACGACGGCGCCAACCAGCGTCCGCTTACTTCCCTGCGCTCCATTTCGCTCACGCCACGCTGGTCCCCCGACGTCTCGCGAATCGCCTTTACATGTTTCGCTCCGTCCAATGGACTCACCAGCGCGCAAATCTGCATGTACTCGCTCGACTCCGCCAAAGTTGTCAGCTTCCCGCGGTTCCGCGGAACGAACACCACGCCCGTATGGTCGCCGGACGGAACCCAGCTCATGTTTTCCTCGTCGATGGCGGGAAATCCGGAGCTCTATGTCACGGACGCAAACGGTGGCAAGCCCAAGCGCCTCACTTTTTCGGCTGGCGTGAACATCTCTCCGGCTTGGAATCCCAAGACCGGACAGACCGTCGCTTTCGTCAGCGATCGTGGCGGCATCCCCAAGCTCTACCTGATGAATGCTGACGGCACTAACACCTCCGCACTCGATCTGCCCGACAAAGGTTATTTGATCGACCCCGCTTGGTCTCCCAACGGCCAGTTGTTGGCCTTCAGTTGGCGCCGCCCGGAAGGTAATTACGATATTTACGTGATGGATCCCGCCACGCTTCAGATTGTTGAAATCACGCGCGACGCCGCTCGCAATGAGCGCCCCAGTTGGGCGCCCGACGGCCGGCACGTCGTATTTGAATCCACCCGCTCGGGTTCGCGCCAAATCTGGGTGATGCTTGCCGACGGTTCGCAGGCGCATCAGCTCACGTCCAGCGGCCCAAACGAGTCGCCAAACTGGTCGCCCAAATGAGCTTCCAAACCGTATCCCTGTCTGCGCGTTGCGCATCTAAACCATGTTAACGGCCCTGTTAATGGATCATCGCAATCGGGCTCGCAAGTGTCCGCTTGCGATGTATAATATATCGTGATACGAGATATTGCCCGAATCCAGCCCGCTGATGGTACCATGCTGGTTCTGGTGGGACGAACACGGGAACTTTGCCGCTGAGGAGGAATCGCATGTACTTGGTTTCACGACCCCTTTATCGCACCTTCTTCTTGACCGCCATCGCAGCCGTTATTTTCGCGCTTGGTTGCGCGAAGAAGCCCGCGGCGTCACCCCCGCCTCCGCCACCTCCCCCGCCTGCGCCCGCTCGTCCGACTGTTACCCTGCAGGCCAGCCCGCTCACCATCAACAAGGGCGACTCGACGACCCTCAGCTGGTCCTCCACCAACGCGACGCAGCTCAGCATTTCACCCGAAGTCGGCGCAGTCTCTCCCGAAGGTTCGACGAAAGTTTCTCCGCCCGACTCGGCCACCTACACGATCAGCGCCACTGGCCCGGGCGGCTCTGCCGACGCCAGCGTGCGCGTGACCGTCAACGCGCCGCCTCCTCCTCCGCCTCCCGCCGCGGGTCCTTCCATCGAAGAACTGTTCGCGAGAGAAGTCAAGGATGCCTTCTTCGACTTCAACAAATCCGATATTCGCCCCGACGCCCGCGACGCTCTCGGCAAGACTGCGGATTTCCTTCGCGCTCATGCGCAGGTCAAAGTCACAATCGAGGGCCACTGCGACGAACGCGGCTCCACCGAATACAACCTGGGTCTTGGCGACCGCCGCGCCAACGCCACCAAGCAATTCCTTGTTTCGCTCGGCATCTCCGCCGACCGCATGAACATCGTGAGCTACGGCAAGGAGAAGCCCTTCTGCATGGAGCACAACGAATCGTGCTGGCAGCAGAATCGCCGCGGCCACTTCATCATGGCGAAGTGACGATTCTACGAGAACCGTCACCCCCAAAGAGCTCAGCAGCAAGGGCTCTCTCTACACTCTGTTCCGCCTTTTTGGGCGAGGCAAGTTTTAGCTTACTTCGACTGGCAGGTGTTTTTCGGAGCCGCGCTTCGAGCAACCTCTTGCTCGGGCGCGGCTCTCCCATTAAAGTGAAGTGTCTCCCCCGGCCGGTTTTATGACGCCAGCGCCTTCGGAACCTATTCGGGGCCGTTGGAAGAGGTCTCTGTTTTGTGACGCGCAGCTCTAGCTGCGCTGCTAACATTTCCCTGTTTGGAGCTTTTAAGCGCTGAGGAACATCCAACTGGTTCTCGGCAAGCAGTCAGGAGGAACATTCATGCGTTTGCGTAATATCGCCATTTTTAGTGCCGCCATCCTCGCTGGAGCTTTGGGCGGCAGCCTTATCGGCCCGCGCCCCGCCGAAGCGGTCGCTCGCGAACTTATCGAGCTTCAACGCGACGTCACGACCCTTCTTCAGGGTCAAAAAGATATGGCCACTCAGATCACACAGGACCATACTGTCTCCAAGACGCTCATCGAGCAGACCAACGACAACGTCAACAAGGTCGCCTCAACCATGGGGGCCCTCCAGAAATCCGTTCAGGACGTGCAGGCCAATTCCGGCGCTCGCCTCGACACCATGTCCACTCAAGTCCAGGGTCTCTCCGACAACCTCGAAGAAATCAAATCCCGCCTCGGCAAACTCAATCAGCAGCTCGTTGACCTGCAGAACACCGTGCAGGCTCTCGACGCCAAAATCTCCACCTCCGCACCCGGCTCGACTACTCCGGGCACCAATCCCGGCGCGTCTTCACCCACGGGCGCAGGCGGTGCTTCCTCCCCCACAGCCTCCGGCCCCGCCCCTTCCGCCGACACGCTCTATTCGAATGGCCTTCGGGACATCACCAGCGGCAAGTACGACCTGGCTCGCTCCGAATTTCAGGACTACCTCAAATACTACGGCGATACCGATCTCGCTTCGAACGCGCAGTTCTATCTCGGCGAGATCGCCTATTCCCAGAAAAATTACGAGCAGGCCGTCACTGAATACAACAAAGTTCTCACCAACTATCCGAAAAGTTTCAAGCTCGCTCCCGCCCGCCTGAAAAAAGGCATGGCGCTCCTCACCCTCGGTCAAAAAGCCAGCGGCATTCGCGAACTCCGTGAAGTCGTCAGCCGCTTCCCTGGCACCGAAGAAGAGCGCCGCGCTCGCGCCCGTCTCAAGGAACTTGGCGTCGTCGCCACCGTTCCCCGCTGATCCAGCCTGGCTGCCTTCGTTTCTCTCCCGACCTGTCCTCCTTTGCGCCCCGCCCTCCTCGACTTCGCCCGCCTCGACTTCACCTTCGTTGCCTGCCCTGCACCTTCTCCCGTGATGTCATCCCGAACGAAGTGTGGGATCTGCTTTTTCTTTCTTCCACCTGCGCCTCCTCCCTCTTCTACGCGCGCCGTAGGTGCGCCAGAAATTAGCCCAGCGCGTGAGCGCTGGGGATTGGATGTCTAGAATCGCCAGCGCCGTAGGTGCGACACACGGGATTTACTCTGATCTGACCTTGAGGCCGGGACCCTTGCTGGCTTATTCTTCCCAAACGCAACATGCAAGCCATGCCACACAAGAAATGGGACGCCGAACTCTATGACGCGCGGCACACCTTTGTATGGGAGAAGGCGAAAGGCCTGGTGGAGCTGCTGGCGCCAAAGCCAGGAGAAAGAATCCTAGACCTGGGATGCGGCACCGGCGCACTGACTGCCGAAATTGCTGCGTGCGGGGCTGAAGTGTTCGGGGTGGACCGCTCGGCCGACATGGTAGCCGAGGCGTGCAAGAAATTCCCCGCGTTGCGCTTTGAAGTGATGGATGCGCGTGAACTCTGCTTCGCTGACGAGTTTGACGCTGTCTTTTCGAACGCTGTGCTTCACTGGATTCGCGAACCGGAACGCGTTATCGCCGGCGTAAAGAAGGCGCTCTGGCCGGGCGGCCGGTTCGTGGCGGAATTCGGCGGCAAAGGAAATATTCAGCGGCTCGTCGATGGCATGGAACGCGCTTGTCGAGCGATGGGAATCTCCCAATCCGTAACACCGGCGACCTGGTATTACCCCGGCATTGCCGAATATGCTGCTCTGCTGGAGATGCATGGCCTCGAAGTGAGACACGCGGCGTTGTTTGCCCGGCCGACCAAACTGGAAGAGGGCGAAAAAGGACTCGAGAACTGGATCCACATGTTTGCCTCAACGTTCCTGGATTCGGTTGGCCCCGAACGTTTAGAAGACTGGATCCGCGAGGTCGAACGCCAAACATACCAGGATTTATGGAAGGGCGAATACTGGGAACTCGATTACCGCCGCTTGCGCATCGCCGCCTGGAAAAAATAAATCTCCTTAAGTCTTGCCTTTGTAGTGGCCAGTCTTCCGCATGTTCTTCCTTCCCTTGTTTCTCCGTAGGGGCACAATACATTGTGTCCTCTTTATGGACCGCCTGCGCTCCGGGGCCATACACCTAAATCACACAGATTGGTGTATACTATTTCCATGAGCAGAACCAACATCGAAATCGATGATCGCTTGGTCCGCAAGGCACGCAAGCTCACACGCCTCAAAACAAAGCGCCAAATCGTCGCCACCGCCCTTGAATTGCTCGTGCGCTCCGAAGCCCGCAAGGGCATCCTCCGCTACTATAAGAGCGGCATCTGGAAGGGCGACCTCAAGGCCATGCGGAGAAACCGCGTTTGATCCTTGTGGATAGCTCCGTCTGGATCGATTTTTTTAGCCCTGCTCCGCGTCGTGCCGGCAAGGAACTCCACCGAATGATTGCCGATTCGGAGCCCTTTGCCCTCACCGGAGTCGTGGTCGCTGAGATCCTTCAGGGCCTAACCCGCGAAGCTTCCCAGATCGAGTGCTATCTCTCCATGTGGGAAATGCTCGAACCTCGCGGATTTGGAACCTATTGCGAAGCCGCCGCCATTTTCCGCCTGGGTCGCGCCAGGGGCATCTCTCTGTCCACCATCGACACCCTCATTGCGGCCATCGCCCTCGAACATCGAGCCACTGTCTTCACTCTCGACAAAGACTTCGCTCGTATCGCTCGCTTTACAAATCTTCCCCTGCACCCACTTCCCTGACACTCCCGTTCAACGACCCCGCACTACAGCAAAGCCATCCCGCAGGGGCACAATACATTGTGATCTCTCCTCTCCAAGCTTCTCCACGCCCCTCTACGTGCTCAGCCTGCCTGCGCAGGCAGGCGTCCCTGCGTTGTCCGTTCTTGTTTACTGGCGCCACTGCGCAGGCCGAGTGTTAGCGCCAGGTCTCGCGCAAAGCCCCGAATGGAGGACCCATCTTCGGCGCCGTGGTCTGGGTTTATTTCCGTCAGCGTCAATCCGCCAAACTTCGGGCTTTGCAACCAAACCTCCAGCAATTCCATGGTGTGGCCGTACGACAGTCCCTTGTTTTTCGAATAGTTTTCCGCCAGCGGCAGCTCGTTATAATCAATCACGTCGACATCAAAGTGAACGAGGAACCTCTCAAACTTTGCGGCCCACTTGAACAGAATGGTCTCCGCACATTTGACTGGCGACTGGGTGACTTCTGCCAGCATCGACGTGGCGATCGCACGCTGCCGAATCGCAGTGCGCTCCCACTCCGTTGCGCTGCCGGGATCGAATCCCACTAAATGAACCTGCCCAGTTGAAAGCAATGGAAACTTCGGCCCACAGCCCGCCAGTTCGGGAATTGCCCCCTTCAAGCCCAGCATGTGCGCCATTCCCATCCAGTCCAGCGCGCCGTCTGTGGTGGACGCCGGCGTATTCATGTCCGCGTGCAAGTCCAGGTAGATCAGGCCCAGGCTTTCGGACTTTCTCAGGTTCGCCGCCACCACGCCGAGCTCGACCGTGCAGTTCCCCCCGATCACCACGGGAATGTGCCCCTGCTTCACGGCTTCCGTCAGATGCGCGTCCGTCTCCTGCACGCAGGCAACGACCGCCTCCCAGTGCTGCGCCAGCACATTTTTCTTGTCCGGACACCAGCGCCGTACGGAAAGATCGCCGTAATCCACAACCGTCAGACCTTCCGTTCGAAGCATCTCCGGAAATGCCGCATCTCGGAACGCTTTCGGAGCCTTCTCTTGTCCCGGGCTGTACGACCCAAGACTCGTGGGAACTCCTGCATAACCGATTGTCCGGCCCATAATGACTCTCTCCTCTAGCGCCTCGAACTCATCCCTCCAGGTGCTTCAGCCATTTCGCGCGCGGTACTTCCTTGCCTTCGCCACATTCCCGCACACCGTCATATCGCACCACCGCCGCGATCTGTTCTTTGACTGGTCCAGAAACTTCCATCCGCAGTTTTCGCCGGGGCACGTCTTGATTCGCCCCGCCGGAGGATTCTTTAGCAACGACCGTGCTGCTGCGATCACTCGAAGAGCCGGAAGCTCCAGTACGGAAATATCCCGGTTGATTGCGAAGTCGATCTTGCCGCGTTTCACGGCGACTTGCTCGGAAAGGGCCAAGCGGCGCATCCATTCGTTAATTACGGAGAGATCGCTCGGCTTGGCGGGCTTTCGCTGTTGCAGAGAAGTTACCAGACTCCACAACGCAAATCGCAGCTCCTTCACCGACGCAAGTGCGCGCTCGGCAGCCGGCGAACTTTCTATCAGGCGAGCAGCCTGCTCCGTTTCTCGCTTATCGAGTACGCCACTCATTCGAGCCCAAACCAGGAAGCTCGCCACATCGGGAACCCAGTCTTCCGGATCGTAACCCCACCCCGACACAGTGTTCACTAGATCCAGCGCGGAGTTGCCCCCGATGATGTCCCGCGCTATCCAGTGATGGTTGACCGGTTTCATTAAGCTTTTCTACGTCACCATCGTAAGTCATTTTACTGGTTACGTCAACCATGCTACGCTGAAAGTACCAAATCACAGAATCCGGATGCACTATACTCTCCTTGCTGTGCGACCCTCCACTCGATAGGAGCTGCTCATGAAAGTTAGTTTGGGCGTCATTCTCAGCTTTGCCGTGTTTGGTCAGTTCTTTCCCTGCTCTGCGTTGTCCGCAGGTGCATCCGTAGATGCAGCAAACACGACGATCGCCTCGCGGATGGCGGAGATCGACGGGGTAAAACTGCACTATCTGACGGCTGGTCAGGGCCCGGCGGTGATTCTGCTCCACGGATACACGCAAACATCGCGTATGTGGAGACCGCTCATTCCGCTGCTGGCTGAAAAATTTACCGTGATTTCGCCCGACCTCCCCGGCATCGGTGATTCAGCGATTCCCGCCAATGGTTTGGATATGAAAACCGCGGCGATTCGCATGCACGCGCTTGCCAAGTCGCTGGGGGTGGAAAAAGCGCGCGCGGTTGGCCACGACATTGGCTTGATGGTCGCTTACGCGTACGCCGCGCAGTTCCCTGCCGAGACGGAAAAGCTGGTGGTGATGGATGCGTTTCTCCCCGGCGTCGCCGGCTGGGAAGACGTGTACAACGATCCGGGGATATGGCACTTCCGATTTAATGGACCGACGGCGGAAGCGTTGGTGCGAGGACGTGAGCGAACCTACTTTGAACACTTCTGGAACAACTTCGCTGCTGACAGGAACCATTCTCTTCCGGAAGCCGATCGCGTAGCTTATGCGGCGGCCTATGCGCGTCCAGGACGAATGCGCGCAGGTTGGGCCTATTTCGTTTCCTTCCAACAGGCAGCCAAAGATTTCGAGGAACTTTCGAAGACCAAGCTGACTATGCCGGTCCTGGCGATTGGCGGCGAGAAAGCGAACGGAACTCTGCTGGGAGAACAGATGAAGATCGTGGCAACGGACGCCACGATGGTCGTCCTCAAAGACTCCGGTCATTGGGTGCTGGAAGAAAAGCCCAAGGAGGCGACCGACGCGCTGTTGAAGTTCTTGTGACCGATCCCCGTTGGCCGGTGCCCCATGCGCCGTTCCGCACTCCTTGCAAGAAACATGGGTGGGTACACCCCCAAGAATCTGCCCCTTTTTTTCAATCACTTCTGCACTCTTCCAAGACCAGCCTGCCCAGGCCCTGCCGAGGAGCCTCTTGTCACGCTGCGTCCCGGTCGTTTCTGCGCGAAGAGGTTCGATCCGCCCGAAGGGCATCTTTCGTTTTTCGCGGATCACAGGTCGCGGGCCACGCGACACACTCGGGTCACCAGCCACCAGCCACTTCATTTTGCCTCCTCACCTTCTTTCTGTTACAGTCACCGCCGCAGGCCTGTCCGCCATGGCGGAGGGAGGGTCAGAGATCATGTCCGTTAATAAAGTCATTCTCGTCGGCCGGCTTGGCCGCGATCCGGAGACGCGCTATACCAGCGCCGGCCAGGCGGTCGCCAACTTCTCCGTCGCCACCGACGAATCCTACAAAGACCGCAATGGCGAGCGGCAAAAGCGCACCGAATGGCACAAAATTGTCGTGTGGGGCAGGCAAGCCGAGATCGCCCAGCAATACCTCAAGAAAGGCTCGCTGGTCTTTATTGAGGGCCGCATCCAGTCCCGCGAGTGGCAGGACAAGGAAGGCCAGAAGCGCACCAGCTTCGAAATTGTCGCCAACAACTTCCGCATGTTGGGTGGCCGCGCTGAAGGTGCGGCTGCGGCAGGCGGCGGTGGAATGGACGGAGGCGCTTCCCGGGGCGGCGGAGACGAGATGGAAAGCCACGCTGCTCCCGCCGATGATTTCGGCGGTGGTGCCGCGCCCGGGCCCGAAATCTCCGATGAGGATATTCCCTTCTAGGAGATGCATTAGACGAGAGTCTGTCATCCTGAGAGTATCCGGTGAGGATACCCGAAGGATCTCAACCGAAGGGCTTGGCAATAACTGAGACAAAAATGAGCACAACGAATCGCCAATGGATACTCCGATCCCGCCCCAAGGGCTTGCTGGCCCCCGGGGACCTGCAACTCACTGAATCGCCAATCCCTACGATCGGCGATGGACAGGCGCTGGCGCGTGTCCTCTATCTCTCGATGGACCCCACCATGCGTGGCTGGATGGCACGTGACACCTACTTGCCGGCGGTGGCGATTGGCGAGGTGATGCGTGGAGGGGGCCTCGCGGAAGTGGTCGAATCCCGCCACCCGCAATTCAAGAAGGGCGACAAGATCGTAGGCCTCACTGGAATGCAGGATTACGTCGTGATTGACGCTCAATCGAAATTCCCCTTCCAAAAGGCACCTAACATCCCCTTTGTCTCCGATACGGTGTTTCTGGGAGTGCTGGGCATGACCGGCTTGACGGCCTATTTCGGGATGATGGAAGTTGCCAAACCGCAGAAAGGCGAAACCCTGGTGGTTTCAGCTGCCGCGGGCGCCACGGGAAGCGTTGCCGGCCAAATCGGTAAGATTCACGGCTGCCGCGTTGTGGGCATTGTGGGAAGCGACGAAAAATGCGCCTGGTTGACCTGCGAGCTCGGTTTCGACGCAGCCGTCAACTACAAGCACCCGGATTGGAAGGAAAAACTCGTTGCCGCCACGCCCAAGGGCATTGACATCAACTACGAAAATGTTGGCGGCGAAGTCATGCAGACAGTCCTCAACCGCATGAATTTGTACGGCCGAGTGGTGGTGTGCGGGCTGATTTCGGCGTACAACTCCGAAGACGTGAGACTTATGAGCGCAAACCTGGGTCTCGCGATCATCAAACGCCTGAAAATACAAGGCTTCCTCGTGATCGACTACGCCTCGCGCTTCACGGACGCCGCCATGGAATTGGGCAAATGGAAGATGATGGGAATGCTGAAGGACCGGCAGACGGTTGTGGAAGGCTTCGAAAAAGCTCCCGAGGCCATCAATATGCTGTTTAACGGTGAAAACATCGGAAAACTGATCGTAAAGATCTAGCCGTGCACCGAATGCGCGAGAAGGTTTGCGGGACTTGTAGCTAGCGTGAAGCAGGAGCGTTGTGTTTCCGCTCTTCGTCTAGGCGCTTTAGGAATTCTTCGAATTTTGGCTTCTGTTCCGGAGTGAGGATGGCCCGAATCTGCTCGCGCCCCTTCTGGCGTACCTGGTCGATTTGTAGTTCCGTTTGGTCGCGGATGGCCCTCGACTCCGCGTGCCGCTCCTTCAGAATGGCGTCGAGCTGCTGGCTTTGCGTTGGGGTTAGAGATAGATCGCGCGTGAGCTGCTCAACCCTATGCGCGCGTCGTTTCGGTTCACTAAGAGGCTGATTCGCCGCCGAAGCTGAGTGGTAGCCGAGCACTCCGCCCAGCGCTGCTCCCAATACGAACACCGCCCCGACCCACAAGGCAGCCTTTCGAGTCGCCGAAGTATCGCTCATTATTTCTGCTCCACCATGCTTACGAGCACGTCGTCGTGGTTTGCTGGAGACGGCGCATTGTCAAACAGCGATTCGGACGACGGTTCCGTTCCCAACTGAGAAGTCGCTGGTTTTTGATAGAACAGGCTGACGGCCATCAGAATAGCCAAACCAGCGGCCCAAGCCACCTGCGAAGCCAATCTGGGAATGATCGTCCAAGCGTTTAAGGCTCGGCTCAATTCCGCTTCCCGAACTGCTATGGCCGACATGACGCGGGAAGCGAACCAGGGCCGTGAGAGGCCAGATTGGGTCTGCAGAGGCACCAGAAGGTCGCGGGTGGCGGCTAATTCCTCGAGTCGTGTGCGACAATCGCCACATTGAGCCGCATGAGCCCGCTGCGCTGGGATAGCCTGGGCCAAGGCCAACTGCCAACTGGTGGTGTGGTCCGCACTGTCAAGAACATCCCAGAGCTCACGACATTCGATTTTTTGCCGCTTTAATAGATTGAACATAACTTTCTCCCGATCATTTAGCCAGCGCGTTTGCGGGCCAGATTGACAATCCGGCGTCGCGCGCGGAATAGCCTTACTTTTACAGTGTTAGCGTTCAAGTCCAAGATTTCTGCGATTTCCTCCACTGCAAAACCTTCTACCTCTTTTAGAATCAACATCAAGCGGTCACGATCCTCCAAGTCCTCGAGCAACCGATCCACTTGCTGTTGCGCTTCCAGTCGTTCACTGATGTCTGGCACCGGACGGCCGGTTTCTCCGGCAACGGCATATTGACGGGACTGGTCATCACTCAACTCCGATTCATACACCAGCGGCCTCACCTTCTTCTTTCTCAGCAAGTCCCAGCATTCATTCACGGTTATCTTATAAAGCCAAGTGCTGAATGCCGCCCGCTCGTCAAAGCGCTTAAGCGCAAAGTAGGCTTTAACGAAGACTTGCTGGGCGATGTCCTCCACGTCTTCCCGCCGTCGAAGAATTCCACCCGCAACGGCGAAAACCCTGTGCTGGTGCCGTAGCACCAGTTGTTCGAATGCTTCCTTCTCGTCGCGTTTCGCCCGGCGGACCAATTCCCTGTCGTCTGCTGCGGCGGAGGTCTTGGAGGTACGCTCGCGGGGGGAACCCCGGGGAGTATCCTCAGGAACCTCTAGTTTTGGGACGCGTGGCATAGCCATCGGGTTTCGTCTATCTTCCCAGGATTCCCCTCCGGGAAATGTTAGCGCTACAACTGTTTCAATCTTACACGCTCAAGTTTTTCTTGCTTAGTTGATACTTACATGAAAGAATACCTGCATGATTATTGGTGACCGTCTTCGCGCAATGCGCGAGGAAAAGAAACTCTCCCAGGGCGACATCGAGAAGCGTACCGGTTTGCTTCGCTGCTATATTTCCCGCGTCGAGAATGGCCATACTGTTCCGGCCATCGAAACGTTGGAAAAGCTGGCGCGCGCACTCGAGTGCCCACTCTATCAACTCTTTTACGACGGTGAAGAGCCGCCGCAATTGCCAAACCTCCCCAAGCGTAAGTCTTCGGACGATATCGCTTGGGGCAGCGCCGGCAAGGAAGCACGCTTTCTCAACAAGCTTCGCCGCCTGTTGGGCAAAGTGGAAGAAGGAGATCGCAAGTTGATTCTCTATATGGCCCAGAAAATGGCCAACCGCTAGACTCGCGATTTTCTTTCTTGGGCGACTGTTCATTGAAAGTATTCAATGTTGGAATGGGCTGCGCGCGCCCCGCTGCGCGGCCCATCTAATTTCCCCGTCACTGCACGTGCACGCCACCAAGCCCGCGCCTGGCCTCCTGTTCACTGATCCTACATTTCACTCAAACGGTGAACTTCACTCCCATTCAATGGTGCTGGGCGGTTTCGAACTGATGTCGTAAACCACGCGCGTCACGCCAGGCACTTCATTCACGATGCGCGTCGAGATTCTTTCCAGCACCTCGCCAGGCAGGCGCACCCAATCAGCGGTCATGGCATCCTCAGATTCAACCACCCGTACAGCGATCGTGAGTCCATAGGTGCGGCCGTCACCCATGACGCCGACGCTGCGCACGGGGAGCAAAACGGCAAAGGCTTGCCAGACTTTGTTGTAGAGGCCTGCGCGGCGAACTTCCTCGACCACGATGGCGTCTGCTTCCCTTAAGGTAGCCAGGTGCTCACTAGTAATCTCTCCCAGCAGACGCACTGCCAATCCGGGGCCGGGAAACGGATGTTTCAAAAGAATCTCATCGGGAAGGCCCAAGTCCCTCCCGATGCGGCGCACTTCATCCTTGAAGAGATCCCGCAAGGGTTCGACCAAAGCAAACGGCATCTTTTCCGGCAACCCTCCCACGTTGTGATGGGTCTTGATCGTTGCCGAAGGACCTTTCACAGACACGGATTCAATCACATCCGGATACAAGGTGCCCTGAACCAGGAAGCCAATTTCGCCGTGCGCTTCGCCGCGCTGCAGCTTCTGCGCCTCTTCGGCGAACACAGCGATGAATTCCCGCCCGATACGCCTGCGCTTTTCCTCGGGATCCGTGATTCCCTTGAGCTGCGCGAGAAATCCTTCGGAAGCGTCAACGCCGATAACGCGCAATCCGAGGCGCTCGCGAAGCATCTCGAGGGTGTGTTCGAACTCGTTCTTGCGCAACATTCCGGTGTTCACGAAGATGTTGGTTAAGCGGTCGCCGATGGCGCGGTGAACGATCACGGCCGCGACGGTCGAGTCCACGCCCCCGCTCAAGGCGCAAATGGCCCGGCTCGTGCCCACCGTGGCACGGATGGTCTGCGTCATCTCCCCGATAAAGGCCGCGCCGCTCCATTTTTGTTCCGCCCCGCACACAGGGAATAGAAAATTTCTCAGAATCTCCGTGCCTTGCTGGGTGTGCCGCACTTCGGGGTGAAATTCCACGGCATAAATCTTTCGCGCGGGATCCTCGATTGCAGCAATGGCATTCTCCGTTCTTCCCACGGTTCTAAAGCCCGGCGGCAGCGCTCCGACGTGGTCGCCATGACTGTTCCACACGCGGAGCGAAGCAGGCGCGCCGGAAAAGAGTGGGCACTCGCTTTCCTCACTTCCATTCTCAATCGTAAGCTGCGCACTTCCGTATTCGCGGCGCTCGGCCCTCTCGACATTGCCGCCCAGCACGTAGGTAATCCATTGCATCCCGTAACAGATCCCCAGGACCGGAAGTCCCATCGTCAAGATTTTTGGGTCGCACTTCGGAGCGTCCGCATCGTAGACCGAACTCGGGCCCCCGGAGAGCACCAAACCAACAGGCTCGAGTTTGCGGATTTCTTCCAACGAGGCGCTGCACGGAAGGATGGCGGAGAAGACCTGCTGTTCGCGGATTCGGCGCGCGATGAGTTGGGTGTATTGGCCGCCGAAATCGAGGACCACTATGCCGCCAAGTTCGGAGTTGGCCTTGGTATGCTCTTCATGCATTTTGGCTCCGGTCCTCATTATTGCTCCCATCGTGAACAATTCGGGCCGGCTCGTTCACCTTGCTAAGCCATTCTTCGAAAAACAGATCCCACGCTTCGCCCGCCTGCGGAAGGCAGGCTCGGATGACCATATTTGGCGTTTTCGCCAGCCTGCTAGGCCACCACAAGGTTTAACAATTTGTCCGGCACGAAAATCTGCTTCACCAAACGCTTCCCGTTAATGTGCTGCGAAACGAAATGTTCCCCCATCGCCAGGGTGACTAATTCTTTTTCCGCAATTCCGGCGGATACTTTGAGCTTTCCGCGCACCCTTCCGTTCACTTGTATCACGACTTCCACTTCTTCTTCCCGGGCGAATTCAGAATTGAAAGCCGGCCAAGCCGCGCCCCACAACCCGTTAGTGTGGCCGAGCATTTCCCAAAGCTCCTCCGCCAGATGCGGCGTCATGGGCGTCAGCATCAGCGTCAAAAGCTCCAGCACCTCCTTGCGCACTTCCGGCCGCACGCCCTCTTCGAGCGGCTCGCGAGCGTGAATCTCGTTGGTCATCTCCATTAGCAAAGCGATAGCCGAATTAAAGTGCCAGCGGCTCTCGAAATCCTGAGTGACGCGGCGAAGCGTCTGATGGGTTTTCCGCAAGAGCGCTTTCTCTTTATCAGTTGAAGGGGCGTTGGCTGAACTCTTGTCGCTTACGTTGCGCACACGCCCGGCATGCCGCTCGACGAGCCGGAAGACGCGGTTCAGGAAACGCCAGCAGCCCTCGATGCTTTGGTCGCTCCATTCCAAATCTTTTTCCGGAGGTGCGGCGAAGAGAGTGTAAAGACGGCCAGTATCGGCGCCGAATTTTTCGGCCATTTCGAGGGCGCCTACGACGTTGCCGCGCGACTTAGACATTGCCACGCCGCCCTTGAGCACCATGCCTTGCGTGAAGAGCCGCGCGATAGGCTCGTTGTGAGTGATCAAGCCGAGGTCGCGCATCACCTTGCACCAGAATCGCGAATAGAGCAGATGCAAGATGGCGTGGGTGATTCCGCCGATGTACTGATCGATCGGAAACCAGTAGGCCACTTTCGCCGAGTCATACGGAGCTTTGTCGTTATGCGGGTCGCAGTAGCGATAGAAATACCAGGAGGAATCGACGAACGTGTCCATCGTATCGGTTTCGCGGCGGGCGGGACCACCACACTTCGGACAGGTCGTGTTCACAAATTCCGGGGTGACGGCCAGCGGCGACTCGCCCATGCCCGTCAACTTGGGGTTTGGGGGAAGCAGCACTGGCAAGTCCTTGTCCGGCACAGGCACCAGACCGTCCCTTGCGCAGTAGACGACCGGAATCGGCGTGCCCCAATAGCGCTGGCGCGAAATGCCCCAGTCTTTCAACCGAAAAATCGTCTCGCGTTTGCCGAATTCTCTGGCCTCAGCGTCTAGAATCATCTTTTCGATTGTGTCCTCTGAGGACAAGCCGCTAAACGGGCCCGAATCGAAACTGCAACCGTATTCGGTGAACGGTTCTCTTAGTGTGGCTTCTTTCAGCGGCGGGCCGAGTATCGGCTGAACAACAACGCGAACGGGCAGACCGTACTTTTGGCAAAATTCGAAGTCACGCTGGTCGTGAGCGGGCACAGCCATGATCGCGCCGGTGCCATACTCAAGCAGCACGAAATTCCCCACCCAGATGGGGATTTTTTCATCGCTAAAGGGATTGGCTGCGTACCTTCCCGTGAAAAAGCCGACTTTTTCCGCGGTGGCCAAATCTTCCGTTTTCACCGAAGATTGGCGCATCTGCGCGAGCTTCGATTCGAATTCCGCACGATTTGGTGCACCGTCCAGAAGTTTAGAAAGCGAGGGATGAGTGGGCGCCAAAATCAGCGCCGTCGCGCCGTAGATTGTGTCGATGCGTGTGGTAAAAACCTCAATGGGAGCAGCGCCGGGCAAATCGGCCACGACAAACTTCACTTTCGCACCCTGCGACTTTCCGATCCAGTTGCGCTGCATGGCAATGACCCGATCGGGCCATGCGCCTTCGAGCCGTTTCAGGTCATCCAGCAACTGATCGGCGTAGTCGGTGGTCTTCAGGAACCACTGCTCGAGTTCACGGACCTCGACAAGGGTTTCTTCGTGGCGCCAACAGAAGCCGTTGACGACTTGTTCGTTGGCGAGCACGGTCGCGCAATTGGGACACCAGTTCACGCGGCTCTTTTTGCGATAGGCGAGCCCGCGCTCCAGCATTCGCAAAAAGAACCACTGGTTCCAGCGATAGTATTCCGGCTCGCAGGTGGAGATTTCCCGGCGCCAGTCATAACTGAATCCAAAGCGCCGCAGCACCCTCTGGAATTCCGCAATGTTGTTGTTAGTCCAGATGCGAGGGTGGGTGTTGTTCTGGATCGCGGCGTTTTCCGCGGGCAAGCCGAAAGCGTCCCAGCCCATCGGATGAAGAACATTAAATCCGCGCATGCGCTTTACACGAGCGACGACGTCGCCGATGGCGTAATTGCGCATGTGGCCCATGTGCATCGTTCCCGAAGGATACGGCAGCATTTCGAGCGCGTAATACTTGGGCTTGGAAGGATCAGCCTCGGATTCGAAGACGCGCGCCTCCGTCCAGCGACACTGCCACTTGGCTTCGATCGTTTGGGGATCGTAGCGCGATTCGGCCGGTTGTGTATTGTGTTCCGCCACGCTGCACTATTCCCTTCTGTGCCGCTTGGTTTTCTTACCGGACAATCTCTTTGTGGGCCTCGAAAGCTGCCCGCCACGGCCCGCGGCCGCTACATGTTCCTTTGGCTTACGCTTGTTAAAGCGCGCAACCCTTTTCTTTGCAGCTGCCGTCAGCATGGAAAAGCCCTTTTCGGCGGGCGGAGCTTGTTCTTTCAACCCCGCAAGGTCCCAAAGTGTGGCCACATTACGACGGTCGTCACCTGGATCATCGATGGGCGTTTCGAGCAAGAAGGCACGTCCGGGAACTCCTTGCGGGGGGGCCGAGCCGAGACTGGGGTGGGTCAAAATGCGCCGGAAGGCCTCGGCGCCAATCTTCCCCGCACCGATATGTTCGTGGCGGTCGACACGTCCGCCGAGAGGGATCTTCGAATCGTTTACATGGAAAACGGGGACGCGGTCCAATCCGATGGTCCGATCAATCACATCAATCGTGGAAGCCAGCCCGGCTTCGCTCTTGATGTCATACCCGGCGGCGAAGAGATGCGCGGTATCGAGACAGGCGCCGGAAGGCAAGCTCCCGAGTCCGGCGAGGATTTCGCCAACTTGCTCAAGCCGCGAGCCCAGAGCCGTGCCCATCCCGGCGGTATTTTCGATGAGAATGTGGAGCCCGCCGAGCGGAACGCGTCTTGCCGCCTGTTTCACGGATTCGATGATGGTCGCCACGGCACGCTCTAAGTTAGATTCCCCGCGCGCACCCGGATGCACTACCAGAAAATCGGCGCCCAGGGCGACGGCGCGGACGATTTCATCGTGAAAAGCCTGGATCGAGCGTGTGCGAAGCATGGGCTGAACAGCGGCCAGATTGATCAAATAATTTGCGTGGACGACGAGCGGTCCAAGACGCAGCTCTTCGCGATGCGCGCGGAAAGCTTTCGCATCCGCATCGGGAATGCGCGATGGCCCTCCCTGCCACATCCGCGGACTGGAGGAGAAAATCTGCAGTGCGTTGCAGCCTAGTCTTTGCGCGGAATCCAGCGCGTTCAAATAGCTTCCCGCGATGGAAGTGTGAATCCCGATGCGCCGGCTGCCATCCATCCAGTCGGGAGGCACCGGCTCGGGCGGAGGTTCCGGGCGGTATTCGTCTTCAGGGTCGAACTCGGCAACGGGTGTGAGGGGTTGTTCAGGCATGCCTGGCGAAGATTTCTGCTCCTTACTTCCGGCTACTTTAACTATTCATTCTAGCACACGAGCCAAATCGTCCCTTTCGCCAAAGTTTCGGCTCAGAAGAAACAAGGCGTCTGCTCTCACGCTCTGAAGCGCAAAGACCTGAGGAATGTAAGGAAACTCTTTGCGCCGCTCAGCGCCTGAAGATGGAGTACGGATTGATCCGGGAGTCGCGTGCTACAGGAGGTGCGGGAGATGCGGAAGGCGCGGAAGCCGATGACCTCTGCTGGCGGCGAACGGCGGCGATTATGCGGTCCGCAGGCTGACTGGCAATGCGTTCAAGGGCATCGGCGATGCGGGAAAGTTCGAAAGTGAGCTGGTCGGTGCCACTCGACCGCCGAAGGACGACGACACGCTTGCGGCTGAAGTAGAGAACGCTCCAGAGCATCAGGCAGACAAGGACCGCAAAGCCAAAAATCAAAAGGTCGTGCCTGGTTACTGAAATGAACCGGCTGAAGAACGAAATAATTCGATCCGAGAGCATCTGATCTCCTCTCGGCTGGGTGGCAAACCTAGATTCGTCCAATTGGATGCAGTTTGTCCAGAGGAAGTTAAGCGCGAGTATGAATTTCGATAACCTACAGGCGACCAGCGCGCAATTTGCGAGGGCACACTGCATGACGTAGACTGGCTTTGTTGAAATTCTAGCAAACGGATTGAAATTCGAGGTGGCGCGTGGCCAAGCGTCCCGCACCTACGGCGCTGGACATTGCCCATTTGCTGACCCAGCCCTCACGGGCTGGGGTAACTTGTGGCCCGCCTACGGCGCTTGCCTGGCAGGCGCCGAGGATTCGTTATCTATCCTTGCGATTTTCGTGAGGATGTAAACAGAGCCACGTAGACTTAAATTTTGCGCACCTCTTAGGGGAATCATCAATGCTGGTTGTCATGCAGGCGCACGCCACCGAGGAGCAGGTTCGCGCGGTTTGCCAGCGCATCGAATCGCTCGGCCTGAAGGCGCATCCCATCCCGGGCGCGATCCGGACGGCCATCGGGATTACGGGCAATAAAGGCGCGGTCGATCTCGGCTTGCTCGAATCACTGCCTGGAGTGATCGAATGTATTCCGGTCAGCAAGCCGTACAAGCTGGTCAGCCGCGATGCCAAGGAAGAGGATAGCGTCCTGCGGATTCCCACGCCGGGGGGCGATGTGATTGTCGGCGGGAATCACGTGGCCCTGGTTGCGGGTCCCTGCGCGGTTGAAACGGAAGAGCAATGCCTGGCCATCGCCCAGCGGGTAAAGAAAAGCGGGGTGAAACTGTTTCGCGGCGGCGCATACAAGCCGCGAACTTCTCCTTATAGTTTTCAGGGGCTTGGCGAGTCGGGACTGAAGATCCTTTCGAAGGTACGCGAGAAATACGGGTTCGGCATCGTCACCGAGGCGATAGACAATGAAAGCCTGGACCTCGTCGAGGAGTACGCCGATGTGATTCAGATCGGCGCGCGGAACATGCAGAATTTTTCGCTGCTCAAGCGCGCGGGCCGCGCCAAGAAGCCGGTGCTCTTGAAGCGCGGTATGTCCGCGACACTCGATGAATTCCTGATGGCCGCGGAGTACATCCTCTCGGAGGGAAATTACAAAGTCATGCTGTGCGAACGCGGGGTACGCACCTTCGCCGACCATTCGCGGAATACATTGGATCTAGCGATTGTGCCCGCGGTAAAGAAACGCAGCCACTTGCCGATCCTGGTTGATCCGAGCCGCGGTAGCGGTTGGGGCGGATGGGCTGCTCGTTGAAGTTCATCACGAGCCGGACAAAGCTCTGTCCGACGGCATGCAATCGATCTCGCCGGAAGAATTTGAAGCGCTTGCCGACGAAGTGCGGCAAATTGGCGCGGTTCTGCACCGTTCCATCAATTGAGACCGACACCTCCATCCCGAAGATGAACCGGCTACGAAACTTTCGGGTGTACTTCCTGCTTGCTGTCCTGGCAACCGCCGGGCTTGTGGTGGTTCTACGCCAGCACGGGCCGTCATTTTTGCGACCTGGCCTGCGGCTGAATGCTTACGTAAGCACGGCAGACGGAGGCATCACAGTGGTGGACCTGGTCAAACTGGCTGCTACGGCGCACATTCCCGTCGGGCCGGCGCTTTCCGGGATGCGCGAGCATCCCACGCGCGCAGAGATTTGGGGATTGAGCGCGACGGGCGGCTACGCCTGGGTCCTGAGTGCGCGGGTGAACCAGATCAGCGCGCGAATTCCGGTGGGGTCACTTCCCTACGCCCTGGAATTCTCAGCCGATGGCAACCGCGTTTACACCACTTCTTCGGGCAGCGACGCGCTGCTGGCTGTGGATTGTCAGACGCACGCGGTTGTTGCTCGGGCAAACACCGGCGGGGAGCCGGTTCTGGCCCGAGTCACCCCTGACGGGAAGAGCATTTTGGTGGTGAACCGGCGAGACGCTACGCTGGGCGTGCATGACAGCGCGACACTCGACGTGCGTTCGGTTGTTTCGGTCGTATCGCAGCCCGAGGATGTAGTGATTCTGCCTGACAGTTCGGTGGCCTTCGTCTTGAGCCGGGCTGAACGCCGCATTTCCGTGGTGGATCTACGTCGCAACGTTCTGGTCACCAACCTGGAACTCGAAGGAAAGCCCACGGATATGCTGCTCAAGCCGGATGGCGGCGAACTCTATGTCATTTCTCCGGAGGGACACGGCCTGCAGGCGATCAATACCTGGACGCACGAAGTGGGCGATTACATGGTCTTGGGCTCTGCGCCCTCACGGGGAGTCTTGAGCGGAGACGCGAGCTTGCTCTACGTTTCCGACACGGCAGCGGGACGAGTGATTCCGGTGGATATTGTGAATCGACGGATGATTCGGACTCCCGGAAAAGAGTTTCCGATTCCGGCGGGCCGTGGACCGGGCGTCCTGCGATTCGATCCTAGCGAAAATTTGGTGCTGGTTGTGAACCAGGATTCGGGCGATCTGGGTGTAATTCGCGTTAGGACAAATAGTCCGCTCACTTTGATACCTGTGGGGGATCACCCGCGGGATCTCGCGGTAAAGATGTTTTAGAAGAGAGCTGATGAGTAGCGATTTAAAGGAAAACTTTAGAAAATGGAACAAGGCAAGAAGGTGCGCTTCAGTACGAGGACGCGAACTCCAGGATGGGCAGATTCATTCGGCGGAGCAAACTTTGAAATCGCGGGTCGGAGCGGAGTAGGTCCCAGACGGGGTCGACCGCCATATAGGTATCCAGGCTTCGCGTGCCTGATAGCCTTTTTCGAGATACTGCAAAGCTTCCTCTTTCTCACCTAGTCGCAGGTAGCTGCCTGCTATCTGTGTCGCCTGCACATACTCGTGCTTCGCCCGCTCTCTATTGCGTTCAAGAAAGTGGCGGGCAGCTCCGGGGCATCCTGCCTCTGTAAATCCACGTTGGAGAGCTTGTGCATATTCCACTTCCCCTTCTATTTCCATAGAACGCACCACCTCATCAATCCATTCCTTGCACCTTCCTTTCGCCTCGTAAACATCTGCCAAGATACCATGGGCAGCGCCGGAGTCCGGATCTACCTCAATTGCCTTCCGCAAAATCTCGGCGGCTTCGTCATACCGGCGTGCGAATTCATCAAAAATAGCGCAGGCTCAAAGTGAAAATGAGGTCCACAAGCAGCTATTCAATCGGCCAGGCAGAATTTTCTTCTCCCAGTTGAACGTCGAGGAAACCTTCTGCGGGAAGCACGTCGATGGGCAGACCACCATGCCAGAGGGCAACGCCGAGCCGCATCTTTGTCTTGCCTTTGAGATTGAGCTCTCTGCGCCGAATGGAAACCTCCAGGATGCGCTCAAAGGCGGCCTCGGCTACGTTTTGGGGATTCAATAAGCAGACGCGTGCCTTTTCGACGGCGAATTCTTTCAGCCGTCCCCGCTCCAGAGTAACAACAATGACCACTTCTTCCTCACCGTGAATGGTAATGCGGAATTCGGGATCCTCCAGCTCGCTGAGCGTTTCGAGGAAAGCATCTACACGCACGCTGAAGCGGTCTTCCTCGAATCCATAGCGCAGTTCATGGAGATAAAACATGCGGCCGTGCATGGAACCGCCGCGCCGTTCGGGCGAATACAATCCGGCACTGAGCCACTCGAAATAGGAAGTGTCGCGGCCGTCCACCGTGGTGCGCAGGAAGCCGGAGGGCGCGAGTTGGACGGCGTGTTCAGGTTGGCGCTTGATGGGCTTGGCGAGTTCTTCGGGGGCTGCCTGGCCCAGTGCAAGATAAACGGCGGTGAGGTGTTTGCGGTAGAGCGCATCGAATTCAGCGTCGTTGGCGGTGCTGTGCTCCGGGCCGAACCACCAGCACCAGTCGCTCCCTTCCGCAGCGAGGAGAGATTCCTGCGCGTCTTTTAGGGCAGTCTCGCCGGGGGCGTCGGGGCGGCCATGAGCGAGAGCATCGGAGGCCTGGGCGTAGGTTTCGCGAGCGTCCCAAAGCAGCTCCCAAGCGGTAACGTCTTCGCTGTGTCCAATCCAGACGTCGAAGTTCGCGTTGATCCAGGAGGCGGGAAAGATTCCGCCGGTGGTGGGAATTTCGCCAGCGGCGGCGATGGCCTCGCTCGCGGTGAGCGCGTGAATATCGGAGTCGCTCTCGGTGCGACGGTAGAACTCACGCAAGAACTCGCGGCCATTTCCAGGGTAATACTCCCAGGCGTTTTCGCCGTCGAGAAACAGGCAGACGGTGAGCGGCTGTGTCGACTGCACGCGTTCGCCGAGTGCTCGCAATCGTCCATGAAGATCTGCGGCAGCGGCTTTGCCGTCCATGCGGCTGTAAACGAAACCGATCAAGTCCGAAAGATGGTGGTCCCTGAACAAGCCGGTGATCTCTTTTCCAACCACCTGAACCCTCCATGGCTTGTACAAGCGATCCGCGTTCGCCGGAAAACCGTTGGGATCGCGGAAAAAACCGACATTCAACGTTCTGCCAAGCACCCCTTCATCCGTGCCAAACCATTGGAAGCCCTCTTCCGCGGCGATGGTAAGGGCTTGATCGGAAACCGAGCCTTCGGAGGGCCACAGCCCGATGGGCTTGGCCCCGAAAGCACGTTCGTGAAATTCCCGCGCCCGGCGGAGTTGCTCGCGCGCATCTCCCGGGTGTTTGTAAGCGCGCCGCGGCAACGGTGTGCTTGGATTAGCCACGCGGGCGATGTCGGAATCACAAACGAGGGGCAGAATCGGATGATAGAAAGGAGTGGTGCTGATCTCGATTTGGCGACGCTCGGCGGCCCCGCGGTAGGCCGGGAGAACCAAGCGGAGAAGTTCCAGTTGTTGCGTTTTGAGCGCAGTTTTGTCGGCTTCCGAGAAATTTTCTCCTCTGCTTGCCAGCCGACGCACTACTTCGTCCTTGGCGAGCCATGATTCATCCATCCATGCGAGCTGAGAAAGAACCTGCAGATCCCGCCAGTCGCGCGGCGTGAAGGTAACCAGCGCCTGAGCCCCACCCGCCGGCTGTGCCCACTCATGGAGCTCCAGGTAGCGCGGCCAGCGAGCCATCAGGCGTTCGTGATTCAGCTGAAACGCCCGCGACAGAAATTCCGCCTTGTCCTCGCGTGTGAATTCGTCCGCGGGTTTTGTGGCCAGGGCGAACAAGGGTTCTTGAAAATTCCCGCTGGCATACTCTTCAAGCTGCATGCCAAGTGACGGCACGATATTGAAGGTTGCGTGGAAGCCGGGAAATTCAGCGAGCATTTCTACCATGCCCCAGTAATCCTTCAAGGCATGCAAGCGCGTCCATGGCAAGACATAGCGCCCGGTTTCAGGGTCGCGGTACTGCGGCTGGTGCATGTGCCAAAGCAGGACGAGGTGCACGCGATGATTCATGGGTTGCTTCTCGCAGGCTCTGAGACGGCGGCCATGCTACACTCACGGTTTGTTCCATGCGCATTCTGGACCGCTACATCGTCCGCGAAGTATTTCGCCATGCGTTCCTCGGCCTCATTGTCTTTACGTTCGTGTTCTTTGTTCCTCAGCTGATCCGCCTGATGGAGCTGTTCGTTCGACATTCAGGTTCTGGCGCTCAAATTCTGGTCCTGTTCCTTTGTTTGTTTCCGGGCGTACTCACATTCACGATTCCGATGGCCACGCTAATCGGTGTGCTTCTGGGCCTGGGACGCATGTCCACGGACAGCGAGATCATCGCCCTCACGGCGCTGGGAATAGGACGCCGCCGCATGCTCATACCTGTCGGCGTCCTGGCCTTCGTCGGCGCCGGCTCGACGCTGGCGATGGCGATGTGGCTCGGTCCTCTCGCTCTCCACACCTTTCGCGCCATTGAAGCTGAACTGATTGCCACGCAAATCTCGTTCCAAGTGCAACCCCGCGTTTTCGACGAGCGCTTTCCGCGAATGGTACTCTACATTAACGACGTTTCAGCCACGGGCACGCAATGGCACGGCGTGTTTCTCGCTGAGACCGGCGGAGAGAACGGTTCGCGACTCACCCTGGCGGAGAAAGCGATTGTAATTGCCGAACCCCAACAGGGCAAGCTAGAGCTGCACTTGCAGGGAGGCACGACGCACGAATTTTCCCGGCAAGAACCGGACCGTTATTCGGTAACCGCTTTTGGACAAAGCGACTGGCCCGTTGAGGTGGCGGTGCTCTCCGCCGCCCAGCCTCGCCAGCTGATCAATGCGGAGCGCTCCATCAATGACCTGACGAACGACAACAGCGCCGGCTGGCGCGAGGCGCGCGTCGAGCTTCACCGACGATTCGCATTTCCCGTGGCTTGCTTTGTGTTTGCATTGGTGGCCGTTCCGCTCGGCGCGCATCCTCGGCGTGGCGGTCGAGCTGCCGGATCCATCATCGCGGTACTGCTCATCGCGGGCTATTATCTGCTTTTCGTGACGGGTGCAGGACTCGCAAGACAAGGCTCGGTTACGCCCGCAACAGGGATCTGGATGGCGAATGCTCTTCTTGCTGCGTTCGGACTCATCCTGTTTCCACGGATGGAACAGTTCCGCGGGGAGAGCCGCTGGCTTCGACCGGTCGGCTGGATAAAATCTTGGATTCGGCTTCGGCGACGACGCCGGGCGCGCGCACGCGCCGCTGCGATCGCAACCCGAACCGGCAATGGCAATGGAGCCGAACGAGAATTTGTCAACCGCACTAGCGGCAGCTTTCCGCAACTGATTGATCTGTATCTGCTGCGGCGTTTCTTTTACTACTTTGCGTTGCTGATGGCCGTTTTCGTATTCCTCTTTGAAACATTTACTTTCTTTGAGTTGCTAGACGACATCGCCCGGCACCGCGTGCCTTTTCTCACCGTGGTCAACTATTTCCGTTACTTGACGCCTTACCTGCTCTACAACCTTGCGCCGTTGGGAGCTCTGGTGGCCGTGCTCGTGACACTGGGAATCATGAGCAAGAACAACGAGATCGTGGCGATTAAGGCGAGTGGGATTAGCTTGTATCGCCTGGCCGTGCCGCTGCTCTTGGGAGGGCTCGCTTTGGCGGCTACCATGCTGGTTCTCGACGACACCTATCTTCCCTACGCCAACCAGCGCCAGGACGCGTTGCACAATCAGATCAAAGGGCGCCCGGCACAAACCTACGCGAGGCCGCAGCGTTGGATCTTCGGTGAAAACTCAAAAATCTATAACTACGATCTCTTCGACCCAGCTGAAAATCTTTTTGGCGGACTCAGCGTTGTGGAATTGGACCTCGGCACATTCCAGGTCAAACGCCGGATATTTGCGAATCGCGCCCGCTGGTCGGAGTCACAAAGGCTGTGGGTCTTGGAGTCTGGGTGGATCCGTGAATTTTCCGACGGAAACATCGCGCGCTATGAAAAATTCAATGCCACGGCGCTGTCCGAACTTACCGAGCCTCCCAGCTATTTCAATCGCGAGATACGCCAGGCCTTTCAGTTGAGCTGGAGAGATCTGCGCCGTTACATTGACGACTTGCATCGGGCAGGTTTTGACGTTTCCAACCTTACTGTCCAATGGCACGTGAAGGTTGCTTTCCCGCTGATTGCTCCTGTCAGCATGTTGCTCGCGATTCCCTTCGCTCTTCTGGTTGGAACTCGCGGGGCCATCGGAGGCATCGCCATAGGAATGACCATCGGGATTCTCTATTGGTCGCTGGCGAGGCTTTTGGAAGCCATGGGCGGAGTCGGCCAGCTTCCGCCATTTCTAGCGGGGTGGTCACCCGACCTGATTTTCTTCTTTCTGGGGATCTACTTTTACTTGAAGATGCCGACCTGAGGTCTCCGTCTGCATCTGCATTTCACACGAACTTCGTGAATGTCTGCGCGCCGACGAGTTCAAGTAATTGTTTAGGCTGGGTTCCTCGCAAAAACTGCGTTCATTTTCGCTTGGATTGTTTTTCAAGTTTTTCTTCAATAACGGCTTGAGCGGCTGCCAGCCTTGCTATCGGAACACGAAAAGGCGAGGCGCTCACGTAATCCATTCCTAAGCGATGGCAAAACTTCACGCTGTGGGCGTCTCCACCGTGCTCGCCGCAAATCCCGACCTTTAACTTCGGTCGAGTGGAGCGCCCGCGCTCGATGCCCCATCGCATGAGTAACCCTACTCCTTTGGTGTCCAGCGACTGGAACGGATCTGCAGCGAAGACACCTGCCTTTTTCTCATCCACGTAATCGGGCAGAAATCTGCCGGAATCGTCCCGAGAGAGTCCCATGGTGGTCTGAGTGAGGTCATTGGTGCCGAAGGAGAAAAACTCGGCCACCTCGGCAATCTCGTCAGCAAGCAAAGCCGCCCGGGGCAGTTCAATCATCGTCCCGACGAGATAGGGCAATTTCACACCGGACCTTCTGATGAGATCGTCCGCGACTCGCCGGGTACCCTGCTCCAATATCTGGAGTTCTTTTCGGTCGAGCGTAAGCGGATGCATGATCTCAGGTAATACTTTAATTTTGTTTCCCGCGCATTCGATGGCCGCTTCAATGATGGCGCGAACTTGCATCTCGAGAATTTCCGGGTAGGTAATGGAGAGACGGCAACCACGGTGCCCCAGCATGGGATTAGCTTCATGCAACTGCTCGACGCGGCGGGCGACGGTGTTGACATCGATGTTGAGATCGCGCGCCAATTCTTCTTGCTTGGCGCGATCGTGGGGAACGAATTCGTGGAGTGGAGGATCGATGAGACGGATAGTTACCGGGAACCCGTCCATGGCTTGGAAGATCCCGATAAAGTCGCGCCGCTGGAAAGGAAGAAGCTTGTCAAGCGCCTCGACGCGCGCTTCTTTGGTATCGGCCAGGATCATCTCCTGGATGGCCCGCTGACGCTCGTGGCTTTTCTCGGGTTGTTCAAAGTCGGTGAAGAACATGTGCTCCGTGCGGCAGAGGCCGATGCCTTCCGCGCCGAACTCGCGCGCCTTGCGCGCATCCTGCGGAGTATCGGCGTTTGTCCGCACGCCCAGACGCCGCGTCTCATCCGCCCACTTCATAAGGGTGGCATAAGCCTTGGGAAGCTGCGGACTAACCAGGGGCATCTCGCCGGTATAGACGATACCTTCACCACCGTCCAGCGTGATCCACTCACCTTCGCTGACTGTCTTCCCCGCGGCCGACATGCGATGGCTCTTATAATCAATGTCAAGCTTTTCGGCGCCGACGATGCAGCACTTGCCCCAGCCGCGAGCCACCACGGCCGCGTGGCTGGTCTTCCCGCCTGTGGCAGTAAGGATTCCTTGCGCGACAGCCATGCCGCCTACATCTTCGGGACTTGTTTCGCGCCGTACGAGAATGACCTTCTCTCCTCGTTCGGCCCAGGCCTCCGCGTCTTGTGCCGAGAAAACCACTTTGCCCACGGCGGCCCCTGGCACGGCGTTTATACCAGTTGACAGCACCCGGGACTCAAGCGATCTCCTATCGATTTTTGCGTCGATCACGGGATAAAAGAGGCGCTCGATATCCTCTGGCTTAAGGCGCTGGATGGCTTCTTCTTTACTGATCAATTTCTCGTTGGCCATGTCCACGGCCATGCGGAAAGCGGCGGCAGGAGTGCGCTTGCCAGTGCGCGTCTGCAGCATATAGAGCTTGCCATCCTCGACGGTGAACTCCATGTCCTGCATGTCGCGATAGTGTTCCTCAAGTTTTACACGAACTTTCTCGAGCTGGGCGTAAACTTTGGGCATGGCGTTCGCCATTTCACGGAGGGGCATGGGAGTGCGAATGCCGGCAACCACGTCTTCGCCTTGCGCATTGCTCAAATAATCCCCGTAGAAAACTTCTTCGCCGGAACTAGGGTCGCGGGTGAAGCAGACGCCGGTACCGGAATTCTCGCCTGTATTACCGAAAACCATTTGCACGACGTTTACGGCTGTGCCTAGGAGTCCGGTGATTTTTTCCACGCGGCGGTACGTCACGGCCTTCTCCGCCATCCAGGAACCGAACACGGCGCCAATAGCGCCCCAGAGTTGTTCGGTAGGATCGTCGGGAAAGGGGCTGCCAGTTTTCTGCTGAAAGAAAGCTTTATATTCGGCGACCAATTCTTTCCAGCCGCTGGCGGGCACGGATGTATCGTCCTTCACGCCCAGGCGCGTTTTCATTGCGCGCAATCGGTGTTCAAGATCTTCTTTGGGAAGTCCCATCACCACGGAGGAATACATCTGGACGAATCGGCGATAGGCGTCGTACGCGAACCGATCGTTCTTTGTGGCTGCGGCCAGTCCTTGCACAGAGCGGTCGTTCAGACCCAAGTTTAGAATGGTTTCCATCATGCCAGGCATGGAACGGGCCGAGCCGGAACGAACGCTGACGAGCAGCGGGTTCTTGGGATCGCCGAGCTTTTTTCGAGTCGTCTTCTGTAGCCGCGTGACACCGGCGGCAAGCTGCTTCTTTAATTCCGCGGGATATTTTTGGTTGTGCTTATAAAAGTAATCGCAGGCTTCGGTGGAAATGGTAAAGCCCGCTGGTACGGGCAGGCCGATTTTGGTCATCTCGGCAAGACCAGCGCCTTTGCCTCCAAGCAGATCCTTCCACTCGCCATCTCCTTCCGCTTTTCCAGTTCCAAAAGAGTAGACCCACTTTTTCACGGAAACCCCCATCTTTCGAATTTTGAAAAAACTAGCATCCTAGCTTACCGGCATAAACTCAAAACAAAGTGACGATGCTGATGTCGGCCCGCCGACGGAGTGGGTATCGGCGTTTCTTATTAGTTAAAGTGTTACCTTAGATTCTAAGTTTTCTCTTCTGCCCCAATTTCTGAAAAATCGGCGATGGTCGTAAACTCCCGCAGAAGCTCGGACAGCAGCTCCAGGCGATTTTTTCTCACGGCCGTGTTTTCGGCCATCACCATCACCTCATCAAAGAACCGGTCCACGGCCTTGCGCATCCCGGCAATTATCTCCAGCGCCTGCTGATAACGTCCGGCCCTCTTTTCTGATTGCACTTTGGCGGCCGCTTCCCGCATGGCTGAAAACAAACCCCACTCCGCTTCAGCCTCGAAAAGATCCGGATGAACCTGGTCCGTTTCGCCGGGTTTCCGGTTGGCCTTCTCTAGAATCTTGCGGATGCGCTTGAACGAGCTGGCGAGGGGCTCGAAGTTCCTTGATTTGCGGATCGCGCGGAGCGCCGTGAGGCGTTTTTGTGCGTCCACCAAATCGTCAGACCCCGCTCGAAGAATGGCGTTCACCTCGTCGTAAGCAAAGCCAGATTTCTCGCGGAGGATAAAGCGTGCCCGGTCCAGGATAAATTCCAGGATTTGCGTCTCTTGTTCCGGTGTGACGCCGCGCTTGGGCGGGCTTGTGAGTAGCGCTTTGGTGGCCGCTCCAACCGCCAGGGAGAGTGAGACCGGCAGCTTCTTCTCCAGAATGGTTTTAACGATGCCCAATGCCGCCCGCCGCAAAGCAAAAGGATCACTTGAACCCGTCGGCACAACACCCACCGCAAAACAGCCAACGACGGAATCGAGCTTGTCGGCGAGCGAGACAGCGCACCCGATGAGATTCCGCGGTAGGGGATCGTCGAGCCCCATGGGACGATAATGGTCGTAGACGGCATCTGCGACGTCTTGCGCCTCCCCTTGCGCCTGCGCGTAGAGTCCGCCGACGATTCCTTGAAGTTCCGGGAATTCCCGGACCATCTCGGTTGAGAGATCGCATTTGCAGAGCTCCGCGGCACGATCGGCTTCCGAGACGTGGGCGTGGAGGATCCCGCTGTTGAACCACTGTTCGGTCAGCCAGCGGGCGATGGAACGATCTCGCTCCACTTTGTCCTTATAGCTGCCGAGCCGCGATTCGTATGTCACGCGTTCCAGTTTGGGAAGATAGTCGGCGAGCCGACATTTCTGGTCGGCTTCCCAGAAAAATTGTGCGTCTGCGAACCGCGCCCGCAAGACGCGCTCGTGCCCTGCCCGCACTAACCTTTTCCGATCGTCCGCCAGATTAATGACCGCCAGGAAGTGTGGGGCGAGTTCGCCGTCGCGCTTCTCGACGGCGAAGTACTTTTGATGGCCTCGCATGACGGTAATCAGGATTTCGTCCGGCAGATTCAAGAACACAGGGTCAAATTCGCCTTCGATCACGCGCGGAAATTCGTTGAGGTATGTTACCAGTTTTTTCAATTCCAAATCTTCGTGGATGCGGTAACCTCCACGTTTCGCATGGACAGTCAATTCTTTTTCGATCTTTTCGGCTCGTGCACTGGGCCGGACAATGACACCGTTGGCACGCAACTTCTTCTCGTAGTCAGCGAAGCTTTTCACCCGGACCTGGGATGAACCAAGGAACCGGTGACCTCGCGTGGTGTCGCCTGCCAGCGCTCCGCCAAAGGAGAACTTCAAAGGCTTTCCATCAAGCACGGCGACGATCCAGCGGATGGGCCGGATGAAACGAGCGCCCTCCAGACCCGTCCAGGTCATAGAGCGCGGCCAGGTCAAATCGTGGATAGCCCGTGGAAGGGACTGTGTCAAGAGTTGAGCGGTGGTTCTTCCGAGCTTGGTTTGCTTGCCGGCGAGATATTCGCCTTTAGGTGTTTGTGCGAGGTACAGGTCATTGACGTGAAAACCCTGCTTCTCGGCAAAACTCAAAGCAGCGCGGGTCGGCGCGCCGACAGAATCATATGCCACCGACTTCGGCGGGCCCAATAGTTCGGTGACCGTATCGGCCTGCTTTTGGGGCAACCCGCGTACCCAGGCAGTCAAGCGCCTTGGCGCGCCGAATGTTTCCACGCTTACGCCATCCCAGAGACTCTCCGCACTGAGCAGTTTTTCTAGGTTGGCACGGAGGTCCTCGATCGCTTTCGGCAGCATCCCCGCGGGAATCTCTTCGCAGCCGATTTCGAACAGTAACTCCATTTTTCGCCCGATGCTATTCATGGGCGCGCCTCCGGCCTAGCGGGAACCCCGCCGCCGATCTGCTCGAGATAGGCCGAGGCCATACGGCAGGCCACGGTTCTAACGCGTGCCATAAGTGCAGCTCTTTCCGTTGTGGAGATAATTCCGCGGGCGTCCATTAGATTGAAGAGGTGCGAACACTTCAGGCAATGGTCATAAACCGCGAGGAGGGGAAAACGGATACGCTCCTTCCCTGCTGCCGACGGGAACGCCTTTAGTAGCTCCTTGGCCTGCTTTTCGTGCAGCTCAAATTCAGACCGTATGGCGTGCGCATCGCTTCGGTTGAAGCTGTATTCGGAGAATTGCTGCTCCTCTGCGAGGCGGATGTCGCTATAGGTTCTGTCAACGGACCAGCGAAGATCATAGACAGTTTCGACATTTTGGAGAAAAGCGCAGATGCGTTCCAGGCCGTAGGTGAGTTCCACAGAGATGGGATCCAGATCGATGCCGCCGCACTGTTGGAAGTATGTGAACTGGGTAATCTCAAGGCCATCAAGGAGAACCTGCCAGCCAATGCCCCACGCCCCGAGGGTGGGGGACTCCCAGTTGTCTTCTTCGAACCGAATGTCGTGTTCCTTCAAATTGATGCCAAGCGCTCCCAGGCTATTGAGATAGACTTCCTGGATGTCCACCGGCGAAGGCTTCAGCACGACTTGAAACTGAGTATGTTTGTAAAGACGGTTTGGATTTTCCCCGTAACGACCGTCGGCGGGCCGACGGCTCGGCTGGACATAGGCAACTCGATACGCGGAGGGTCCCAAGACGCGAAGAAATGTTTCCGGGTGCATTGTACCTGCGCCAACTTCGACATCGTAGGGTTGCTGGAGGACGCAATTGTGGCGGACCCAAAAACCCGACAATTTGAGAATCACTTCCTGAAAAGTCAGAGCTTGGATTTTTTGTTCAAGTTTTACTTTAGCTTTCAAGGTATCTCCAAGAGTTCCCTTGTCTTCAACTTGCGCTCGGTATGGTGTTCAATCCAACTGAGCGAAGCCTCAAAAAGTTCTTTAGCGCAACCCGCTACAAGAGAGGAGCGCTCGATTCGATCGAGCCGCTCCCCTGCAAAACGCTCGGCCAGCTTTCGCCCTTCCTCGTGGAGCGGTTTCATTCCCAGGCGGCGGCATTTTTCGCAGAGCAACCCAGCCTCCGTTGAGTCATGATAGGCAGCGCGGCTGCCGAAAGAAGCTTCGCAGACGACGCACTGATCAAACCGAGGTAGCCAACCGCCGAGCCGAACTGTCCAGAAGGTAAAATAACTCAGAGGCAGGGGCCAGCTTCCCGACTTCTCAACCTCCCGCACTGTGAGCACGATCAGGCGGAACATTGACTCTGCCACTTCATGCTCCGGAAGTACCAACTCGCAGATTTCACTTACCAAAGCTAGCCCGGTGCTTAGTCCGTAATCGCTCTGAGCCTTGTGGAACGATTCAAGCAGATCGCACTGCTGGATGCGCACCAAGTCTCGAGTTTCCCGCTCAACGTACCAAATCTGAACATGAGAGAGGAGCTCGAGCGTCGAGCCGTAACGATTCTTTAGGCGTCGGGCACCCGACGCCACGCCGCGCAACCGGCCCGAATTGCGGCCAAGAAAGCTCACCAAGCGGTCTGCTTCGCCCAGCGGAAAGGTCTTCAAGATGATGGCTTCCGTCTCCCGGGCAGGCATGGTTAGTCGGCGCGCCGACGTCTGCTCAAGCGAACTTCGCTTTCCTGCACGACACTGTCGTCAACGCGAGAACTAGTGTAATTACCACACACAATGCTCCCGCGCAAATCTTTCCGCAACGAAGAATCCGAATAATTTCGATGGATCGGCGACTGAATGCCGCCAGCGCCTCCAGGGGAAAGATCGTGAAGCGGCCTCCGTTGTTACGGTGGCGCATTTAGCAAGGGATTTTGGGACGTTTTTAGCCCTACGCAGATTCTGTTAACCAGTGTTGTGCAGCTTCAAACATTATCGGACTCGCATCTCTGCCGTCACGTAATGGCTTTCCCTTTCTTCTCTTTTCCGCTACTCTGCTTCGCGGCCCGCTTCCGTCTTAGGATAGGGCGTCCGATGCTCGCTTATGTTTATACCTCTCAAAGATCTCAATCCGCGGCGCAGCTATCCTCTCATCAATACCGCACTTATTCTTACGAACGTGGCTGTATTTATCTACCAGATGACCCTTCCCCCTAATAGTTTCAAGGCGTTCATGACCGCCAACGCGACCATCCCGTATCGTATTCCCCAGTGGTTCTCCGGACATGTTAACTTTGAAGTGGCCTTTCTACCCTTGCTTACCAGCATGTTTCTTCACTCGGGCATCGCTCACATCCTCGGGAACATGCTGTTTCTTTGGATTTTTGGAGACAACGTGGAGGACTATTTTGGCCATGTTCTGTATCTTTTTTTCTATTTGGTGTGTGGTATTGCAGCGGGGCTGCTGCACGTGTTCTTCAACCTGAGTTCCCCGCTACCCGCTGTCGGGGCCAGCGGAGCGATCTCCGGCGTGATGGGCGCCTACATTGTGCTGTATCCTCGGGCTCGCGTACTAACGCTGGTCTTTATATTTCTGGTTCCCATTCCTGCGTTCATTATTCTGGGCTACTGGTTCGTGTTGCAGTTCCTCGGGGGGATAACCACCTTGGGCGCGGCAGCAACAGGCGGGGTGGCCTGGTGGGCGCACGTGGGCGGGTTTCTTGCCGGAGTGATTCTCACGAAACTAACTGCGCGAAGGTGATAATGGAGATTGGTGGTCCGACACAATTGAGGAGTCGCTCCAGCGTATCTCAAGTATTGCTTTAGGTTGCCGCTGATGGATTCTTGCCAACCCACTCCGTAAGCCAGTCGCCAACGGATATAGTCCCGTGTTCACCCCCCAAGTCGGGGGTTACGAATTTTTCACGCAAGGCGGCCTTCACCGCAGAGTGAAGCGTGGCGGCTTCAGTATTCCAACCGAGAAATCCGAGCATCATTTCGGATGCGAGGACTGCACCGAACGGATTCGCAGTTGCCTTGCCGGCGATATTCGGGGCGGAGCCGTGCACGGGCTCAAACAGGGAGACCTGACCAGGGTGAATGTTCCCGGAGGGAGCAAGTCCCAGACCTCCGGCGATTTGTGCTCCCAGGTCACTGATAATGTCTCCGAACAGGTTGCAAGTCACAATGACATCAAACTGGCGCGGATCACGCACAACCTCCATCGAGAGCGTGTCAATGTAGAGGTGACGGGAATCGATCTCGGGATATTCCTGGCGAACCTCCTTGAAGACCCGCTGCCAAAGGTCGTGTGCAAATGTCATGGCGTTGGACTTGTCGCTCATGCAGACGCGCTTCAACCCATTGGAGCGCGTATAGTCGAAGGCGTACCGGATGATGCGTTCGACGCCTTTTCGCGAATTGACATCTTCCTGTACGGCAATTTCGTCCGGCGTTCCCTTCTTGAAGAAACCGCCAATTCCGACATACAGCCCTTCGGTGTTTTCCCGGAAAACCATGAAGCGGATGTCGCCCTCCGTGCGTTGTCGCAGTGGAGTGTAGCGGTCATGCAGGAGTTCCACCGGCCGGGCGTTGACGTAAAGGTCGAGCTTGAAGCGTAGCCCCAGGAGGATGTCCGCTGCATGCTGGTTCGAGGGAACCCGGGGATCGCCGAGCGCGCCGAAGAGGATGGCATCATACTCATCCCGAAGCATTTCGACTGCGCCAGCAGGCAAGCTGACACCCTCACGCAAGTACTTGTCGGCACCCCAGTCGAATTCAACGAACTCCATCTGACGCCTCGCCGGGGCTACAACTGCGCGCAGCACCTTGATGGCCTCGGGAATGACTTCCTTCCCAATCCCATCGCCCGGAATGACCGCGATCCGCGCGGCCTTTCCGCCACGGCGCATAGGAAGTTTCGCAGCTCCGCTATTCTCGTTCGCCATTTTGGATTAAAGCGATTCTCCAACGGTTGATGTTACTTCAATTTGGCGAATTCAGCGCGGGTGGACTTAAGGATAGGAATGTCGGAGTCGGCATCCTTCCACAGGCTCAAGAAATTCTGATAGGCAGTACGGGCGGCGCCGGAATACCCAGAGCTTGAGCGCGAGCCTTACCGAGCTGGCCGAGTGACCCAGCCCAACAATAGACAACCACTCCCATGCTGTCTTGAATCTTCTGGAACTCCGTAAGCCCAACATCCCCTGCTTCATTGCCAAATATTCAAGGCCCCGAATGGCGAAAATCTTAGGATGCACGCGGTGTCAAGTCACCAATGCTGGGAGGCGCAACCTGCTTCGGCCTTGTCCACACTAGGAGCTGCGGCCAGATTCGACCCAATACACTCCAAACAGAGCAATGGCGCCGCCGACGACCTGGTTCCATGAGCCGCGCTCGCCCAACCACAGGATGCCCAGAATTGTTGCGGAGACCGGAAGTAGATAGGTGAAAGCGCTCAACTGGGAGGCTTCGAGGAATCGCAGCAGCCAGAAATACAAAACGTAGGCCGCAGCGGAGCCAAAGAGAGCCATGTAGAGAGTTCCGGCCCAACTCTCCAAGGGAATGGCGCGCCAGTCTGCAGCAGGGCCAAGGGCTAGCGCTTCGTGAATTGCCAGCGGAAGCACGAGCAGCGCTCCAGCAATGTGATTGAACGCCGTCATAGTCAAAGAATCATATCTGCTCGCCACCCGCTTGCCGAGCACCGCGTACACGGCAAAACCCAGGGAACCCGTCATGGTAATGGCATCGCCCAAGAGTGATGGCGAACGGGACGAAATTCCGTTCTCCGAGGCGAGCAAAACAATCCCAAAGAAAGCAATGACCATGCCCGTCACCGCACGCCAGTTCGCCCTTTCGACGCGGAATAGTACCGCAAGAACCAAGGTGTAGATGGGCCCCATACCTACGATTACAGCCGCGTGGCCGACCGAGGTGTAGTGGAGTCCAATCGTGAAGCAGAGTTGATTGATGATGACCCCAAAGAAACCGAGATACACGAAAGTCCAGATATCACGCGGGGTGAAACCCGCGCGATGCGCCTGGGCTGCTTCGGCAAACGCCGGCAGACGCCTGCAGACAAGATAGAGAGGAACCATGACTACTCCCGCAATCACCACGCGGAAGGAGGCCATGGTGAGAGGCGTCAGGTGACGCAAGCCGACTTTTGCTGCTATGAAGTTGAGTGCCCAGAGCAGTACGACCAAGCCGATGGAAACAGCGATGACGCCGCGGCCGGGCGCGCGCTCCCTTGACGATTCAATGCGCACGGATCAGGCCAGCCGGTCCTTTCGCACAGTAAGTCTTTCGATGCGTTCGCGGCGCGGTTCGAAGCCGATGCCGGGTCCTGTGGGAACGCGAATGGTGCCCTGAGGCGATACAACCACTTCGGGTTCGATGATGTCTTCCTGCCAATAGCGCTTGCTGGCAGCGACATCCCCAGGCAGTGTGAAGTTGGGGAGCGTGGCCAGCGCAATATTGTGGGCGCGGCCGACGCCCGCTTCGAGCATCCCACCGCACCAAACAGGCAAGCCGCCTTGCTGACACAGGTCGTGAATGCGCCGCGCTACGGTGTGGCCCCCAACCCGGCCGAGCTTTATGTTGACTATTTTGCAGGCGCCGAGCTTAATCGCCGCCCTCGCTTGTTCTTCGGTGTGAATGCATTCGTCCAGGCAGATCGGAGTATCAAGCTTTTTCTGCAGCTCGACGTGTGCGTAAAGATCGTCCCAGCCGAGAGGCTGCTCGATCATCATAAGATGGTACGCGTCCAGTTGCTTCAGCAGCGGCCAGTCTTCCATGCGATACGCGGAGTTCGCATCCACCATCAGCTTAATGCGCGGGAACTCCTGACGGAGGCGTTTGACCTGCTCCAAGTCTTTTCCAGGTTTAATCTTGATCTTGATGCGCTGATACCCAGCGGCGAGGTCCGTTTTTACGGCCGCGACAAGCTCTTCCAGTGATCCTTTAATTCCAACCGATACGCCGCTAGCGATCTCTTCGCGTACCCCTCCGAGCAGCTTCCAGAGAGGCAGTTTCTTCTGTCTGGCCTCTGCATCCCAGATGGCAGCCTCGATTGCCCCTTTGGCCATGTTGTGGCCCCGAACGTTCTCGAACAATCCCCATACCTCCGCCGCTGAGGCAAACTCTTTGTCCTTCAACAGAGGCCACAGGAAGTCTCGCTGGATGTGCCAGGCGGTATCGACCGTTTCCGGACTGTAACTTGGCGTCTCCGCTGCCACACACTCTCCCCAGCCAATCACGCCATCCACATCGGCTTCGATCAGTATGATGCGCCGCAGGTCGGTCGTCTCGACGCTGGTTTCGAACGGGACAACCAACTTGATTTGAATCTCCCGCTGAATAATCTGGCGAACTTTCATTGTGGTCCTTGAAGTAGCCTTCTTAGAAATCGCTCCAGGGTCGCAAGAGATAGGCGGCCGCGCCGGATTTCGCAATTCGCACGCCGGTTGCCGCGTAACCCCGGGCAAACCATCCGGAAAACTCAACGCGTATTCTGTCCTGCACCTTGGCGAGTTGCGCCGGATCTTCTTGCTTCCATTTCACCAGTTCGGCGGGCAACTCAATTGCGGCGGGCGCTTCCTGCGGTTCTCGCGCCAGCTCGCTCAACAAGGCCACTACCCGCGGCGAGTCTAATTGCCACTCGGCGACCAGGCGGTCGGTGGGCAACCGGCGGTGCATGGGGCTGGTGGTGAGGCCGTATAAATTTGGAAGATATCGCCGGGCGATCGCACCGAGGCGATTCAGGTTGAAGTGGGCGTTGCGAATCTCCATGGGATCGAAGGTCCAGACCACCAGGCGAATCCCGCGTCCGAGCGCTTCGTCCCGCTGAAAGAGTTTCAGCATGCGGCCTACTTTGCGGTCGCGATACTCGGCATGTACCCCCGTCATGTGCGAATGAAGGAAAACCGTGTTGTCTCGAAATCCGACGACCGCCAGCGTGAAACCCACCAAACGCTCGCCATCGAACGCCCCGAGGACCTGGCCGCCGGTACGCGAAGCTACCACGAACAAAGTGGCGGGCCCCACCTCCCGGTCTCCCCCGCCCCAGAGGACCCGCCCCAGCTCGACGCCAGGTTGAAAATCCCCCACC